>JAANMV010003842.1_pt1 | contig 12546 bp, 10 predicted proteins | sample 7279661 | NCBI WGS metagenome assembly JAANMV01 (sample SAMN14094540, study PRJNA606508) | bioreactor metagenome | isolation source: A lab-scale SPAN reactor treating ammonium-rich wastewater day 121 | place: Ireland: Galway | collected 2017-05-16 | reverse complement strand
GCGTCTTCTCGACCATGCCCGAATCCTAACAAAAAGCGGCGTGCCTGGTAATGCGAAGAAAAGAGGTCAGAGGTTAGGTAACAGGGATCAGGAGGCAGAGGTCAGTCGGCCGCATTCTGCATTCGATTAGCTTGTTCCGCGAATTGCGAACGCGTACAGTCCACGTACTTCTTTGGGCGTTTTTTCGGCAAGATTGCTTATCTTCATGTGGAGCGCCGCCGGATCGTCAACGCCGGCCGACGCCAGGCGTTGGAACTTGTGACGGAGCAAATCCGGCAGTCGGCCACTGAGGTTGCGGGCGTGCCCTTCGGGATACATGACCAGACCGCTCGAAAGGCGGCCTAGCGCGGCATGTTCCAACTCGAGTGTGGTCGGAATGCCATCGGGATACCGCGCATCGTATTCCGGGCCGCCATGCCGGAACTCGATTTTCTCCATCAAACGCCGCGTGACGGGGTGGAACAGGTTCTCGTCGTTATAGTCGTCGGGCGTAAGGATCAATTCCTCCCAAGAGCGTCCGCCCGTCTCATGGGCCTTGCGCAGCACCGTGGCGATGATGTAAACCATGGAATGGTCGGCGCTTTGCCGGGTGCGCGGGTCACGCTTGGCCGGGTCGCCAATGATCCCAAACGCGGGTTGGTAAATGGTAATGCGCGCCGCGTTCAGGTGGTCCAGATTCGCCAGCGCGTCCGGATGCGCCGCCAGCAAGTCTAATAGACCTTGAATGGCGCCGGCCGACTGATGCTCGTACAAACCCAATTTGAAATGCATGCCCATCACGGCAAAGTCATCGCCCGCGGTCGTGAGAGTCAGGTCAAAAGGACTGGCGTGTTCTTCGTCCGGCGGCTCGAACAGGCAAAAGACAGCCTGCGGGTTGCGAAAGATGTCGGCCGGACCCAAAAAGCCGCGCAGGGCGCGCTGCATCGATAACGCCGCGGCTTCCGCGCTGAACGCGGCCGAAGCGCCTTTCCTATAACGTTGAAGCACATTTGATTTTGTTTCTAATCGGCACGTTAATGGTGACCGACTTTTTCATCAGCGGGGCGGAGGCGGCGGCAACAAATCCGAGCCCGGCGAGTTTTATCGAAAATTCCATCGGCATTTGGATGACCGGCCTTCCCGGAAGCGGATCTGCGCTCGGAGTCGCGGCTTGGTGGATTCATTTGTTCGCGCTTTTGTTTTTCTTGAATCTATTGCCCAACGGCAAGCATTTTCATGTCGTAACCAGCATTATTTCCGTCTACACCCGCAATCTTGGCCCAACGAAGCTGAATAAAACCGATCTCGAAGCGGCGGAAGAAAAAGAAAAATTCGGCGCGGGAGAAATATACGACCACGGATGGAAATATCTGCTCGACAGTTATTCGTGTACGGAGTGCGGCAGATGTCAGGACAATTGCCCGACGTACTACACCGGAAAAGAATTAAATCCGAAATTTATTCCCGTCGATATTCGCGAGTACTTGTTTGAAAATCAAAAAGCGCTGCTTGCCGGGGCGCGTGAAGATAGCGAGAACGGAAGCGTGCCGCGCCTACTTGGCGAAACGATTAGCGAGCAGCGAATTTGGGATTGCACTACCTGCAGGGCATGCGAGGAATTTTGCCCGATTTTCATCGAGCACCTCGGGCCGATTATGGGCGCACGCAGGCACCTTGTGATGGATCGCGACGAGTATCCCGAAGAGCTGACCGTCTTTTTCAGAAATATGGAAACGCAGGCAAACCCTTGGGGAGTGGGACAAGAGAACAGGACCGCGTGGATGGAAGGTTTGGACGTGGAAGTTCCGATTATGGCGGAGAATCCGGACAAGGAAACGCTGCTTTGGCTCGGCTGCAGCGCGAGCTTCGACGCGCGCAATCAGCGAATCGCCCGCGCGCTGGTTAAGTGCCTTTCCGCGGCGGGCGTGGATTTCGGATATCTTGGACTCGAGGAAACCTGCAACGGAGATTCGGCAAGGCGCGCAGGCCACGAATATTTGTTCCAAATGATGGCGCAGCAGGTTGCGGACACGATAGGCCAGTATAAAAACCTCAAGCGAATAATCACGCCCTGCCCCCACTGCTTCAACATTTTCAAGAACGAGTACGCCGAATTCGGAATGACACTCGAGGTCGAACATCATTCGCAAGCGCTCGCGGCTCTAATCGAGGAAGGCAAATTGAAACCCGGCGGCGATGCAACGAGCGGCGCAAAAAAGACCGTTTATCACGACAGCTGTTACCTCGGCCGCTATAACGGCGTGTACGAAGAGCCGCGCGAAATCTTGAAGGCGGCTATCGGCGTCGTGCCGGGCGAGGCGGAACAGCATCACGCGAAAGGTATGTGCTGCGGCGCGGGCGGCGCGAGAATGTTTATGGAGGAAAAGCACGGAACGCGGATAAATCATGCCAGAATCGAACAGCTTACAAAGGACGATCCGGACGCCATAGCTACGGCATGCCCGTATTGCCTTACTATGCTCGGAGACGCTATCAAGGAAACCGGCCGCGAAGAGCTTAAGATATTGGACGTCGCGGAAGCGCTTGCGGACAGGCTGTAATATACAGCCGACGAAAACCTGCCAAAAGCCTTACAAAATGTCCTGCGGGAAAATGTTGTTTTTCCACTCGCAGTCGGCAAGGAATTCTTCGGCAAGCGTTCCGGTCATAAGGCCTTCGTAAATGTGGTTGAAGTTCGCGATGTGCATTTTGGTGCGCGAGACGGCGTAATCCACCATCGTGCCGGTTTGCATGATAAACGCCCAGTCGCTGGATTGGAGCAGCATCAGCTCTCTGCGAGCCTGTTTAATCGCCCTTTGAACGAATTCCGGCGGATGCGGCATAAACCTTTCGTTAAGCTCGTCCATTCTCGCCGCAAGCTCGACGAGATGCGGGTAAATCCACTCGTTGGCGGCGGACAGCCAAAAGCCGCTATATCCGCCCGCCCCCCAGCTGGATTCCGCGGGAGTCACCATTTGATTGGTCGGATAATCGGCGAGATAATCTTGCGCAGCCGCAAGGTCGATTATCCCGGGAAACTCGGCGTACTTCCGGATCGCATGTTCGAGAAAATACACGCCTTCGAACCACCAGTGCCCGAATAACTCCGCGTCGTATGGCGCGATGATAACCGGCGGGCGGTCAATGACATTCGAAAGATGTTTAACCTGCTCGACCCGGTTGAAATGAAAATTCGCCGCGTGCTCCTTCGTTTTTTCGTATGCCGCGTGGGGATCGTAAATTCGCTTGCTCGCGGTTTTACCGGTTATGGAGTGATACTTGAAACCGGTATGTATCCGTACTCCGCCGTCGTGCACGTATGGCCCTACATATTCGAGCGGCAAATCGAAACCGATGTCGCGATAAAAATCCCGGTACTCCGCGCTGCCCGGATAGCCTTCGTCCGCGCTCCAAACCTGCTTGCTCGATTCCTTGTCGCGCCCGAACGCAGCGACCCCATTTTCGCAATACACCGGCGCGTGCACGCCGTACACTGGCGCCGGATAGCCGTGCTCGATGCCGTGCGTATCCACGAAGAAATAGCGCAAGCCTTCGTCAAGCAAATAGGCTTCTAGTCCCGGAAAATATCCGCATTCGGGAAGCCAGATGCCTTCGGGACGCCTGCCGAGCACATATTCATGATACGCGGCGCCCACCCGAAGTTGGCGGCGAATTGCGGACGGCGTATGTTTCGCGAGCGGCAAAAACATATGCGTCGCGGCGCAGGTGATAATTTCCAGGAAGCCGGCTTCCATGGCCTCGCGGAATGCGCGCGCAATGAACGTGCCGAATTCGTCGGCGAAAAGCTTTCGGCAATCTTGAAAACGGTCGTGATACATATGAGCGAGATGATGAAACTCTCTCGCTTCTCTGTAAGTGCGCTCGATTTCCCGGCGCGCGAGTTCGATGTGTTCATCGAGAAACCGCAAGTACCTGTGTCTGAGAAGTTCGTCTTCGAGCATTGCGAGTAGCGAAGGGGTAAGCGACATTGTGAGACGAAACTTGACGCCGTCCGCGCGAAGCCGCTGCATCATCCTTATCAGCGGAATGTAAGTTTCCGTTATCGCCTCGAACAGCCAGCGCTCCTCGAGGTGTCTTTCATGCTCCGGATGACGCACGTAAGGAAGGTGCGCATGAAGCACGAGAATCAGTTTCGCAGGCAGATTGGCGCTCATTTCGTACATATATTGCGCCGCAAGGCGCGTGCCATTCTATCACTCCACGAGGCCCGGCGAATCGCGGCGTTTACGCTCGCTCCGAATAACCTATGGCGGCCGCGAGAAACGTGAAGACCTTCGGCGGCTGCGCGATAAAATCCAAGCGCTTGCCCGAAACCGGATGCGGAAACGCAATCCGGCGGGCGTGCAGCATTTGGCCCGCAGTTCTTTTTCCACCGCTGAAGCCGAATTCCTCCGCAAATTTCACGCTTTTTTCACTACCGATTTTTTCGCGCAATAAAAGCCAAGCCTTGTTTCCGCGCCGCCCCTCGCCGTCGCGCATCAGCCGCAGAAAGTCCCGGTTCGCCGATGTGCCGTAAAGGTCGTCGCCGACGATTTCTAGCCCGATGGATTTCAGATGCACCCGGATCTGGTGCGTACGGCCGGTATGAATCTTCAAGCTAAGCACGGAAAGCCCGAAGCCGTCCGCAAGCGTATCGAATGCGGTCAGCGCAGTCCTGCCGCCATCGCCGTGCGCAATCGCGATATGTTTCGTCCTCTCGCGCGGATGCCTTATTATCGGCAAATCGATTATTCCCGACCGGCTCGGCGGCGTCCCTGCCACGATTGCAATGTATTCCTTTTCGACTTCGCGCATCGCGAACTTCGACGCGAGTATCGCGTGAGCCCGCGCATCGCGTGCGACGATAAGGCAGCCGCTCGTCATTTTGTCGAGCCGGTGAACGATGCCGATTTTTTTGGCGAGAAGCGCGGACTTTAGCGCCTCGACCGCGTCTTTCGCCTCGTTTTCGCCCGGCTCGTAGTCCTCGTGCGCCGATTGTTCGATATGCTCGCGATGGTCGCTTTCGTTTGCGGCAAAGTTGATTTCTTCCTGCGCGAGCGAGACTCCGTACTTGTGCATCAGCGCCGCGGCGACCGTCGGCGCGAAATCGGAGGGCGACGGATGAACGCTCATTCCTGCGGCTTTGTTTATGACAATCAGCGACTCGTCCTCGAAAATAACATCGAGGGGAATATTCGCGGGTTCTATCGATATCGGACGCGTTCCCGCGGAGGCGATTTCGCGCAGTTTCGCAAGCGTGAGCCGGATTTCGATTACCCCCTCCCGGACTTTGGAAGATGGTTTAAGCGCATTATCGTTTTGAAAAACGCAGGCCGACTGGAAAAGAGACTTTAGCCTTTCCCTGCTGATTTCCGCTCCGAGCTTTTCGGGGAGCTTGCGGGCGAGAAACACGTCCGCGCGCTCCGGCGAGCCCGCCGCGTCCGCAAAAAATTGAATATACCCGCCGTCCGTCACCCGGCTATTGTATCGCCTGTGCGAATCCGTAGCCTTGCAGTAAGGCTGCCGGCGGCTTGACGCCCGGAAATAGCATCCTAGAAGCCGAGAGCGCTGCCGGCGGGCGTGCCTACGTGGTCCATCATCAATCCGCTGTCCAGTTCCTGCATCGTCATTTTGTTCACGACGCTCGTCACGCCTTCCACCTGTTTCGCAAGGTCGCTTGCGATGTCGATAAGCTCGGGCAGCGAGACTTCGCCCGCAATCGTCACTTCGCCCGTTTCCATGTTCGCGGTTATCGTAAGGTCCGCCGCGCGCAGCCGCATGTCGGCGTTCAGCGCCTGGCGCACTTTTTTCTCGAGTTCGTTTTCGTTTTGCAGCGTGCCGAGCTTGTCGCATGACGCCAAAAGCGCCGCCGCCGCCGCAAAAATCGTCAAAGCCAAATATACCGTCGTTCGCATACCGCACCTCCGGACATGGCATTATACCCGCGGAAATTGCATTTGTTCAATGTAATCGGCAAAAGCGCCAATTCTCAAATACCTCTGCAAAAACGAAGCTTGACAATAACTAAATATAAAATATAATCATGCTTTATGACGCAAAACAAACACCTTTTGCCTGAGCGATATGAGCCTGCTCTTCTTTTCAACACCGAAGCAAAGCTAGCTGGCCGGGCAATTAGCGACCGACAAGCTGCCATTTTCACCGACCGCACCATTTTTTCGGAAAATAATAGCTACGGTATTATTGCCATTGTAATAGCCTTTTTGTTGCTTATTGCGCCATTCGCATATTATATACGAAATTTCATAAAATACGATTGGGATATAAGTTTTAGTTTATTGTGTTTGCTTGCAGCCAGCGGCAGCATTATCGGCGCAACTGCCGGCCTACACAGGGTTTCACATTATATTTCCCGTGGTCTTGTAGATTTGCTTTGCTTGACTGGAATGAACCACAATTACATTTTCACAAATCTTGCATTGATAGATTTATGGAAGGCGTCTTATTTTTACCTTTCTCTTTACATTTTGTTAATAATTATTGCAATGTTTCATTTGACGGCCTTTAGTCTCGGATTCGGACTATTGATTTCGCTTATCGTCGCCATTTGCTTTATGGCAGCTTTCCTGTTATATGCTATTTATTCCCATTTTGTCGGAGTTGTTGTTGGTTTGTCTGTTATATCGACTTCATTGAAGCTACCAATTGCTATTTTAATTCTAGCTTTGCAATCCTTATACCCAATTCTTATTGGGGTGGTTTACCGCACTCGTCCAGTTGATATTGTTACTCATGTTTTTACTCCTCATGCCGGTATGACTTACTCACTTGCAATAACGAACTATGTAAGGATTATCAATGACCCGATTTCGCCATTGTGGCTTTACATTGCATCTGTTATGTTTCTGGTATTATTAACATGGGTGCTTTTGCTTTTGGGTTCATATTTGTTTCGGTCTCGCTGCAACGGAATTCAATTATTTGATTCCGATTAATGAATTAATGTCAAAAGCTCATGTGCTGCAATGCCCTTCGAGTTGCGCATGCCGCTTTGTTACGCGCATCAGCGCAAGATACAATCCCGCGCTTACTATGAAGCTCGGAATCGCGGCGCCGGTCGGCCAAGGTTGCCATTCGTAGCCGAAAATTTCATGCATCCACCAAGGAGAGCCCGCCCAAATCGAGACCGCCATTCCGGCGACCCATGCGATTATCGCCGCGAAGTTGAAACCGCCGGTGAACCAGTACGGGCCGTTCTTCGCCCCGATTTCAGCGGCAACGACGCTTCCCCGCTTGATAAACAGCCAGTCCGCCGCCACCACGCCGAACATCGGAAGGAAAACTATGCCGATTAGCACGAGAAACGCCGTGTAATGGTCCATGCTGATAAAGCACGCGAGCGCAGTGCCGAGAAGCCCGCCGATAACGGTGAACGCCCGTTCGTTCGCTTTCGGCCAGAGGTTCAGCGAACTTGCCGCCGTGCTGTATATATCGAGAAACGTCGTCGTAATCGTGCTTACGACTATAAGCACGAGTCCCGCCACTACGAGATTCAAATGGCTAAGAGCGCCGAGAACGATTACGTTAGGCTCGAGTTCGTAATACGGCGTGCCGGGATTCATCGCGAGAAACGCGAAACCGCCGAAAAGGCCGGTAAGGTACATCCACGTCGAGCCGGCGAAATAGCCCCAGTACGTGCCGCCGAACGCAGCGCGGCGGCTTGTTGCGAATCTGCCGTAGTCCGCGGCGAGAGGCACCCACGACACCGCCATCGCGACGATGAAATCGAACGTGAGCATCGGCGCGGTGCCATCCGGCGCGGGCACCGCCGAAAGCTGCGCCCACGAATGTTCGCGAAAAATCGCCCACGTCATAACCACGGCGAGTCCGGCGAGCAAAGCGACGGCTATGCGGTGCGCGACTTTCCAATATTTCGCGCCGCCCGCGGCCCACGCGGTCGTAACCGCTCCGAGGCCGAGAATAATCCAAAAGTTGATTCCCGCGGAAAGATCGTGGCCGAGCAATATCGCCACCGCTTTCGCCGCCACGATGAGCATATACGCGGTCCAGCCGATAAGCTGCATTATGTTGCAAACGGCGGGAAACATGCTGCCGCGAATGCCGAAGGCGGCGCGTGAAAGCATCATCGTGGGAAGCCCGGTCGCGGCGCCCATTTTCGCGACGAGTCCGAGAAGTAGATTGCCGGTCAGCCTGCCCGCGACGATAAGCGCGATGCCCAGATAAAGACCCGCCGGAGTGACTTGCGAGCCGGCCCAAAGTTCGTCGATTACGACTGCGGCGCCGAACCAAAGAAGCGCGAGGTCGAATCCAGATAGCTTTGTGCGGCCGGTGTTATCGCCGCCCGCCGTCTGCAGGTTGCCAGGATTATCGTGCGCGCCGGACGCCTTCGAAACAGCAGATTTTTCAAGCATGCCCATCACCTCGAATCGAAAATCAGGTGCTGGGGGAGTCTTTGCAATCCCTGCGCCGGCATTACCCGGATCAGGTTCGGCGGGTCGGCGCCCCTTCGGGACGCCCTCTCAGCTTGCGCTCCCCGTGCCCGTAGAAAACCGGATTATAACATAAACCGGCTATGGCACGGCGTGGAGCTCGTTCACCATCTGTTCGATGACGAGCGGAAGCCTGCCGAACGTCCAATCTCTGTCTACGCGCTCGTAAACCGTATGCGCGCCATGGCCGTACGGGCCGATGTTGATAACGGGCGAATTGAGCTCGCTTAAAAGGCTCCACTCGCGCACGTCCATCGGAAATGCCATATTTTCGACGAGAAACCGCCAATGGGAAGTGCGCACCGGCGCCTCGGGAAAACTGAAAAAGCTCATATCGCTTATGAACGGATAAAACCGCCGGATTTCATACCTTTCGCCTTCCGCCGCCTTGGCGAAAGCCCGCTCGGCCGCGTTCGCGACGAAATCACGTTCCTCGCCCATCAGGTAATTGCTCGGATAAAACGGCGGAGCGAAGCTGACCACGATGCAGGGCGCGGCCTTAGCCGTTTGAACGAGCCATTCCACCGTCCGCATGCACGCTTTTCGCTCGTCCTTTTCGTGAGAGGCGAATTCCTCGCGGACTTCGGCGAACCGCGTCGGAAAATCCTCGCTCTGCGAAACGCGCTGCGCCTGTTCCAAAAGCCCCGTCAGGTCGAGTACGGGCATCGCGCTATCCAGAAGTTTGCCCTTGCCGCCGCCGCCCGCGAACCGCTCGAAGCGTTTGATGCGGCGCTCCAGCCAATGGCGGGTGAAGCCTCGAATGCGGTTTATGTATTTCGTCAGTATCTGGTCGGGCGTCATTTTTACCGCGAACTGATTCAGCGTGAAATGCGCGGCGGACGGCGTCATCACGCTGTACGATTCGCCCGCGTCCTTCAGATAAAGGCAAGCGGGAGGCGCGGTCACTTCCTGCGCGAGCTGGTCCACGAGTTGCGGGTCGCTTTCGAGGTTCGACGCAAGCCAGCCGGCGATTGCCGCGGCGTTGATGCTTTCCCAAACCTGTCCGGCGTGCGCTTCTTTGCCGAATACGCTGAAAAGCATCAGGTATTTCCCGATCGTGCCGGTATAGACCGCACGCGTGTTGTCGCCCGGTTCGAGCGGGCTTACGTAGTCGGCGTTGACGACGCACCGGATTTTCAGCTTGCGCTGGCGCAGAATCTGGTTGATTCGCGGCGCGAGCGAGCGGATTCCCGTCGAGTTGCCTTCTTCGTCCGGACAAAGTGCCAGAATGAGCGCGCCCTCCGCGCCGCCGCTTTTCGCGAACTCGATGAATACTTCGACAATCGCCGCGACGCCGCTTTTCATATCGAGCCAGCCGCGACCGAATTCGTATTCGCCGCTTTCGAGGTCGTGGCGCACGTCCTGCGGAATCGAATGGTCTGTTTCGAAAACCTGGCGAAGGCGCGCGCTGTCGGATGCAACGTTTTTGTGCGGACCGTATTCCTCCACGCCCACAGTATCGAAATGTCCCATAAGCACGACCGCCGGATGCTCCGTTTGAAACGCAGGCGGCGGGTCGTCGCCGAAAGTGGACGTGCCGACGCCGGGATGGGGGCGGGCCGGCATAAAAACGAGCACGGCCTTGCGGTGGTTTTCGCCCGGAATCTCGACCATATCTACTTTCAACCCGATGTTTTTAAGCTCCGGGCGCGTTGAAAGGTAGTGGTAAAGAAACTCCGCAAGCGTGGCCTCGCCGCGCGTGCCGTTGACGCTTGGTATCTTGCACAAACGCTTCGTAAGGTTGAAGCATCGGTTGTAATACTTGTTTTCCATACACTCTCCGCCGGAAGGCGCCGGTATTGTAGTAAATAAGCGCTTTAAAGGCAACACCGATTTCTACCCCGGTTTGAGCCGCGTTTTGCGCTTTCGGAAGGGGCATCGGACGCAGCGCAGCGCGGAATTCCGGCCCAGCAGAAAGCGGGCCAGAGGATTACGCATTCTGGACGACATCCGCGGCTATCCGTGATTTCCACTTGCGGGCATCGGCTATTTGGATAAACCGGCGGAATCCGTGATATTTAGCCGTGATGGAAAAGACGATTATTTATACGAAAAACGGCTGTCCTTACTGCGCCGCGGCGATGAAGGACATGCGCGACCGCGGCGAGGAATTCGAAGAGCGGAATTGCAGCCAAAACCGCACGTACGTTGACGACGTTATGCGCATTAGCGGAGGCAGGGTCGTTCCGCTTATCGTGCGAGGCGATGAGCATCAGATTGGTTTCGGCGGCGGCTGAAGCGTTTGAGCGCGCGTCGCGCGCTTTTTTTGCCTTTACGAATTTCGATTATTCGAAAAACAAAATACAGGTCAACAAACGGCGCCCGCGCGTACAGCGCTTAGCAGCCGTCTCACTCTCCGCCGCCGCCATAGTCGCCGGATTCAAGAATCAGCACGATTCCGTCCGGCTTGCCGTCTCCATCCGGCGCCCATGTCTGGCCTGGGAAAGCGTTTTTGGCGCTGACGACGTCCATCCCGCCGTATCTGTCGCCGCCGAAAAGCAGCAGGTAGTAGCCCGAAAATCTGTCGCCCGAATAAACCGGAATGTACACGAAGTCGCCGGGCGAAAAATCGGTCAAAAATCTCGGCTGCATAGTTTGATCGGCGCTATACGGGTTTGCGGGAAATTCGTATATGTATCCCCGCTCGATTATTGCGTCTATCGTGCGCGGATACGTCCCGTGGTCCATGTTGTAATACTCGATGGCGTCTTGGATTTCGTAAAGGCCGTCCACAGCGGACTCGAGCAGCCAATCGTCTTCCGGCGCAGTCGAAATCGGCCCTTCGCCGTACAATTTCGCCCTCGCGATGTCCGAATACGCGAGCGCGGCGAATCCCCACGTGTAAAGCGCGCCGAATAGATTGACGAGTTCAGCCTTGCCCTTCGTTTCGAACGTCATCCCCTTTGCGCCGTTCGAGCAGGAAATTTCCAGCGCCCCGAAATTCGTATCGGGAGTTATGTCCCAAAAATCCTTGTGCATCGCGGTCGCGTATGCCGGATACATGATTTTCTCGCTTCGGGTGAGCGGCTCGAAGTGTTTGTGCCACAGCCGGTTGACGTCCATACGGAAATAGAAGTTGGAAGTTACAGGTTTGAGGTCGGGCTTGTTGGCCTTGAGCAGTTCCTGCAGGCGAGGAGCGTTCGTGCCCACCACGAAAAATCCGCCGCCCAGTCCCGCGACGATTCCCGGCTCGACGTCGTAATAGCTAATCCCGCCGGCGGTGAACGCCGGTTTGGCGGACGCGAGGTTTCCGAATTGCGAGAGATAGTTTTTCTTGAACGCGTTTTCGTCGTCCAGCGCAAGCGCGAATAGCGCGACCATATTTTCCCAGTTATAACCGGGCGATGCCATGTCGCCTTCGGGAAGTTCGACGAGCATCAGCGTGGCTTCCGTGCCGACGACGTTTTTCACGGCGTCGAAACCGCCCATTCCGGCGAGCATCATATTCGCCATCGCCAGCCCCATTCGCATCTGGCCGATTTCGCCCGCGCCGCCCGGCATCGCTTCGAGTTCTCTCCAAAGCGTTTCGTCGGAAATCGCGTTCCATACGATTTCGGCTTTTTCGGCCGGATTTGCAAGAGAAATCGTAAGAAGTGCGCTCGACGGATTGATGATTTTTCCGACCTTTAGTTGACGGTCGGGAAGAGACATCATCTGACCTTTAAGGCTCGATTTGTGCGAATCGGCAATCGTGTATGTTTCTTTCCAATAAAGCTCGCCGTTCTTTATGTGGAATTCGCCGGAATAATCCCTAAGGCCGAGAATGCCTAGCTTGTCCAGAAAAAGCTTTACCTTCGCCGCTTCCGGATGCTTTTCGGCGAACTGGCCCGAAAAGAAAATCTTCTCGACTTTCGCCATGAAATAGCCGAGGTTAATCGTCCAGGTTTCCTCGATTTCAATCGGCACTTCGGCGCGCGCCGGCGTGGCGGAAACGAAAACAGCCGCGAAAACTGCCGCGCAAAGCGCGATTGAACAGAAGCGCGTAAACATGACATCCTCCTTACCCGAAAAATCCGCAAGCGGAAAGAATGCGAAAAAAGCCTCCCGCAGTATATCACGGCGGCGGCGGATGGCTGATATACTGAAAGCGCGGGCG
>JAANMV010003841.1_pt1 | contig 12548 bp, 11 predicted proteins | sample 7279661 | NCBI WGS metagenome assembly JAANMV01 (sample SAMN14094540, study PRJNA606508) | bioreactor metagenome | isolation source: A lab-scale SPAN reactor treating ammonium-rich wastewater day 121 | place: Ireland: Galway | collected 2017-05-16 | reverse complement strand
CTGGGACCTGGTCATCGTGGATGAGGCCCATCACCTGAACAGCGATGAGGAGCTTGGGCCCACTCGGACCTATCGTTTCGTGCAGCAACTCGAGGAGGCCGGTCTGATCGAGTCCATGGTCTTCTTCACCGGTACTCCCCATCGCGGGAAAGACTGGGGATTTCTGTCCCTCATGCAGCTGCTTCGCAAGGAGCTGTTCAACCCTCGCAAGCCTGCCGCTGAGCAGCTCGGCCACCTGCCATCGGTCATGATACGCAACAACAAGTATTCGGTGACCGACCTGGAAGGACGGCGCCTCTTCCAGCCTCCCAAAGTGCGCCAGATCGATTACAAGTACAGCTCTGACGAGCAAGACTTCTACGATCTGATCTCGGATTTCATCCAGAATGGCTATGCCTATTCCAACCGCCTGAACGTGACGATGGGAAATGCGGTCACGCTGGTGCTGATCGCGATTCAGAAGCTGGCGGCCAGCTCGGTGGCGGCGGTACTTCGTGCCCTGCGCAAACGCCTGCAGCTCCATGGCCAGCGGCGGACCCAGCGCGACTCCTTCGAGGCCCATCTCGAGCAAATTCGGGAGGCAAGCGCGAATCTGGACCTCGATCGGGCGGCCGAGCTGGAAGCAGCCCTGGCGGAGATCGCCGGCGACCTCGTGCTCATGGAGGACGAGGTTCCCCATCTCGAGGAGCTGATCGTCGCGGCCGAGCGAGTGCGCTCGGAAACGAAGATCGAGCTCATTCTCGACCTGCTCGAGAAGGAGTATGCCGGTCGTCAGGTTCTGTTTTTCACGGAGTACAAGGCCACCCAGTCCCTGTTGCTGTCCCGTCTCAACGCTCGATTTGGCGAGGGGCTCACGGCATTCATCAACGGAGACGAGCGCGCCGAGGAGGTGAGGGATGCGGAGGGGCAACTTCGAACCCTGCGAATGCCCCGAGCTGAGGCGGCTGAGGCCTTCAACTCGGGCAAGGCGACCTATCTGATCTCGACGGAAGCGGGCGGCGAGGGGATCGACCTTCAGGAGCGCTGCCACACGCTGATTCACGTCGACCTCCCATGGAACCCGATGCGGATGCACCAGCGGGTAGGTCGGCTCAATCGCTACGGTCAGAAGCGGCAGGTCGAGGTGGCGGTCGTCAGAAACCGAGCCACGGTCGAGTCGAGAATCTTCGACCGATTGACCGAGAAGATTCATTCCATCAACCGGGCCTTCGACGAAGTCATGGAGGAGCCGGAGGACCTCTTCAACCTGATCTTGGGGTTCGCGTCGGGCCAGTTTTTCAACGACCTCTACGCAAGCGCCCGCAGGTCGTTCAGTGGCGACGACGACGACGAGCGCTTGAGTCGCTGGTTCGACTTCAAAACCGGCAGCTTTGGAGGCCAGGACGCGATCGCCACGGTGAAGGGGCTGATCGGCAACGTGGCCCGCTTCAATTTCCAGCAGGTATCCGAGGATTTACCCAAGGTCAATCTGCCCGACCTGAAGCCGTTTTTCGAAGCGATGCTCACGCTGAATCACCGCCGGCCGACCTACGAGGGGCACAGTCTGTCGTTCATCACTCCGGATGAATGGCGCGAAGAGCGCGGAATCCAGCCGAGATACTCGGGCCTTCACTTCGACCGGACCGTGCGTGACCGCGAAGCCCGCAAGGGAATTCTGGGAGTCGGACAGAGGTTGATGGACCTGGCTCTCTCGCAAGCGAGGGGGCGTACCGAAACCCTGACCGGTTTCACCAAGAGCAGCCAGCCGGGACCCTTGTTCGTCTTCCGCATCCGGGACCGGATCACGAGAGGAAATACCTCGGTTCGCTTTCAGATCGCGGGAGTCCACGATAACGGGAAGACCCTGCGGCTTCTCAAAGACTGGGAGCTCGTTCTCCAACTCAACTCGACACTTGAGAGAGGAGCCGCTAGAGATGAGCCACAGCGCCCGCTGGTCTCGGGCGAGCAGGTGGAGAGCGGGATTGATCGGGCCAGGAGTTTTCTCGAGTCGCGCCTTCCTTCCATGGACCTGCCGTTCCAGCATCCGGACGTCGAGGTACTGGGGACAATCTGGAAATAGGTCACCTCGGACCCCCATAAATGGCTTTCAGTCGCGATTCATGAGGCCGAAACTTCTTGGCTCGATTCGGAAACTCCGTTTTCAGCGGAGTTGGTAACCTGTTGGGATCGAGGACCTGCTCTACATGGACGAGGTCGAGCAATTTTCCGATTGAACCGCATCGACGTATGGAATTTGCCCGTACGGCCGACGTCGCGCCAGGCGTGTCGGATCTGACAGGAGGCCGAGGCGGTCTGCGAGAAAGATGAATCATTCTCAACGTTGCGAAGGAGCGCAGAAGCATGCAGTCCATCCAGCCGGAGGAGCTCAAGGTCCGTGCCCAGATCAAGGAGCGCTTTTTGGACGCCGTGAAGCGTTCTGGATCGGGTAGCCGGGCCAGCGCTCTTGTGGCGGCCCTTCGCAAGCACACCGATGCTCCGGAAATCAAGATTCAGTCCGTTTTTCTGCAGCTTCTCGACGAGGGAAAGATAACCGTTGGCCAGGATCTGCTCGTGCGCCTGGCACCCCACGCGCTCGAAACTGAAGAACACCCATATCAGCGAGAGCACGGCTCGAGTTCAGGACCCCCTGTCCGCCAGTCCCACGTCGGGACAAGCCCTGCGCGGGCCGCTGGGAACCTGTCGTTGAACCTCAGCCCCGGCAGCATTGATCGGAGTCTGCGGCGACCCGATGCGTCGACCGACCGTAAGCGTCGAGATGGCGACCGGCCCTGTGACTCTTCCAGCTCCTGTCCAGCTCCCTGAGCTCCTCGGCAGTCAACAACCCGAGTGTCCTCAACGCGTATAGAGCGGACCGAATCGAGACCGCGTAAAACTCGGGTTGAGAAAGCTTTCCGCAGCGCGGGCATCGCAACTGGGGGCCCCGAATGCCCGCCGCCTCACGAATGCGACGCCTCAGTTCGGTCATTTTCTGGCAGAAATCAACCAGGGCTTCCCAGGAAGTCGAGGGGGACCAGGTTCGCTCAAGCTCCTCGAGCATCGCGGGGAACCAGACCCGCTGGGCATCGCCGCTCGGCATCAGCCCCAGTCCTTCCAGCCCCGCTTGTCCAGCCACTGCTCGGCAGCAGCCAGGGACGCCGAGGAGGCCGGCTTGGGCGTTGATGAGCCTCTTCTGCGATTCAAGCGGCAGTCTTCGCGAGGTTCCCGGTGCTCGGGTCCTCGGCGCGGGGCATGGCCAGAATCCTGATGGTCATCACTCCCGGATTCTTGCGGTGATCAAAGGGATGGACGGAATTCTGCAAGCGCGTGACCATCCCGTTTCGAAAGAAAATCAGTTGCCCTGCCTGGCTATGCTCTCGGCCTTGCTGCGACCAGCGACAGCGTACCGCGAGCACGCGAATCTCCTGCCCGAGTTTGTCGGCGCTGTGAGCTGAGGCAGATTCTTCCACCTCAAGAGTGATCTCTTCCCCATTCCGAAGGCCGATCGCGACGGACAACGGTTCCGAAACGTGCCCGAGAGCCCGGTCGAAGGAAGTGCGGGCCAGGAGGGCACTCAGGCGCTGCTCAAGGAACCTCTGCACCCCCAAACGAGCTTCCACCTCGTTCTCCAGGGCGGCCCGGGATTCAGGCGTCTCCGACTGGCACGATGGGGACCCAGGCGACGTGGTGGGCACGCAACCCGTGGTGTTGCGCCGCCGGTATTGTTTCGGGAGCAGCATTTCGAGACTGAACAGGGTGGTCATCCAGGGCATTTCGCATCCTCCTCGCCAAGCTTCCCCACCAGCATAGAGTCTCCACACCTGGTTTTCAGTGACAATGATCACCGAACCGCTGCAGCCTTCTTCCGAGCAGCCGGGCAGCCTGCTCCGGTCCGGCAGGTCAGCGGTCCGTCGGTGATCCAGGATGTTCCTGACGGCAGCTTGGGCAAACAGGGAGCGGGGGCCAGCGACGGCATTCACCACCATGCCCCGGCTCTCAGCTGCAGGTCCAACCGGGCCGGTCACGGGGTGGGCATACTTCCCCCGTGCCGACCTGGGACTCCAGGGGTCGCCGGGCAGCTCCTGGCCAGTCCGACTGACCCTCGGTCCCGATCCCTTACGCAGCCGGTCTTTCTGCCCGAAGCTGGGTTTGCGAGACAGGCCGTGCACCGGTGATGTAGATCACCACTTATCGAACTCTTTCCACTCGTCGACGAAGCCGACGATGTAGGCGTGCTCTACGTTGATCAGCACGGTAAGGTCATCTGGGGCGAGGTAACGACGTATCACCTGCTCACCGGCCGAGCGGTTGGCCTGGCGGAACTGAGCGCGCCAGAGGATCAGCTGCTGAGAAGGTTGTTGAGCACCTGGGCCAGTTCACCCACCGAGGCGAACGAAGCCGGGCGCTCAGCGGCGAGGCCGGCTGCGCCAACTTCCACGGGCCGGTATCGCACGCAGCCGATCTGGCTTCGCACGGTCTCGAGATGCGTCTTGCTCGCGCCCTTCGCCTGGAGCATCTGAGCAATCTCTCCTTGCCACCAGACGTCGTCTTCGCGCGCTGGCCACTCGTCGTACCGAATTAGTGGAAGCCCCGCATGGTGAAAGATAGCGAGGACGAAGCTGGCGCAGGTCAGGCCCAGTCGACCCGATTCGGTGAAACTTCCTTCGGCCGTCAGGGCGCCGACCGGAGTCGTGAAGGCGTAGGCCAGTCGTCCATCCTCATTCTGAGCCCAGACAAGCCGACAGTACGCGGCCAGATGCTTGGCCCTCCTGCCCACGGCCGGATCGACCCACAGCGAGAAAAGCTCATCAACCGGCTCGTTTTTCAGCTCGAAATGCCAGGCGAGGTGGAACTGGCGGACCGGCAGAGGGCTCTCATCCGTAGCCCGAAGGCCACGGTAAAACAAACCGATATGGTCCCGAGTCCGAACACGAGTGACAGCTATGCCTACCTGGTCTTCTGGGCGAAAGGACCTCTCGGCCTGTTTGAAGACTCGCTCCGGAAACGTCATTCCAGCCCGGATAGTAGCTGATGAACGTCGGGCTGGCTGGCAAGCTGCTGAGCGGCCCGGTGGAAGAATTCTGGACGATTCCGCAGCCGACCTCGGGCGGCCAGAGTTATGGTCAAAAAAGCAACAGTCAGATCAACCGAGAGCTTGGAAGGATCCAGGTCACCGAGAAGCTGATCACAAAGCGCAAAATGGCCCTCCAGCAGCATCTGATCGACGTTCCTGTAAATTACGTCCAGGGCCTCATCGTCGCGACCGTTTTCCTCCAACTGCACCGCCCGCCGTAGCCACAAAATAGGCAGCTTCTCGAACGTGTGGGCCTGCTCGGGCAGAGTTTGAAGGGAACCACTGGCAAAGCTGCTCATCACCTTTGCAGGACTGCCAGGTTCGATGCTTCCACCTGCACGAGGGGCTGCATCAGCCCATTCCGAGCGAGTACCCAACGTGCATTCCAGTGGCTCCAAGCAGGCGCCGGGGACCATGCTCACTTAGCTTCCTCCCAATTCAGTCTCTCGGATCGCAACTCTTCGACAACAAGGTCATCGTAGCCTCGCCGAATCGAGCTGTGAGCCTGGTCAAGCCAGTCGAGAGTGTCCGCAACGGTAGTTCCCGGCTGAGCGAAACCCCTGGCCACGAGATCCATGTGGATGCTCGCCAGACCTTTCAGTGGACCTGCGGCGGGAAGGACTGGGGCCCGAACCCCTATCGTCAGGCTGATCGCGTGCTCGGACAACAGGCACGTGGTTTGCCAGTTCAGAATCGAAGGGCCTGGCAGGAATCGGGGATTCTCGGTGCGCCAAGAGAAGTCTGGTAGGATTCTGCGGAAATTCTCCGCTTCGCCCAGAGACAGGTCGAGAGGAAACTGATTCACGTAGACAAGTTCAACGGCAGACGGTTGGAGAGCACCCAGGGATTGCTCGTGCAAGAATGACTCAAAAGTGCTGAGATACTCTCGATACTCCTTCGACCAGGCCGAATACCCCGGATACCGGTCTTGATGAGTGTCCCGCCGCAAATTGTATGCGAAGGCGTCGCGCTGGATTTGCAGCACTCTCCTTTCGTCCTTGGAGCGAAAGAAAAAGGCGTGGGGGCTGGGGCTCTCGGGCGAGGTCAGTCTTCTGTCCTGTTCCTCGCAGTAAGGATAATCCTCGTCGATGGTCTGCCAGAACCGTGCCAAGTGCAGGGCGCTCAAACCCCTGAGAGGCTGGAATCGAAGCGCTGAGGCAACCTCGACCAAAGGAGGCAAGTTCACCCTTCCCTCGCGCGGGGGTCGTCAGGCATGTTTGACAGGGTCTTCATTCAAGTTTTCTATGTGGCAGATTCAACGAGAACCGGACAAGATCCCTTCACGAACGAAGTTATCGCGGGGAATGGGGCATGGGCGCTCACACGACACCACCATGCTCACTCCTTGCTCCCAGCTGCAGGTCCAACCGGGCCGGTCATGGGAGTGGGCATACTTCCCCCGCCGCCGACTTGGGACTCCAGGGGCTTGGCGGGCAGCTCCATGGCCAGTCCAACTTACCCTGGGTCCCGATCCCTTACGCAGCCGGTCTTTCTGCCCGAAGCTGGGTTTACCCGACAGCCCGTGCATCGGTGACGTAGATCACCGCTTTGCCCGCAAGATCATCACTGAGGCGTGACGCTCCGTCAGGCTAAGATGAGGCCAAGCAGAGCCAGGAGGACGAAGAATATGAGAAACAAAGGCGGGTTCAGCCTCATCGAGTCGATGGTGTCGGTGTTCATCTCGTCCCTGTTCGTGCTGGGTGCGGCCTCGGCGCTGCCGGTCGCAGCGGTGGGCGAGAAGAAGATGGAGCACCGCCTCGAGGCCCGTCAGGTTGCCCAGCAGGTGCTTCAGAGCCAGCTCGTGGAGCCCCAGCCCGGTGTGCAGCCGGCGGTGGACAAATACCGAGTGACCGTTTCGGTCCGTCAGACCGACGTCGTGGTGCAGGTAAGCTGGCAGGAGTTTGGAACCAACCAGGCGATTCTCGCCGAGGGGAGGGTTCTGCAATGAGACGCGGTTTCACGCTGCCGGAGTTGCTGCTGGCCTGCGCCCTGACCGCGCTGGTGATCAGCCTGCTCTTCTCCCCCTTCCTCGGGTTCATGAAGAAGCGCCAGGGGCGCCCCGAGGCGCAGAGCCAGGGGCTTTTGGCCCTCCAGAAAGTGGCCGGCGACCTGCGCGCCACCCAGTCGAACGCCCTTACCGTGCATCAGGTTGCGGGGCGTTTCTGCGGCCTTGGTCTGGTCAAAGTGACAGGCTGGACCACGGAGGGCGAGAAGAGCTGGGATACCGTATGGACGCTCATCTACTGGGACGCAAAGAGCCAGAAGCTCCAGCGCAAGACCTTCCCGGCCGACTCCCGGCTGGTGCTGACTCGCGAGCAGCCCGCGCGCTTCCCCGCCTCCTGGGTGGAGGAATACGCCCGGCGTGACGACGTGCGGCCCCAGGTCCTGGCCGGACATGTGACCGATTTCCGCATCGAGACCGGCCGCGCCGACGGCCGCCTCTCCCCTGCCATGACTCTGGTGGCTCAGATCGAGTATCACACCGCCCCCCCGCGCCGGTCGATTGAGGTGCGCGAGAGCCTGCTGCTGCACGCGGAGGCCCCGTGAGAGCCGCGCTGATGCTGGTGGTTCTGTTGCCTGCCCTGGCGTGGCCGCAGGAATCCACTCTGAAGCGCGTGACCTTCCTCTCCCAGCCAGCAGGTGCTCAGGTCTGGGTGGGCCAGAAGCAGTTTGGCCTGACCGGGCAGCCAATCGAGCTTTCCCGCGAGCTCTTCGACAACGACCCGCGCCCCGGCAAGGAGTATGTGACACCGATACAGCGCAAGGTGGTGTTCAGGCTGGCCGGGCGGCGCGAAACCGAGGCTCCCTCCCTTCAGTGGGGTCAAATCAGGGACGGCGGCACCTGGCCGTCCAAACCGGTGCGTCTGGCCCCCGCCAGCGTATCGTCCTGGCTCCAGGACAATTGGATCTTCCTGGCTCTGGGAGTGCTCCTCTGCGCAGCCCTGAGCGCTTGGGCTCTGTCCCTGCGACGGCGCCAGGTCCAAACCCGCCGTGAGACACACGAGCTGGCTCGTGTTCAGGCTCTCGTGCGCGCCGATGCCAGCGACCCTTACCTGGGGAAGTGTTTGGGGCCCTGGACCTTACTTGAGAGATTGGGCTGTGGCGGAATGGGCGTGGTTTACCGGGCTCAGGGGCGCGAGGGCCAGGTAGCTCTGAAGATCATCCGGCAAGAGCAATGCGAGGACCAGAACATTCGCGCCCGCTTCGTCCGCGAGATCGCCCTGTGCGGCAAGCTCAATCACCCCAACCTGATCAAGATCCACATGTGCGACGAGCAGGAGGGCCTGCTGTATTACGTCATGGAGCTCATCAGCGGCACCACCCTGAGCGAGAAAGTGGAGCCCCAGGGACTTCCGCCTCATCAGGCACTGGGCTACTTCATTCCGATCGTCCAGGCCGTGCACCAGATCCACAAAGCCGGCATCGTGCATCGCGACATCAAACCCTCCAACGTGATGATCGACCAGAGCGGCCGCGTCGTGGTCATGGATTTTGGTCTGGCCAAGTCGTCGAGCTCCGCCCCACTGACCGCCACCGGGGAGGCCCTGGGAACGCCCGAGTACATGGCCCCCGAGCAAATCCGCGGCAGCCTGGATGCCCGCTCCGACCAGTATGCCCTGGGCATCATCTGCTACGAGCTCCTGACCGGACGGCGCCCCTTCCTGGAAGTCGGGAGAGAGGTGCTCTTCAAGCACCTCGGCGACGACATCGCTTCCCCCAGAAGCCTCCGCCCCGACCTGGCGCCCGAGCTAGAGGCCCTGGTGATGAGAATGCTCGCGCGCGATCCCGACCAGCGCTACGACTCGCTCGAGGATGTGTTGCACGCCCTGCGCGTGGTTCGGTGACAATTGTCACTGATCGAAAGGTGGGGTTCGGGTTATAGTGCAACGACAAAGTCGTTGCCCTATAACACAATCAGTTGACCGCGCCAGACTTGGAGTCTGGCGCTCAGTAAAGTGCAGCACCAAAGGCACTGCACTTTAGGCTGGTGAAGCGGAGGTGCTGCCATGAAAAGACAAGGTGAACGCGGTCTGTCCCTCGTGAACGTCCTGCTGCTGATCACCGTCCTGACGGCCCTGATCTTTGCAGTGATCGGAGCTTCCTTTGCCATCGTGAACGTGGGCACGAGGCTCGACAACGAGGAGGCCTGCCGCAATTTGCTGGACAAGGCGCTTGCCACTGCGGTCGACCAACTGCGGCGCGACCCACGCTGGGGACTGGCTTCGGCTTCTCCGCTCGTGGTTGCGTCGGCCGACGGAAACGGGAAGGCCGTCGTGACCTTCGACGGCCGGGCTGAGGGACATTCGATGAACAACCTGGAGGGCGAGAAAGCCCGGCTGGGTTGGAACGGAACTCCGGTGCCAATTCAGTCGGTCCACCTGGTGGTTACCGCCGAGCTTGGAGGGGTCAAGAAGCGTATGGATGCACTCATCTCGAATCCCCGATTCCCGTTCGTGATCGCCAGCTCGGGCGCGGTGCGCTCCAACGGGCCGCTGCTGGTCGCCTGCGTCAGCTCTGGGGATTCACTGGATGATGGGTTGGACTCGGGGGCTTTGCGCCCGGGCCACGTGCTCAGCAACGGACGCGACCCGGACGCGGTGGCCTTGCTGGGGTCCGACATTCGGGTTACCGGCGACGTACGGTCTTGTGGGGGGGTCCAGCTGGCCCCGGCGGTGAGCGTGGAGGGACTGGTGCGCGAGCACGCGGAGGCTCGGGCTTTGCCGCGCATCCCCCTGGAGGAGCAAGACCCGGGGACGGGGGACGAGGTGACGGTGCTGGAGCAGCAGATCTATTCTGGACTCCCGGTTACGGGGCAGTGCCGCCGGGATGGGAGCCTGATCGTAAACGGGGACCTGGCGCTGGATGACGGGCTCCTGTTCGTAAATGGAGACCTGGAGGTGCATGGAGTTACGACGGGCCGAGGCATGGTTGTCTGTATGGGGCGGGTTCTGCTCAAGGGTGGGGCGGCGCTGGCCGGGGCGAACCTGTGCGCTCTGTTGGCACGTGGGGATGTGGTCGTGCATGGCGACGGCGGAGGGCAGCAGAGGAATTTCTTCCGAGGGCTGGTTTACACGGAAGGGGATTTTAGGGCGCGGGACGTAACGCTGGTGGGGGCCTTTGTGGGAAATTCAAGCTCGGGGTCGAAGATGCAGCTGGATAACGTTTCTGCGGTGTATGATGGGGCGGCGGTGGACTTTGAGATGAGGTACCCTTGGGGGGGTCTCGGGTTGGCTGGCCTCACCGTTGATGGAATTCCAATCTCTCCCGTAATCCCCCATTTGAGCGAGTTCTACGATGGGAGCACCGATAGTTACGTCCTTAAGCCGGAGCTTTTGGCGGACGTGCAGTACAGCTATCGAGGAAAAGCCTATTCTCGCTCCGAGCTCTTAAGACAATTCAAACAGAAGGATCCACCGCTAGGGTACTCGGACTGGGGCGCTGCGTTCGACGCCACCGAAACCGACTTCCAGCAGAAGATGACTGACCAACTGAAGGACATCGCTGAGCGCTATGCCAGCACGCGAGACGCCGCCCTGCGCGACGGCAAGGTCAGCCTGGATCTGAGCAAGTTCCTGTCCGACAAGGATCGGGTCCGCATTGTTGCCCGTCGGGACCTGAACTAGGAGGCCCTCGTGAAGAATCTTTTGCCCCGCCTACTGTTCTGTCTCGTTCTGCTGGCCGTCCATGTCTTGATCGCCTGTGGCGGGGGCGGGGTCGCCGGGCCCATGACTCCACTGCCACCGACTGTAGACGGCGGCACGAACGGTGGCGGGGCCGATGGAGGCGGGACGAATGGAGGGGGCGCCGACGGCGGGGGGAGCACGGGTCAGCCCACCTTCGTTATCCAGCGAGAGAGCGTCAGCTCCGGCGGTGCCCAGAGCAATGCGACGAGCAGCGTGGCCTCGCTGTCGTCGGACGGGCGATTCGTTGCCTTCCAATCCGAGGCCAGCAATCTGGTGCCCGACGATACCAACGGCCTGGAGGATGTCTTCGTTCGCGACAGGCAAGCCGGAGTAACGAGCCGTGTCAGCGTCGGCACCGGCAACGTTCAGTCGGTTGGCGGGGTCAGCACCGTTGCAACCATCTCAGGCGACGGTGGGACCGTTGTCTTCAGCTCTTTCGCAACGAATCTGGTCCCGAATGACACGAACGGCGCGCCCGACGTTTTTGTCCATGACCGCGCCACGGCCGTGACCACGCGGGTGAGCGTCGACTCGGCCGGTGCCCAGGCAAATGGCACTTCAACTACCCCGGGCCTGTCGGCTGATGGCCGGCTCGTGGTGTTCAGCTCAGACGCTACCAACCTTGTTCCCAACGATACTAACGGAGTTGCGGACATCTTCCTCCATGATCGGCAGACCGGGCAAACCTCCCGGGTCAGCGTGGACTCTCTAGGCAATCAGGCTGACGACGGCAGTTTCGATCCTTACATATCCTCAGACGGCGGCATCGTCGTCTTCGGCTCCGATGCCACCAATCTGGTTCCCGGCGACACGAACGGGGTGCGGGACGTCTTCGTGCGCAACCTGGTAGCGGGCACTACCACTCGGGTTAGCGTGAGTTCCGCTGGCGTTCAATCGAACGGAGACTCGGGTTTCGATTTCCGCGCCCAGGTTTGCTCTGCAGATGGCCGGTTCGTGATCTTCGATTCCGATGCTACCAACCTGGTGGATCCGCCGACCACTGGCTTCAGTCAAGTATACGTGCACGATCGTCTGACCGGGACCACCAGGCTGTTGAGCACCGACAGCGCTGGCAACCAGGCGAATGCCGACGCGTTCGGCGGGTTCCTGTCCGGTGATGGACGCTTTGCTACGTTCGCCACGGAGGCCACCAACCTCGTCCCCAACGCCCCCACGCGCCAGCTCTACCTCCGAGACCTCCAGGCCGGCACCATCCAGATCATCAGCGTGAGTGCCGCCGGTGAGGTGGGCAACAACCGCAGCGATCGCGGCGTCCTCTCCCGGGATGGCCGCTTCATCGGCTTCGACTCGAACGCCACCAACCTGGTTCCGGACGACACGAACGGGGTGCGCGACATCTTTGTGATCCAGAATCCGCTCGTTCCGTAAGAAGCTGCCGAAGAGCGCAGAGCTGCGCCCCGTCGACCTACTCGATGGCCCGGACGGCTGCGGCCATCTGGGCCGGGGACGTGTGCGCGTAGACCTGTAGGGAGGTGAGGCGGGCATGGCCCGCGAGTTGCTGGGCAGTGACGATGGACGCCCCGGCGGACACGACGGCCGACACGAAGTGGTGACGCTTATGCCGAGCTCGGCATAAGCGTCACAGCTTTGCCACCCACTTGCTGGAGAACGGCACCAACATTCGCAAAATCCAGCTTTTGCTTGGGCATCGCTCCTTGTCAACGACGGCCACCTATACCCACGTGGCCACCAGTGAGGTGTGCGCCACCCGCAGCCCGCTCGAGCGTCTGCCAAAGGCTCCGGAGCCGACGGAATAAGCTGAGCCTTTCAGGCGAAGGTCCTGACTCCCCGCC
>JAANMV010003840.1_pt1 | contig 12552 bp, 10 predicted proteins | sample 7279661 | NCBI WGS metagenome assembly JAANMV01 (sample SAMN14094540, study PRJNA606508) | bioreactor metagenome | isolation source: A lab-scale SPAN reactor treating ammonium-rich wastewater day 121 | place: Ireland: Galway | collected 2017-05-16 | reverse complement strand
GCGCCGGCAGGGCGGCCTCGTCGCGCACCCAGGTCCAGACGGCGACCGCAGACGGCAGCCCGATCGTGCTGGCGGCGAGGGCCACGACCTGCTCCATGGCGGCGAGGCTGACGCCGACGTCGCGCGCCTTGCGCACGCTCGAGTGGACGGCACCCTCGCGCAGGGCCCCGATCGCGACCGCGAGCTTGACGAGCCGCTGCGCCTGCAGGTCCAGCGGGCCGACTTTCGCCTCTTCGCTGGCGAGTTCCCACGCCTTGCCGAGCTTCGCGAAGCGCTCGACGAACTTGCGGTGAGCGGCGGGCGCCTTCGAGCTTCTCTTCACTTGCACCTCCGAGTCCCGTGCTGCGTTCAGGAGCCGTCGTCGTCGAGTCACTGGCGGCGCTCGCGTGCGACCTCACGTCGATGTGCCTCACGTCGAACGGGACAGCTTCGACCTGGCCCGCATCCGCGATGTGCTCCTCGGTCTCAGCCGTCGAGGACGTGGAAGAACAGATCGACGGCCGCCGGTTCGAAGTGGCTGCCAGACAGCGACCGGATGTGGGCGCGGACCGCGTCGATCGGCCAGGCCGGACGGTAGGTGCGGTCGTGGGTGAGGGCATCCCACACGTCGACGACCGAGAAGAGCCGCGCGGCCGGCGGGATCTGTTCGCCGGCAAGGCCGCGGGGATAGCCGGTGCCGTCCCACTTCTCGTGATGGCAGTAGGGGATGTCGAGCGCGGGCCGCAGGTACTCGATGGGAGAGAGCATGTCCCAGGCGAACTGCGGGTGTTGCCGCAGGACGCGCCAGTCGTCTTCCGTGAGGTTGCCCGTCTTCAGCAGCACCGCATCGGGGATGGCGAGCTTCCCCATGTCGTGCAGCAGCGCCCCGCGGCGGATGTGAACGAGGTCGGCCTCCGGGATGCCGACGGCGCGCCCGAGCCGCAGCGTCATCTCGGTGACGCGCAGCGAGTGGCCCTCGGTCTCGTGGTCGCGCATGTCCATCGCCCGCGACCAGCCCTCGATCGTCGAGTCGTAGGCCAGCGAAAGCTCGAGGTTGGAGCGCTGCAGGCCCTCGAACAACTGGGCGTTGTCGATGGCGATCGCTGCCTGGGCCGCCAGCGCCTCGAGGATCGCCTGCCACTCCTCCGTCGGCCCGAACGGGCGGCGGTGAAAGACTTCCAGCACGCCCCTCATCTGGCCCCGAGCCTGGAACGGCAGTACCGCGTAGGCGACGAAGCCCTCGGCCCGCAACAGGTCGGCCCGCACGAAGCCCGGGGGTTTCAGGTCAAGGCTGTGGAGGAAGCGCCGTTCGATGGCCGCTCTCCCGGCGAGCCCTTCCCCGAGCCGCAGCCGGGTGTGGGCGTACCCGTCGCCGCGGAATCCACGGCCGGCGGCGTACTGGAGTTCGATGGACGCCGAGTTGAACATCAGGACGCCCGCGGCGTCGACCCGGAGCTGGCCCATCACATGCTCCAGCAGCAGGTTCAGCGTGGTGCGCGAGTCGAGGCTCGAGGTGATCGCCTGGTCGACCGCGCGCAGGGCCTGCAACTGCTGCAGCCGTCGCTGCGTCTCCTCGTGCAGGCCCAGCCGGTGCAGCGCCGTGCCGGCAATCTGGGCGAAAGAGACCAGCAGGCTGATCTCGTCGGAGCCGAGTTCCCGCGGCAGTGGAACGGCGACGAACATCACGCCCACCACCTCGTCCGGCGCCCGCAGCGGCACGCACACCCCGCCCCAGCCGGGCGGGACGCGGGCTCCAAGGCCGGGCGACAGCATCGAGTCACGCACGAACTCCCGCGAGACGTGGACCCGGCGCGAGGCGAACACGGTGCCGCCGATGCCCTCGCCGGCCCGGATCGGCAGGTCCGGCAAAGAAGCGAACCAACCGCGGGAGACGGCGGCACGCAAGCTCTCACTGCCCGGTTCGAGCAGACGGATCATGCCGGCTTCGCACTTCAGGGCCGACAGCGTCTCGTCGAGCAGGATCGGCAGGATCTCATCCACCGTGAGGGCAGTCCGGAGCGCCGACGAGATCTTCGCCACGGCCTCCAGCTCGGCGACCCGGCGGCGCATCGCCTCCTCTGCGCGTTTGCGGGCCGTGACGTCGTGAAACACGACGATGCCGTGTGTGACCTGGCCCTGCCAGTCCCGGATCGGAGCGGCGTTGACGTTGACCCAGTGGTCTTCGCCCGCCTCGTCGCGGATCAACACCTCCTCGCCGCGGGTGACGCAGCCGTCGAGGACGGCGCGCGACAGCGGCAACTGCCGAGGCGGATACGGCGATCCGTCAGGTCGCAGCGTCTGCCACCGCAGCGCGTGCTCGTCGACCTCGATGCCGGTGAGGCTGGTCGCGTCGCCGCCGCGAATGCGCAGGGCCGCGGGGTTCGCCATGGTGATGGTCACGTCGGGCGCGCTGGCGATCAGGATTCCCGATGGGGACTGGGCGAGGGCCGTCTCCAGCAGCCCCTCCGCCTGGCGGCGAGCCTCGACCTCCCGCTCCAGCCTCGTCGCATGCGCCAGCGCTCGCTCTTCGGCGGCCTTGTGCTCGCTCACGTCGCGGTAGTTGACGACGATGGCGCCGACTGCGGGATCGTCGACCGCGTTGGTTGCCACAGCGTCGATCCACACCCAGCGGCCGTCCTTGTGTCGCGCGCGATACTGGGTACGCAGCCTCCCGCGCGGCTCCGCGACCAGGCCGGCGAGCGTCTGCCGCAGGCGGTCGAGATCGTCGGGGTGCACGAAACCGAAGCCGTCGCGCCCGATCCGCTCCCCGGGCCGGTAGCCCATGATCCTCTCGACGGCGGGACTCTCGTAGGTCAGCCGGCCCGTGCCGTCCACGAGGGCAATGGCATCGGAGCTGTTCTCGATCATCGCCTTCAGGCGGCGCTCGCTGGCTGCCAGTTCCTCTGCGCTGCGAGGACCTTCGGCCCCGTCGAGGGGCGAGCCGCGCTGCCCGGACTTCACCGGTGACCCTGTCCGGGAGCCCGGGGCACGAACGCGCAATCGAGCCAGCTCATGTGCGGCCTCCTAACGCAGGATCGGCACCTCGGGCGAGCACCGTCCCTCCAGCGGGGAAGCGAGGGCCCCGTCGTCGCGCCCGCGGAGGACGCCGGTGTCGTCGATGCAGAAGGAGCGGACGCCGGTCGTGCCCGGCGGCTCCGGTGTCGCCGTGTAGGCGAAGCTCGAGAACCCTTGCCCGCCTTGCTCCGTGGTGGCCGGCCGGCCGGGATGGAACTCGAACCGGTATCCGCGGCGCGCGGGCTGCAGGAAGCTGACGTCGAGGAACGGCGGCGTCGTCTGCGGAGAGCCAGTCAGGCACGGATGAGGTCGCACCAGGCAGGAGGGCGTCACGAACACGCCTCCGCTCGCAGCCTGATACGCCACTTCGGCCGAGCCGAACGTGCGGAGGTCTCCGATGGCGCTCGACTCGTTCGAGGGGTGCGGTGTGCGCACCATCCCCGGGACGGTCAACAACAGGAGCCCCAACAGGGAGGCGAGCCCCACCGCAAGCGTGCCCGCGATGCGCAGTGGCTCGTTCGTTTCCAGTTCGCTTGCCGCCTTCGCCGCGACCCGGGCCAGCCAGGCCTGCGTGGCGCCGAACAGCACCGCGCCCGCTGCGATCGGGAGCGAGAACCTGCCGCCGAGAGCGACCCACCCCAGAGCTGCGAGCGCGCACGCGATCAGGCCTCCGACAGCGAGGCCGCCCGCCAGCATCGTTCCGAAACGGCGCTGCCGCGGCGACGCCCCGACCCGCGTGAGGGCCAGCGCCAGGCCGTACGAAAGCACGCCGGCCGCGCTGGCGACGCCGACCGTGTTCGTGTCGATGCCCCCCGCCAGTCCCGCCGTGCAGAGGAGCACGGACGCGAGCGCGGGTCCGAAGAGGCTCCGCTGGGGCGCCGGGAGATCGCCGGTCACAGGCGCGCCCTGTCTGCCGTGCGGCAGGGCGCGAGCGCGAGCGCACCGACGTCCGCGGGCCTCGCGGCCAATCTCAGCGTGCCCGGCGGCGACGGAATCGACGCGAGCGCAGTCCGCATTGGTAGAAATCAGGCGCGGTGCTCTTGCGAGCCCGGGTTCCTGAATCCCCCTTTCAAACCGTGCTCGTGGTTTTCCCACACACGGCTTACCGATGGTCTTCTCATGACGCGTTCGCCAGACCCGGGAAGCGGATCGTGCCGACGAGTCGGTGGAGACGAAACTCTGTCACGAAGCGAGCCGGAGTCCACTCCCACAGCGAGAATGGGCGACGGCGCCAGCCCCGCACGTGGCGCAGCAGCCGGACCAGCCGCTGGTTCACGTAGCGGTCCACCTGCTGAAACTTCCAGGAGGCGTTGCCCGTGCGGAAGTAGTTGCCCCAGCCCCGCAGCACGGGGTTGAGCTCTTCGATCACCTGTCGAATGTCCTGCATCCCCGCCCAGCGGCGGCGATCGGTCAGCTCCCGGACCCGAGGGATTCGGCTCATCGCCCTCGGAGCCGGCCACCGGAACAGGTACTCACGCCCCTTGAAGTGCGAGAGCACGATACGCAGGTAGCAGCCCAGAAAGACGAATCCTTCCTTCCCCAGTCCCAGTTCGACGATCCGCGTCTTCTCCGGGTGCAGCTTCAAGCTCAGCCGGCCCATGATGGCCTCGAGCCGGCGCAGAGATTCTTCTGCGTCGGCTCTCGTGCGGCACAGCACGACAGCATCGTCGGCATAGCGCACCAGGCGTCCCAGGTGTCGGCTGTGGCGTTCCCACAAACGGCGCGTTCCCACAAACGGTCGAGTACGTCCAGGTAGATGTTGGCCAGCAGCGGCGAGATCACGCCTCCCTGGGGACTCCCCAGCAGCGTCTCCCGCACTTCGCCTCCCTCCATCACGCCCGCCTTCACCACTTCCGCAACAGCTTGAGCACTCGCCGATCCGATATCCGCTGCTTCAAGAGCAGCAGCAGCTTGCCGTGGTCGATGCTGTCGAAGTACTTCTCGATGTCGATCTCGACCACGTATCGGTGGCCGCGTCCACCCGTCAGGCGGATCGCTTCCAGCGCATCCGTGGCGCTGCGCTTCGGCCGGAATCCATACGAGCATTCCTTGAAATCGGCCTCGAATATCGGCTCGAGCACGATCTTGGCCGCCGCTTGCACCACCCGGTCGCGCACCGTCGGGATCCCCAGCGGTCGCTGCTTCCCGTCCGGCTTCGGGATGTACTGCCGCCTCACCGGCTGCGGCCAGTAGCGTCCCGCCTGAAGGCGTCGCTGAATATCTTGCAGAAACGACTCCACGCCTTCCTGCTCGACCATCGACAGGGTCTCCCCGTCGACGCCGGCAGCCCCCTTGTTCGTCCGCACCCGCTCCCATGCCTCCGCCAGGACGTCACCCCGGCAGATCCGGTCGTAAAGCGCATGAAAGCGTCGCTTCCGGTTCCGCTTGGCTGTCACGTACAGCGCGCGCTGAAGTCGTCGGACTTTACCCGCCGGGTCGTTGGGGCTTGCGCCCATGCCCTCGCCCTTACCCCCGCCCTTACCCCCACTCACGCGCATGACCAAAGCAGGGCTCCCTCGCTCCAGCGGCTTTCACCGCCTTCAACGCTACATACGAGCCCCTCGGACTCCCTCTCGACACAGCAGGACTTCGCCTTCGGCTTATACCCGCCGCCTTCGCCCAACGTGGGCCGTCGAGGAGGGTCTCCCCAGTTCCCCACCAGACTTTCCCTGCGTGCAGGCTTCCCTACCCCGGAAGCGTCCTGCGCCTCTCCGGTCTCCAGGCGCAGTCTGTTGCCTTCGCCCCGAGATGATGGGCTCGGCCACTTCCCCTTTCGGGTCCTTATCTCACGAGGCTGCAAAGATTCACGCTCTCGCATTCCAGCCCGCAGGTTCGCTTCCCTCGCGCAAGGCCATATAGCCTCCGCAGGGCTTTCGACGCTCCGCATTCAGCGACACCCTCTCGGGAGCCGCCTGGAGCCGGCTACGCGGCGCTCCGGCGCTTACCGCGGCGGGACTCACACCCGTTAGCCTGGTGATGCATCGAAGTCGGGCTGTCCAGGCCCAACCCCGTTCTGGACGCTCCATGGTCGGCGGATCGTAGCAGCCCGGCAGTGGCGAGCGTAGACTCCGCGCGTCCTTTCCTCCAGGAGAGTTGCCATGCCTGCCGCGCTGCGCGCCTTCGCCGCCGCGTTCGCCGCCTTGCTCCTGCTGATCGTCGGCCTGTGCACCGCCTGGTGGCTGGCGATGACGAGCTTCCCGCCTCGCTTCGACCTGATCGGGCAGGGCGACGTGGGCCCGCTGCTGATGGGCTACCTCCTGGTACCGGCCGCGGGTCTGCTGGCGCTCTGCGCCGGCGTCGCGCGGGCGCTGGTCCGCTCGGAGGACGGCTCGCCGTCCGTCGCGCTGCTGGCGCGGCCGGCCGTCGCCGCGGCGCTGGTGGCGGGTCTGGCGATGGCCGCTGCACTGATGGCCGGGGCGGCCGCGGGGGAAGCGGCGACAGCGGCCGCCACGGTGGCGGTCAGCGCATTCGTCGCCCTGCTCGTGGCGGCCGCCGTCGTTCGTCTGGTCCCGCTGCCTCGCCTCGCCACCGTCACCGCGGTCGTGATCGCGCTCGTGGCCGGCGCGCTGCTGCTGGCCGAGGCGCGCGGGCGCTCGCAGATGGCCGCTCACCGGGAGGCGGCACTGGCGGAGATCGCCGCCTGGGAGCGCGAGCCTCGTGCCGAGCGCCCGGTGCTGAAGGAGCCCGCGAAAGACGCGGACGCGGCCGAGGTGTATCGCCCCCTGGTCGAGGCCCACAGCCAGCGCATCGCGCGCGAGGGCTGGGCCGGGCTCGGCGAGCTGACCACGGCCGCCACCCGGCCTGCCGAGCCGCTGCCGGCGGACCTGGTGGCGAGGCTGGACGCCGTCCGCCCCGACGTCGAGAAGCTGTGCGCCGCCGCCCGTTCGCGCCGCGCGCGCTGGTCGTTCGAGCTCGGGAAGGCCTGGCAGGGCGGCGGTCCATCGTTGCCCGCCAGCCGTTACCTGGCGCTGGCGGCGATCGTGGACGGCCATCAGCGGGCGAACACCGGAGACGTCGTCGGCGCCGCCGAGCGCTATCTCGACGTGCTGCGCTTCGGCAGCGACTTCCAGGGCGGCCCGCTGCTGCCGACCTTGATCGGGTCGGCCGTCGAGCAGTTGGCGCTGCAGGCGGCGGCGCGGCTGGTGCGGTCGCCGCGGGGCGCGCCGGCGCGCGAACAGGTCGACGCGGCCCTGGAGCGGATGGCGCCGGGACTGCTGACGATCGGGCCCGCCTGGAGGGCGGAGCGGCTCGCATTCGCAGCGCTCGGGCCGATCGAGGATCGCGCCGGATTCGCGAGCGGGCTGGGGGTGGCCGGTGTCAAGGTGCCCTCGAGCCTCGTCCCGTGGAACGCGTGGGCCGCCGCTGCTGTCGATGCCGCCAACGCAGCCTACGGCGATCTCGAGGCGGCTGCATCCCGCGGACCGGAGGCGGTTCGCGAGCTGGAGGCGAACTTCGCGGCGCGCCACTACGACGCCACCGCCAACACGGTGTTCCGCGCAGCCTTCCCGACGATGCAGGCGCGACGCTCGGTCGCGGCGCCTCACGTCTTGCTGGAAGCGGTGCGGGCGGCGATTCGCCTCGAAGAGCGACGCGCTGCCGAGGGGCGCTATCCGGAAGACCCGGGCCCGTTGCCCGCCGACACGCTCGCACCCGACCCGGGCGCGCGCGTGCGTTACCGGGTGGACGCGGGCGGAGCCGCCTACACGCTCTACGGGCTCGGCGCCGACGGTGTCGACGACGGCGGCCACGCCGAGCGCGACCTGCTGGTGCCGGCTGCCGGCTGGCCCGACCCGCCGGCCACCGCTCAGGAGCAGGGCGGGCAGGCGCCGTCCCGCACGTCGGGGGCCGGAACGACACAGACGCGTCCCGTGGTGTCACCGCAGTAGACGGGGTCGCCCACCGCCTCCGGCACCGCGAGATAGGCGCAAGCCCGAACCGCGCCGGGCTTGGAGCCTGGACGCACCTCGAATGCGTAGCCGCGACGGCGCGGCTCCAGCCACTCGGAACTCAGCAGCGCGGGCATTTCCACCCCCGGCGTGGCGCAGCGCGCCGGTGTCACGAGGCACTCGAGGCGGGCGCAGGCTTCACCGCCGGCGCCCTCCCACGCCGTCCACGCGCGTACGACCGCCCGCACGTCGGCCTCGGCCCGCGGGCCCGCGGACGACCCGTGGCCGCGCGGCAGCATCAGCGCCGCAAAGGCCACCGATGCGACGAGCAGGGCCAGCGCACCCAGGCCCTGCCGTCGCTGCGGTCCGGATCGCGCCACGGCCGCGGCCGTGGCGATCGCCGACATCGCCAGCCAGCCGGTCGCCAGCGCGAGCCACCCGCGGTGGCGCCACGCCCCTGCCGCGAGCAGTTCGCCTCCCAGCAGGAACGCGGCGAACGGGGCGCCCACGGCGAGCGGCAGCGCGAGACGGGCGAAGCGCTCAGTCGGTCGACGCATAGTAGAGATACCAGGCGCCGGCCAGGCGGCGGTGGAGGATTTGCTGGCCGGGTTGGTCGGCGTGGGCGTCGAGATCCTCGACGAGCGGGCCGGGCGCGACCGGCGATCGGGCGTAGCCCTTGACCGCGCCACCCGGCCCGACGTAATCGTGCTGCCAGACGATCAGCAGCGCGTGGCCCTCGCCGAGCACCCGCACTTCGAGCACGCCGAACCGCTCCCGCAACGCCGCGTCGTTCGGCTCGCGCACCAGCCGCTCGAAGGCCGCCTCGTCGAAACGCTCGATCAGCGACTGGTCGGTGGGACGCGGGCTCGTCGGGGGCGCCTCGCAGGCGGTGACCGCCAGCGAGAGTGCCAGCAATCCGGCGCGGAGCGGGCTCACTTCGGCGGCTCCGCAGGTGTGCGCGACAGCAGCTCGACCGCCTCGTCGCGGGTGTCGCGCTGGCGCCAGCGGCCGTCGGCGCGCTCCCAGCGCGAGTACCACCAGGTCGCGCCCGCCCGATCCGTCGCGTCGCCCGCGGGGTCCCGCACGAAGCGGTTCCACAGCGGCTGGCCGTCCTGCTCGGCGGCGATCCCTTCGACGGGCGGGGCAGGAACATAGTAGGTGTCGACGGTTTGATCGTCGCGCACCTCCCGCTGCCAGCGTGCATCGATCTCGCGGCCCTCGTGGCGCAGGCGCGCGGTGCCCGTCGCCGTCGCCACCCAGGCCCCGGCCGCGGCGGGCGGGCGATTCTTCGGCCGCAGCGACGAGACGATCGCGGTCTGGCCCACGGCCGGGGTGCCCGTCGCCTCGACCTGGAGCGCCACGACGACCGTTCCTTCGACACGGGCGACCTCCCAGCGTCCGACCGAGACCCGGCGCCCGCCAGGCAACTCGAAATGCACGAAGACCGGGTCTCCAGGGCTCGGGTCGACGGCCGCGTCGAGCATGACTCGCAGTTCGCGTCCGTCGACGGCCACGACGCGGCCGGGGAGCAGCGACGGCGTCGTGGCGCCGAGCGACGTCGCCAGCAGCAGAAACAGTGGCAGCAGCGACAGCAGCCTCCTCACGCCTCTCCTCCTCGCCGACACTCAGGGCCGGCAGTCGTCCGTGCGTCCCCAGCTCGTGGCATCGCACGCCTGGTCGAACAGCATCCGGAAGGGCTTGCCCGCGGCGTCGCGACAGGTGCACGGCAACCGATTGTCGACGGGACCCGGGGCCGGCGTCGGTCGCGGCGGCGGCGCCACCGGTCGCGGCGTCGCGGCGGTGCGCACCGGGGCCGGCGTGGGCAGCGGAGTCGCCACGGGGCGCGGCTCGACGAAGGCGGAGTGCACGCGCAGGCGCACCCGCCCGCCCGCCGCGAGAAGCGACCGTGGCGCGGGCTCCTGGGCCTGGATCGCGAAGGCGGCCTCGCGCCGCGGCGCCGGGTCGCCGCCCTGCACTTCGGGCGCGAACCCCGCCTCGCGGAGGCGGCGTTCGGCCTCGTCGACGGACATGCCGAGCACGGACGGCACCGGCCTCGGCGGCTCGAAGCGCGAATGGACGCGGAGCCGGACGCGCCCGTCCACGGGCGGGTACTGCTCCTGGATGCAGAATTCCCGCGCGCGGTCGGGCGCGGGGTCACCGCCCGCGAGTTCGGCGGCGTAACCCGCCGCTGCGAGCCGGCGCTCGGCCTCGTCGACGCCCAGGCCCCGCACGTCGGGCGCGGGCAGTCGCGGCTCCGGCCGCAGTGCGGGCTCCGCGTCGGGGCCCGGGTTGCTGGTGTCGACACCCTCGCGGCGGTCGCGCGTCGGTCGGTCGGGCGTGGCCCGGGGAAGCGCCGCCGAGCCTCCCGAGGGGCCCGGCGTGGGGGCCACCGTCGCCGGTCCCGCGGGCAGCTCGAGTGTGAGGCCGTCGAGCGCGGCGACGAACGGCGTGCGGTCCACGCCCACGGCCGCCGGCGTCACCTCCGACACAGGCGATTCCCGGCCCGGCGCGCTCGCGCCCAGGCGCAGGCGGAACTCCGCGGCGCGCCCCAGCGCGTGGAAGGCGAAGCGGCCTCCCGCATCGGCATGGGTGGGCGCGCAACCGGCCAGCGGCTGCAGCGCCAGCCAGCTCGCGCGCAGCGCGGCGACGCCGGTCGCGCCGCCGTCGGCGGCGACCACGCGACCACTGACCCGCAGCAGCGACAGCTCGCGAAGCGCCGCGCCGATCTGCGACCAGGTCGCCCACGCCCCGCCGCCGCGCAGGTATCCGATCGCGTAGCGCAGCGCGAGGCGCCGCTCGTTGCCGGCCACCGGGTCCTGTCCCTCGCCGGCCCGCAGCCCGGTCTCGCGCTCGATGCCACGGCGCAGCGCGTCGCGCGTGCAGTCGGCGCCGAGGCCCCGCTCCAGCTCGGCGAGCCGGCGGCTGATCCCGGCGAGGGTGTCTTCGGCCTCGCGGCGCAGGCCTGGAACGCCGCGGCCGAAGCGCTCGGAGGCGTAGCCGACGTCGTAGGTGTCGGCAAGGGCCGCGAGATCCGACTCGCGTCCGACCCAGGTGGGATCGCCGTCGGCGACGGCCTCGCGCATCAGCGCGCGGGCCGCCACGACGGCCGGGAACTCACCGTTGCCCTCGCGGCCCGCGCGAAAGCGATCGCCCACCCAGAAGTAGATCCGTCCATCGGCGGGCAGCGTGCGTTCGTAGACGTCGGCGATGCGGGTCGGGCAGGCCTGGTCACGGCTGCCGAACTGGCGCACGAAGGCACGGTGGCGCTGGTCGCCGGTCGCGCCGGCGCCGACGCAGTACCCGGCCCGCTTGCGGAGCTGTGCCGACAGCCGGTCGAGCTGGCCGAGCAGTTCCCGCGCGACGTCGGCGTAGGCCTGCACCACCTGGCCAAAGAACGCGGCGACCGGCACCGCGCTGTCGCCCGCGGCGTCGCCGAGCAGCGACATCAGGTCGAGCAGGCGGTCGAGCTTCTGCCGCGGGGCATGGCTCTGGAACGCGTCGATCACGAGTCGGGTGGCGTCGACCACGCGGTAGGGCCCGTCCAGCGCGCGCAGGCGGTCCTCGTGGGCCTCGAAGCCGTCCATCCACTCCCCGCTCAGCCCGTGGCGCCGCAGCATCTCGGCGAGCGGCGCGTCCGGCTCGCGGGCCACGTCGTCGGCGGTGCGGGTGAAGCGGACCAGCTTGTCCTGGGCGTCGGCGAGCAGCTCCTTCAGGCCGTCCGCGAGCTCCCAACTCGCCTCGTCGCACCACGCGTCGAGCAGCCACTTCAGGGCCGGGGCGCGCTCGGCGAAGTAGAGGTCCACGTAGAGCCGCAGCTCGCGGTCAGGGGCGTCCAGCCACTCGACGAAGCGCTCCTCGGGCAGCGTCGCGTCGCGGAGATGGGGGTGGCGGCGGAGCAGCTCTGCGCGTGCCCGCTCGTTCAACCAGTGCAGGAAGTCCTTGTAGAGCGTCTGCGCCCAGGCGTCGGCCTCCGCGCCGAAGGCCGTGCGCAGCTCGTCGGAGCGCGCCTCGATCGCCTCGGCGACGCCTTCTTTCAGTCGGGCGAGGGCCTCGTCGCGCAGGGCCTCGAGGTCGAGCTGGACACTACCCACACGCAGCACCGGCTCGTGCCGCGGTCCCGGACCCCGCTCGGGCGCCCGCGCCCCGCGCAGCGGCTCCGCGGCCACTTCGCCAGCGAGAATCGCAACGAGCACTGACGCAAGCAGGACGATCCGGCCCATGGCCCGTCCCCCTTGGATGAGGATGGCGGATGCTACTCCCGGCTGGGGGAATTGGGAATGGCGATCCTCGCGCGCCACGCAGCGGCCGTCTCTTCGCGCAGGAAGGCGGAGCGTGGGGTCAGACGGTGCCGTTCCGATCGCGGCCCTTGAGACCGAGGCGCTCCAGCCGGCGGTAGAGCGTGGCCGCCGAGATCCCGAGTTCTTCGGCCGCGCGCTCGCGGTTGCCGTCGCACAGGCGCAGCACCAGCGCGATGTGGGAGCGCTCGAAGCGATCCACGGCCTCGGGCAGGGACAAACGGGGGGCTGCGGACTCGCGCACGTCGTCCGGGAGCTGGTCGAGGTCGATGCGCCCGTCGTCGGCCAGGATCGTCGCCCGCTCGAGCACGTTGGACAGCTCGCGCACGTTGCCGCGCCACGGGTGCCGGCACAGCGCCCGCAGCGCCTCCGGCGAG
>JAANMV010003837.1_pt1 | contig 12558 bp, 9 predicted proteins | sample 7279661 | NCBI WGS metagenome assembly JAANMV01 (sample SAMN14094540, study PRJNA606508) | bioreactor metagenome | isolation source: A lab-scale SPAN reactor treating ammonium-rich wastewater day 121 | place: Ireland: Galway | collected 2017-05-16 | reverse complement strand
AATCAAGCAGCGAGACCAGGTTCCGTGCTTCTATCAGCACGGAACGTGGTCTAGCGGATCGGCATCGCGTACATCAGCCCGCCGCGGGTCCACAGGTCGTTCAGCCCGCGCCGCAGGCCGATCGGCGAGCCGCTGCCGAGGTTGCGCTCGAAGATCTCGCCGTAATTGCCCACCGCCTTGATCGCGTTGTAGGCCCAGCGGCGATCGAGGCCCATCAGCGGCCCATGGTCGCCGGCGACGCCGAGCAGGCGGCGGATCGCCGGGTTCGGGCTCTCCAGCATCCGATCGACATTGGCCTGGGTGACGCCGAGCTCCTCCGCCTCGATCAGCGCGAAGACGGTCCAGCGCACGATGTCGAACCACTGGTCGTCGCCGTGGCGCACCGCGACCGAGAGCGGCTCCTTGCTGATGATGTCGGGCAGGATGACGTGGTCCTCGCGCGGCTGCAGCGTCGAGCGCAGGCCGGCGAGCTGGCTGGCATCGGTGCTGTAGGCGTCGCAGCGGCCACGCTGGTAGGCCAGGCGCGTCTCGTTGTTGTCCTCGAACACCACGGGCTGGATGCGCACGTTGTTGGTGCGCGCCCAGTCGGCCAGGTTCAGCTCGTTGGTGGTGCCCGCGGTGACGCAGATCGTCGCGCCGTCGAGGTCGCGCGCGCGCTCGACATTGGCCGAGCGGCGCACCAGGAAGCCCTGGCCGTCGTAGAAGGTGGTGGCGGCGAAGTTCAGCCCGTTCGCGGTGTCGCGGACATGCGTCCAGGTCGCGGTGCGCGACAGCAGATCGACCTGGCCGGACTGCACCGCGGTGAAGCGCGTCGCCGAGGTCAGCACGGTGAAGCGGATCTTCGACGCGTCGCCGAACACCGCGGCGGTGACGGCGCGGCAGATATCGGCATCGAGGCCGCGGAACACGCCCTGGCTGTCCGGCGTGCTGAAGCCGGGCGAGCCCGGATGGGCGCTGCATTCCAGCACGCCGCGCGCGCGCACGGTGCTGAGCGTCGGGCCGGGCGCGGCGGTGGATTGCGCCGCCGCCGCGCCGATGGATGCGCCGAGCAGCGCCGCCGCCGCGAGGGTCGTCCGGGTGATGCGAATCATGGATCGTCCTTTTCCTCAGTCCCTCAGCCGCGCGCCGGGCGAGGCCGCGCCGCGGCAAGCTGTGTCGCGGCGATCGCCGCAAGCGCGCCGGCGCCGACCGCGAGGCGCAGCAGATCCGGCACGTCGTGATAGAAGGCCACCGCCAGCCCCGCGGCGCCGAGCAGCAGCCGCGGCAGCGCGCGGAGCGGCGCCAGCAGGAACCCCGCATAGGCGGCGGCGATCGCGGTCAGCGCCGCCGCCTGGATGGCGACGGCGAGCAGGATCCCGGCCGGGCCGCCGCGCAGCATGATCCCCGGATCGTAGAGGAAGGCGAAGCCCACGGTGAAGCCGGCGATGCCGAGCCGCGTCGCGTGCACGCTGGTGATCAGCGGCGAGGCCTTGGCGATCGCCGCCGCGGCGAAAGCGGCCGCGGCCACCGGCGGCGAGGCGTCGGCCAGCACCGCGAAGTAGAAGATGAAGAGATGCGCCGGCAGCACCAGATCCTGCGCCGGCACGCCGAGCGCGGCGCTGCCGACCTCGAGGATCTGCGGCACGCCGATCGCCGCGGCGATGATGTAGGAGGGCGTCGTCGGGATGCCCATGCCGAGGATCAGCACGGTGACCGCGAGCAGCGTCAGCAGCAGCGGGAAGCTGCCGCCGGCGAGCTGCTTGATGATGCCGCCGAAGGCCACCACCAGCCCGGTCGCGGTCAGCGCCGAGACGACGATGCCGGCCCCGGCGATCGCCACCGCCAGCGGCGCCATGGTGAAGCCGGCATGGGCGAGGCTGTCGACCACCTGCCGCCAGCCCATGCGGGTGCGCCGGCGCAGCATCGCCACCGCGACCATCGAGACGGTGGCGCAGAAGGCGGCGAAATTGCCGCTCCAGCGCTCCATCATCAGCCAGACCAGGATGGCGATCGGCAGCACCAGGTGGGCGTCGGCCAGCACCTCGCGCCAGGCCGGGATGTCGGCCGGGGGCATCGGCGCGATGCCGGCCTTCTTCGCCTCGAAATGCACCGCGACCAGGATGGCGAAGTAGTAGAGCACCGCGCCCAGCGCCGCGGCGACGACGATGTGGCCGTAGGGGATGTTGGTGATCTCGGCCATCACGAAGGCCGCCGCGCCCATCACCGGCGGCATCAGCGCGCCGCCGACCGAGGCCGCGCTCTCGATCCCGCCGGCGATCGAGGGGCGGTAGCCGATGCGCATCATCAGCGGGATGGTCATCGAGCCGGTGGTGATCACGTTCGACACCGAGGAGCCGCTCATCGTCCCGAACAGGCCGGAGGTGATCACCGCCACCTTCGCCGGCCCGCCGGTGTAGCGCCCCGCCAGCGCCGCGCCGAGATTGGAGAACAGCCGCCCGGTGCCGCTGCCCTGCATGAAGGCGCCGAAGATGATGAACACCGCGATGGTGGTGGCGACGATCCCGGTGAGCGGGCCGTACACCCCGCCCGCGGTCGGCACCAGCCAGGCCGACTCGACGATCTCGGCGGCGGTGAATTCGCGGCTGTTGAACAGCCCCGGGATGTGGTGCCCCCACACCATGTAGGCGAGGCTGATGACGACCATCCAGACCATGCCCAGCTCGACCGCGCGCCGCGTCGCCTCCAGCAGCGTGACGATGGCGACGATGCCGAGGAGCATCATCTCCGGCCCGAAGGGATCGACGTATTCCATGCGGTCGGAGACGGCGTCGGCGTTCCACATCACCCAGAGATGCGGCGCCGCGGCGGCGGCGGCCCAGAGCCAGTCGAACAGGCTCGGCCGGTCCGGGGGCGAGCGGTGCGGGAAGGCCGGCCAGCAGAGGAAGATCGGCGGCACGAACACGGTGAGGTGGAAGCCGCGCATCCAGATCGGCTCGGGGAAGCCGAAGCCGCCGTAGTAGAGATGCAGGCCGACGGCCCACGCCATCCAGAGGGTGACGAGGCCCTTCAGCCAGCCGTCGAGTGCGCGCATCCCGGCGGCGCCGCCCGCTTCCGCCCGCGTCGCGTCGCCGCGGTCAGCGCGCCGCCGGCATCACCCCGGCCTCGCGGAACGCCCGCGCGGCGCCGGGATGCAGCGGCACGCCCTGGTAGCGCCAGGAGACCGCCGGATCCCACGCCCCCATGCTGGCATGGATGGTGACGAGCCGCTGGCCCTTGTTGCGGATCAGCGTGCGGGTGATGCGGTAGGCGATGTCCTCGGGCAGCGTGTCGTGCACCATGATGACGCTGTCCATCGTGGTCACCGGCACGTCGCCCGATTGCAGCGTCGGGTAGGTGCCGGCCGGGATCACCCCCTCGGCATAGGCGTATTTCTCGATCAGGTGCTTGCGCACGTCGTCGGGGAAGGCGACCAGCCGGCCGGCGCGCCGGCCCTGCGCGATCTCGGTGAACATCGCCGCCGGCTTGGCCAGCGCGGCGTAGAGGTAGTCCACCTGGCCGTCGCTGAAGGCGGCGCCGATGTCGGAGTACGAGCCGGTGCGGTAGGTGCCGCCATTGCCGCGGATCTGGTCCGGCGAGGTGCCGAGGAAGCGCAGGATGCGCTGCAGCGTCATCTCGTCGGTCGAGGAGCGCTGCGGGCAGGCGAGCTTGACCCCGCGCATGGTGAGGATCGAGCGCATGTCCTCCGGCCCGCCGTCGGCGCGGCGGAGGAAGTGGTGCTCGGTCGGCGAGTAGCCGGTGCCGAGGCTGCGCAGGTGCTCGTGCTTCCGGCTGTACGGCTCCTCGCCGCGGGCGGCGGAGGCGGCGAAGGCGTCGATGCCCCAGCCGATCGGCGACTGGCCGTTGTCGACGCGGGTGGAATTCGCCAGGCCGCCGCCGGGGACGACGCGGATCTGGATGTCCGGGTTCTCGTCCTTGATCAGCGCCGAGAGGCCGACCGCCATGGTGTACCAGCCGCCGCCGAGCGAGCCGGCGACCCATTCGATGGTCTGCTGCGCCTGCGCCGCGGTGCGCAGGAAGGGCGTGGCGAGGGCGGCGGCCCCGCCGAGCAGCGCCGCGCGGCGCGAGGTGATGAGGGCGGCCATGGTCGCGAAGCCTCCTGTGCGCTTCCCCGGGGCGGATGATGGACAGGTCCGCGGCCGCCGGCAACCGGGTTGCTGCGGCCGGGCGGCTGGCCGGACGGGCGAGGCCGGTCAGCAGGGCTCCGCCGGGAAGCGCCGCGACGGGGCGACGAACTCCTCCTGCGCCGCAACGGTCAGGATCTCGCGCGAGCCCGCCTCGGCGGTGCGGCGCAGCACGCCGAACACCGCGGCGGCGGCGGCGGCGAGCGCCGCCCGCGCCGCCCCGCTGCGCAGCCGGTGGAGCAGGAACAGCGCCGCGATCGCGTCCCCCGCGCCGTTGACCGAGAGCGGCAGGCGCGGCGTGCGCAGCCGCCAGAACGCCCCGCCCTCGGCGGCGAGCAGATCGAGCGCATCCGGCGGCGTGTCGTCGAGATGCAGGCTGGTCACCAGGACGCAGCGCGGGCCGCGCGCCTGCAGCGCGGCGACGGCGGCCTTGGCCCCGGCGAGGCTGCCGACCGGCGCGCCGCCGGTCAGCCATTCCAGCTCGAACTGGTTGGGGGTGAGGATGTCGGCCGCCGGCAACGCCTGGTCGCGCAGGAATTCCGGGATGCCGGGACGGACGAAGACGCCGCGCCCGACATCGCCGATCACCGGGTCGCAGCACCACAGCGCGGCGGGGTTGAGCGCCTTCACCCGCGCCGCGGCCTCGACGATCGCCGCGCCGATCGCGGCGTCGCCCATGTAGCCGGAGAGCACGCCGTCGCAGCGGGCGAGCGCGCCGCGCTCCTCGATCCCGGCGACGCAGTCGCGGACCAGCCCGGCGCCGAACACCTGGCCGCGCCAGGCGCCGTAGCCGGTGTGGTTGGAGAACTGCACCGTGTTGACCGCCCAGACCTCGGCGCCGAGGCGTTGCAGCGGGAACACCGCCGCGGCGTTGCCGACATGGCCGTAGGCGACCCAGGACTGGATCGAGAGGATGTTCACGCCGCCCGTCCTGCCGGTGGTGTCATGCCGGGGGCACTCCGTGCCGACACACGCGGCGCGAGTGCGGCGCGGCATGAGCCGCAGCGGGCCGCGTTCCCGGCCCGCCTCGCCGCGCCCGGCGGCTTCCGGGCGCGGCGCAGGTCAGGGCTTCCTGCGGCGGGTCTCATGCCGCCGCGAGCACCTCGCGGATCGCGCCCACCGCCTCCCCGATCATCGGCGCGGTGACGTCGAGATGGGTGCAGGCGCGCACCCGCCGGCCCATGCCGCTGACCGCGATGCCGCGGGTCAGCAGCCTCGCCTGCAAGGTCGCGACGTCCATCCCGGCGCCGCCGACGTCGAAGAACACCAGGTTGGTCTCCGGCTCCTCCACCGCGACGCCCGGGATCTGGCGCAGGCCGCGCGCCAGGGCCTTGGCGTTGGCATGGTCCTCGGCCAGCCGGTCCACGTGGTGGTCGAGCGCGTAGAGGCAGGCGGCGGCGCAGATGCCGCCCTGGCGCATCGAGCCGCCGAGCCGCTGCTTCCAGCGCCAGGCCCGGCCGATGAACTCCTCGGTGCCGCACAGCACCGCGCCGAGCGGCGCACCGAGCCCCTTGGTGAAGTCGAGCCAGACCGAATCGAAGGACGCCACCATGTCCTTCGGCGCCACCCCGGCGGCGACGCAGGCGTTCATCAGCCGCGCCCCGTCCATGTGGGTGGACCAGCCCTGCTCATGCGCGATCGCGGCGACGGCGTCGAGCTGCGCCAGCGGCCAGACCGCGCCGCCGCCGATATTCGCCGTCTGCTCGACCTCCAGCAGGCGCTGCGGCGGGGTGTAGCGCGTCCTCGGCCGGATCGCGGCACGCAGGTCGTCGGCGGTGAACATGCCCTTCGCGCCCTTCAGCGGCATGATCTGCACGCCGGTGAAGGCGGCGTGCGCGCCGCCCTCCGAGTGCAGGATGTGGCTCGTCTCGTGCGCCACCACCTCGTCGCCCTTGCCGCAATGGGTGAGGATGGCGACGACGTTGCACATCGTGCCCGACGGCAGGTAGATCGCCGCCTGCTTGCCGAGCAGCGCCGCCATGCGGTCGCACAGCGCGTGCACGGTCGGGTCGTCGCCGTGCTGCTCGTCGCCGACCTCGGCGCGCATCATCGCCTCCTTCATGGCGGGCGTCGGCCGGGTCTGGGTGTCGGAATAGAGGTTGATGCGCACCGGCGGGGCGCCGGCGGCGGGGCGGGCGGGGGCATAGCTCATCGGGCGGGACCTCTCACGACCTCGTGCGCCAATTGATTGCCAGCGGCGCGGCGCGGCGGCCAGGGTCCACGCGATGGCCTTGCGGGACAAGGCCTCGCGTGCCGCCGGGCCGGCGGCGGAACGGCGCGCCGCCGGGGGGGGCGGGGCCGGGCCGGGCCGGGCGGGGGCCTGCACGCCGCCGCGGATCGGCTTATGCTGCCGCCGTCGGCGTTCGGGACGGCTTCTCGCCCGCCGCACCCCCGGCCGCCCGACCTGGCAGGGAGAGATTTGAGATGAGCATGATCGATGTGATGGCGCCCGCGCAGGAGATTCCCCGCGCCGCCGCCGCGGCCGCCGCTGCGTCCCCGGCCGAGAGCCTGGCTGCCCCGCCCGCGCCGCCGCCGCCGCCGCTCGATCTCGAGCTCGCGGAACGGCTGCTGATCGCGCCGCAGCTCCAGGCCGCGGAGATGGCGATGACGCTGACCCAGGAGATGATGGAGTTCGCCACCCGCCGGGTGCGCGCCCAGGTGGCGCTGTTCGACACGCTGAGCCGCTGCACCGACTTCGCCGACCTCCTCGAGGCGCAGCTCCGCTTCCTGAGCGACGCCGGCGCGGACTGCGCCGCGGAGTGCAGCCATCTCGCCAGGACGGCGCAGGCCCGCCTCGCCGCGACCGCGGCACCGGCGCCGAAGCCCATCGCTGCCTGAGCCCGGCCGCCGGCCGACCGGCCGCCGCCGCCGCCTTCGTCCGCAGGGCCGCCATGATCCGCACCATGCTTCGACGGCGCGCCGCAAAGCCCGCAGCCTGAATCAAAACTTCCCGGATGGGCTCCAAGGACGTTACGTTCCGTCGCGCATCATCCGCGCAGGCCACCAGGGGCCGCCGACTGTGGCACGCCCTCCTGTCCGAGTGAACGCCGTCAGGTTAATAACGATATCGATCCGCCGAGACACGGGCGGGGCGCCGGGTGATCCGGACGCCCCGCACTTCGAGGTAAATGATGGTGCATGGCGCATGCGGTTCGTGCTCCGCCCAATCATGACCGGATGTACGCACATTCTCTCCCGCTGAAGCCGTCGCGGGCCTGGGAGCCGCTCTCCGACCACCTCGCGGCCGTCGCCGCGCGCGCGGCCGAGTTCGCCGCGGTCTTCGGCTTCGCCGAAACGGCACGCGCCGCCGGGCAGCTCCACGACATCGGCAAGGCATCACAGGCCTATCAGGACTACATCGCCGAGTCGCGCGCGACTCCCTTGGGCCGCAAAGGGCCGGACCACTCCACGGCCGGGGGGCGTGAGGCGATCGCTCGCTACCCGCGGCCATTCGGGCGCATGCTCGCCTGCATCATCGCCGGACATCATGCCGGCCTGGCCGACGGAGCGAAGCTCGATCACCGGCTCTCCGCCGAGTACCGCATCGCGTCCTATCCCGGATGGGAAGCGCAGACGGGCGCGCTGCCGCCGCCCCGGATGCTCCACCCGCAGCGGCCGCTGCGTCATGGGCCGCATCGCGGCTTCGGTGCCGCGTTCCTGACCCGGATGCTGTTCTCCTGCCTCGTGGATGCGGATTACCTGGAGACGGAGGCGTTCCACCTCCGGGCCGAAGGCGGGCGGCCCGGACGAGGTGGACACACCGAGCTGACGGCGCTGCGCGACCGCCTGCGCGGGCACATGGCAGGCTTGCGCAGCGACGCGGCGGATCAGGTGCGCGCGCTGCGGGAGCGGGTCCTGCGGCACGCCGTGGACAAGGCCGCGCTGGAGCCCGGCCTGTTCACCCTCACCGTGCCCACCGGCGGGGGCAAGACGCTCGCCTCGCTCTCCTTCGCCCTCGAGCACGCGGTGCGCCACGGGCTGCGGCGCGTCGTCTATGTCATCCCCTTCACCTCCATCATCGAGCAGACCGCCTCGGTCTTCCGCGCTGCGCTGGCGACGCGGGACGACGTGCTGGAGCACCATGCGAGCTTCGACTGGGACGCGGAAGGCCGCGGCACCGAGGACGAGGGCCCCGACGGCCTCGCCAAGCTGCGCAGGGCGGCCGAGAACTGGGACGTGCCGATCGTCGTCACCACCGCCGTGCAGTTCTTCGAAAGCCTCTACGCCAACCGCCCCTCGCGCTGCCGCAAGCTGCACAACCTGGCGCGCGCGGTGGTCGTGCTGGACGAGGCGCAGACCCTGCCGGTGCACCTGCTCCGCCCCTGCGTCGCGGCGCTGGACGAGCTGGCGCGGAACTACGGGTCGAGCGTCGTGCTCTGCACCGCCACCCAGCCGGCGCTGCGCAAGCAGGACGGCTTCGGGGACGGGCTGGAGATCGACGACGGCCGCGAGCTCGCCCCCGAGCCGAAGGCGCTCTACGCCGCCCTGAAGCGGGTGCGGGTGGAGGTGCTGCCCGGCGAGACCGGCGACGAGGCCATCGCCGCGCGCTTCGCGGAGCAGCCGCGGATGCTGTGCGTCGTCAACAGCCGCGCCCATGCGCGCACGCTGTTCGAGGCGATCCGGCACCTGCCCGGCGCCGCGCATCTCAGCACGCTGATGTGCCCGCGCCACCGCCGGGAGGTGCTGGCCGGGGCACGGCACCGCCTCGCCACGCCCGGCGAGCCGGTGCGGATCGTCAGCACCTCGCTCATCGAGGCCGGGGTGGACATCGACCTGCCGGAGGTCTGGCGCGCCGCCGCGGGGCTCGATGCGATCAACCAGGCGGCCGGGCGCTGCAACCGCAACGGCCGGCTGGAGGCCGGGCAGGTGGTGGTGTTCACGCCGCGCGACGCGAAGCCGCCACGGGCGATCGAGGCGTTCTGGCAGGCCGCGCGTCCGGTGCTGCGGCGGCATGACGACCTGCTGGGCCTGGAGGCGATCGACGCCTACTTCCGCGAGCTCTACTGGCAGAAGGGCGAGGCGGCGCTGGATGCGGCTGAGGTGGACGGGCGCCGCGGCGTGCTCCCCGCCCTGGCGGCGTACGCGGAGGATTGGCGCTTTCCGTTCCGCAGCATCGCCGAGGCATTCCGCCTCATCGATGACGCGATGGAGCCGGTCGTGGTGCCGTGGGACGGGATGGCGGCGGTGCTGCTGAAGATGATCGCGGCGACGGAGCGCCCGCTCGCCCGGCACCTGCGCCGGCTGCAGCAGTACACGGTGGCGATCCCGCGTGCGGCGCGGGATGAGTGGCTGCGCCGCGGGGCGCTGCGCCCCGCGCATCCCGCGCTGGGCGATGGCCTGCTCGCCTTCGCCGACGCGGCGCATTACCGGCCGGACACCGGGCTGGACATCGAGGCGCTGGGGCTGCGGGAGGCGGCGAGCAACATCCTGTAGCTCATGTGACCTAATGATATTCGTTAGCATGTATCGGGAAGGGTACTAGGAAGCCGTTGCGAATCGAGTTGCTCCTAAGGCATGTTGCGCCCCGCAACGGGAGGCGCGAATCGGCCGACGTCGTGGGTTCCGCATCGCCATCACCATCCACTCCGCGGAGGGCAAACTAGAAATCGTCATTGACGTACCACCAGGGCGCCTTCTAAATGAAGGTGAGGATCGAAACGTTAGAATGTAAGGGGACGGGTGGACTGGCCCATGATTATCAATCATGGGCCGGCTATCTTCCTTCCTGGCGAAAAGGATCCTGAGGGTGCCCTTCGGCGTGAGGCTCCATGTCTGGGGCGAGCGGGCCTGCTTCACACGGCCGGAGATGAAGGTCGAGCGCGTCTCCTACGACGTCATGACCCCCTCCGCCGCGCGCGGCATCCTGGAGGCGATCCACTGGAAGCCCGCCATCCTCTGGGTGGTGGACCGCATCCATGTGCTGAAGCCGATCCGCTTCCAGTCGTTCCGCCGCAACGAGGTCGGCGCGAAGATCAGCGCCACCACCGCCGAGCGCGCGATGCGCGCGGGTTCCACTGCCGGGCTCGGCCTGGTGGTGGAGGAGGAGCGCCAGCAGCGCGCCGCCACGCTGCTGGTGGACGTCGCCTACGTGATCGAGGCGCATTTCGAACTGGCCGCGCGCGCGACCGCGGACGACACCCCGGCCAAGCACATCAGCATGTTCAACCGGCGCGCCGAGGCCGGCCAGTGCTTCCACCGCCCCTGCCTCGGCACGCGCGAATTCGCCGCCGACTTCGCGCTGCTCCCGGACGGCAAGCCTCTGCCGCCGAGCGAACTGCCGCCCGATCAGCGCGACCGCGACCTCGGCTGGATGCTGCACGACATCGACCACGCGGCCGGCGGGGTCTCGCGCTTCTTCCGCGCGCGGCTGAGGGATGGCGTGCTCGATGTCCACGCGTGCCTCGCGGAGGGAACAGCCGCGTGACCATCCTCCAGGCGCTCGACCGCTACTACGAGCGGATGGCCGCGCGCGAAGAGGCCGAGGCGCCGGGCTATTCGCGGGAGAAGATCTCCTTCGCGATCGTGCTGACCCCCGCGGGTGAGCCGATCGACGTGCTCGATCTGCGCCAGCCGAACGGGAAGAAGCCGCAGCCCCGGCTGCTCGACGTGCCGGCCGCGATGAAGCGCACCGTCGCCATTGCGCCGAACCTGCTCTGGGACAAGAGCGCCTACGTGCTGGGCCGCACGGCCGGCGAGGGTCGGCGCACCGCGGACGAACACGCCGCCTTCAAGGCCCTGCACCTGAAGCTCCTCGCCAGTGCCGAGGACGCGGGCCTTGTCGCCCTGCGGCGGTTCCTCGACACATGGACGCCGGACCGCTTCGATGCGCCGCCGTTTCGGGCGGAGATGCTGGATGCCAACCTGGTGTTCCGCCTCGATGGCGAGAACCGCTTCCTGCACGACCGCGAAGCGGCCCGTCGGCTGGTTGAGACGCGGCTGACCAGGGACGACGGCGAGCGGCGCGCCTTCTGCCTCGTCACCGGCGCCGAGGCGCCGGTCCAGCGCCTGCATCCGAGCGTCAAGGGCGTCGAAGGCGCGCAGTCCTCCGGCGCGTCCCTGGTGTCCTTCAACCTCGACGCCTTCACTTCCTACGGCAAGGCGCAGGGCGAGAACGCGCCGACCTCGCAGGTCGCCGCCTTCCGCTACGGCGCCGCGCTGAACCGGATGCTGGACCGCGGCAGCCCGAACCGCGTGCCGCGGCCGATCGGCGACACCACCACCGTGTTCTGGGCCGACGCCGCGGACGAGAAGACCGCCCGAGCGGCGGAGGACGATTTCAGCCTCCTCTTCGACCCGCCGATGGCCGACCCGAAGGCGGAAAGCCTGCACCGTGACGTGCAGCAGGCGACGAAGCTGTTCGAGGCACTGCGCGACGTCGCCAAGGGCCGCCCCTCCATGCGCGCGCTCGACCCGCGGCTCGCCGAGGGCGTCCGGTTCCACGTGCTCGGCCTGTCGCCCAACGCGGCGCGGCTGTCGGTGCGGTTCTGGCTATCCGACAGCTTCGAGGTCTTCGCCCGGCGCCTCGCCGACCACTACGAGTGCCTGCGCATCGAACCCCTGCCCTGGCGCGGCACCCCGCCCTCGGTCAGCCGCCTGCTGGTGAAGACCACCGCGCTCCAGGAGAAGTTCGACAACATCCCGCCGCTGCTGGCCGGCGAGGTCACGCGCGCGATCCTCTCCGGCGCGCCCTATCCGCGCACGCTGCTCACCGCGGCGCTGACCCGCCTGCGCGCCGGCGACGACCCTGCCACCGGCTGGCACGCCGCCGCCATCCGCGCCGTGCTCGCACGCACCGACGACAGGAAGGAGCCCCCGCCCGTGAGCCTGGACCGGGAGAACGCGAATCCCGCCTACCAGCTCGGCCGCATGTTCGCGATGGCCGAGATCGCCCAGCGCATGGCGCTCGGCAAGGTGAACGCCACCATCCGCGACCGCTACTTCGGCGCCGCCTCGGCCACGCCCGCCAGCGTCTTCCCGCTGCTGCTGCGCGGCATGCAGCACCACCTCTCCCGGCTGCGCAAGGACGGCAAGGGCGGCTTCATCGAGCGCGAGATGGACCAGATCGCCGGGCGGCTGCCGCCCGACCTGCCGCGCAGCCTGCGGCTGGAGGAGCAGGGCCGCTTCGTCATCGGCTACTACCACCAGCGCAAGGCCCGGGTGGCCGGCAAGCCGGTGGACGAGATCGCGGAGGAGGAAGCGCCGGAGGAGAGCGCCGCCGATGAGTGACGCCGCCACGGCCGCCGTCCCGCTGACGCGCCGCCACGAATTCGTGCTGTTCTTCGACGTGACGAACGGCAACCCGAACGGCGACCCCGACGCCGGCAACCTGCCGCGCCTCGATCCCGAGACCAACCGCGGCCTCGTCTCCGACGTCGCGATCAAGCGGAAGATCCGCAACTACGTCGCCCTGGCGCGCCCCGACGCGCCCGGCCACGAG
>JAANMV010003836.1_pt1 | contig 12560 bp, 11 predicted proteins | sample 7279661 | NCBI WGS metagenome assembly JAANMV01 (sample SAMN14094540, study PRJNA606508) | bioreactor metagenome | isolation source: A lab-scale SPAN reactor treating ammonium-rich wastewater day 121 | place: Ireland: Galway | collected 2017-05-16 | reverse complement strand
GGCCGACAGCACGGCGTCCGGCCGCCACTCGTTCACGATCCGGCCCACCACGCGCTTCACGGCCGGCGGGTAGGTGGTGCTGCCGTACGCGCCGTTGAAGTCGCTCAGGACCACCACGCGCACCACCTCCGGGGCGGGCGGGGCCGCGCCCAGCAGGCCGGGCGTGAGCAGCAGGAGGGTCAGGGCAAGGCGGCGCCGTCGCATGAAACCCAGTCCAGCACGGTTCTCTGAGGGGACGGTCAGCGCGCCCCGCCGGCCACGGGCCCGGTATCCTTGGCCTCATGCACAGCATCCAGGACGTGCGGACGGTGTGCGGCGCCCTGCCGCACTCGCAGGAGACCTTTCCCTTCGACGCGACCACCCTGGTGTTCAAGGTCGCGGGGAAGATGTACGCCCTGACCGCCCTGGACGGCGACCCGGTCACCGTGTCCGTGAAGGTTCGCCCCGAGGACGGCGAGGCCCTGCGCGCCGCGCACCCCGGAATCACGCCCGGGTACCACCTGAACAAACGCCACTGGGTGACCCTCACCCTGGACGGCACCCTCCCGGACGGGCTGATCCGGTCCCTGATCGCGGACAGTCACGCCCTGGTCGTGCGCGGCCTGACCCGCACGGCCCGGGCGGACCTGGGGCTTTGACCCGGCTGCCCGTGCGCGCCCGCCCATTGAAGCGCGCGCGCCTCGCGCGTGACCTGGGCCGGACCGGGCTGCTGCTCGCGGTGGTGTTCACGGCCGTGACCTGGGCGGCCCTGGCGTTCACGTTCGCGCCCGCCCGCGCCCTGCTGGACCGCGCCGACACGCAGCTCACCGCGCTCGACGCCCGGCTGGCCGACGCGCAGACCGCCCTGGCGCCCTTCGACGTCCTGGCCCGGCCGGAAACTCTGGAGGCCGTGCAGGGCCTGGGCGACCTCGCCCGCCGCGCCCAAGCCGCGCCCCTGCTGGACCTCGTCATCCCGCCGGACACGCTGGAGGGCGCCGTGACCCTCACCCGCGAATGGGAGACGGCCCTGAGCGCCCGGCCGCCCCTCCCAGCCCTCCAGGCGGCCCGTGCGGACGTGCAGGGCTGGCAGGCCCGGGTGCAGACCCTGCGCGTGCGCCTCACCGGCATCGCACTGCTGACCGGCGCCCTGCTGACCCTGCTGTGCGCGTGGTTCGCCGCCGGACAGTGGGCGCTGTGGCGCTGGGCCGAGGACCAGCTGAACCCGTCCTCCTGACCGGAGCAGGCGCGCGTCAGGTGCGGCCCCCTGCCCTCTGGTCGGGCGGCATACTGCCCCGGTGACCCCACGCGCCCTGCGCCGGCTGCTGCTCTCCCCGCCCGCCTGCCGGGACCCGCGCGCGCTGCGGGCCGCGGTGGCCGGGCGGACGGTCGCCGTGACCGGCGCGAGTTCCGGTATCGGCCGGGCGACTGCGTTGGTGCTGGGCTCGGCGGGCTCGGAGGTGCTGCTCCTGGCCCGCCGCACCGCCGAACTGGAACGCGTGCAGGCCGAGATCGGGGCCCGGGGCGGCCGGGCGCACGTGTACCCGCTGGACCTCGCGGACCCGCAGGCAGTCCAGGCGTTAGCTGCGCACCTGCTGACCCGGCACCCGCACCTGCACGCCCTGATCAGCAACGCCGGGAAGTCCGTGCGCCGACCCGTGGGTGCCTCCGCCGCCCGGCGTGACCTGGAGCGGCAGCTCGCCGTGAACTTCACCGGCCCGGCCGCCCTGACCCTGGCACTGCTGCCCGCACTCACACGGGCCGGCGGGGTGATCGTGAACGTGTCCAGCGTGTCGGCCCGGCCGCCGGGCGTGCCCCGCTGGGCGGGCTACCAGGGCAGCAAGGCGGGCTTCGACCTGTGGCTGCACAGCCTCGGCGCGGAACTGCGCGCGGACGGCGTGCGCGTGAGCAGCGTGTACCTGCCCCTGACGCGCACGCCCATGATCGCGCCCACCCGCGCGTACCGCTTCCTGCCGGCCCTCACCCCGCACGAGGCGGCGCAGGCGGTCGTGCGGCCCCTCGTGCACCCGGAGCTGCGCGTGGCGCCGTGGTGGCTGACCGGGCAGGAACTCGCCGCGCTGCTGGCCCCCGCAGCCCTTCAGCGCCTGCTGGGCACACTGGAACGTGGGGAACGCCGCCTCGGCCGGCAGGCGCAGCGGTGAAGGCCCCGGCGGTCCTCACCTTTCTCCGGGCACTGCGGCGCACCGGGGCCCTGCACCCGCGCCCGGTCCGGTCCAGCCTAAGCCTGCTGCTGGACGTCCTGCGGCACGGGCCGTCCCTGTACACCCTGGTCCGCTGGCAGGCCCGCAGGCAACCGGCCGCCCCGGCCGTCGCCTGGGGCGACCTGCACCTCGGGTACGGCGCCCTGCTGGACCGCGCGGACGCCCTGGCAGCCCGGCTGCCCACCCGCTCCCGGCGTGGAGCGGTGGGCGTGCTGGACGGCGACCCCCTGCTGACCCTGCTGGCCCTGCTCGCCTGCGGGCGCCTGGGCTGCCGGGCGCTGCCCCTCAGCCCGCGCCTGGGGCCCGAGGCGGTGCGCGCCGTGCAGGACCGGGAACGCCTGGACATTCTTTTGTGCCCGGACGCGCTGCTGGCCGCGTACCCGGACGCCACCCCGCTGCGCCTGGACGGCCCGCCGGCCACCCGGCCGGCGCGGCGGGGCCGCGCGCGGGCTGGGCAGCTCGGCCTGCTCACCTCCGGCAGCACCGGCCGGCCGCGCGTGATTCGCCGGCCAGGGCGTGGCCCGGCGCTGGCGACCCTGGCGGCGTTGCTGGACATGCTGCCGCTGCGGTCCGGGATGGGCGCCGTTCTGCCCCTGCCGCTCTCGCACGGGCATGGGCTGGCCTTCCTGGGCACGTGTCTTTTCCTGGGCGCCCGGCTGCGGCTCCTGCACGCCCCCACCCCCGGGCAGCTCTGGGGCGCGCTGCACGAGCCCGGCGCGGAGGTCGTGACCCTGGTGCCCACCCAGCTGCACCGCCTGATGAGCACCCCCTGGCCCCGCCCGGCCGGACTGCGCGGCGTGCTGTGTGGCTCCGGTCCACTGGAGCCGGACCTGGCCTGCCGAACGTTGGCGCACCTGGGGCCGGTGCTGTTCAACCAGTACGGCACCACCGAGACCGGCCCGCTGGCCCTGGCCACGCCCGCCGACCTGCTCGCCGCGCCCGGCAGCGTGGGCCGCGTGTTGCCCGGCGTGCCCCTGAGCGTGCTGGAGGGTGCCGTGACCCTGCGCACCGCGGGCGGCCTGCTCCACACCGGGGACCTGGGGCACCTGGACGGGCAGGGGAGACTCTGGTTGCGGGGCCGGGCCGATCACCTGATCGTGACCGGCGGCGAGAACCTGAACCCGGAGACGCTGGAGGCGAGGCTGAGGGCCTGGCCGTACGTGCAGGACTGCGCCGTGCAGGGCCTCCCGGACGCCGAGTACGGACAGCGGCTGCGGGCCTTCGTGGTGCTGAACGACCCCGCCGACCTCGCGCGCTTTCAGGCGGACTGCCGCGCGCAGCTGCCCCGCGCCCACCGGCCTCGCGAGGTGCACGCCGTCCTGGCGCTCCCGCGCACGGACGCCGGCAAACTGCTGCGCGCCGACCTGGAGCGCCTGCTTCCCACTCCGGACGCCCCGGTCAGGGGCGCCGGGCGGGCCGCTCGTTCCCCCGCCTGAAGTTCCCTGTCACCCGCGCCATCACCAGCTGCGCGGCGTGGTCGTCCACGCCCTCCACCCAAGCTAAAAACCGCATCAAGTCCCGCCTGGCCAGGGAGATAGCCGGCCGTACCACGACACGACCCCCCGCCTGTCGTTGAGCGGGCGAGTCTTGAAGCGGCTGTCCGGCAGCTCTTCACGGGCATCTTCCGGCATGCGGGCCGTAGAACGGGGCGGGGGCTGGAGAGCGGCGTCCGCCCTCCAGCCCCCACTCCATCCAGTCAGGTCAGAACGCGCTGTCCAGCGCTCCCAGCGCCCCGTCGGCGTCGGTGATGCCGGCCTGCGCCATGTCGGGCCGGCCGCCGCCCTTCCCGCCGCCGGCCGCGGCGAGCTTGCCGACCAGCTGCCCGGCGTGCGCGCCCTTCTCCACCGCGGCCTTGGTGGCCTTCACGACCAGCCCCTTGTCGGACGCGATCACCACGAGATCCGCGCCGCTCTGGTCCAGGAGTTTGTCGGCGGCGCCGCGCAACTCGTTGCCCTCGATGCCGCTCAGTTTCAGGCTGGCGACCCGGAAGCCGCCCAGGTCGCGGGTCTGCGCGGCGCTGCCCCCGCCGCCCATCTGCGCCTCGGCGAGCTGGCGCTTCACGGCCGCGACGTCCTTCTCGGCGGCCTTCAGCTGCCCCTGGAGGCCCTGGATGCGCGCTTCCAGGCCGTCCGGGCTGGTGTTCAGGAGTGCGGCGGCCTTCGCGGCGCCGGTCAGGCGTTCGCGGACCCAGGTGGTGGCGGCGTCCCCGGCCAGCGCCTCGATGCGGCGCACGCCGGCTGCCACGTTCTCGTCGGAGAGGAGCACGAACGCGCCGATGTCCCCGGTTCGGCGCACGTGGGCGCCGCCGCACAGCTCCATGCTGCTCACGCGGGCGCCCTCGTGGTCCACGTCGCCTTCCACCCGCACGACGCGCACGGTGTCGCCGTATTTCTCGCCGAACAGCGCGGTGGCGCCCATCGCCTTGGCGTCTGCGATGGGCATCTCCTGCCAGCTCACGGGGAAGTTCGCACTCACCCAGCGGCTGACGAGCAGTTCCACCTGCGCGATCTCCGCGGCGCTCAGGGCGGCGCCGTGCGAGAAGTCGAAACGCAGGCGATCCGCGGCGACCAGCGAACCCTTCTGCTGCACGCCGCTGCCCAGTACGGCCCGCAGGGCGGCGTGCAGCAGGTGCGTGGCGGTGTGGTGCCGCTGGATGGCGGCGCGAGCGGGGTTCACGGCGGCGCGCACGGTCACGCCCTCTTTCAGCTCGCCTGCCTCGACCAGCACGTCGTGCAGGAACACGCCGGCCTTGGTCTTCTGCGTGTCGCGGACCACGCCGGCCCCGCCGTCCCATTCCAGGCGGCCGGTGTCGCCGACCTCACCGCCGCTCTCGGCGTAGAAGGGCGTGCGGTTCAGGATTACGGTGGCCTCACTGCCGGCCGTGAGGTGCTCCAGGCGCTGCCCGGCGCCGACCAGGGCCAGCACCTGCCCCTCGGCCTGAAGCTCGTCGTACCCGACGAAGCTCGTGGCGCTCAGGCCGTCGAAGACTTCCTGGTTCCCGCCGAACAGTTCGCTCTTGCCGTACTTGCTGCCGGCGCGGGCGAGTTCCTGCGCGTGCTCCAGGCTCTCGGCGTACCCGGCCTCGTCCACGCTGACGCCGTACTCCTCGGCGATCTCGCGGGTCAGGTCCACCGGGAAGCCGTAGGTGTCGTACAGCTCGAAGGCGTCCGCGCCGGGCAGGGTGCTGCCCTTCTCCATGCCTTTCAGCAGGCCGCCCAGGCGCTGAATGCCGCCTTCCACGGTTTTCAGGAAGCGGTCCTCCTCAGCGCGCATGGCGGCCTGGACGCGCTCCTGCCCGCTGACCAGTTCGGGGTAGGCGCTTCCCATGCCGGCCACCACGCGGGGCACCAGCCTGAACAGGGTGGGTTCGCGCAGGCCCAGCATGTACGCGTGCCGGATGGCGCGGCGCATGATCTTGCGGGCGGTGTACCCGGCGCCGGTGTTGGAAAACGCGGTGCCGTCCGCGAGGATCATGCTGACGGAGCGGACGTGCTCGGCCACCACGCGGTGCGACACGCTGATCTCACCCTCGTAGGCCCTGCCGGTCAGGGCGGCGATCTCCTCGATGATGGGCTTGAACACGTCGTTGCTGTAGAAGTCCGGGACGTCCTGCACGACGCTCGCCACGCGCTCCAGGCCCATACCGGTGTCGATGTTCTTGAACGGCAGGTCCTTCAGGACCGGCTGGCCGTCCGCGCCCAGATCCTGGCGGTCGTACTGTGGGAACACCAGATTCCACACTTCCAGGAAGCGCGCGCTCTCGCGGGTCTGGTAGTAGTCGCCCCAGGTGTCCGCGCCGTACTTCTCGCCGCGGTCGTAGTAGATCTCGCTGCACGGCCCGCAGGGGCCGTTGGGGCCTTCCAGCGGGGCGTTCGCCGGCCAGAAGTTCTCGTCCGCGTCGAAGCGGTGGATGTGGCTGGCGGGCAGGCCCACGAGTTCCGTCCAGTACCCGAAGGCCTCGTCGTCGTCCTTGTAGATGGTGACGTACATGTGCGCCGGGTCCATGCCCATCCACTCGGGGCTGGTCAGAAATTCCCACGCCCACAGGATGGCTTCTTTCTTGAAGTAGTCCCCGAAGCTGAAGTTGCCCATCATCTCGAACAGCGACAGGTGCCGGCGGGTGCGGCCCACGTTCTCGATGTCACCCACGCGCACGCACTTCTGCGCGGTGGTCACGCGCTTGCTGGCCCGGCCGTCGAACACGGCGGGCGCGCCCATGAACTGCTCCTTGAACGGCTGCATGCCCGCCACCGTGAACAGGGTCGTGGGGTCCGGGGCGACCGTGCTGTGACTGGGCAGGATCAGGTGCTCCTTGCCCTGGAAGAACTGCAGGAACATCGTGCGAATTTCACTGGTGGACAGGTGACGCGGCATACAGGCCAGTCTACCGCCCCCCCCGCCCACCCCGCCGTCTGAAGGGCGCGCGGGGGCCCGCTGGCTGGACGGGACGCCTGAGCCCGCCGGCCGGGCGTTAGAATCGGGCATGAGCACCACGTCCGGACCGACGGCTGCCGAGCTGGCGGCCCGACTGGCGGAACTGTCGCCCGCGGTGCTGGCCGAACCCGGCCGCGTGCGTGGGGAACTGCGGGAGCTGCTCGCGCAGACCCGGCAGCAGGGCGCCGCCGAGGCGGAAGTGCAGGCGTTGCTGGAACTCAGCCGCTGCGACTTCTACCAGGGCCGTTACGAGGACATGCACGCCCTGGCCGAACAGGCCCTGAAATGCAGCCGCCGGCGGGGCTTCACGGTCCTGGAAACCCGCGCCCTGAACAGCCTGGGTCTCAGCGCCCTGCGCCAGCGGCACCTGCCGCAGGCCATGGAGCACTTCATGGCGGCGCTGCGTCTGGCCGCGCACACCGACGAGGTCTCCGCCGCGATCACTCTGGGTAACGTCGCGCTGGTGTACGTGCAGCTCGACCGGCACGACACGGCCCTGAAACTGCAGTCCCACGTGCAGGCCGTCATGCAGGGCGCCGATCAGTCCATCTACCTGGCCTTCGCGCTGTCCAACCTGCTGGGCAGTCACCGCCGGCTGGGCCACCACGCCGAGGTGCTGGACCTGGCCGCGCAGGCCATCGTGCTGTGCCGCGCCCACGGCATTGCCCGCTTCGAGTGCACCACGCACGTCGCCCTGGGCCGCACCCTGATGGACCTGGGACGCCTGGAGGCCGCGCGCCGCACCGCCACTGCCGGCCTGCGCGTGGCCCGCTGGGCACAGGACCGTGAATCCATGGCGGCCCTGCGCCTGCTGGAAGGGGAGGCCCTGCTCGCACAGCGGCTGACCGCCGAGGCCACCACCAGCCTCAACGAGGCCCTGCGCCTGAGCACTGCCGTGGGGCTGGCCCTGCAACTGGAGGTGCACGAGGCCATGGCGCACCTGCACGAGGCCCGCGGGGAACTCGGGCGTGCCCAGCACCACCACGACGCCGTGCGCACCCTGCGCGCCGGCCTGCCCACGCCCGCGACCGTGCCGCCCCACCTGGCGCTCCCGGCCGGGCCGTTCGGGCCGTACACCTGGGCGCCGGAACTCGCCGCGCTGGTGGGCAGCCTGCCCCCCCCGGCCCCCCTGCCGGACCCCGCCGTGAGCCGGGACGGGCTGACCGGCCACCTGGACCGCGGCGCCCTGCAGGGCGCGCTGCGCCGTCAGCTGGACCTGCTCGGCCCGGAGGACCTGCTGGGCGTGCTGTTCCTGGGTGTGGACGGCATGCGCGCTGTGAACGAACGCTTCGGGCAGGACGTCGGGGACCGCCTGCTGGGTGAGGTGGGCCGGCGCCTGCAGGCCACGCTGCGCGCCGGGGACGTGATCGGCCGGCTGGGCAGCGACGAGTTCATGGTGATCCTGCCGTATCTCGCGCAGACGGACGACCTTGGACTGGTCACGGAGCGCGTGCTGGACGCCATCCGCGTGCCGTTTGTCACCGCCGGGCAGGAGATCAGCGTGTCCGTGTCGGTGGGGGGCGCGGTGGCCCCGCAGGACGGCACCGGCGTGGACGAACTGCTCAGCCACGCCGACCTGGCGCTGCACCAGGCCAAACGCGCCGGGCGGGGCGGCGCGCACCTGTACGAGGCCGCCCTGAGCGCCGACGAGCAGCGCCGCCGAGTGCTGCGCTACGACCTGCGCACCGCCCTGCGCTACGACGAGCTCCGGCTGCATTACCAGCCGGTGCACGCCCTGCCGGGCCTGGACCTCACCGGGTACGAGGCGCTGCTGCGCTGGCAGCACCCCCGCCTGGGCCTGCTGCGGCCCACGCAGTTCGTCCCGCTCGCCGAGGAAAGCCGCCTGATCCTGGATCTGGGCGACTGGGCGCTGTGCGAGGCCGCCCGGCAGGCGGCCCGCTGGCGCTTCCCAGAACGGAACCTGAGCATGGCGGTGAACATCTCGCAGCTGCAGTTCGCGCAGCCGGACTTCGTGAGCGGTGTGAAGGCCGCCCTGCGCGGCGCCGGACTGGACGGCCGGCACCTGCTGCTGGAACTCACCGAGTCGGCGCTGCACCCGGACGCCGCCCGCACCGACGCCCACCTGGCCGCCCTGGCGGACCTGGGCGTGCGGGTGGCAGTGGACGATTTCGGCACCGGGTTCAGCAGCCTGCGCCTGCTCCAGACCCACCGCTTCGACGTCCTCAAGATCGACCGGGGTTTCCTGCAGGATCTGCAGGCCGAGGGGGAGACGCGCGAGCGGGCCGTGACGCTGCTGGAGATGACGATAGAACTCGCCCGCCGCCTGGGCCTGCGCGTGATCGCCGAGGGCGTGGAATTCCCCGAGCAGATCGAACTGCTCAGCGCGCTGGGCTGCGACGGGGTGCAGGGGTACCTGCTGGGCACGCCCATCACGCCTGAGGCGTTTGAACCCCGTTAGGCGCCGTCACCGGCCGGACTCAGTCCAGGTCCACGGCCCACCACGCCTCCCGCTGCGCCGCCAGGCGCGCGCGCGGGTCACCGATGGCGTTCAGGGCGCGGGTGAGGCCCTCCCAGTCCTGCTCGCTCATCGGGTCGATCGCCAGGGCCCGCTGGTGGAACTGCGCGGCCTCCTTCGCGCGGCCGGCGTCGGTGGCGGCGCGCGCCGCGAGTCCCAGCACGCTCATCTGCTTCTGTTCCAGGCGGGCGCGCACGTCGTCCACCCAGGGGCTGTCGGCGCCCGGCAGGAAGGTGCCGTACTGCCCGGCGAGCTCCTTGATCTCCTCACCGCCCAGCGCGCCCGATTCCGCCTGCGTGACCAGCAGCTCGTAGCGCTGCACGTCGTACTCCGGGGTGAGGTCCGGGTTCAGGGCGTAGCGGCGGTTGGTGCTGACGACCGCCTCGTTGTTCAGGCTCTTGCGCAGGCGGTGCAGGGTCGTGTGGAACAGGCTGCTGGCGCGCGACTCGTCCTTTTCCGGCCAGAGCGCCTCGGCCGCCTCCCAGCTGGTGACCTCGCGGTGCTCCAGCAGGTAGAAGAACAGTTCCAGCGCCTTGCGGCTCACCCAGGCGACCTGCGTGCCCTGCCAGATCACCTGCGCGGTGCCCAGCGCGCGGGCCTGCATGCGGTTCTCGTCCTGCACGTTCAGGCCCGCGCGCCGCAGCCGCGCGTCGATGGCGGTGGTCAGGTCGGCGGGCGTGAAGGGTTTGGGCAGGTAGTCGTCGGCGCCCAGGTTCATGCCGCGGCGGATGTCGGTCCGCTCGGCGTGACTGGACAGCAGCATGAACGGCATGTTCGCCATTTTCGGGTCCTGGCGCAGCTTCTCCAGGAATTCCAGGCCGGTCATGTACGGCATGACCACGTCACTGATGATCAGTTCCGGGGTGAAGACCTTCAGCAGGTCCAGGGCCTCCACGGGGTGGCTGCTGGTGCGGACCTCATGCCCGGCGCGTGACAGGATCACGCTGATGAGCTTGAGGATGGCGGCGTCATCGTCCACCACGAGAATGCGCGGCATGCTTGAGTGTAACAGCCCGCCCCCGCCCGGGAAGGGCAGGGTGCCGCCCCGCGCCTTACGGAATCCCTAAAGGCGCAGGGGCGGGAGCCGCAGCCGCGCTCCCGCCCCCAGGCCCGGCCCTCACTCCAGGTCGTCGGGCAGGTCGGCGTTCGTGTACACGTTCTGCACGTCGTCGAGCTCTTCGAGATACTCCACGAGCGTCAGCAGTTTCTTCGCGTCGTCCCCGGCCACGGCGACCGTGTTGCTGGGCAGCATGGTGATCTGCGCGCTCTCCACCTGAAAGCCTGCGGCGGCCAGGGCGTCCTGCACGGCGTACAGCTCGGCCGGTCCGGTGCTGATCTCCAGGCCGTCCTCGGATTCCTGGATGTCCTCCGCGCCGTGCTCGATGGCGACCTCCTGGGCCTTCTCGCTGGTGTCCGTGAGCAGCAGCACACCCTTTTTCTCGAACTGCCAGGCCACGCTGCCGCTGTTGCCCATGCTGCCGCCGCGCTTGTTGAACACTGCGCGGATGTCGGCCACGGTGCGGTTCACGTTGTCGGTCAGTGTCTCAATGAAGATGGCCGTGCCGCCGGGGCCGTAGCCCTCGTACGTCTGCTCCTTGAACTCGGCGGCGCCCTCGGCCGCGCCCACCGCGCGTTTGATGGCGTTCTCGATGTTGTCCACCGGCACGGTGTCGCTCTTGGCAGCGGCGATGGCGTTTTTCAGGCTGAGGTTCCCGGCCGGGTCACCGCTGCCGCCCGAACGGACGGCCGCCTGAATGGCGCGGATGTGCTTGCTGTACATCGCGCTGCGTTTCTTGTCGTTGGCACCCTTCTTGCGCTTGATCTGCGCCCATTTGCTGTGACCTGCCATGATTGCGTTCGCTCCTTACGCCCCGCCCGGCCGGGGGCCGCCGCGGCGTTCCAGTGGATCGCGCCTGCACCCGGAACGGCTCCTGCACACGTCCGGGGCGGCGCGTGACGGCCGGTATTCTAGAGCATCCGCGCAAACCCGTGAACCGTGCCCGGCCCCCTGATCCCCTACTCGCGGGGCGGGGGGGCGCGCCGGGTGCCCAGCAGGTGCACCTCCACCCACCGGAAGCCGTGCAGGATCAGCAGGATGACGCCCGTGAGCGCCGCCGCCAGCGGGTAGTGCGCCAGCCCGCAGCACAGCCCGATGGCGGCGGTGCCCAGGATGCTGGCCGCGCTCGTCAGGCTCTGGCGGCGTTCGGTGGTGCTGCCCGCGATGACCGCGCCCGCCCCCAGGAAGCTGATGCCGCTGACCGTGGCGCCCAGCACCGCCAGCGGATCGAAGCGCAGCAGGGGAGAGGCCCCCTGGAAGGCCTGCACGGTCAGTTCCGCGAGGATCACGAAGGCGGCCGTGCACACGCCGACCAGCGCGTGCGTGCGCAGGCCCACCGACGTGCGGTTCAGCTCCCGTTCCAGGCCCACCAGCCCCGCCAGCAGCAGGGCCACCAGCAGCCGCAGCATCAGCGGCAGGTCCGCCTCAAGCGTCATCGGCACTCACCCGGCGGGACGAAGGGGCGGGCGTTCAGCCGTCCTCGTTGTCCGGCTCCGGCAGGAACTGCGCGAACGCCTGGAACCGCACATGTTCCTCGGTCGGCGTGCGGTTCTTCCGTTCGGCCCCGGCCGGGCCGGTGTCCACACCACTGATCAGGACCTCGCCCGCGTCACCGGTGCGGCGGCGGGACGACGGCTGGCGGCGCGGCTCCTGCGGTCGGTTGGAGGTCATGGCCGCACTGTAATCCCCGCACGCCGGGACTTGTGCAGCCCTACCTTCAGGAGAATTCAGACTTGTCCGCGCCGCCGCACACCGGCCTCACAGCCGCGCGACGCTGCGGTCCCCGATCACCAGCTGCAACCCCACGTCCGACGGCGCGCCCACCACCGCGTGCCGCCCGATGATCGAGCGCTCCAGCAGCCGGGTGGGGGCGTGCACGCGCGCAAAATCGTCCACCATCGAGCCCTGGATCCGGGTGTGGCTGAGCAGCGCGTGCCGGCCCACGCTGGTGTACGGCCCCACCTCGCTGTCCCGCAGGACCGCGTGCGGCCCGATCCACACCGGCCCGGTCACGCGGCTGTTCTGCACCCGCGCGCCCGGCTCCACCACCACCAGTCCGCTCAGCTCGCTGTTCTCCAGCGTGCCGTCCATGCACGGCGTGAGCTGCGAGAGGTAATGCGCGTTGGCCCGCAGCAGGTCGCCGGGCGTGCCCGCGTCACTCCAGAAGCCCCCGAACTCCACCGCCCGCACCCGCCCGCCCGCGGCGATCACCGACAGCAGGGCCTGCGGGAACTCGATCTCGCCGCGCACGCTGGGCTCCAGCGCCGCCACGGCGTCCAGCACGCCCGGCCGGAACGCGAACACCCCGCAGGCCGCCAAGTTCCCCGCCGGCTGCGAGGGCTTCTCCACCAGCCCCCGGAGCAGCCCGCCCTCGACCACCGCCACGCCGAACAGC
>JAANMV010003833.1_pt1 | contig 12564 bp, 10 predicted proteins | sample 7279661 | NCBI WGS metagenome assembly JAANMV01 (sample SAMN14094540, study PRJNA606508) | bioreactor metagenome | isolation source: A lab-scale SPAN reactor treating ammonium-rich wastewater day 121 | place: Ireland: Galway | collected 2017-05-16 | reverse complement strand
GCGGCGCGCGAGCGGGGGACGCCGATCGTCCCGCGCGCCCTGATGCTCGCCGAGCTGATGCGCCTGAAGCAGGGCATCGCCGTCGCCGGCACGCACGGCAAGACGACGACCACGTCGCTGATCGCCTCCGTGCTCGCCGAGGGGGGGCTGGACCCGACCTTCGTGATCGGTGGCCGCCTGCTGTCCGCCGACGCCGGCGCGCGGCTCGGCAGCGGCGACTTCCTCGTCGCCGAGGCGGACGAGTCCGACGCCTCGTTCCTCTACCTCACGCCCGTGCTGGCGGTCGTCACGAACGTCGACGCCGACCACATGGAGACCTACGACCACGACTTCGCGAAGCTCAGGCGCGCGTTCGTCGACTTCGTGCAGCGGCTGCCGTTCTACGGCGTGGCGGTGCTGTGCATCGACGACGCGAACCTCCGCGAGCTGCGCGGCGAGATCAGCAAGACGGTCGTCACCTACGGCCTCGCCGCGGACGCCGACGTGCGCGCGGTCGACGTGGCCAACGTCGGCGGCCGCATGCGCTTCGTGGCGCGCTCGCCCGACGCCGCGGACCTCGCCGTGGACCTGGCGGTGCCGGGCGTGCACAACGTGCTGAACGCGCTGGCGGCGATCGCGGTCGGCCGCGAGGTCGGCGTCGGCGACGCCGCGATCGCCAAGGCGCTCGCCGACTTCCGCGGCGTCGGCCGGCGCTTCCAGCGCCACGGCGAGGTCGCGCTGCCGGGCGGCGGCACGTGCACGCTCGTGGACGACTACGGCCACCATCCGGCCGAGATGGCGGCCACGCTCGCCGCCGCGCGCGCGAGCTTCCCCGGGCGCCGCCTCGTGCTGGCGTTCCAGCCGCACCGCTACACGCGCACGCGCGACCTCTTCGAGGACTTCGTGCGCGTGCTGTCGACGGTCGACGCCCTCGTGCTCGCCGACGTCTATCCGGCGGGCGAGGCGCCGATCGTCGCCGCGGACGGCCGCGCGCTCGCCCGTGCGGTGCGCGTCGCGGGCAAGGTGGAGTCGGTCTTCGTCGAGCACGTGTCCGGCGTGAAGGAGGCGATCCGCGCGGTCGCGCGTGACGGCGACGTCGTGCTGACGATGGGCGCCGGGTCGATCGGCGCGGTGCCCGGCCAGCTCGTGGCGGAGGCGCGATGATGATGGCCGAGCCCGCCCGCTTCGCGACGCTGCGCGGCACGCTGGCGCACGACGCCCCGCTCGCGCCGCACACCACGTGGCGCGCCGGCGGCCGCGCGCAGCGCCTCTACGTGCCGGCGGACCGCGACGACCTCGCGGCCTTCCTGCGCGCGCTGCCGCCGGGCGAGCCGCTGACCGCGATCGGGCTGGGCAGCAACACGCTGGTCCGCGACGGCGGCGTGCGCGGCACGGTCGTGCTGCTGCACAACCCCGGCGCGATGCTCGCGGTGCAGGACGGACTGGTCTATGCCGATGCCGGCGTGGCGAGCCCGAAGCTCGCGCGCTTCGCCGCGATGCACGGCTGTGCGGAGGCGGAGTTCCTGGCCGGCGTGCCGGGCACCGTCGGCGGCGCGCTGGCGATGAACGCGGGCTGCTACGGCGGCGAGACCTGGACCTACGTCGCGCGCGTGGAGGTGCTCGCGCGCGACGGCACGTTCGCCATCCGCACGCCCTCCGACTACCGGATCGGCTACCGCAGCGTCGCCGAACGCGACGGCGCGGCCTTGCGCGGGCTGTTCACGGCGGCGTGGTTCCGCTTCCCGCCCGGCGACGCCGCGACGGCGCGCGCGCGCATCAAGGCGCTGCTCGCGCAGCGCATCGCCTCGCAGCCGCTGCAGCTCCCCAACGCCGGCAGCGTCTTCCGCAACCCGCCGGGCGACCACGCGGCGCGCCTGATCGAAGCGTGCGGGCTCAAGGGGCACGCGATCGGCGGTGCGCAGGTGTCGACGCGCCACGCGAACTTCATCGTCAACCCGGGGCGCCGCGCCACGGCCGCCGACATCGAGGCGCTGATCGCGCACGTGCGCGCCGTCGTGCGCGCGCGCACGGGCATCGATCTCGAGCCCGAGGTGCGCATCGTCGGCGAGGCACCCGCCGGAGACGCCGCGTGAGCGCGCCCGCCGCGTTCGGGAAGGTCGCGGTGCTGCTCGGCGGGCGGTCCTCCGAGCGCGAGGTCTCGCTCATGTCCGGCCGCGCCGTCGTCGAGGCGCTGCGTCGCGCGGGCGTCGACGCGCACCCCTTCGACCCCGCGGAGCGCGACCTGTGGTCGCTGAAGGCCGCAGGCTACGCGCGCGCCTTCATCGCGCTGCACGGCCGCTACGGCGAGGACGGCACGGTGCAGGGCGCGCTCGAGACGCTCGGCGTTCCCTACACGGGCAGCGGCGTCATGGCCTCGGCGCTCGCGATGGACAAGTGGCGCACCAAGCTCGTCTGGCAGGCCTGCGGCATCCCGACGCCCCGCTACCGCGTCGTCGACGACGCGACCGACTGGATGCGCGTGGTGGCCGAGCTCGGCCTGCCGCTGATCGTCAAGCCGGCGCGCGAGGGCTCGACGATCGGCCTCACCAAGATCGAGGCGGTCGACCACGGCGAACTGGCGGCCGCCCACGCCGAGGCGGCCCGCCACGATCCGCTGGTGCTCGTCGAGGAGTTCGTCGCGGGCGTCGAGCTGACGGCGTCGATCGTCGGCCGGAACACGCTCCCGCTGATCCGCATCGAGGCGCCGAAGGGCAACTACGACTACCACCACAAGTACTTCTCCGAGGAGACGAAGTACTTCTGCCCCGCCGGCGTGCCCGAGGCGACCGAGCGGGCGATCCGCGCGCAGTCGCTCGCGGCGTTCGACGTCGTCGGCTGCACCGGCTGGGGCCGGCTCGACCTCATCCTGCGCGCCGACGGGTCGTGGTCGTTCCTCGAGGTCAACACCTCCCCCGGCATGACCGGGCACAGCCTCGTGCCGATGGCCGCCCGCGAGGCGGGCATGAGCTTCGACGAGCTGTGCGTCGCCATCCTGCGGAGCGCCCATGTGGGATGACGCGAAGGCGCTGAACGCGCTGGCCGCGACGCTCGCGCTCATGGCGGCCGCGGCGCTCGCGGCGGCCGCGGTGCACCGGCTCGCGCGGCTCGAGGCGTTCTCGATCCGGCAGGTCGTCGTGGCGGCGCCGCTGGAGCGCGTGAGCGCGCCGCACCTCGAGGCCGTGATCCGCCACGAGCTCGCCGGGACGTTCTTCTCGATCGACCTCGACGCGGCGCGCGCGGCGCTGCGGCGCGTGCCGTGGGTGCGCAGCGTGGCGCTGCGCCGCCACTGGCCGGGCGGCCTCGAGCTCGCGATCGAGGAGCACGTACCCCTCGCCCGCTGGGGCGAGCGCGCGCTGGTCGACGTGCACGGCGCGGTGTTCGAGGCGCGGCACGACGGGGACCTGCCGCGCTTCGACGGGCCGCCCGGCTTCGCCGGCGAGATGGCCGCGCGCCACGCGGAGTGGACGGCGACGCTCGCGCCGCTGGGCCTTGCGATCGCCGGCCTCGAGGTCTCGCCGCGCGGCGGGTGGCGCGTGCGCGCGCGGCGCGACGGCGCGCCGCTGGTGCTCGAACTCGGCCACGACGACCCCGGTGCGCGGCTCGCGCGCTTCGCGGACGCCTACGGCAGGACCGTCGCCGCGCTGCACCGGCAGGGCGTGGCGATCGAGCACGTCGACCTCCGCTACCGGAACGGCTTCGCGGCGCGCGTTCCGAACTTCCGCGAGGCGGGTCTGCGCGCCGGTGCGGCGCCATCGAAGGGAGCGCGGTGAAGGAAGGCAAGGACAACCTGATCGTCGGGCTCGACATCGGCACGTCGAAGATCGTCGCGCTCGTCGCCGAGGTGACGCCCGAGGGCGGCTTCGAGGTCATCGGGCTCGGCACGCAGCCCTCGCGCGGCCTGCGGAAGGGCGTGGTCGTGAACATCGACGCGACGATGGCGTCGATCCAGCGCGCGCTCGAGGAGGCCGAGGTGATGGCGAACTGCCGCATCAGCCAGGTGTACACGGGCATCGCCGGAAGCCACATCCGCAGCCTCAACTCGAGCGGCATGGTCGCCATCAAGGAGAAGGAGGTCAGCGAGGCGGACGTCGACCGCGTGATGGAGACGGCCAAGGCGGTCGCCATCCCCAACGACCAGCAGATCCTCCACATCCTCCCGCAGGAATTCATCATCGACGGCCAGGACGGCGTGCGCGAGCCGCTCGGCATGAGCGGCGTCCGCCTCGAGGTGAAGGTCCACATCGTCACCGGCGCCGTCTCGGCCGTGGAGAACATCGTCAAGTGCGTGCGCCGCTGCGGCCTGACGGTGCAGGACGTGATCCTGCAGCCGCTCGCCTCCGCCACGGCCGTGCTGAACGAGGACGAGAAGGAGCTCGGCGTCTGCCTGATGGACATCGGCGGCGGCACGACCGACGTCGCCGTGTTCGCGAACGGCGCGATCCGCCACACGGCGGTGATCCCGATCGCCGGCGACCAGGTCACCAACGACATCGCGATGACGCTGCGCACGCCGACCAAGGAGGCGGAGGAGCTCAAGGTGCGCCACGGCTGCGCGCTGCGCCAGCTCGCCGACCCCGGCGAGATCGTCGAGGTGCCCGGCGTGGGCGAGCGCGGCCCGCGCAAGCTCTCGCGCCAGACGCTGGCCGAGGTGATCGAGCCGCGCATCGAGGAGCTGTACTCGCTCGTGCAGTCGGAGCTGCGCCGCTCCGGCTTCGAGGAGCTGCTCTCGTCGGGGATCGTGCTGACCGGCGGCACCGCGCAGCTCGCCGGGATGGTCGAGCTCGGCGAGGAGGTGTTCCACCTGCCGGTGCGCGTCGGGCTGCCCGCGTACGCCGGCGGGCTCGCCGACGTCGTGCGCAATCCGCGCTACGCGACCGCGGTGGGCCTGCTCGTCGAGGGGCGCGACCAGTGGCTGCGCGCGCAGGCGGCGAAGACGCAGGTGGCCGGCCTGACCGGCGTCGTCGAGCGGATGCGGCAGTGGTTCAAGGCGAACTTCTAGCGTCCCGGCCGGGGACGCCGGCCGGGCGCACGGACACGAGGGGCATGGCGAACAACCACAAGGATCGTCGGCAACGGCAGCACCCAAGGCAAGAGGGCAACGGATGGGAAGGAAGCACGGACGGGCGGTAGCAGGACACGAAGGGCCGGTGGAAAGGCCCCCGCAGGCAACGACGCAACCCCGGGACAGGAAAGCAGAGGAGACCCACATGTTCGAGATCATCGACCAGGAACCGCAGGAAGGCGCCATCATCAAGGTGATGGGCGTCGGAGGATGCGGCGGCAATGCCGTCGAGCACATGCTGCGCCGCGGCTTGGCCGGCGTGGATTTCATCTGCGCGAACACCGACGCGCAGGCGCTGAAGCGCTCGACGGCGCGCATCCAGCTGCAGCTCGGGTCGACGCTGACGCGCGGCCTCGGCGCGGGCGCCAAGCCGGAGATCGGCCGCGACGCGGCCGTCGAGGACCGCGACCGCATCGCGGAGCTCATCGACGGCGCGGACATGCTCTTCATCACCGCCGGCATGGGTGGCGGCACCGGGACGGGGGCGGCGCCGGTCATCGCCGAGATCGCCAAGCAGATGGGCATCCTGACCGTGGCGGTGGTCACGCGGCCGTTCAACTTCGAGGGCAAGCGCACGCGCGTCGCGGCGGCGGGCATCGAGGAGCTGGGCAAGAAGGTCGACTCGCTGATCATCATCCCCAACGACAAGCTGATGCAGGTGCTGGGCGAGGACATCGGCGTGCTCGAGGCCTACGCGGCCGCGAACGACGTCCTGCACGGCGCGGTCGCGGGCATCGCCGAGGTGATCAACAACCCGGGGCTGATCAACGTCGACTTCGCGGACGTGAAGACGGTGATGGGCGAGGTCGGGATGGCGATGATGGGCTCGGCGACCGCCGGGGGCGCCGACCGCGCGCGCCAGGCCGCGCAGGCGGCGGTGAAGAGCCCGCTGCTCGAGGACGTGAACCTCCTCGGCGCGCGCGGCGTGCTCGTCAACATCACGGCGAGCTCGGGCCTCAAGATGCGCGAGTACCACGAGGTCATGGGCACGATCAAGGAGTTCACCGCCGAGGACGCGATGGTGATCGTCGGCACCGTGATCGACGACGAGATGGACGACCGGCTGCGCGTGACGATGATCGCCACCGGCCTCGGCGGCGCGGCGACGCAGGCCAAGCGCCCGCCGAAGCTCGAGATCCTGGAGACGCCCGAGGTCGTGCAGCGCACCGGCACCGACGGCTACGGCATGCGCGTCGAGCACATCGACTACGACAAGCTCGACCAGCCGGCGGTGGTCCGCCGCCGGACGGCCGCGCCCGCCGCGTCGGCGAGCGCCTTCGACGTCTCGGAGATCCCGGCGTTCCTCCGCAGGCAGGCGGACTGACGGGTGCGCGGCGAGCGTCCGCGGCGTGGCAGCCGCCCGCGAGGGCGGGCGGTCGCGCCGCGCCCTGTGTTAGGCTAGCGCCCGTTCGCGCGCGCGTGACGTTGAGTCCATGATGCGTGCACGGCGTGAACGGACCCGGGTGCACCCGCCATGCTGAACCAGCGCACGATCAGGACGTCGATCTCGACCAAGGGCGTGGGCCTGCACACCGGCGCCCGGGTCGAGCTCGCGCTGCACCCGGCGCCTGCCGACGCCGGCATCGTGTTCCGCCGCACGGACCTCGCGGTGCCGGTGACCATCGCCGCCTCGGCGGAAAACGTCGGCGACACGCGGCTGTCGTCCACGCTCGCGGGCGGCGGGACGAGCGTCTCCACGGTGGAGCACCTGATGTCGGCGCTCGCGGGGCTGGGCATCGACAACCTGCGCGTGGACGTGGCCGGTCCGGAGGTGCCGATCATGGACGGCAGCTCGGGCCCGTTCGTCTACCTGCTGCAGACCGCGGGCGTGGTCGAGCAGGACGCGCCCAAGCGCTTCCTGCGCATCACCGGCGTCGTCGAGGTGCGCGACGGCGACAAGTGGGCGCGCTTCGCGCCCTACGCCGGCTTCCGCCTCGACTTCACGATCGACTTCCCGCACCCGGTGTTCGGCTCGGAGAACCGGCACGCCGTGATCGACTTCGCCGAGCACTCGTACGCGAAGGAGATCGCCCGCGCCCGCACCTTCGGCTTCATGCAGGACGTCGAGGCGATGCGCTCGATGGGGCTCGCGCTCGGCGGCAGCCTGCAGAACGCGATCGTGCTCGACGAGACGCGCGTGCTGAACGCCGAAGGACTGCGCTACGAGAACGAGTTCGTCAAGCACAAGGTGCTGGACGCGATCGGCGACCTGTACCTGATCGGCAAGCCGCTGATCGGCGAGTACGCGGCGTTCAAGTCCGGCCATGCGCTCAACAACCGGCTGGCGCGCGCGCTGCTCGCGCGTCCCGATGCCTGCGAGGTGGTGACGTTCGCGCGCGAGGCGGAAGCCCCGCGGACGTTCTGCGACTGGCAGCTCCGGCCCGCCTGACGCCGCGCCGGACCGCGCCCTCCCGATGGTCCTGGTCCGCCTGCTGCTGTTCCTGGCGCTGACGACGATCGGCGTGTCGCTGCTCCTCTACTTCGTGCGCCGCGACAGGCGCTACCTGGTCTTCGTCTGGCAGGTGGCCAAGTTCACGCTCCTCGTGCTCGCGCTCGTGCTCCTGTTCTTCGCCGCGGAGCGGCTGTTCGGGCCGATGCTGGGTCCGCTGCTGTAGGCGCGGCGGCGCCGCGCGGGACGCCGTCGCGGACCCCGTCGTTGCGGCCGTCGGCCGTCAGCGACCGCGCAGGAACCGCGCGACGGCCGCCTTGAGCGGCCCGGCGGGCAGGCGCGCCTCCAGCGCCGCCAGCGGCCGCCGCGACGCGCTATCCCATTGACGAGGCAACGGTTTTTGCGGTTGCGGCGGGGCGGGGCGCGGTTGCACGCGCAGGCGGATTCCGCTAAATTCGAACCCTTCGCGCCGCAGCAGGCCGAGCAGTTCGGGCCCCTGCTGGCGCACCACGCTGGCGACCGCCCCCGAGGGTGTCGCGAGTTCCAGCGCCGGAGCCTCCGCGCCGACCACGAAGACGCGTTCGCCGACCGGCCGGGGCAGCGCGCGCCGGAGGACCGCCTGCACCGCGGCCTCGCGCAACCGTCGGCGGTTCCAGCCGGCGATGCGCTCGTCCGCGGCGAGGATCCGATCGAGCGGGGTCAGCGTGGCGCGTGTCATCGCAGGGCGGGCGGGTCGCTACGACGCCGCGGGGAGGTTAGCAGAGTTGAACATCATCCTGGTCAGCGGCACCGCGGCGCGCGCGCGGACGATCACGCTGGACTGGCGCCACTGGAGCGCCGCCGCCGCGGTCGTGGCCGTGCTCTTCGTGGCGTTCACGCTGCTGTTCAACTTCGTGACGCTGCGCTGGGCGGCGGCGGTCCAGCATCCGTGGCTGCAGGCGATCGTCCTCGCCGACCAGCGCGAGGCGGCGCGGCGCACGCAGGAGAAGGTGCAGGGGCACCTCGACGCGATGGCCGTGCGGCTGGGCGAGCTGCAGGCCGAGGTCATGCGTCTCGAGGGGCTGGGCGAGCGGCTCGCCAAGGCCGCGGGGCTGAAGCCGCAGGAGCTGCCGCCGCTGGCCGGCAAGCCGGGTCGCGGCGGTGCGATGTCGTCGCTGCCGTCGCGCACGCTCGGGCTGGCCGAGTTCACGGGGCTGGTCGACGAGCTCGCCCGCGACGTGGCCACGCGCGGCGACCAGCTCGACGTGCTCGAGGCGCTCCTCGTGCAGACCTCGGCGTACCGCAAGTTCCTCCCGTCGCTGCGGCCGGTCGCGGACGGCTGGTTCTCGTCCACGTTCGGCTACCGCATCGATCCGTTCACCGGGCACAGCAGCTTCCACGAGGGCGTGGACTTCGTCGCGGAGACGGGCACGCCCATCGTCGCCGCGGCGAGCGGCAAGGTCGTCTACGCGGGCTGGCACCCCCAGTATGGTAAGATGGTCGAGATCGACCACGGCAACGGCTTGGTATCGCGCTATGCGCACGCGTCGAACCTGGAGGTCGGCGAAGGCGAGCTGGTCGTGCGCGGACAGGGCATCGCGAAGGTGGGGTCGACGGGGCGCTCGACGGGTCCGCACCTGCACTTCGAGGTCCGGCTGAACGGCGTCCCGCAGAATCCCTCGCGCTTCCTCGCCTCCTCCAGCTGATCCTGCAGGCACGCGGACGACCACCGGGACGACGACCGTCAGGGGTGAGGCTTCCTCACCCCTTGTTTTTTGTCCGGGCGGCAGCAAGGTAGACGCATGATCGCGAACATCCTCACCCGCATCTTCGGCAGCCGCAACGAGCGGCTGCTCAAGCAGTACGGCGCGCAGGTGCGCCAGATCAACGCGCTCGAGCCGGCCGTCGCGGCCCTGACCGACGAGGCGCTGCGTGCGAAGACGGCGGAGCTCAAGGGGCGCGTGGCCGGCGGCGAGGCGCTCGACGCCGTGCTGCCCGAGGCGTTCGCGGTGGTCCGCGAGGCGGGCAAGCGCACGCTGGGCATGCGCCACTTCGACGTGCAGCTCATCGGCGGCATCGCGCTGCACAACGGCAAGATCGCCGAGATGCGCACCGGCGAAGGGAAGACGCTCGTCGCCACGCTGCCGGCGTACCTCAACGCGCTGGCCGGCAAGGGCGTGCACATCGTCACGGTCAACGACTACCTCGCGCAGCGCGACGCCGACTGGATGGGGCGCATCTACCGCTTCCTCGGCCTGACCGTCGGCGTCAACCTCTCGCAGATGGCGCACGACCAGAAGCAGGCCGCGTACGCCGCCGACATCACCTACGGCACGAACAACGAGTTCGGCTTCGACTACCTGCGCGACAACATGGTGTTCGCGCCGTCGGAGCGGGTGCAGCGCCCGCTGACCTACGCGATCGTCGACGAGGTCGACTCGATCCTGATCGACGAGGCGCGCACGCCGCTGATCATCTCCGGGCAGGCCGACGACAACGTCGAGACCTACTACCGGCTCAACGAGATCCCCCCGAAGCTCGCCAAGCAGGCGGAGGAGAAGGGCCCTGGCGACTACTGGGTCGACGAGAAGGCGCACCAGGTGCTGCTCTCCGAGGAGGGCCACGAGAAGGCCGAGGCGCTGCTCGGTGCCGCGGGGCTGATCCCGCCGGGCACGAGCCTCTACGACGCGTCGAACATCGGCCTCGTGCACCACCTGTACGCGGCGCTGCGCGCGCACGCGCTGTACCACCGCGACCAGCACTACGTCGTGCAGAACGGCGAGGTGATCATCGTCGACGAGTTCACCGGGCGGCTGATGCCGGGCCGGCGCTGGTCGGACGGCCTGCACCAGGCGGTCGAGGCGAAGGAGGGCGTGCCCATCCAGCGCGAGAACCAGACGCTGGCGTCGATCACCTTCCAGAACTACTTCCGCATGTACGCCAAGCTCGCCGGCATGACCGGCACGGCGGACACGGAGGCCTTCGAGTTCCAGCAGATCTACCACCTCGAGACGGTGGTGATCCCGACCAACCTGCCGATGGTCCGCCGCGACGAGAACGACCAGGTCTACCGGACGTTCCAGGAGAAGGTGAACGCGATCATCGCGGACATCCGCGACTGCAACAAGCGCGGCCAGCCGGTGCTCGTCGGCACGACGTCGATCGAGAACTCGGAGCTGCTGTCGAAGATCCTCGATAAGGAGGGCCTGCCGCACCAGGTGCTGAACGCCAAGCAGCACGCGCGCGAGGCCGAGATCGTCGCGCAGGCGGGGCGGGCCGGCGTGATCACGATCGCGACCAACATGGCCGGGCGCGGCACGGACATCGTGCTCGGCGGGAGCATCGAGCCGCAGATCCTGAAGCTCCGCGAGGACGAGTCGGTCGCGCCCGAGGAGCGCGAGCGGCGCATCGGGGAGATGCGCGCCGACTGGCAGACGCGCCACGACGCCGTGATCAACGCCGGAGGGCTGCACATCGTCGGCACCGAGCGCCACGAGTCGCGCCGCATCGACAACCAGCTGCGCGGCCGCGCCGGCCGCCAGGGCGACCCGGGCAGCTCGCGCTTCTACCTGTCGCTCGAGGACCCGCTGCTGCGCATCTTCGGCGGCGAGCGGCTGGGCACGATCATGCAGAAGCTCAAGATGCCCGAGGGCGAGCCGATCGAGCACCCGATCGTCAACCGGTCGATCGCCAAGGCGCAGACGCGCGTCGAGTCGCGCAACTTCGACATCCGCAAGCAGCTGCTCGAGTACGACGACGTCGCGAACGACCAGCGCAAGGTCATCTACCAGCAGCGGAACGAATTGCTGGAGGCGACCGACATCGCCGACACCATCGGGAACATGGTCCGCGGCGAGATGGAGAACGTCGTGCGGCGCTACGTGCCGCCCGAGTCGGTCGAGGAGCAGTGGGACGTGAAGGGGCTCGAGGCGGCGCTCGCGTCCGACTTCCAGCTCGAGGCCGACGTCGCCGGCTGGCTCGCCGCCGACAGCGATCTCGCCGAGGAGGCGCTGCGCGAGCGCGTGGCGGAGCTCGCGGTCGCGCAGTGGCGGGGCAAGGAGGAGCAGGCGGGCACGGAGGTGATGCGCCAGTTCGAGCGCAGCCTGATGCTGCAGACGCTCGACCACCACTGGCGCGAGCACCTCGCGAACCTCGACCACCTGCGGCAGGGCATCCACCTGCGCGGCTACGCGCAGAAGAACCCGAAGCAGGAGTACAAGCGCGAGTCCTTCGAGCTGTTCTCCGACATGCTCGACCGCATCAAGAGCGACGTGGTGCGCGTCGTGCTCACCGTGCAGGTCCGCTCGCAGCAGGACGTGCAGGCCGTGGAGGAGCCGCCGCCGGTGACCAACGTCCGCTACCAGCACGCCGACTACGAGGAGGCGCTCGCCGCCACCGCGGCGGGCGACGGCGGCGGCGACACCGCGGTGGCGACCGCTCCGCCGAAGGCGCAGCCTTTCGCGCGCGCCGGCGGGAAGATCGGCCGCAACGAGCCCTGTCCGTGCGGAAGCGGGAAGAAGTACAAGCAGTGCCACGGACGGCTGGGGTGAGGACGGGGCACGGACGATGAGGGACGGGGGATGAGGGTGCCCCGACGGCGGTCCGGACCCGATCGCCAATCCCCATTCCCCATTCCCCCTTGCCCGATCCCCATTCCCGCCTCTCCCGCGCGATGCCCGTCCGCTACACGTCCCCGACGCCCGCGTCGCTGCTGCCCGTCGCCGGCGTCGCGCTCGGCACGGCGGCGGGGCGCATCAAGGACTGGCAGCGCGACGACGTGCTGCTCGTCGTCTGCGATCCCGCGACGGTCGCGGCGGGAGTGTTCACGCAGAACCGCTTCTGCGCCGCCCCGGTCACGGTCTGCCGCGAGCACCTCGCGCAGCAGCACCGCAGCGGCGCCTCGCTGCGCGCGCTCGTGGTCAACGCGGGCAACGCCAACGCGGGCACCGGGCAGCCGGGACTTCGCGCGGCGCGGACGAGCTGCGCCGCCGTCGGCCAGCTGCTCGGCTGCGCGCCCGAGGAGGTGCTGCCCTTCTCCACCGGCGTGATCATGGAGCCGCTGCCCGTCGAGCGGCTGGTCGCCGCGCTGCCCGCCGCCCACGCGGCCGCCCGCGAGGACGGCTGGTTCGACGCCGCCCGCGCGATCATGACGACC
>JAANMV010003825.1_pt1 | contig 12592 bp, 8 predicted proteins | sample 7279661 | NCBI WGS metagenome assembly JAANMV01 (sample SAMN14094540, study PRJNA606508) | bioreactor metagenome | isolation source: A lab-scale SPAN reactor treating ammonium-rich wastewater day 121 | place: Ireland: Galway | collected 2017-05-16 | reverse complement strand
CAGTTAAAGCTTGGGTACGAAACCATTGACCCGAGGAAAAAAAGTCTTGTTTACAGCCGGATATATTTTGATAAGCCGTTCGATAATAATCTGGCAAGAAATGAGTTTGACGGTACTTATTCAAGGATACGCAAGGATTTTTATTTCCCTGCCGATAACAATACCATTTCGCAGTTTGGGGTTAAAAACAATATTGAAAAACGAATTGAAAATATATTTAAGTTCTTCAACAGGTTTGATTATACTATTTCAAAATCAATGTATGTTGTATTTAATATAAATCCTGACTACAGAAGAATTACAAAAGAAAACACATATATACCTGTTGCGGTGAACCTACAGCCCGGAATTTATGATACTGATATCCAGGAATTAAGCTTTGCCGGAGATATTGCCCTGAATTTCCAGTTCCCGAAATTTGATTACCAGTTTAAGGCATATTACAGGGAGCGTGATGAAAAACACTTTCTGCTGAACAAAAACAGGATAAGCCAGAATTTTGTAAGTATCATTGAAAATAATGAATCTGCAAAAAATAATCACTCCTCTATATTCAAGCTTAATTCTAACCTGTATTACAATATAAACCTTATGAACAGGGTAGAGCTAAGCGGAAGCGCTTCGATTCTTAAATATGATACGCAGAGTGAAATTAATTATGATGACAGGGATGAGCTTGGATATATGGTATATATTGCACACAGGTTCAACAACCTGAGGAATTTAATACTAGTTACATCTGTGGACCTGAATTTATACCATACCGTATACATTTTTTCGCAGAAAAGCTCGAATAATAACTGGAACCGTGTAATTAGATTTACAAGCAAAAGTTATTTTGAACCTTCGGAAAATTTCAGGAATATTGGCACTTTCAGCGTGCTGGCCAATTATACTGTTTATGATTTCCAGGATATTATATCAACCGTAAAGAGCTATTCTTTCAGGCAGCTTAATCTAAAGGATTCTTTAATAATAAAGTTCACAAAACATCTGGGGACAGATGTTTTCGGAGAAATTAAATTTTATGAGCGCGGTGAGCTAAACTGGAACGCCTTTACCCAGCGCCCGGTGAATTATTTTGAGGATAAAATTATTAATTCTGAATTAAATTATTTTTTTAATAAATTTATAACTTTATCAGGCGGTTACAGGTGGTTTGAACAAAGAAGGTATAATTATGTTAACGGCGAGCGGCAATTTGATAATTATGTCCGTACTATGGGACCGTTCTTTAAGCTGAGGGCTGAGTGGAAAAGGAACAGTATAATTGAATTACTGGGCAGTTATGATTATTACAGGTACGGAGACGGTACGCCGGGAAGCGATAACGGAAATATATATCTTAATGCAAGCTGGAATTTTTAAAATGTTATAAACTCCCCAAAAAAGGAGAAGAGAATAACTTCAGGCGGAAAAATTAACCGCCGAAGGGATCGATGTTAAGCATAAATCTTCAAACAAACTGAATTTAAATAAAATTATAACACATTATTCCCCTTTGTAATGGGGAATAAATAAACAATATTGAAAAAATATTTTCTTGAAATAAGCTCTGAACGCAGGAATATCCGTGAGGTGGAAAACCTTATGCTGAATATCAACAAGGAATTCGGGCTGCCTGAAGAAGAATACAATAAAATGATGATTGCTGTAACTGAGGTTGCAATGAATGCAATAGTTCACGGCAACAAGGAAAATATTTTTAAAAAAGTTAAGATATATGCTGAACATGACGAAAATGAGATGAAAATAGTATTGATGGATGAAGGTGAAGGTTTTGAAATAGATAAACTTCCTGACCCGACCGATATGGAAAATATACTTGACCTTCACGGGAGGGGAGTATTCATTGCCCGTGCAATGGTGGATGAATTCTTTTACCAGCATCTTGATGGCGGAGGCAGCGAATTTGTAATGATAGTAAGAAAGAAACAGAAATAATATTTTAACTGATCATCAGTAAATTGAAATGAAATAGCTTTATACCCTTATGTACAGTATTAAATTATAACCGGAGATCCCTGCTTTCGCGGGATAGATATCAAAAAATGTTCAATAAAATAGGTAATATTAAAATGCTGCCTCCGGTAAGCTGGTTTAATTTAAAACAGCTTGCCGGAACTGCTTATAAATCAATTATATCAACAATCATCGGGGAGCAGTCAGACCGAAGGCTGATGCTTGCGCTTGCTTCAAGCGAAAAAGAATTTTACAATTATACCCGCCATCATAAAATTGTAAACGGTAAAATTGTCCCGGATGAAAACTCTAAAAGACAGGAGCTGTGGCTGGATTTTATTGCAGATACCGCAGACGGCTGGGACCCTACTTATTCAGTTGCTTATTATGCTTCCAAGCCTGAATTGAATTTAAGTGACGGAAAAAATTCATACCGGACAAATAGAGGAGAAGTCCTGGTTTTCGGCGGTGATGAAGTTTACCCTGCTCCTTCCAAAAAAGCTTACAGGGAAAGACTTATAACGCCATTTGAACAGGCTTTTGGTGATGATAAACCCGCAGACCCCCCTCATATATTTGCATTGCCCGGCAATCATGACTGGTATGACGGGCTGGAGGCTTTTACAAGGCTTTTCTGCAGTGACCTTGGTTCAAGAAAGTTTGCAGGGTGGTACTCCCGCCAAAAACGCAGTTATTTTGCATTGAAGCTGCCGCAGAACTGGTGGCTGCTGGGAAGCGACGGGCAGCTTCATTCAAATATAGATACAGCACAGCTTGATTATTTCCGCGCAATTGCTGACGGGCATATGAAGGAAGGTGATAAAGTAATTCTGTGTATTTCTGAACCTGTCTGGATCTATGCCCATAAATATAAAAAATACGGGGAGCAGTATGATGAAAGCGACCTTATCTTTCTGCAGGAAGAAATTTTAAAACCAAGGGGAGCTGAAGTAAAAGTATATTTGACAGGCGACCTTCATCATTACCGCAGGCATGAAGAAGTAACAGGTAAAGAAAGCAAAACTCAGAAAATAACAGCCGGAGGCGGCGGGTCTTTTCTTCACCCCACTCATGGGGCTGATTTCAGTTTATTGACCGAAGAGCTGCAGCTGCCTGAACAAAAACCACGGGAATTTAAGCTGAAGAAAAGCTACCCTGATGAGAAAACTTCTAAAAAGCTGGGATGGAAAAATATTCTGTTTCCTTTTATGAATCCAGGGTTTGGATTCTTAACCGGTGCATTATATTTAATAACGATCTGGATAATAAGCTCAACATTTCATTTTGATTTTGCTCATAATTTAAGGGAATTCCTTGGACAGACAATCAAAGCATTTTATATTAATCCGGTTGCAGCTTTATGGCTTGGCGCTGTAGCTGCCGGATTTGTGTTTTTTAATGATACTCATTCAAAGCTATATAAGTGGATAGGCGGGCTTGTACATTTCTTTATGAACCTTGTAAGCATTGCTTATATCGGATTATTTGCAACCTATATTAATAACACTGTATTCAATGAAAACCTGATAACAGGTTTTACATTTATACCAATAATTATTTTCGGACTGGGCTGGTTCTTTGGAGCATTTAATATGGGGATCTATTTGACTGTTTCCATGAATTTCTTTGACAGGCACGATAATGAAGCATTTTCTGCACTCAGGTGCATGGATTATAAGAACTTTCTAAGGCTGCATATTGATAAAGAAGGAACACTTACAATCTACCCGGTAAAAATACAAAAAGCAGCACGTAAATGGCGGTTCAGAAAAAGCGGTGAGAATGATAATTCATTCATTATACCCGAAGACGGCTCAAAGCCTGAGCTGATAGAAGAACCGATAGTGATTAAACGTGAAACGTGAAATATCAAACGTGAAACGTTAAATGTGTAAAGTTAAAAATCAATTAGTCAATTGTTGGCTATAAGTGAAATTGCTTCGCAAGTCATCGGTTGACTGTAAAACTAATTGAATTTAGGAAGAAAAATATTAGTTGTAGGTGCTAACGGCAGCGGAAAAACAACCTTTGCAGATAAGCTTTCCCGTAAGCTAAACAAAACGCATTACGAACTGGATAATATATACTGGAAACCGGACTGGCAGGAAACAGACAGGGCTGTTTTCAGGGCTGAGATTGAAAAAATAACCCTGCTTGATAGCTGGATAATAGACGGAAATTATTCACGTATTCAGGATCTTACTATTGGAAGGGCTGATACAATAATCTGGCTGGATGTTCCTTATTTAACAGTGCTGTTCAGAGTAACTAAACGATCCTTATACAGAATTTTCACACAAAAACCACTATGGCATAATAACAGGGAAACTATTGGAAAATTGTTTTCAAAGGGTTCAATTATACTTTTTGCATCAAGAACTTTTAAGATCAAAAATGAAAAGTATAAAAGCCATATTAATAGCCGCGAGTTACCTGAAAATAAATGGATTCGTTTGAGAAGTAACAGTGAGCATAAGAAATTCTGGAGAGAATTGACTGCTTGAAAGCTGCATCAACACAGTTGATGCACTCCAGAATAATTCAGTTGATGCACTCCAAAAAAAAGTCATCCGATGACTTATAGTCATCGGATGACTGGAAAAACTTTAAATAACAAAAATCAGCTTACGAACGGGCAGGCAGCAAGGTGACCGGGTTTCTTTTCTTCCAGAGGCGGAACAGCATCAGCGCATGATGGCTGGGCAATAGGGCAGCGTGTTCTGAACCCGCAGCCGCTGGGTTTTCTGAGCGGTGTTGGTACATCGCCCTTTAAAATTATTCTTTCCTTATCCCTGAAATCAGGATTCGGCAGCGGCACTGCTGAAAGCAGAGCCTTGCTGTACGGATGTACAGGGTGGTGATAAACATTCCTGCCTTCACCAACTTCAACAATATTTCCAAGATACATTACTGCAATTCTGGAGCTGATATGCTCAACAACAGAAAGATCGTGAGCTATGAACAGTAAGCTAAGGTCAAATTCCTTCTGCAGTTCCTGCATCAGGTTAATTACCTGTGCCTGGATAGATACATCAAGCGCAGAAACCGGTTCATCTGCAATAATAAGCTTTGGGTTGGTAGCAAGCGAGCGTGCTATACCAATCCTTTGCCGCTGCCCGCCTGAAAATTCATGCGGGTAACGTTTTGACTGCTCAGCCTGCAGCCCTACTTTTTCCAGCAGCCAGCTGATCCTTTCCAAACGCTCTTTCTTTTCCATATTAGTATGGTAGAGCATTGGTTCTTCTATGATCTGGCCAACGGTCAGCCTTGCATTCAGCGAAGAATACGGGTCCTGGAATATCATCTGGATAAGTGCCCTGTATTTGCGGATATCTGTCCTGGAAAGCTTTAAAAGCTCAACTTCGCCTTCTTCGGTTTTCAGCCAAACTTCACCTGTGATATCAACATCCGGAGAAGAGAATTTAAGAATATTGATGATAGCTTTACCTACGGTTGATTTTCCGCAGCCTGATTCACCTACAAGCCCCAGAGTTTCACCGCGTTTAATTTCAAAGCTAACACCATCTACGGCCTTAACCTCGGCTACTTTCCCAAGGAATACTCCGCCTGTAACGGGAAATTTAACCCGCAGGTCCTTTACTTCTAATATATTTTCTTTATTCATTCAGTATTAAACTTTATTCAATTTTTACCCGCATTCTGCGGCATTGAAATCAAATGACAGCGTACAGATCTGCCCGGAGCAATTTCAAGCAGCTCCGGCTCGGTTTCCCAGCAAATATCCATCACTTCAATACAGCGTGTGCAGAACTTGCATCCTTTGGGAAGCTCCAGTATATGCGGGATAATTCCGGGAATAGCTTTAAGCTCGCCCTGTGAATCGTTATACGGATCAGGCAGTGACTGCAGGAGTCCCCTTGTATACGGATGTTTGGGATCTTTGAATATACTGAACACATCGCCTACTTCCTGTATCTTTCCGCCGTACATTACAATGACCCTGTCGCACATTTCAGCAACAATACCAAGATTGTGGGTTATCAGAATAATTGCTGCATCTTCACGTTTTTTCTTGATATTTATCATCAGCTCAAGTATCTGCGCCTGTATAGTTACATCAAGCGCTGTAGTGGGTTCATCAGCAATCAGCAGGGAAGGGTTGCAAGCCAGTGCCATTGCAATCATAACGCGCTGGCGCATACCGCCGGAAAACTGGTGCGGGTAATCCTTCATTCGCTTTTCGGCATCCGGAATGCCAACAGCTTCAAGCATTTCTATTGCGGTTTTTTCTGCTGCTGATTTATCAATTTTTTCATGAGTTAAAATAACCTCGGTTATCTGGTCGCCAATTTTCATAACAGGGTTAAGCGATGTCATCGGTTCCTGGAATATCATGGCTATTTCAAAACCGCGGTATTTCTTCATTTCTTCGTAGGAAAGCTTCAGCAGGTCAACTCCGCGGAAAAGCACTTCGCCGTAAACTATCTTACCCGGAGGGTCAGGCACAAGCCTGGTAATAGAATAAGCAGTAACTGATTTCCCGGAGCCGGACTCGCCAACAATACCCAGCACTTCGCCTTCATGAATATCAAAGGATACATCTTCTACTGCTTTTGCAGGGAACTTGCCTTTAAGCTTTTTATCCTCTTCGTAGAATTTTTTCAGGTATTCTTCCTGCTTATAGGAAGCATCTTCGCTGAGCTGCTTATCGGTAGCTTCGATAAAAAAGTATGTCCTTAAATTTTTTACTTCAACAAGTTTCTTTTTCATATCATTACCTCATCCTTGAATAAACTTTCGGGTCAAATGCTTCGCGAATAGCCTCGCCGATAAATACGATTGCTATCAGTGTTAAGAACATAGCAGCAAGCGGCACGGCAACAAGCCACCAGTGCTCGATATTTGTCATACCCTGCCTTACAAGCTGTCCCCAGCTTGGTGTCGGCGGGGGCAGACCGAATCCAAGAAAATCAAGTGATACCAGCGCGCTGATATCCGCAACAATTGCAAAAGGCGCAAATGATATTATTGGTGTTAATGAATTAGGCAGTATATGTTTAAAAATTATAGTTTTGTTCTTTGCTCCCAGTGAAACTGCGGCAGAAACATAATCGCGCGCTTTTTCCCGGTAAAACTCTCCGCGCACATAATATGTAATACCCATCCAGCTGAATGCAGTTAAAATAAATACCAGCAGTATAAAATTAGGCTGAAGTATGGAGCTTACAATTATCATTACATATAAAAAGGGGAGTGTGCTCCATATTTCGATAATGCGCTGACCGAAAATATCTACTTTTCCGCCGAAAAATCCGAGTATTGAGCCAATGCTTACACCTATCAGGTATGCAAAAAAAGTAACAACCAGCGCAAATGAAATTGAAATATTAAAGCCATACAGAGTTCTTGCAAATACATCACGCGCCCTGTCATCTGTGCCGAACCAGTGCTTCCCTGAAGGCGGGTGCGGAGGTGAGCCTTCAGTTTCATCCAGCAGGTTTTCGTTGGGGCTGAACGGGTATAACGGCATTAAAACCCAGTTATCACCTTCGGCATTGCTGAAAGCTTCTTTCAGCCTGCGGTAATTAGCCTCGCCGAAACCTTCCTGCCCGAAAAATGAGGATTCATAAATTCCGCTTTTGAACATCGGGAAGTAATAGCTTCCGTTATACTTTACCATTATGGCAGTATGGTTGATAAACAGGGGGAGTATAAATGAAATTCCGTACAGTACAACAAGCACAAGAAAAGCATAATAGCCGCGTTTAAGCGTTTTAAACTTGCGCCAGCGTTTTCTGAATATAGATATTGATACTTTATCTTTGTTTTTATCCTTGGTCATTTAGTAACTATCTGTTATAAAATTATTCAGCAGTTGTTATAAATTATTTAAACCTTATCCTGGGATCGAATATTGCATAAAGCATATCAGAGATAATATTGCCTATCAGCAGTAAAAATGAAGAAAGCACCAGGATACCCATTGTAACGGGGTAATCTCTTTGTTCGATCGATTTGAAGCCAAGAAGCCCCATACCGTTGATATTAAAAACGGTTTCTATTAGGAAGCTGCCTGCAAGCACCAGTGAAAGGAAATGTCCCAGCCCGGTTGCAATAGGTATAAGCGAATTGCGCAAAGCATGTTTAAAAATTACGCGCTTTTCAGAAAGTCCTTTGGAGAACGCAGTTCTTATGTAGTCCTGGCTTAAATTTTCTATAACAGAGTTTTTTGTAAGGATAGTTAATGTAGCAAAGCTTCCCACAAGGTATGATGCAACAGGCAGGATAGTATGCTGTACCTGGTCTGTTATCTGTCCCCAAAACGTGAGGTACTCAAAATCTTCTGAACGGAAGCCGCCGAGGGGGAATACATCCCAAAGGCTGCCGCCGCCGAATATCACAAGCATTATAGTACCGAAAGCCCAGCCAGGGATAGAATATCCCATAAATACCAAAACGGATGATACCAGGTCAAATTTTCCGCCGTTCTTAACAGCTTTCATAACGCCGAGCGGGATACAAATAAGGTATGTTAGTATAAATCCAATCAGCCCGAAATAGATGGATACCGGAAAACGCGAGATAATCACATCCCAAACCGGTTCTGCATATACATAGGATTTTCCAAGGTCCAGAGTGAGCATATTTCCCAGCCATCTTAAATATCTTTCATGTATCGGCAGATCAAAACCGTAGAACTTTTTCATTTCCTGCAGAGCAGATTCAGGTATTTCGATTCCGCCGCTTAAGTTATTTCCTGAAGGACCAACCTCGCCGCCCTGCATCTGCCCGCCCATGCGCAGCTTTAAAAGCTCGCGCTCAAGCGGTCCCCCGGGGACTATCTGGAGGATAAAAAATGTGATTAATGTTATACCTAAGAATGTAGGAATTATGAGTAAAAATCGTCTTATAAAATACGCTGTCATATATTATTATGGTATTATAAAAAAGCAGCTTCTGCTTTTTTAAGCAGAAGCTGCTGAGTACTTAAATTACTTTCCTGAGGCTTCTTCCTGTTCTTTTACTTTTAACCAGTATTTCTGATCAACTTCTTTAATTTCCATCTTTTTATTCGGGTCTGCTTTTACTGCATCATACTCTGCAGCTTTTTCAGGGTCGTAATACCATAATACACATGTAAACAGGTAATCATTGGTTCTTGGGAGTATCCATTCAGGATAGCTGAATTTGTTGTGGAATGCAATTCTCTGATAAGGAGCATACCAGCCGAAGCCATAACCGAAGTAATTGCAGGCAATTCCATCGATCTCTCTCACAATTTTTACTCTTTCTTTTTTATCGAAAGTAATATTGTAAAGATCGCATAATTCATCAATCCTTGCATCTTTAATTCCGGGCCAGTTTGTTGTATTAGGCGCATCGGCGGTATTGGATTTCAGCGAGCTTTCAGGATTAGGTATCCTTAAGCCTGTCCATGCAGTAACCATGATTGTGAAGTTCCTTTCGTTGCCAAGCTGGAACCTGGTTGAACCGTCAATCTGCTTCAGATTAAGCTTAATACCTGCTTTTTTCAGGTCTTCCTGGAATATTGTTAAATAACGTTCCTGTCCCGGACCGCCATCGAACGGCAGATCAAGCTCGAATACTTTTCCGTTCTTTACCAGGTAACCTTCGGAATTTTTTTCCTTCCAGCCGGCTTCTTCAAGAAGCATCCTGGCTGAATCTAAACTGAAGCCAATTTTAGGGTTATTGGGGTTTTCATAAACTGAACCGGGGAAATATGAATATTCCGGTTCGTATGAATTGAAGAATAATTTTTCGTTGAATTTTTTCCTGTCCCATAAATATGTAACAGCTTTGCGTATCCTTATATCATCAAACGGTGGTTTGCGCATATTGAAAACAAGGCCCTGCACACCGTTTGGATTTTCGTTAAACACACGGTAGCGCGCAACCAAACCGCGCTTGAACTCATCAAAATCAAACCGCTCTGCCCACCACTGTGCGCGGTTAACAGAATAAACATCAATATCGCCTTTTTTGAATTTTTCGAATGCAAGGGATTCATCCGTAATAACTTCAAGCTTAATTGCATCAAAATTATTTGTGCCAATATTGAATCTTTCTTTTTCAGCCCAGTAATCGCTTCTTCTGCGGAAGGTAACTGACTGGCCTTTATTGATATCTTCTTTTAATAATATATACGGACCTGAACCGGGGATAGCTTCGAACTGGAATTTTTCGAGGTATTCTTTTCCGCTAATGCCGCCGATATAATGCGCGGGCAGCACTCTCATTGAGCCTGCAAAATAGAGGAACTGCCTCCAGTTAAGCTCCTTGGTTTTAACCGATACTATATATTTGCTTTCAGCAACAGGCTGTTCATAAGTTCCGTAAAGTATGTTAGAGTATGCTTCAAGAATGCCCGGGTCAACCAGCATTTTCCATGAAGCAACAACATCTTCAGCAACAACAGGCTTTCCGTCTGCCCAGCGGGCGTTTGGATTTATCCTGAACCAGAACTGTTTTTTATCATCAGATATTTTCCAGTGTGTTGCAAGGCCGGGTATCCATTCTTCAGTAACGGGATCCTGTCCCAGCAGGCCTTCATACATTAACCCGAATTCCATCAGGTTGTTGACGTATGAGTTGGCATCCTTGCCCATGTTCCTTAAAGTGTTGGGGAAATCCGGGATACGCATGGTGAATGTACCGCCTTTAATGGCATTGGAGTCACCGGCAATATTATAATTAACGGCAGTTTCCCATCCTTCACCTTTAAAACCTTCACCGCCCTGCTCGGCAGTTACCGAAGGATCGGCTCCGGGAGGAGTATCGAATTTTTTAACTGAAACCGGTTTTGTATCTATTTGTTTTTTGGGTTTAGTGGACTTACCGCAGGAAATAAAAAAAGCAGAAATAAGAATTACAACAAGCGCAGCAATAAAAGCTTTGTTTTTCATGTTAAAATGCTCCTGTTAATATGAATGCATTTGTAAATTGTTGAATATCTCAAATATTGCAAAACAAAACGATATATTAAACATTAAAATCTGTCATAAAAAGCTGAAAAAGCTTTAAACGGGCGGGAGGATAAAATATATAAAGTATAGCTGTTATTTGATGCATTCTGTTATAGAAAGGTTTAGAAATTAAAACAGGAAATTACTTTAAAGAACCGATTATTTCAACTAATATTTAATTTAACGATAAATTTTATTGATAAAATTTACAGCAAATTAACAACTTTTTTGGCGGGAATAATGCTTAAAACAGCATGGATATAGAATATTTCATTTATTTATGAATTATTATGCATTTTAAATTTACGGCATTTTAATATATTTTTGTTTGTTTATATTTTAAATATGTTTTATTTATAATGAATATATTTCATTAATAGTTACAAATTAGGAAAAATATAAAATTTGCAGGAAGCAAATATATTTTTTGGGATGGTACTAATGAAAATGGAAATCAGATATCAAGTGGCGTATATTTTTATAATTTAACTGCCCGTCAAAATGCGGGGTTTTTGTCTGGTGATTTTATAGATCAAAAAAAACTGGTTATTATCCGTTAATAAAATTTTTAAAAAAAGATTATGAGAACAAAACATAGAAATAATAAACTTCTTATCGCTACTGTATTCTTTTTGGTTTTAAGTACAAATATTTACACACAACAAGGTTGGACTAATTTGAATGTTTCATTCAATGGTGGCGGGATTTTTTTTAAAGACATTAACAATGGAATAACAGGTAACCATAAAACATCAAATGCTGGTTTATCATGGTCATATATGGGCAATTTAACGGGCGGCACGTCTGTTTCATTTAATGAGCAAAACACTGGGTACGGTGTTGGCGCAAATTTTATCTTTAAAACTACAAATTTTGGCGAAAATTGGGTTACACAAAATAACCCAACTAATGATGGTTTGTTCAGTATTAATTTTATAAATGTAAATACAGGTTACGCCTGCGGCGAATTTGGTTATGTTATTAAAACCACTAATGGGGGAACTAACTGGTTTACAATTGAACCCATTGGCAGCCCGTTAAGGTTATCTTATATATTTACTAATATTATTTTTACTGATCAACAAACTGGTTATATTGCCGGTCATAAATTCGCTAATGATACCAGTGTTTTTATTAAAACAACTGATGGCGGTGTAAACTGGAATGTTCAGCTTTTTACAGTATCAGGCTGGGGAAGGTTTACTGCAATGTATTTTATTAACTCAACAACCGGATTTATCGGGGCAGGTTCGGGGTCAAATATCCTTAAAACCACCAACGGTGGAAATAGCTGGTTTCCGTATTTTGTGCCTACAGCTAACAGGATCTATTCAATTTACTTTCCAAGCGGAAATATTGGTTATGCCTGTTGTTTTGGTGGACAGATACTAAAAACTACCAACAGCGGAGTTAACTGGTTTCTGCAAACTACAGGCACAGGGAGTGAACTATTTAGTGTATTTTTTGTAAATGACCTGACCGGTTATTGTTCCGGTGATAATAACACTGTATTAAAAACCACCGATGGCGGGGGTCCGCCGATTGGTATAACGCCAATAAGCCATGAAGTGCCGCAGGATTACAAACTGGAGCAGAATTATCCTAATCCGTTCAATCCGGTTACAAATATTAATTTCAGTATTCCAAAAGCGGGATTAACTTCAATAAAGATTTATGATATTTTA
>JAANMV010003823.1_pt1 | contig 12597 bp, 14 predicted proteins | sample 7279661 | NCBI WGS metagenome assembly JAANMV01 (sample SAMN14094540, study PRJNA606508) | bioreactor metagenome | isolation source: A lab-scale SPAN reactor treating ammonium-rich wastewater day 121 | place: Ireland: Galway | collected 2017-05-16 | reverse complement strand
GTGGATCGGCGGCTTGCCCCGAAAATGGCTGCCATGGATGAAATAGCGGGCGGCCTCCAGCGGCGGAAAGCTGGCTTGGTTTTCTGCCACCCAATCGCGCGCGGCGATGGCTTCGATCGCGACCGAGGGCACGGCCACGTCCGCGCTGGCGGCGGCCAGGGCCAGCGCTACCTCCAGTTCCGCCCGCGCCCTGGCGGGGCGCAGCAGCGCATCCAGCTGCGCAAACGACTTTGGCCAAGTGCTTGGCGTCCATCGCTCAGGGTCGGGCAGCCTAGCAACCAAGCAGCCGCCACGCACGAGCGTACCCACCTGCCCCAGATGGAGTCGCTGCGCCATCAAGCAGCGAAATAGAGCCGCCAGGCGGCGCGCCGGGCGCTACGGCGACATGCCCGGTATGGCCGAAGCTCGGACGGCGTCTCCCGGGGGACGGGCTGGCCTGGTGACGCGCGAGGTGCCGTCGGCGAACAGGCTGGCTACTCCGGCGCTTCCTCCCGCACGATGCGCACGACCCGGGCGAGCGTCTCGAGACGCTCGTCCATGTTCGACCCCTCCGGCTGTACCCGGATGGTGTTCACGCCGGCGTCGCGATGCACGCGGATCCGCTCCCGGATCATCTGCTCGGTGCCGAGCAGGTTGGTCTGCAACACCATCTCATCCGGCACGAGCGCGGCGGCCTCGTCGCGCTTCCCATCGAGCCAGAGCTTCTGGACTGCGACCGCCTCATCCGCATACCCGGCCCGCCGGTAAGCCGCGTTGTAGAAGTTGTGCTGGCGCGAGCCCATCGCCCCCAGCGTGAAGGCCAGCCCGGGCTTCCGCGGCGGGATGATGCGCTCCAGGTCGTCCGAGAACTGGACGACGCCCCCCGCCGCCTGGACGTCGATGTCCGCCAGGCTGCGCCCCGCCCGCTCCGCGCCCCTGCGCATGTGCTCGAAGAACACATCCGCGTGTTCCGGCATGAACGACGTGCCGATCCACCCGTCCGCGATTTCGCCCGTGAGTTCGAGCGCCTTCGGGCTGAGTGTCGCCAGGTAGACCGGGATCTGCATCGGCGGCGCCGAGCTCTTGAGTGCCTTGCCTTCGCCGCCCGGCAGCGGGAGCTCGTAGTACTCGCCCTTGTAGGCCACCCGCTCCCCGCGCGTCACCATCCTCACGATGTTGACGGCGTCGCGGATGCGCGGAAGCGTGTGCGCGAACCGCACCCCGTGCCAGCCCTCCACCACCTGCGGACCGCTTGCCCCCAGGCCCAGCGTGAACCGCCCGTTCGACAGCGAGTTCAGGGTCATCGCCGTCATCCCCAGCATCGCCGGCGAGCGCGACCCGAGCTGCATGATCCCCGTGCCCAGCCGGATCTTCTCAGTCCTCCCGGCGAGGTAGCCAATCGGCGTCGCTGCGTCGAACCCCCAGGTCTCCGCGGTCCAGCAGAAGTCCACGCCGAGCTTTTCCGCTTCCTGCACGAATGTTGCTGCCCGCGCCCAGTCGGCGCCGCCTCCAAAGCCAATCGCAATGCGCATCACTGTCCTCCGTGGCCGCGAGTCTACCGGCTTGTGGCGCGCGCCACAGCCGGCTCTGCCATCTGTGGCTCCCCGCGTCGTCCGCGCAAGGGCCCTTTCGGCTGAGGGCCGATTAACTCTCGGGCGCGATGATCGGCGGGTAGTAGTGCCGGTCGCCGAGAGCGGTCACCGCCTCCCAGTACTCCCGCCCCATGGATTTGCCTTGCTGTTCCAGGTCCAGCGCCTGGCGCCGGTACGCCCAGCTCTCGGGGTGGAGGCGCACTGCCTGGGCGAAGTGAGCCTGTGCGCGGTCGCCGTGCCCCAGCTCCCAGAGATGCTCGCCAAGCCGGAAGTGGACGCGGGCGAGTTCATGCTCCCCCCTGGGCCGGGCGAGCCGGCTCCGGACGACCGCTTCGTCGAGCGCCCACGGCGACTCATCCCCACGGCGCGCCCAGTCACGAACGCCATCGAGGTACCGTTGCCGTTCGTCTCGCAGCGCCTGCCGGTCTTCCGCTGCGAGCCGGCCCGTCGCCGGGTCCATCTTGCGGAACGCGTCGTTCGTCCCCGCGGGCTCCGGCGGCCTAACGATCCGGCCCTCCTCGTTGATCCAGACGGCTGTCGGCACGTTCACCATCCCGAACAGTTCGGCCACCACGTGCTGCCGATCGACGAGGCACGGGTAGGTCGGGTTGGCGGCCTCGATGTACGGCAAGGCTGCATCGAGGCCGCGCGACTCGAGCGCCACCGCCACGATTGTGAGGCCGGTATCGGCCAACTCCTCGGTCAGCGCCTGCCACACGGGCAGGTCATGGCGGCATCCTCACCACGATGCCCACGAAACGAGGAACACCTTCCGTCCCCTGAACTGGCTGAGCGTGTACTCCGTCCCCCGGTAGTCCGGAAGCCTGAAGTCGGGCGCGATCGCCGAATTCAGTGCCGTTGCCCGGTCCGCCGGAGCTTCGCCGATGCACCACGTCTCCGTTTCCGCGTCTTCGGCCAGCGGCTGTCCAAGATGGGCGGCCAGCGCTGCCATATTGAACCAGCCTTCGCGTTCGAACTCGTCCGAACGACCCGGAGGGATCGGCACGCACCGCTCGCCCAGGCACGCGCCTTCGGGCTTCAGGTCCCACCCGGTCAGAGCCGCCATTTGGCTCACAGGCACCCACGGCCCGGGGCCGGGGGCCCCGGCCGGGGTCACTGACGTGTGGCCGTTGATCAGCAGGGTCACCATGGAGGCGACAATACTCGCCCCTTGCTCGCGCAACCAGTGTGGCCCCGCCGGTTCGCACGGCGGGGCCACTGCAGGAGGACGGCACACGCGCCGGTGGCTTACCCCCAGCGGGGCGCCTCTCCGAGGTCGATCCCGAGTGTCACCTTCCCCACGATCTCCGGGGCCAGGAGACTGCTCGCCGGGTGAAATCCACCGCAGCGGACATCGCGGTAGAGCCGTTCGAGCTCGCTTCCCTTGAACATCCCGCTGCCGCCGGAAATGGCCATCGCCTTGTCCACCACGAGCTTCGCGGCCTCAACAGCATTGTGCTTCGCCGAGACGAGCTTGCCGGGCCAGGCGTGCCCATGGTCCACGCCGCGCGACCACTCGTCCGCAACTTTCTCGACCTGCGCCTCGGCCCCGTCGAAGGCGAATGTCATCTCCGCGACGGCGTGCTGGACCTCCGGGTTGTAGGCCATCGGCCGCGTCAGCGCGAGCGACGTCCGCTTGTGCGCCGTTTGCACCGCCAGGTCTATCGCGCGCCGGGCAATCCCCATGTAGATGCTCGCGAAGGTCGGTTCGGCCCAGGCGAAAATGCTCAACACAAACAGGTCCGCCTGGCCCGCCGGGATCACCCGCGCGATGTACCGGTCCGGGACGAACGCCCCATCCAGTACCGTGTCGTCGCTCCGGGTCGCCCGCATTCCGAGTGTGTCCCAGGTCTCCTCGATGCGGTAGCCGGTTGTATCACGCGGCATGAACGCGTGGATGATCCGGGGCGCTTTTGGATCGCTCGCGTCCATCGCATGCATCCCGAGCCGCGTCCACACCGGGGTCAGGCTGCCGAATTGCTTGCGGCCGTAATACCGGTAGCCGCCGTCCACCTTCTCGGCACGGGCCGTCGAGAGGAACAGCGGCATGTCGTTGCCCGCCTCCCCATGGCCGGCGGCGAACACTTCGCCCGCGGCCGCTTCTTTCAGGATCCACTCCAGGCTGCTGTCGCCCATCCGTCGCATGTCGGCGGCTACACCTGTCCAGTACAGGTGCATGTTTGTTGCGAGCGCTGTCGCCGGCGCCCGGTACGCCAGCCGCCGCTGCTGCTCGCAAACCTGCGCAAGCGTGTAGCCAAGCCCCCCGAATCCCTCCGGGATCGCCATCTTCAGGTATCCGCTCGCGCGGAGTTCCTCGAAGTCCTCGCTGAAGAACCGGTTCTCCCGGTCGTAGGTCCCGGCGCGTTCACCGAACCGGTCGATCATCTCCGTAGTCAGTACGTCGCGGCTCATCGTCGCAGTCATGGGTCCCCATCTCCTGTGGTTGGAAGCTCCAGACACCGTAGCACCAAAAAGAGCGTTTTCAAGAGTTTAGTGTCGTATAACGTTGCACGCGGTTGTGCCGCTACGTGACCCATGTCACACTGGCCATGGATGCCAGATGTACGCGAACAAACGCTGCGGTGGGTTGAATCCTCTTCCCTGGGCGAGGCGAACGACAGATTCCTCGAAGAGCTCGGACTTGAATGCGCCCACGAGGCTCTCCGTCTCGGCGCCAACCAGGTCACGGTCGACCTCCACTTCCTCGTCTTTCTCCGCCGCTTCGCCCGCTTCGGCTTCTTCCAGTTCGGGCCGCTCACCATCGACGTCAGCCTGATCGAGGACGCTGTCGAACGGACCCTTCCGCGCGGCCCGGCCGGCAAGGTCGTCCTTGGCGATGATGTGGTCCGCTTTTCGCGCGCCCTCACCGATGAGGCGCGCCGCAGCGGCCGCAAGCGCATCGATGAGCTCGTCTACCTCCTTGCCTTCATGCGCTGGAAGGAAGGCCTGCCCGCACGCGTCTTCGGTGAACTCGGTGTCACCCCCGAGCAGGTCGAGGCCTTCGCCCGTGACCAGAAAGCCAGCCCCACCGGCCCCGAAAAGCTGTACTCGCCCGAAGAGGCAGCCGACTACCTCGGTGTCCATGTCCAGACCGTCCGCGCCTGGATCCGCTCGGGCCGCCTCCGCGCGAGCCGCCTCGCTGGTCAGCGCGCCCTGCGCATCCGCGCCAGCGACCTCCAGTCCGTCCTCGAACCCGTCGATGCCTCGGAAATCTAGCTTCGCCTGCGATCCGCCCGGCAAAAAAGTTGCACCCGCACGCTAGACTGTCCCTTATCTCATTGGAGTATCGGCCAATGCCGCTGTACCGGATTCGCCGCGATGTCGGAGAAATCTCTCAGGAAGACCTCGATGCGGCATCGTTCAGGGCGATCGTTTGCGCCCCCCAGTTCCCCGGCCTCAAGTGGGTCCGCTCCTATTGGGACAGGTTCGGCGGCCGCCTGGATTGCATTTACGAAGCTGTGAACGCCGAGCAGCTGGAAGAACACGCCCGCGTTTCGCGCATCCCTTGCGATGAAGTCTCTGAAGTGACCGAGATGCTCCCGGACACCTACCTCCACGGCTGACTGCCGCTCCCGGCGCCCCGCCGATCACTGCTACCGCTCCTGCGCCCGCTACGCCACGCACTTGCCACCTTATGCGTGTACGCCGGGCGTCGATTCTGGAAATAGCAGGGATTTGCCGGGCAATTGCGCGCCCGGCCTTGCCCGGGATCCCCTTTCACACTGCGCCCGGGCCACCTTGGAGGGAACATGCGACGTCACTTGCCCGGCTTTTCCGCTATCGCGAACCTCGGGATCTCCAGCAAACTCGGCCTGATCGTGGTCGTGCTTGCGCTGCCCATCGCGGCGCTTCTGTTCGTCCAGTACCAGCAGAGGGCCGATACCCAGGACCAGGCAAGTGCCGAAGCCGATGGCCTCGACTATGTCTCCGCCATCATCCCCTTCCTCCGCGAAGTCCAGGTCCATCGCGGGCTCGTCCAGCGCGTCCTCAGCGGTGACGAGTTCTCCCGCGACAATATGGTCCGCACCGCCGCCGCCGCCGACTCGGCTCTTGCCGTCATCAACGACCTCGACTCCCGCCACGGCGAAGATTTCCAGACATCCGCCCTCGTCCAGTTCCTCAACGCCGAGTGGCCGAAGGTCAAGGAAATGCAGTCCAGCGCGACCGAAGCAAACGACGCCCACACGCGCATCATCCAACAGGGCATTTTCCCCCTCCTCTCCACCGTCGCCATCGAGTCGAAGCTCGTCCTCGACCCCGACCTCGATGGCCGCAGTGTCATCATCGCCCTCACCGACTCCCTCCCACGGCTCACCGAGGCGCTCTCCCAGTCCCGTAGCTATGGCACGGCCGCGCTCATTTCGCGCCAGGGCCTCGCCGCCACCGCCGAACAGAAGCAGTTCCTCACCGCCCAGATGAGCATCGCCGCCGCCCACGCCGATGCGCTCGCCCGCTCCCTCGAAACCGCCATGCGCGCGAACCCCGACTTCGAGGCCACCCTCCGCCCCATTGCCCGCCGCGCCGAAACGTCGCGCTCTGTCTTCGCCGACTCCACCAGCACTGGCATCATCGAAGCCGCCGCCCTCTCGCCCACCGGGGCCGAGGGATACTTCCTCCTGGGCGGCAGCGCCATCGACACGTCCAACCAGCTGCTCGCGGCCGCCCAGGAGACGCTCGATGCCCGGTTCGCCGAGCGCACCAGCGAGGCCCAGCAGGAATTCGTGACCTACGGCAGTGCCGCCGCCCTCATCGTCACGCTCGCCCTCGCCCTCGCCGTCTTCATCTCGGCCACCATCACGCGCCCGCTCAAGCACCTCGCCGAAGTCGCGGACCGCATGAGCCTTGGCGAACTCGATGTCGACATCGACGTCGAAGGACGCAACGAGGTCGGCCAGCTCGCCGAATCGCTCCGCCGCATGCAGGCCAGCCTGCGCTCCGCCATCGAGCGGCTGCGCCAGCGCCGGGCCGCGGCCTGAGCGGAAGTAGCGTAATCACATGGAGGCCGACGAGATGGCGACTTCAACTGCAACCCTGGATCGGGCCGTGGCGTCACGGCTCGCCTCGGCAGTTGCCGCCATCGATGGCGTGCGGTCGGCCCTCGTCTGCGACGCCGCCGGTACGGCCCTCGCGGCATCCGGCTCGACCGAACCGGCGCGCGATGCTGCCCTCGCCAGTTTCGTGGCCCTCCGCGCGGAGGCACTCCCGGTTGATGGCGACCTCCGCGGCATGGGCCGCCAGCTCGCCGGCAGCCGCCTCGACCATGTGCTCATCTCGGGCCCTGGCGCCATCGACAGGCTCATTTGCGGCGTCGCGGGGCAGACCTACATTGCCCTCGCCGTGGCCAGTGGCCGCTCCGCCGCCATCCTGCCGGCAATCGCCCAGGTGCTTCGCCGCCACGCACTCACCCCCAATACCGCCACGAGGAGATGACCAAGATGATGTTCCCCAAGGACCGGACCATCTATGCCAACCTGAACACCTCGTTCACCTCGTTCGAGGCGCTCCTCGCGGATCTCAAGGCCCGCAGACTGACCGGCTACGTGGAGCTCACCTTCGCCGGCTACACCGGCACACTGCTCGTTTCCGAAGGTGAAATCGTCAACGCCTGCGAAGAGGCTGCCACCGGCCGCATCACCGGGGCCCCCGCCGTCCGCGCCATCTGTGCCCGCGCAGCCGAGAAGGACGGCATCGTCAACGTCTTCTCCGCCTTCCCGGATGTGGTGCTGCTCCTCCACCGCCTGATGGATAGCAGGCCCCTCTACAAAGACCTCACCAGCGCCTTCACCAGCCTCGACCGGCTCATCGCCAAGCTCCGGACCGACGGCCTCACCGGATACGTGGAGGTCCAGGTGTCCGACGGCATGGGCGCCGGCGTGATCTACCTCTCGGCCGGCGAACCGGTCGAAAGCGTCCTCTCCACGCAATCCGAGTTTGTTGCCGGCCAGGAGGCGCTCAACGCGATCGTCCAGATGGTCGGCGCCACCGGCGGCTCCTTCAACGTCTTCGTCGAAGCGGAATCGGCGCCGGGCGCTTCCGCCTCTCGTCCCGCGGCCCCGGGCTCAGCCCAGGAATCCCACCGCGAGGCGCTCCTCGCCTTCTGGGACGAAGTGCTCGCCGGCGTCGAAGCGGTCGCCGACGGCCTCTCCCGTCCCGGCCGCTTCTCGCTTGCCTTCAAAGAGGTCCTTGTCTCCCGGGCTGTCACCTATCCGTTCCTGGATCCGTTCGCCGCGGAGTTCGAGTACACCGGCTCGCACATCGAGTTCGACGGTCCCCTTCCCGACGATTTCAGCAAGGCGCTCGGCGACTGCCTCAGCGACACCGTCTCCAAGCTCGCCTTCCAGCTCAAGCGCTCCGACCTCGAACAACGGGTCCGCGCCCGGCTCGAAGGCCTCAGCGAAAAGCACGCACCCGTCGTTGACCGGTTTGGCCTCCGCGATGACTTCATCGAACTCGTTGCCTGAATAGAGGTCGGCATGGAAAAGGAACTGGAGCAGATCAGTACGGTGCCCGGTGTCGGTGGGTCGTTTCTCTGCGACAACCGCGGCGACGTGATCGTGAGCTCCGACCCGGCCGTCCTCGCCACCGTGACAATGAACACCATCGGCCGGGAAGTCGGCCGCGCGTTCGTCGCCCTCGAAACCGCCGGCCAGCCGGCTTCGAAGATCGAGTTTGTCTACGACGGCTGGCGCCTTCTCGCCCAGGACATCGGAGATGCTGTCCTGTTTGTCGTCTGCCAGCCCGATACCAGCATGGCCATGGTCCGCATGAGCGCGGACGTGGTCATCGGGGGCTGGCAGAGGGACAACGCCGCCCAGAAGCGGTTGCAGCGCCACCGCGCCGAGCGTTCGTCGCTGGTAAGCCGCGCCGCCCTCGACCAGGGCTCGTGGAGCTCCTGGGCCATCATCCAATCGCGTGGGAGCTAACGCGCCCCAGTCCGGGCGCAAGGGAGGGACATCATGCCTGAAGGATTGACCGGGAGCCTGGCCCAGTTGCCGCTTGCCGACCTGCTCAAGATGCTCGCAGCGGGTGGCCAGAACGGCCGCCTCGAGCTCACCTCCGGTCTCGATACGGCCGATATCTACCTGGCCGGCGGCGCGGTCGTCCATGCCGAGTCCGGTCCACACTGGGGCGAGCAGGCCTTTCTTCGGCTCGTCGCCTGGCCCAACGGCCAGTTCCGCTTCGAGCCAGGCGTGCCGCCCCCCGACCGTACCATCGACAAACCCCTCGACGCGCTCCTCGCCGATTCGGCTCGCGCCGCCGGTGAGCGAGAGGCCATGCGCCGCGTCATCCCCTCCATGGATACCCTCCCCCGGCTCGTCCGCAAGGCCCCGGCCCCGTCGGTCACCATCGAAGCGATGGACTGGGAAGTCCTCGCGCTCATCGACGGGCAGGCCACCGCAGCCAGCATCGCCGCCGGCCTGGGCGTCGATGACTTCGAGGCCGTCCGCCGTCTCTACCGCCTCCGGCTCGCCGGGCTCATCGACCTCACCGCGCCCCAGGCTGCCCCGGCCCCGGTCCGCCAGCTTGCCGGCGCCCAGTTCTTCCAGGCGCTCACTGGCGCCGTCGCTCTTGCCCTCGGCCCGCTCGCCGAAATCATCATCGATGACGCGGTCGAAGATCTCGGCTTCACCCGTGCCACGCTCCCGCGCGACGCCGTCGCCTCGCTGGCCGAACGCATCAGCGGCGAAATCCGTGATACCGATAAGCGCGTCCGCTTCCAGCAGACCATGCTCGCCATGCTCCGCCAGGCCGCCTGATCGCCAGATCGCCCGCGCCGTGGTTAACTGGCGCTGATGCCTGATTTCGTCGTCGTGACTGTCGGCGGCCGTAACCGCGAGCCCTCTGGTGCGGGCCGGGTCGCGGCGTTCGTCGTCCGCTGGCTCACCACGGCGGTGGCCGTGTGGGTCGCCGCCGGACTCGTGGGCGGCATCCACCTCGAAGGCTGGGGGAGTACCCTCGCGGTCGCCCTCATCCTCGGTCTCCTCAACGCCTACCTGAAGCCGCTCATGGTTTTCGGCTCGCTGCCGGCCCTGGTCCTCACCCTCGGCCTCTTCCTCATCCTGATCAACACCGCCCTTCTCGCTCTTACCGCCTGGATCGCCGGGAAGTTCGACAGCATCCGGTTCGATATCGATAGCTTCTGGGCTGCCTTCTGGGGAGCGGTCATCATCAGCCTGGTGAGCTTCTTCCTCTCCCGCATCATCAACCCGAAGAAGATCGCTGAACGCGTCGGCTAACGCGGCCTCCCGCCACGCCCACACGCTGTACGCCCGAAATCGGGTATGAATGTACCGATGTCCGCCCTTCCACCTCCCGCCGAAAAGGCAGCCGCCGTCCGCGACATGTTCGACCGTATCTCGCCGGGCTATGACCGGGTGAACCGGCTGATGACCTTCAATGCCGACCAGCGCTGGCGGCGCGAGCTCGTGCGCCGCCTGCGCGTTGGGCCCGGCGACCTCGTCCTCGACCTCGCCTGCGGTACCGGCGACTTCGCCGAGATCTGCCGTAAGGCCGGCGCCACCACGGTTGGCCTCGATTTCTCGCGCGGGATGCTGAATGCTGCCAACCGGCGCTTCCCCGGTCTCGGTATCTTCGTCCAGGGCGATGCCCTCCGCCTCCCCTTCGCCGGCGGGTCGTTCACCGTGGCCGTCTCCGGCTTCGCTCTCCGGAACTTCGTTGCCATCCCGCCCGTGCTCGAAGAACTCGCGCGCGTGCTCAAGCCGGGTGGCCGCCTCGGCCTGCTCGAAGTCGACAAGCCCCGCAACCCGATGGTCGCCGCCGGCCATGGCCTCTACTTCAACCGGGTCGTCCCCCTCGTCGGCGGGCTGATCGCCGACCGCAAGGCCTACCGGTACTTGCCCCAGTCCGCCTCCTACCTCCCCCCCGAGGCCGAGCTCCGCGCCATGCTCGAGGCGGCCGGGTTCGCCCGCACCAGGAAGCGCTCGCCCATGTTCGGCGCCATCCAGTCCGTCAGCGCGGTGCTCGCGTGACCGCTGTTGCCCCGGCTCGCCCGTCCACCTTCCAGGTGTGGAAACTCGCCACCCGCCTTCCCACCCTTACCGCGGCGGTCGCACCAGTCGCGGTCGGCATCGGCGTGGCCATCCACCTCGACGTGTTCGACTTCTTCCCGGCATTGGCTGCCCTCGCTGGCGCCCTCCTCCTCCAGGTCGGCGCCAATTTCGCCAACGATGTCTTCGATTTCAAGAAGGGCGCCGATACCAGTGAGCGTCTCGGCCCGCCGCGCGCGACCCAGATGGGCTTCGTGAGCGCCCGCCAGATGCTCATCGGCATGTGGCTGACCTTCGCCCTTGCCATGGCCGTCGGCGTCTATCTCGTGTACGTCGGCGGCTGGCCGATCGTCGCGGTGGGGCTCGCGAGCATCGCCGCCGCGATCATCTACACGGGTGGGCCGTGGCCCATCGGCTACCACGCCCTCGGCGATATTTTCGTGTTCGTCTTCTTCGGGCTCGTCGCCGTTGTGGGCACGTACTACGTCCAGGCCGGTGACGTCCCCGCGCTCGCTGTCGCCGCGGCCGTTCCCGTGGGCTGCACCGTCACCCAGATCCTGGTGGTCAACAACCTGCGCGATATTCCGACCGACCGTAAGACCGGGAAGACCACCCTCGGAGTCATCCTCGGCGATCGTGGTACGCGCGCCTGGTTCGTGATCCTGTTGCTGGTGGCGCTGGCCGTGCCTGTCGCCATCTCGATACTGTCCACCGCCGAGTGGGCATGGGCAGCGGCGCCCGCCAGCCTCCCCTGGGCGGTCCGTCCCTTCCGGGCCATCATCGGCGGCACTACCGGCGGCGCCCTCAACCCGGTCCTCAAGGCCACCGCCCGGTTCAATCTCATGCTGGGGCTCCTGCTGGCGCTCGCGATCGCCGTCTCTTCGAACTGAGGTGTTTTGCCTCGCGTGAACAACCTCGCGTAGTATCGGCCTCAGCCGCCAACCCCCGCGTGGGGCGGCGAGCCAACCCGAAGGCAACGTTCACATGCGCATCATCGACGGCATCTACCAGCTGCTTACGCCGTTCCCCCAGTTCACCATCGCCGACGCTAAGGCCCTCCGCCACGACCTCCAGGAGCACCCCCGCGTCACCAAGGGCCTTCCCTACGTCCTCCCCTACCTCCTCAAGGATGGGGACGACACGGTCCTGGTTGACTGCGGCTGGAACACCGACACCGCCTACCAGGCCCTCGAAGAGGGGATGAAGGAGCACGGCTCCCATCCCAACGACATCAATAAGCTCGTCGTCACCCACGTCCACCCCGACCACTACGGCATGGCCGGACGCCTGAAGCAGCTCTCCAGCTGCGAGATCGTCCTCCACGAAAAGGACGCCGAAGTCATCACGGCCCGCTACTTCGCCCCCAAAGGCCTGATGGACGAGATGGGCAAATTCATGGAGACCAACGGCGTCCCCGCGATGGACACCCCGACCATGGCCCGCGGTTCGATGGGCATGCTTGGAAACGTGGCCCCGGTCCCCGCCGACACCGAGGTGAAGGGCGGCGAGACGTTCAAGGTCGGCGACTTCGACTTCGAGATCATCTGGACGCCGGGCCACTCGCCCGGGCACATCTGCCTCTACGAGCCGAACCGCAAGATCCTCCTCACCGGCGACCACGTGCTCCCGACCATCACCCCCAACGTGAGCATCCACGCCCAGACCCACGGCAGCCCGCTCGGCGACTACATGCGCTCCCTCGAACTCCTCGAAGACCTGGATGTCGAGATCGTCCTCCCGGCGCACGAATTCGAAATCCACGACCTCAAGAAGCGCCTCCGCGAAATCGAAGATCACCACAAAGTCCGCCTCGATGAGATGGTGAACTGCGTCGACCGCGGGGGCTCGACCGCGTGGGAAGTCGCCGGCAGAGTCAAGTGGGCCACCGGTTCTCTCGCCGACTTCGAGGCCCACATGCAGCGCGCCGCCGTCGGCGAGACGATCGCGCACATGGAGTACCTGTTCGAGACCGGCCGCGTCTCGAAGGTGATGCGCGCCGGCAAGCTCTACTGGCTCCC
>JAANMV010003821.1_pt1 | contig 12599 bp, 12 predicted proteins | sample 7279661 | NCBI WGS metagenome assembly JAANMV01 (sample SAMN14094540, study PRJNA606508) | bioreactor metagenome | isolation source: A lab-scale SPAN reactor treating ammonium-rich wastewater day 121 | place: Ireland: Galway | collected 2017-05-16 | reverse complement strand
CACAGCCAGCGCGCCGCCGCAGGCGCGGATCACGGCCCGCGCTGCCGGGTGGTCGGGGATGCGTGCCCCAACCGTTGGCAGCGACGAGACGATCTCCGGCACTTCGGGCCGCCTGGGGATGGCGATGGTCAGCGGGCCGGGCCAGAAGGCTTCCGCCAGCTGCCGCGCGATCTCCGGTACTTCTCGTGCCACCTGGGCCATGTCGTCCAGGTCGGCCAGCAGGATCGGGATGGCGCGATCAGGCGGGCGCTGCTTGGCCGCATACAGCGCCGCGACCGCCTGCGGCTGCCACATGTCGGCGGCGACGCCGTAAACCGTGTCGGTGGGCAGGATAACCAGCCCCCCGGCGCGGATCACTTCCGCCGCGCGGGCGGGAGCCTGCGAGTCGCCTGCCTCAAGCCAGTCCGTCATTCGACCTCCACGGAAGGCTGGCCTCGCCAGCTTCCACTGTGACGATCCGGGCCAGCCCGGCCAGGTCGGGCCGCAGCGTGACGCGCGCAGCAGGGAAAGCCTCGCAGCACAGCGCCAGCGCACGCGCGCCCTGGTCATACCCGATCTCCAGCGCGAGCAGCCCCCCCGGCACGAGACGGCCAGGAGCCTGCCGCACCAGCGCACGGATCAGGTCGAGCCCATCCGCGCCGCCGTCGAGCGCCACACGCGGCTCCCAGCGGCCCACCTCCAACGCGGCGATCTCCTCGCTGTTGACGTAAGGCAGGTTGGCAATGATGGCGTCAAATGGCCCGGAGAGCGCGCCAAGCAGGTTGCCCAGCACAAAGCCCACCCGGCCCGCCACGCCATGCCGCGCTGCATTGCAGCGCGCCACTGCCAGCGCCTCCGGTGACACCTCAACCGCAAATACCCGCGCCTGGGGCAGCTTGAGCGCCAGCGTGATCGCGATTGCGCCGCTGCCCGTTCCGACGTCCACCAGGCGCGGCGCGGGCTGGTCGTGCGCCTGCGCCCACGCCAGCACAGCATCAACCAGGCTCTCCGTCTCCGGGCGCGGGATCAGCACGTCTGGCGTGACGGCGAAAGGCAGGCCGTAGAACTCGCGCTCGCCGACGAGCTGCGCCAGCGGCTCACCGTCAGCGGCCCGTCCCAGCAGCGCCAGAAAGCGTGCCGACTGGTCCGGGCTGAGCGGGGCTTCCGGGTGGGCAAGCAGCCATGCCCGGCCCCGCCCGACCACGTGCGCGAGCAGCGCCTGGGCTGCCGTCGCTGTCAGGATGGCTCCCTCGACGCTGGTCAGCCGACGCGCCTCGGCCAGCGCGTCGCCCACTGTGAAAACGGGCATGTTAGCCTCCAGCTTCACGCTGGGCGCGGCGCGCTTCAAGCGCCTGCTCGATCTCGGCCAGCGAGGTCATCCCCCGCACCATCCGCACGAACTCAGCCAGCGACGCGCTGTTGAAGCGCAGGTCGCGCAGCGCCGGGCCGATTGGGTCAGCCCCGGTTGCGCCCGGCTCATCGGCATACGAGCCGTAGAAAGCGAAGTAGGCCTGGTTGATCTTGCGGATGCGATACCCCTGCTCGAAGAAGACTGCCCGCCGCTCCTCCATGTAGCGCTCGGCTTCCTCGACGCGGCTGGCGGCGAGCAGGTCGTCCACCCGCACGCGCGTTGCACGCATCTCGGCGCGGAAGTCGAAGTCGTCCGGCGTCTCCTCGGCAGGCGAGACGTCCTCCGGCGGGGGGAGCGGAGTGTAGTCAGGCGGCGGCGGGGCCAGGTCAGGGTAGTGGCGGTCGAGCACCGCCCAGCCAATCTCGCGCCCGATGATGTTCGCCACCGTCTCGTTGATCGTGATCAGGTCTGGCGACACGCCGTAGTTGAAGCCCAGCGGGAAGAAGATCAGGTAGTGGTGCGCCCATTCGTGCGCGGCCACGTCGAAGGCGGCGGACAGGTGGCCCGTCTCGATCAGCATCGCGGGCCACACCGCCAGCCCGCCGATGGGCACGATCAGCGACGACACGTCCAGATCGGCATCTACCGCCGACTCGATGGTTTCCATCTGGTCGACGGTCAGGCCGTGCTGGAGCGAATACGCGCCCACCCGCTCGATGCGGTCGCGCGGCGAGACGATCAGGATGGTTGGCAGCGCCGTGAAGCGGATCGTGACAGGCGGGATCGCCTGCCCGCCCAGCCCGAACCCGTACTCGACCAGCATCTCGGACACCTGCGCTTCGATGATGGCTTCAGCCAGCGCCTGCCGCTCGCGCTGCACGGCGCGCAGCCCATCCCGCTCCGCGCGCAGCGGCGCGCTCTCCGACGCGTGATCGGGGATGTGAGGGTCGGCGTAGATGTCGCGGATCTGCGCTTCGAGCGCGTGGATTTCCTGCACAAGCTGGAGGTAGTCGCGCACAAACTGCACCCGGTCTGGCTCAGGCATGTGCCGCTGGGGGCTGACGGCTGCGTTGGCGGCCTTGTCGAGCAGCACCTGCCCTTCCCATTGGACAAAGTCAAACAGGTAGCCGCTCGCGTAGCCTATCGTCTTGAAGGCGTAATCGTCGGGGTTGGGCCGCACGCCGGGGACAGCAACGACGAACAGCGCAGCCAGCACGACCGCCCACACAACGCGCCCGACCGTCCGCCAGGGCCAGCGCCTGATCGCGCCTGCACCACGCAGCAGTAATGTCCCGACGGAGTGTAGGCTTCGCATGGGCTGAGTATACCTGCGCCCCGCGAGCGCCCGCCAGAGGGCTCCCGCTCGCTTGGCCGCCCCGCATTTGCAAAGCGATTGGCCGCACACTATAGTCACACACTGTTGGAAGGCCCGGCAAGACGTGGTGAGGCAGGCCGTGTTGGGGCGTATCACACTCTGGCTCAGAAATCCCCGCAACCGGCGGCGGCTCGCGCTGGCGATGCTGGCCGTCGTGCTGGCGGTCATCGCCTTTGCCGCCCTCCGCTCGTTCCGCCTGGTCCGCCAGATCGGCGACTCGCGCAACCAGGCGTTCATCCAGTGGGGGACGGGTGACGAGCGGGCGCGGCAGGCGCTCGTCACCGCTCGCAACGCCGAGGCCTGCCCTGGCGCACCGTTTATCCTGCCCGCCGACGGTTTCATCGGGTTGCTATATGGCGACCCGCGCCCGCCGTACTCGGAGGCACGACCCCACCAGGGCATCGACATCTTCAGCCCTACCGGCCCCGGCATCACGCCCGTCTACGCCGCCTACGATGGCTACATCTCCCGCGATCCGGGCTGGGTCAGCTCGCTGATCCAGCGCGTGCCCGACGATCCGCTCCAGCCAGGGCGGCAAATTTGGCTGTACTACACGCACATGGCCAACACTTCGGGCCAGCAGGATTACATCGTGGAGGATTTTCCGCCGGGGACGGTCGAGGTATTCGTCGAGCAGGGGACGTTGCTTGGCTACGCGGGCACCTACAGCGGCAACCCGGCGCGAGGCATCTGGGTGCACCTGCACTTCTCCATCGTGCGCGACGACGGCGGCGGGCGCTACACCAACGAGCTTGAGTTCGATAACACCATCGACCCTTCGCGCTATCTGGGGATCGCCGTCAACTACGGCTGCGCGCCGGTTGCGCCTGCCTGCACGCCAAACCCGCTCTGCCCCGGCGCAGTGCTCGGCGCGGGCGGCGGCTGATAACCAACACCCACGCCTCGCCCCGGTAAGTCTTTCTCAGCGGCGCAGCGTGGCAACCAGCCGCTTCGGTTTGAGCAGCAGGTCGAGCGCGTCGTGGATCGAGGCGGCCAGCGCATCGGCGGCCTGCAACGTCTCACTGCTCAGCCCTTCTGCGCCCAGCACGGCGATGCCCACCGCCGCCGCCCGCAGCATCCCGGCGTCGTTGCTGCCATTGCCAATTGCCACCACGCCTTCCGGCCCCAGCCGCTCCACGAAGGCCGCCTTCTGCTCCATCTCGTGCCCCGGCTGGATGCGCGCTGCTGACAGGCCAAGCTGTGCGTCGATGGCTGCCTGGCCGCCGTGCGTATCGGCGGTCAGCAGGTGCACGTCGAGGTAACCCGCCAGTTCAGCCAACCGCTCCGCCACCCCATCAATCAGCGCGCCGTCGGTTGCCAGCGTGCCGTTCACGTCCAACACGACGTGCCGCAGGGTGAGAGCGCCCCGCCCAGGGATTGATAGCTCAATCATGCGCGCCCGATCACGACGAGGTCGCGCTCGAACTGCGTCAGGCTCTCGGCCCCGGTGGGCGTCACCAGCACGTTATCCTCGATGCGTACCCCGATCTCGCCGGGGATGTAGATGCCCGGCTCGACGGTGAAGGTCATGCCCGCTTCGAGCGGCGTCTCGTTGCCCTCCACGATGTAGGGCCGCTCGTGGGCGTCCAGGCCAAGCCCGTGCCCGGTGCGGTGGATGAAGTACTCTCCGAATCCAGCTTCTTCGATGACGCGGCGCGCTGCCCGGTCAACCTCCTGGCAAGCCACGCCCGGCCTGGCCGCCGCCAGCCCGGCAGCGTTGGCCGCCTGGACGGCCTCGTATACGTCGCGCTGCCTGCCCTCCAGTGGGCGGCCAACGGCAAACGTGCGCGTAATGTCGGACATGTAGCCGCCGAAGCTCGTGCCAAAGTCGATGAGCAGCACCTCGCCCGCCTCGATTGGGCGGTCGGCAGGGACGCCGTGCGGCAGCGCGGCGTTCGGCCCGGCCAGCACCAGAGGCTCGAAGGGCAGCATGCCCCCCCCACCCTCGATCAGGGCAACGTGCAATCGCCCGGCGATCTCGCGCTCTGTCACGCCGGGCCGGAAGCCGTCCATCACCGATTGAAGCGCCTGTTCGGTAATGGCGATCGCCCGCTGCATCTGCCCGACCTCGCCTGCATCCTTGAACTGGCGCAGCGCATCCATCACCGGGTTGCCGTCGCGCAGGATGGCGTTGGGCATGTGACGCTGCACGAGCTTCAGCTCCTGCACGCGCATCGTCAGGTACTCGACGGCCAGCTCGTGCGCCTCCGGCAGCGCCATCGCTGCCCGGCGGAACGCCTCGGCGGGGCCTTCCTCATCGCTGTAGGTGAACAACTCCAGGTCAAACGGGCGCTCGCCCTCGAACTTGGCCTGTTCCAGCGAGGGCACGGCGAACACGGCCACGCCCTCTGCCGGGATGAAGGCGACGGTCGGGCGCTCCATCAGGTGGAACTGTAGGCCGGTCATGTAGAACAGATTGGGGCCGGGCAGCAGCGCCAGGCAGTCGATCCCCTGCCTCTGCAGCTCATCTTGCAGGCGCTTGAGTCGTTGGCCGAACATCGCATCTCCTTTGCTCTGCCCTGCGGCGGGCGGTCAGTGTTTGATCCCGATCAGCTCGACCGCGTCGATCTGGCTCCAGCCCCCGGCGCTCGTGCTCTGGTCAACCGTGATCGTCACCCGGCTGGTGTGGAAACCGGCGCGCTCGATGGGCACGATCAGGACGAACGGGCACTGGGGCTGCGGCTGGGGCGCGGCCTCGTACACCACATGCGCTTCACCGTAGATGTCGCTCATCTCAATGCGTGTGACGAAGCCGGGATTGTACGTCTGGTAAATCTGCAAGCCGGTCGGCGTGACCAGCTCCGGGTAGATCAGCGTCAGCGTCGCGACCTCATTGGGGAATTCCGATGCCCACGCAGTGCGGAAGTCGCCGCAGTCGGGCGTGCTGGGTGGCCCGGCGGCCTGCACCGCGCCCTGGGCCAGCGTGCCCCGCTCGGAGGAGGCGAATGCCGACGCGGCGAACTGGCGGATCTCGCGCCGTCCGGCCAGCGCCAGAGTGGGCGCCGAACCGGTCAGCGCGGCCTCGACCGGGGTCTGGGTCAGGTGGGCGGCCAGCGTCGGCACGTGCAGGTTCGACTGCGTGCTGGCTGCGTACATGGTCAGCTCGATTTGCTCGGTGTCCACGCCGGGGCTGGTGCGCGTCAGGTAGAACACCGCAAGCGCCAGGATGGCAACAACGCCGATTCCCCACAGCACGGTCTGGTTGATGCTCTCGACGAAGTCCCTGATCCGGGCCAGCATGCTCCGAAGGCTCCTCCCACGCTCGCCAGCAGTATAGCCCACGACCGGCCAAACCTGCCAGCGTCCTGCGGATGAGCAGGACACGCCCTGCGCGTTGCCTTGTGACCCATCTTCAGGTGCTGTAAAATGTCCGCACCCAACCTGCCGTGTATCCGGTGCGGGGGATTATCTGCGATGCGCTGGGATCGATACCGCCTGCCCGATGAGCCGCCCAACTTGCAGGAGTCAGTGACGCTCCCGGAGGCGGCGCGCGACGAGATGTGCCGTCTGTTGACCGGCCTCAGCGGCGCTCTGGACAACCTGCCCGCCGTTCTGTCGCAGCGTGGTGAGGTGGTATGCGCTTCGGACACAACAGGCAGCCAGGCTGCCGTCCGCGTCGCGCGGGTTGCCGACCGCATCTGGCAGGGGGGGACCACCTGCCTGGCACGCGAAGTAATCCGCTTCGGGGAGGAGACCATCGAGGAGAGCGCGGAACGCCTGAACGTGATGCTTTACTCCGCGCACGTGGACGGGGCGCTGACCATCAGCGTAGGGTGGCAGTTGTCCATCTCTCTCACCCAGCTTCGCGCCGAGGTGGCCGACACGCGGCGGGAGCTGCTGCGTCTGCTTGAGACATAGCCGCGCCCGTTATATAGAAGTTGAGGACAGCCTTGCCAGAGAACGATCCCCACCAATCCCTGCCTTCCGATCTCTACACGGAGGAGTACTTCCTCACGGCGTGCGAGGGGTACGAGGAATGGTTGGAGGGTGAGGGCGAGCAGCTATCCCGCCGCCTGGCGGCGGCCTTTACCGTGGCAAGCGTCGAGGGCGGCATGGCCGTGCTGGACGTAGGCTGTGGGCGTGGCGAGATTCTCCGCCACTGCGCGCGGCTGGGGGCCGACGCCTTCGGCATCGACTACGCTGATGTGGCCGTGCGTATGGCGCGCGACCTGATCGCCGTTGAGCGGCAGCACGACCCGCCCGGCAGGCTGGGCGTCGCTCGCTCCGACGCCAAGCGCCTGCCCTTTGCCGGCGGCATGTTCGACCGGGTGCTGATGTTCGACGTGGTCGAGCACCTTTACCCCTGGGAGCTTCAGCAGGCGCTGCTGGAGGTTCGCCGCGTGCTCAAGCCCGATGGGCGGCTGATCGTCCATACCGCGCCCAACCGCTGGTACGATCGCTATGCCTACCCCATGGTGTGGCTGGCGCGTACGCTGATGGGCCAGGGCAGCCGCTACCCGAAGAACCCCCGGCAGTTTGGCGTGGCGGTGAACGAGCACGTCCACGTCAACGAGCAGGACTTGCTCAGCATGCGTCGCACGCTGGCCCGCGCCGGGTTCAGGAGCCAGGTATGGCTCGACAGCCCGCCGCAGAACCGTGATGAGGGGCTACTGCTCGCCGCGCTGCGCCGCGTTGCCTTCGACTGGGTGCCATTCCGCTGGTTCTTTGAGCGCGAGGTCTTTGCGGTCGCCCGGAAAGAGGGCTGAGACGCCGGGCTGCGTCAGCGCCAGGGGCGATGAGTTGATCTGGGTAATCGCGTATGCGTGATCGAAGGTCGGTCGATGACCTGAGCATCGAGGAGCTTGAGCAGATTGTGCGGATCAGGAAGCGCGAGGCGCGCCTGGCCCGCCTGGAGCGCTTCGCGCGGGCGGGTCGCCGTCAGGGCGATCTGAGCCTGCCGGAGGACGGCGCGCCGCTGCCTGAGCCGCCGGAAGACGACGAGCAGAGCATCCCCTACCAGTCGTTTGTGTACGACGGGCAGCCTGACGCAGCCTCAAGGCGCGACCGGCTGCTGCTGGGCGTTGAGCTGGCTGCCGTGCTGGGGCTGGTGGCCGTGCTGGTCTTCGCGGTGATGCTGCTGCGCGACATCAACCGCGAGTCGTCGGAGGCGCTGGCCGCTGAAGTTGCCGCCTTGCCCAGCCCCTCGCCGACGCCGCTCATCTCCGCTGTTGTGCTGCCCGGCGGGCACACCCCCCCCACCGACCCACTCGGCGCGCAGCCCAACTACAACGAGGTTCCGGCGCGGCTCAGGCCGCTGGTCGAGCAGCAGTTCGCCGGGCCGGTCGCCATCCCCACCGCCAGCCCGGAGCAGGCGCTCCGCATCCGCATCCCGGCCATCGGCGTCGATGCGCCGGTGGTGCAGGGCGACGGCTGGGAGCAGCTTCAGAAAGGCGTCGCGCAGCATCTCGGCACGGCCAATCCCGGCGAGCGGAGCAATATGGTGCTCTCCGCCCACAACGACATTTACGGCGAGATATTCCGCCACCTCGACCGTCTCCAGCAGGGCGACGAGATCATCGTCCACACCCAAACACGCGAGACGGTGTACCGTGTTGCCTACTGGCGCATCGTTCCCCCGACCGAGGTGAGCGTGATGGAACCAACCCCCGAGTCAATCGTCACGCTGATCTCGTGCTACCCGTACCTGGTCAACACGGATCGAATTGTGGTCGTGGGGGAACTGGTGGAGTAAAGTATGGGGGTGTCTACCCCCGCCTACCAGCGGGATTCCGGTTCGTCAGGAAGCAGGAGAAAAGGCCGTCATGGCGAAAAGCTCGACGAGCAGAAGACGCCCCCGCCGGGTGATCAGCGAGCAAGGGGCCGCGCCCCAGACCACCAAGACTGACCTGGCTGTCGAGTACGCCTACGTCATCGAGGACCTGAAGCGCATTGGCGTGCTGGCCGTGGTCGTCATCGGTGGGCTGATCATCCTGTCGTTCTTCATCTAGCGATGAATCAAACGGGCCGGGCCACTCGTCGCGCGAGTGGCCCGGCCCGTTGTTGTCACTGGCAGTCGGGGCGGCCGGACTCGAACCGGCGACCTCTGCGTCCCAAACGCAGCGCGCTGGCCGACTGCGCTACGCCCCGTCTTGCGGGGAGTATACCTTCCCCCCTATCAGACAGCAAGGTTAGTCGCCCGGCGGATCGGGAGTTTCCAGGCCTGGATCGGGCGGAGGCGTCAAGTCCGGAGTCGCGTCCAGCTCGTCCGGCGGGCCAGGCGTACCCTCCTCTCCGGGTTCCAGCGTAGGCGTGGGGGTTTCCGTCGGGTTCAGGCAGGCCTCAGTTGACTCTTCCTGTTTCTCCCGCACCTCCGGGTCAAAGCGGAAGTCCAGCGCAACCTGGTATTGGTCGGCGGCGTCGCACTGCGCGCCAGTTATGGCGAGCTGGTCGGCGTACCGAACGTAGGCTTCCGCCAGCCGGTCGGGCACGTCGCGGTAGAAGGGGGCAACCCGGTGGATCGCCTCGAAATTCGTGATCACGAGCGGCCAGTTCAGCCCCCAGTAGGTCCTGCCCGCGATGTAGAACGTCGCCAGGAGACGCTCGCCCTCTACCTGGTCGTCAAGTGGCTGGATCAGCGTAGCCTGGTCGAGCAGGATAATACCCTCCTCGATCCGGTCGCCGCGCACGTAGCTCACCCCCAGCGTGGAGAGCGCCTGGAAGAGCATCTGCTGAACCTCGGTGGTGCGGAAGGCCGGGTCGAGCGCCCGGAGCTCTTGCAGGCGGGCAATGGCGGCTTCCCACTGCTCGCTGTCGTAGAGCGCCTTCGCCTCATCGAACCGCTCGTCGAGGGTGTCTGCCTCGCTGGGTGGGATGGCTGTGGCGATGGGATTGGCGGCAACATCGCGCAGCCGCCGCACCTCGGCCAGCCGCTCGGCTGCGCCGGGGTAGTCGGGCACGCGGCTCACAATCCAGGCGAGGCGCTGCTCGGCCAGCTCGTAACGTCCTGCTTCCAGATCAACCATAGCCAGCTCAAACTGGAGGTCAATATCGGCAGCGGTTGTCTGAGTGGCGCGCAGGCTGCGCTCGCCCTGACCGGCCATCATGCCGCCTGCTGCCGCCACTGCCAGCGCCGCCAGCATCACGCAGAGCGTTATGCCGACTATCGCCGCCGAGGAGAACAAGCGTCTGTTGCCAGCCGTTTTCTCAGGATCGGGTGCTTGCTCAGCCGCCGGCGCTGGCCCGGCCTGATCTGCATTGTCGAGGGGTTGCCCATTATCCTCGTGATCGGGTTCCAATAGTTGGTTCATCAAAGACAGGCGTCAGCCAGCTCCCAGACGAGATAACGTGGTGCGTGGCACAGGCCACGGGCCGCGTCGCATTATAGCGAGTCCCCTGGGCATTGTCCACCGTGCGGGTGGCTGCGAGCAGCGTCCCTTCCTACCCCGCTCGGGCCGAAACTTGCAGGGTTGCCGCTGCCTTACTAGAATTGCCCACGACCAGCCTCGCCAGGTCCCGGAGGCTGTACCCTGGCTGCGCCTCATGGTAGGCAGAGGATCGAACATGTCCGCCCAACCGGTGTCGACGATTACCGCACCCGCCCCAACCACGGAGTTGGTTGACCTGGCGGTTATCATCCCCGTCTATAATGAAATCGAGAATATCGACGCTCTCCACGCTGAGCTTGAAGCTGCCCTCCGCGCGCTCGACGTGTCGTACCGCATCGTGTACGTAGACGATGGCAGCCGCGACGGCAGCCGGGAGAAGCTCGCCGAGCTGGCCCTTGCTCAACCGGAGGTCGTTTTCGTGGATTTCCGCCGCAATTTTGGGCAGACCGCCGCCATCGCCGCAGGGATCGATCACGCCGAGGCCGGGACCGTTGTGCTGATGGACGCCGACCTGCAAAACGACCCTGCCGATATCGCCCTGCTGCTCCAGAAGCTCGACGAGGGCTACGACGTGGTAAGCGGCTGGCGGCGCAATCGCAAGGACAAGGCGCTGACGCGCCGTCTCCCCTCGAACATCGCCAACGGCCTGATCTCGCGCGTGACGGGCGTCCACCTGCATGACTATGGCTGCACGCTCAAAGCCTACCGCCGCGAGGTGGTGGACGAGATCCGCCTCTACGGCGAGATGCACCGCTTCATCCCGGTCTTTGCCGCTGCTGCCGGGGCGAGCATCGCTGAGCTTGCCGTCAACCATCGCCCGCGCCTGTACGGCCAGAGTAAGTATGGCCTGTGGCGCACTTTCAAGGTCATCCTCGACCTGATCACGGTCAAGTTCCTGCTGAGCTATCGCACTACGCCGATGTACCTGTTCGGCGGGTTTGGCCTGGGTCTGATAGGCGTCAGCTTCGTGACGCTGGCGGCTGCGCTGGCTAACAAGCTCATCAGCGGCACGTCGCTGATCCGCACTCCCCTGACCCAACTCGCTGCCACCCTCCTGATCCTCGGTGTCCAGTCTATCCTGATGGGCCTGTTAGCCGAGCTGCTGGTCCGGACTTACCATGAGTCGCAGGATAAGCCGATCTATGTGGTGCGCCGGGTCATCCGGCAGGGTGCCGAACAGTACCCGCGCAACCAGCGCGGCTTGCCCCCTTATGGGTGATCGAGCGGCGCACCCCCGCGCATTGGCCCCAGGAGCCTTGCCATGCCCAGCACCGACCGGGTAGAGCCGTTCGGCTCCCGGCCCGCGAAGCTTTTCGCGCTCCTCGTGCTGCTGGTTTTCCTGGCCGTCAACTTCGCGGGGCTTGGCTGGTACCCGATGCCCCACTGCGACGAGGTATATCACATCGCCACCAGCCACGCCTTCTTTGATCAGGGCCGGTATGCCCATAATCTGCTGGGCAACCTCCAGGGGTATGACACCAACGTTGCCGCTCAGGGGCGTCTCTTCCTCACACTCATGGGAGCGCAGCTTGAGCTTCTGGGCTATCGCCTTGCAGCGGCGCGGTTGTTCTCCGCGTTGGGCCTGCTGCTGGGCGCTCTATTCACCTTTCTCTTAGGGCGGAGACTGTTTGGCACGTCCGCGGGGCTGGCGGCGACCCTGATTCTCGTAGCCAGCAACAACGCCTTCTATGCCAGCCACATCGCCCGCACCGAAATCTGGGTAGCGGCTGCCGGGGCCGGGCTGCTCGCCTATTACCTGGTCGTCCGCGCTGCCCCCGCCCGCCTCCGTCACGTCTCTCTCGGCCTGCTCATGGCGCTTGCGCTCAGCATCCACCCGAACACGTTCTGGTACAGCCTGCCCATCGGCCTGCTGGTTCTGTATGACAATTACCGCACGGCTGAGGGCCGGGCTCGCGTCCTGTTGGTTGTGATGGGAGGGCTGCTCGGCGTGGTGCTGGTAGCCGCCATGCAGTTGCTCCCTGACCCCCCGGCTGCCATTCGCAACATCCAGAATGAGGCAGCAGTTAACAACCTGGTCGGCTTCCGCGTTCTTGACCATCTCCTCGGCCAGTTGAATATGATGTGGAGCTACTATTTCCTCAACCTCAACAGTTCGGTCGTCGTGGCAACCGCCTACTTCCTGTTTGGCATTGGTTACGCCATCGTCCGCCGCACATCGGGCGACCGGCTGCTGCTAGCGACGCTGGGCATTTCAATTGCGGGCTTCGCGCTTGTGATGCCGCATAAGAACCCCTTCTACGGCGTGCTATGGGAGCCGCTTCTCGCCCTGCTGGCCGGGGCGGGGGTCGTGCGGCTGGCTGCCAGCCTGTCTGAGCGCCGCCCGTCTATCGGAGCATCCCGGCCTGCCGTCTTGCTGTTGGCCCCACTCCTCGTTGCCAGCCTGGCCTCGCAGGTGTGGCTCACTGTCAAGTTCTCCCCCCGCAATCTCGACCGCTATCTGTCCGAAGTGCGCGAGCACGTACAACCCGGCTCCCGGGTGATGGGGGACCCCGCGCTGTGGTTCGCCTTCCGCGAGGGCTACACCTTGATTGCGGATTCGTACTTCGAC
>JAANMV010003820.1_pt1 | contig 12601 bp, 13 predicted proteins | sample 7279661 | NCBI WGS metagenome assembly JAANMV01 (sample SAMN14094540, study PRJNA606508) | bioreactor metagenome | isolation source: A lab-scale SPAN reactor treating ammonium-rich wastewater day 121 | place: Ireland: Galway | collected 2017-05-16 | reverse complement strand
TGCAGCCGCTGCGCCGGTTTTGGTCGGAATCAGATTCAGGGCCGCAGCCCGCGCTCTTCGCCAGTCCTTATGGGGCGCGTCGAGGATTATTTGGTCGTTTGTGTACGAGTGAATCGTTGTCATTAGGCCGAATTCGATTCCGAACGATTCGTCGATAACTTTGACGACCGGTGCAAGACAATTCGTCGTGCAACTGGCGTTCGATACTATGTTGTGCTTCGCGGGGTCGTAGTCGTGATCGTTGACGCCCATCACGAAAGTGCCGTCGACATTGGTCCCGGGCGCGCTTATGACAACTTTTTTTGCGCCCGCCTGAATGTGAAGAATCGCCTTTTCGCCGTCAGTAAACTTGCCGGTTGCGTCGAGAACGGCGTCAACCCCCAAATCTCCCCACGGCAGATTCAAAGGATCTTTTTCCTTAAATAGCTTTGGTGAATATCCGCCGCCGAACTCGAACGCACCTTCCTTAACGGAAAAAGGCGTTTCGAATTTACCGTAAGTGGAATCGTATTTAAGCAAATGGGCCAGCAAATCCGCGTCGACGAGGTCGTTTATGCCGACAACTTCGATTTCGGGCGAATCAAGCGTTAAATTGAAAAACTGCCTGCCAATCCTCCCGAATCCGTTGATTCCAACTTTAATCGCCATAGCCTCCTCCCTTTCGCGCAAAAATGCGCTCAATCTGCATTATACATCCAGATTGGTCCCCCTGAAAATCGCAAATCCAGCAACGTACATTTCTAAAAAAGTTTCTTAGAAAACTTCAGCAGCAGTTCGACTTCGGATTTGCCGATTCCAAGCTCCTTCGCGATGTCGCTCGAATTCACTCCCAGATCGTGCATTTCGAGCACTTTATTGGCCAGCGAATCGCCGGAAGAATTTTGCATTTTCCCTGCGCTTTCCCCCGTATCAAACAACGGGCTTTGGGCAGTTTCTTTGCCAAAATCCTTCTCGGTAGAGTTTTCGACCTTTAATGGCGGTTTTTCGGCGCCGGATTGCGGCAAACCTTCCACGGCTTCTTTTATGGTGTCCGCTAAGCGGGAAGCATTAACCATATCAATCACGCGCTTTGCCTGCACCGCAGTTCTGAAGATGCCAGCTTCAAGCCGCTCCGCCTCTTGAACGACCTTTTCGAACCTATTAAGCCTTTGGTCGATTTCGTCGAGGATTTCGCGATGGACTTTTTCGCTGCGTCCGCCGGGAATCACGCCGCCTTCGCGCAGCCAAATCGCGATAACCGCAAACAGCCCGGCCAGCACCAGGCTTAACAGGATGAACAGCACCACGGTTGCGGCGACCGGCATAGGGTTTTATTATACATACGGTTATTAAGAATGTGAATTTACGGACAATCTCAAATGGCTCTGGCATTTCGAAAATCGGCGTTTTGATTTGACTTAACGCTGGCAAATGGATATTATTATTAGTTTGTGATTCAGGCGGGAGGAATCCATGCGGTTTGCTTTTTATTTGCCGGCGTTTCGTATCGATGACAGCGGGTTTACGTTCGAGGAGTTCCTTAGGAACCTCGTCAACGCGGTCAAGATAAGTTCGCCCGACAACTATCCTTATCCGCTCTACACGCATTTTCATGCGGGTGTCGAGGAGGGAGCGGAAGCAAGCGTCGCGCCGATGAACAGAAGCGACGAAATGCACAGGCAATATGAGAACTACTTACACAAATACAAGGTTCTGCCGGAAGAGGATGCCCTTGTCAAGTTTTACAAGAAAGTTCGCGTCGACATCGATGCGGCGCATCAGCCCGGCGCGCGACTTTCGGAGGTTTCTTTTAGGGAATATTTGGAAGATTTCATTAATTTTCCGGCATTTTTGCAGTGTTTCGACTTGATTACCAACTATTTCATGCACAAGTCTGCGGCGGAAGTCAGCGCGGCGGAAGGTCTGGTCCTCATTGACAACTGCTTTTTCGAAAGAAGCAACGAAGCTTTCGAGGAAACCCTTGCCAAACTAAGGGACGAATACCGCTCCACGGTATATGCAGTGCCGCTAATGGCGTTTGAAGTAAGAGTGAATCCCCGGTTCAGGATGGACAGGTTATATTGCGTCAGATTTGACGAAGAAAGGCCGATCCAGACGACATCAACTTTCTACGCGCATTTTACGAAGCAATCCGCAACGGAAGGTACGGCCCACGTCGAGGCGTTTTTGTCCGCTGAAGAGACGAAGAAATACGGCTCGGATGAGAGCGGTTGGGAAGTCCTTAAAGGCGAAGTCAAAAATATGTTCGATTTGCGGTTCACGCTTGCGAGAACCGAAGTCAGTTTATCTTAAAAGGAGACGGCGATGCCTGCTCAGTTTTTGCATATCGGCTTTGGAAATATGCTTCTTGTCAATAAAATCGTGGCGATACTCAAGCCCACCGGAACGCACGTCAAAAACATTCTGAAATCAGCACGAGAGAAACAGGTTCTTGTCAGCGCGACTCAGGGAAAGAAAATCAGAAGCGTTATTTTGACCAGCGACGGGTACGTATTCCTTTCCACGCTCAACTGCGAAAGCCTTGCGGGCCGTATTGACGACACAAAAAGGCATGGCGGGAGTGACGGATAGTGTCGCGAATCGTTGTCGTTAGCGGTCCGTCGGGTGTCGGAAAAGGCACGCTGATTCAGGTGCTAAACGAGCGCTTCAACGGCGCGCGCATTACGGTATCGGATACGACTCGGCCGCAAAGAAGTCACGAGAAAGAAGGAGTAAGTTACAACTTCGTTTCGGTCGAGGAGTTTAAGAAACGAATAGCGGCTGGATATTATGTCGAATGGGAGTATTTCTTCGACACGTATTATGGTACGCCGAAGTCCGAACTGAAAAGCCTGGGTCCCGACGACGCGGTGCTTCTCGAACTCGACCCGAAAGGCGCACTTTCGATAAGGCGCGAATATCCCGCCGCTGCCCTGATTTTCGTTCTTCCGGCGTCGGTAGCCCAGCTTAGAGAGCGGCTGGTCCGCCGCGGAACGGAAAGCGAATCTCAACTAGCAACAAGACTTGGACGTATCAATGAGGAACTTAATATGGCTTCGAATTTCGACTATGCAATTGTCAATGACGATTTGAATAAGGCGTCGAACGACGTTTGCGAGTTGTTCGACGCGCTTAGATTCAGGATTGAAAACTTTGAACCGGCAATCTCAAAACTTCGCCAGGAGGCGGTGGTGACCAGATGATTTACTTGAAAAAAAGAAGGCGGGCAAATTTAACCCAACCGTCTCTGGAACGGCTCTTAAAAAAGGTGCCGAGCAAGTATGAACTCGTTTTGCTCGCAAGCAAGCGCGCCCGTCAAATCAAAAGAGAAATCGATTACAGGCCGGAAGCGGCGCGGGAATTCGAGTTTACGAAGCCGCTGACGATGGCTTTGTTTGAAATCGTCGAAGGCAAGGTCAGCGCGGAAGATTTGAAGTATGTCGATATACTCGAACAGACCGACGAAGCGCGCGAGGCGCAGTACGCCGCGACCGAAGAGGCGGCTCGCAAGTTCTTCGACGAGGATGCCGAAGAAGAAGTAGAGCTTGAAGAATATGATTTGAACTTCGAAGATCTTGAAGAACCCGACGAATACGACGAACTTGGAGATGAGTAGCCCTTGGCCTATTTAGTGCCGAAATCGCTTCTGCTTTGCGTATCCGGAGGCATCGCGGCATACAAATCTTGCGAAATCGCGCGGCACTTCGTGAAACTGGGAGTACAGGTAAATACCGTACTCACGGAAAACGCCGCTCGCTTCGTGTCTCCGCTAACGTTCGAAAGCCTTACAAACCGTCCCTGCTTTACCGGAATGTTCAAGGACAAGGACATTTCCGAACCCGGAGGCGCGTACAGGCACATCGACCTCGGAAAGGACTTCAACGTTATGCTTGTGGCGCCTGCAACCGCAAACGTAATCGCGAAATTCGCGGCGGGGATTGCGGACGACCTTTTGACAACGACGTTTCTTTGCGCAGAACGTAAGGTTATTATCGCACCGGCGATGAACACGAGAATGTGGAATCATCCCGCAACGCAACGAAACCTGAAGCGAATAATCGAAGACGGCGTGCAAATAATCAGTCCCGGAGCAGGAGACTTGGCCTGCGGCGAGTTCGGCGAAGGAAGACTGGCGGATGTCAATCGCATTTGTTCGGACGTCGAAAAGGCGCTCGGAGCGGGCGGGCACTGGAGCGGCAGATCCGTTTTGGTGACGACCGGGCCAACTCGCGAAAACGTTGACCCGGTAAGGTTCGTATCCAATAATTCGACCGGCGAATTTGGCAGATGCGTTGCAAGACAGCTAATTCATTACGGCGCGGAAGTAACGCTGATCGAAGCCAATCCGAACCGGACGAGTTCATTCGATTTAAGCTGCAGAAAGATTTCTGTGAAATCTGCTTCCGAAATGGCTTCGAAGGCTCTAGAATTCGCGGCGGGTTCCGATTACGTTTTCATGCTCTCCGCAGTAGCGGATTATGCACCTGCTTCGCCGTCGCCGGGCAAAATCAAGAAAACCGGCAGCCAAAAGCTGACAATCGAATTAAACCGAACTGCGGACGTTTTAAGCGAACTTTCCAAGCTCGATAATCGTCCATTGCTCGTGGGCGTAAGTGTGGAAACCGAAAACGTTGTCGAAAACTCCAAGGCGAAGCTTGAATCCAAAGGATTGGAGGCGATTTTCGCGGTGGAATTGACCGGCAACAATCTTCCCTTTGGCGATTCGCCGCTTTCGGGCACACTCATCGGAAAAAGCGGAAACGAGGTTAGGCTCGAATCGGGTTCGAAGGATATAATCGCCCGCCATTTTGTTGACTTTGTTCTCGAACCTCCGGCCGACGGGGGTTAATACGCAATTGGAACCGGAAATGAACGAATCTAGGTTTAAAAAGCCTGACAGGAGAAGCATCATGAAGAGAGTTCTTACTTACTTCGGCATCCCGATTATGTTTTTCATAATCGGTATCGTCGTTGGCAACGTAGCGGGCAAGCTGCCTTTCGCATTTGCCGCTCCGAATACGGTTATTTTGTCGCAGGGAAGTCACGACTACACGCTCGACGATTACACATTCTTCATATTTATCCGCTCGGACAAGGTGTTCGCTCCCTTCGTCGAGCTATTGATCCGGCGCAGCGAGGCCGAAAGCCGCGGATTGCAGGTCACGGACGCGGAAATCGACAAGTTCATTGCCGAAAATATGAAGGATGAAAAGGGCGTCGATAAGTACAAGGCGTATTCCGAGCTGTTCGATCCGACGGTGATAAAGCGATACGTAAGAATGCTAATACTCGAGGAAAAACTAGAAGATACGGTGCGAACCGACATAATCAAAGAACAAGGAATAAAGGTCACTGAAGCGGATGCCAAGGATTATTACTTAAAAAATATCGACAAAATTTTCAAACCTGCACTAGTCGAACTCAGCATTATTTCAACCAAGAAACGCGAAGAATGCGATGCCGCGCTGAAGCGCCTGCAAGCCGGGGAGGATTTTAATGACGTCGCGTCGCAGGTGAACGAAAACCCCGACATTCGGAAAATGGGCGGATATCTGGGGCCGGCTTCTTACAAGGAACTTGAGCAGATAAACTCCATACTCGCCGAATCCGCATTCAATCTTAAGGCCGGCACATACAGCGCCGTGATCAGAGGCGAAAGCGCGTTTCATATTTTGTTTGTTCATGCCACCGCTCCCGAATACAGTCCGTCCTTCGAAGAGATAAAGTCGGATTTGATGACGCTGATGCTCGAAGACAAACTTAACAAGCCCCTCTCGGCCGCGTACGGCAAAATCAGAGAACGCGGTGCAAAGACTTATAATCCCAAGGCACAGCTCTTCGCGATTAAAAACGCTGACGATTTGAAAACCGACGGCGAGTAGCTTCCTCCATTCGACAGTTGTTGATATTTAGCGGGCAAGTATGGCAACAAGCATTAAAAAGCCGGCGATATTAGACGTCGAGCTGCTTTCCAGCACTGGAGGAGGCAGGACATATTCGTACGCATATTCGCTACACTACAAAAAGCCCGAAAAAGGCGAAGTAGTCATCGTACCGTTCGCCGGAAAGCTCTTCCCCGCCGTGGTTCTAAATGCGAATGATACGGATACTGCAAGCGGGCTGCACGGCAAACAGGAAATTCGCCCGCGCCATTTGCGGCCGGTATTGGGCGTCGCACGCAGCTCCGCATTTCTGCTTAGGGCGGCGAGGCTTGCCGAAATTTCGATGGAGGATTTCCTGAAAAACGCGGAGACGGCGTTTTCTATGTGGCTTCCCGCGCCCGTTCACAAGGCATTCGCCGTGTTTTTTTTTGCCGTAATTTTGAAAAGGCCGAGGCTTACTTAAGTAATCTGGCAAAAATCGGCGAATTGTCTGTTGCATCACAAAAACGGCTTTTAGAATTATGCAGAACGGCTTCGAAGGCTCCTAAAAAACTGATTAAGCCCAACTTCGAACTTCTTTTGGAAAATACTTCCAAAATGAGCAGAGAATCGAAGGATACGCTAAAAGATTCAAGATTACGGGCGATGGTCAACCTCGGACTCGTGAGGTTCGATGTACTCGCTTCAAACAAGCAACTAGCCTCGCTGCCGTTAGTTGAAACTTCGTCTGTTGCATTTCCTAGCTTGTTTACACGATTCGAAGAATTCAGCCCGATAAAGGTTTACGCTGCCGTAAAGAGGTTCGGTGTTTGTACACCGACGTTTCTCGCTGAATCGAATTGGCAAAGGTTGGTCGATACAAGCTTGCCGGAGTTTTTGTTGGCGGGCAAAACGGAATGCCGGCTTAAGGCGATTATTCTGCCTTCGGCAGCGCTAGAGCCGGAGTTTTCCGCAAAAGCCAAAGAACTGGGATTTAAGGTGTTTCAGGCAAAACAAGCCGGTGCAGATGCACAGCCGCCCATAGACAAATTTGCCCTAAACAGCCAGCTGAACCGATGCATTATCGGCACCAGAGGCATCGTAAATTTAATCCCGCATTTGATAAATTGCGACACGCTGGCGGTAGTCGCTTCAAGCAGCGCATATTTTGCAGACGCCTCCAGCAGTTCGGCAATACTCGCCGCATATGCCGGTTTGAAGCAAGGTGGCGCATTATTTTTGCATGCTTTTCCAGGTGCCGGTCTCAGGATTTCGGGCAAACCGCCGGAGTTGAATACACCCGGTACTGAAGTAGTAAAAATCTCGAAATGGCAGCCGGGAAATCCTTCTTCGGCTTCTCAGTTACCCAATTTAATCTTCGAGATTTTGAAAACGGCAAAAACCGTTCTCGTTGTTTACAACAGATTGGGCAAATCCAGCGGATTTCAATGTGTAAACTGCTTCGAATCAGCCAGCTGTCCTCTATGCGACGGAATTTTGCATTACTCAAGGGGAAATTACCAATGCTCGTCTTGTGGATTTAAAAGCGGTAATCTTGTTTGCCATAATTGCGGAAGCGATGAACTGGCGCCCCAAACCGAAGGCGCCGATGCAATTGCAAAAGCCGTTTCAGCTAAATTGGGCAGCGGAAAAGCGGTATTAGTAGGAGCCGTAGAGCCGGATATAACCGCAATCGATGGAGCGAAAGTCGTAATAACTACTGACGTATGCCTGTTTCGAAGGCTTCCTTTTGAGGCCGAAGCGATTTTAATATCGGGAATCGAAGATAAGCTTTATAGAGGAGAGCTTGACGGACCTGAAAATGCAGCGGCTTACATCGCACAAATACGCGGAATGTATGAATGCCAGGGCGCAAAAACGTTTGTAGCCGCCGCAACGGAACACGAATTCTTCAACTGGTTAACCGGTTCAAATAAGCAGTATTTCACCAAAAGGTACGACCTCGCCCGCAAGTTCGAGCTTCCCCCGTTTTCACCGAGGTATGTGTTAAGAGTGAGAGCCGATACGGACGATGCCGCCGCGAATTACTTCGCAAATATACGCAGGGAATTTAAAACCTTGGAACTTGGAGATCCGAAGAAATTGAGAAGCGAAAGCAAAATACAAAAAGTGTATGAAGCTATCGTTTACACCGGAATCAATTACGCTTTGAAAAAACAGCTGGTTGAAACAGGGCGAAAGCATAAGGTAACCACCTTGCCCTATCCGATCTACTTTTAAGTCAATTTTGCCTTGAATCCAATTCGCTAGTAATTTGCCCGAGTAAATCGAAAATCTCCCGGCATCCCTTTTCGCCCAAAGCAATCACTTGCTCAAGCTGATCTCGCGTAAACGAACTTTCCTCCGCGGCGATGCCGAAATCCACCAGTTTTCCGCTCGAAAGCATTACTAGATTTGCATCGGCCTGGGCGTTCGAATCTTCGTCGTAAGCAAGGTCCAGAAGAACTTTTCCATCCACCAAACCGGCGCTTACTGCGCAGACCGAATCTTTCATAGGCCATTCCGGCCATCTTGATTCCGTCGACTTTATCAGGCTGTAGAGCGCCACATAGCCGCCGGTTACGCTTGCAGTGCGTGTGCCGCCGTCTGCGGCGAGCACGTCGCAATCGATATGAATTGTCGTTTGCCCAAGAGTGCCGAGTCTGACTACGTTTCGAAGCGCGCGGCCGATGAGCCGCTGTATTTCGTACGTCCGGCCCGACATGTTTACGCCGCGTTCCCGCTGCGTGCGTTTGTCAGTAGAGCCGGGAAGCATCGAATATTCTGCGGTAAGCCATCCGAGTCCACTCCCGTATCGCCATTGGGGCACTCGATTTTCAAGCGAAGCGGAGCAAATAACCTTCGTATTGCCGTACGAAACCAGGACTTGATGCGGACGGTGAAATGCCGGAACGATGTTTACGGGTCTTAACTCATCGTAATGTCGGCCGTCCTTGCGCGGGCCTTTCGGCGGAAGTCCCATTTTCTCCCGCAATCCTTCGAAGCTTTTTAACGGTTCATCATTCATATGAAGACTCCCAGTTTTTCGATATCCGCTCGTTGATGTTCGCTACTTCAACGATAGACGAGATGTCGAATTCCAAAAACTCACCGCCTTTCTCGACAAGCATCTTCGACATTTCGCTTAAATAGATCCTGTTATTGGCATCGTTAAAATGCTTCATCCGCTCGTTTTCCTGCATTGAAAGCAAGTATTCAATAACTTCCAAAGCCAAATACGAGCCCGGATCGACGAAAGTAATTCCTCCGCCAGAAACATCCAAAAGCGCTTCCGACAAAAAAGGATAGTGAGTGCAACCGTAAATAACCGTATCACATTCCGCCTCAATCACGGGGCGAAGATATTCCCGGCAGGCGTCGTATACGGCTGGAGTTGTTCTCTCGCCGGCTTCGACGAGAGGCACGAACTTCGGACAGGCGACGGATACGACGGTTGCGTCCGGGTTTCGAGCCGTTATTTCCCGATGATAGCTGCCGCTTTTGACAGTCGCGGCGGTCGCGAGAACTCCGATTCTGGAATTGCGGCTTAAATTGACGGCATGCTGCGCGCCGCCCGCGATCAGCCCGAAGACGGGCACCGGGGAAGCGGTCAAATCTTCTTTGGTAAGCACGCTCGATGAAACGTTGCACGCAACGGCGATAACAGCCGCTCCTTTGTCCGCAAGAAACTCGATGGCGTTTTTGGCAAAGGCGCGGATTTGGTCTAGCGGTCTGCCTCCATACGGAACATGAAACGTGTCTCCGAAATATACGAACGGAACTTGGCTTGCGTGAATGCGAAGCTCCCTTAATACAGTAAAACCGCCTATTCCGGAATCGAATAAACCAACCGGAACCGGCGGAACGATGCCTTTAGGAATCATTCAAACCTTCCAGATTTAGCTCGGAAATATACTTGACACACCCTTCGCCGGTAAGGTCAACGTCGAACAACATAACGACTTCCTCGCCGTTATATTTGAAGGCATACGCCGAAAAACCCGAGTGCGAAAGAGCGAAATTATATACTGTGCATGCAAGGGACTTGACTATGATTTCACATCTTTGCTTTTCCAATTTTAAAAGCGAATCGTCCAAATTTACAACCAGCGCGTGCGGGTTTTTCTTTGGCGAAGAGATATCGAATTCAATTTCGGTAAGTCCCGCGTCGAAAAGCGCGCCGTAGGTGTATTCGCTTTTCAGCTTCTCGGTAAGTTCATCCGGCGTACTCGCTGCGATTGCCGCAGGCACGAGATACGGCGCCCCCCTTAGAGGCAAAAATACCGTGAACTTGCGTTCGTCGGGGCCTGGGTCATAGTTGTTATCGAAGGTTGGAATCGGAATCGGGGCGCTGATATCCGTACCTTCGGGTAAGTATTCCACTACGTTTCCGCCAATTTTGAATTGCACCGACTCGACACCCTCGATTTGTCTTGACGAATAGAGAACGGAATTTACAAGGCCGATTTCCGTCGCGCTTCCGCCGCCGTACTCCCGGACGTCCTCGCTGAAATCGAGCGTCAGAACGCCGTTATCGATTTCCACTCCTAGCAGTTTCGTCTTTTCCGGTATGGCTCTTGCCAGCTTTTTCCTGTCGGCCGGGCCTTTGATAAGTTCCTCGAAAATGACCTGCGGGTAATCCCTATCGCCTGTAACAAACCTGGTTACCGGAACCAAGAGGGCGGCTTGCCCATCATAAAAATAAAGCCTTATCGGACGCTTGCCGCCGGCCTCCGGGGGCAGCAATGTCAAGCTGCGTTTGACTTCTTGAAAATCCGTCGCCGGTTTTTCCTCCACTTTCTTGCATCCGCTGTGCAAAGTCAAAATAAACATTAAAGCTATCGGAATAGCCATGCGAAAAGGATTTCCGAAGGAAAAATGGAGGATGAACGGCAAATAGTATGAAGATTTCAAAATCTTTCGCGCCTCCTTTCCCTTTCCTCGTCGCGTTTTTTAATCGTTTCACGCTTGTCATACTCACGCTTGCCCTGGCAGAGGCCGATTTCAAGTTTGACTTTGCCTTTCGAAAAATAAAGTCTTACCGGGATTAGAGTCCAGCCCTTCTCCTCGGATTTTTGCCGTAATTTCAAAAGTTCGTTTTTATGGGCAAGAAGTTTCCGCGGCCTGCCCGGGTCGTGGCCCTCTTTCCCGCTTTCCTTATATTGCGAGATGTTAAGACCTAGCACGAACAACTCGTCTCCGCGGAATTGCGCGTAAGAATGACGTAGATTCGCGCCGCCGCGCCGGACGCTTTTCACTTCGCTGCCAAGCAAAACGATTCCGCATTCAAGGCGGTCGTGGATATGGTAGTCGTGGAAAGCCTTCCGGTTTGAAATTTCGACGCTTTTCAAAAATTCCGGCACTCGAAACCGATTATAGCATCCGGCAAAGTCCCATTAATAAACGGTTTTGCTCGCACCTTCCCGTTGATGCGCAAGTAAAACGGCAATAATTCTGAACAAAACTAACAGCAAATCAACCTCAATAAACATATGGGCGTTAAAAAAATGTTGATAACCCTGCAAAATGTTGATAACTCAAATCTCGGGCAAGCTTGGCATCTGGTTAAGTGCCAGAGATCACCATGGGCAACAACGGCGGAATATAACGAAAATATTCTGGGTAAAAAAATCGCCAAAGCGGGAAAAAAGAAAAATTTCGATTGACTAGGTATGAACTGACTCATATAATCGGCGCGATTTTTATCCGGCGAGGGCAATCATGGCTTATTCGAAACAAGACATACTGGACATCGTGGAAAAAGAGCAAATCAAGCTGATTTGGCTCTGGTTCGTCGATATAGAAGGCATTCTCAAAGCCTTCGGGATTACCGCGGACGAGCTCGAAACCGCGTTGAACGACGGTATGGGATTCGACGGCAGCTCGATAAGCGGCTTCAACGCGATTGAAGAAAGCGATCTCGTTGCTATGCCGGATGTTTCGACGTTCACGATTTTGCCTTGGACGGAGCCGGACAGACGCTCGTGCAGAATGCTCTGCGATATTTACGACCCGCTCAAGAAGCAGCCTTATGACCGGGACAGCCGTTATATTTTCAAGCGGACGCTTGAAAAAGCCGCTCAGCAAGGCTACACTTTTTACATAGGTCCCGAACTGGAATATTTTTACTTCAAAGATTCGAAAAGCACCGAATTTATCGACGCAGGCGGATACTTCAGCGCACCGCCGGTGGACCTCGGTGACGAATTGCGCAAGAAAACTATCGACGCGCTCAACTTCGTGGGTATACCCGTGGAATATCATCATCACGAAGTCGCGCCGAGTCAGCATGAAATTGATCTTCGTTACGACGAAGGTTTGAGAATGGCGGACAAGTGTATTTCTTACAGGTATCTGGTGAAAGAAGTTGCAAGAATGAACGGCGTATATGCGACATTCATGCCGAAGCCCGTAGCCGGAATAAACGGCAGCGGAATGCACACTCATATGTCGCTTTTCAAAAATGGCAACAATGCGTTTTTCGACGCCGGTTCGGAGGATAATCTGTCGGAAACGGCACGCTTTTTTATGGGCGGCCTAATTCACTACGCTCCCGAAATTTGTGCGTTTTTCGCCCAATGGGTCAACAGCTACAAGCGGCTAGTGCCCGGCTTCGAAGCGCCCGTTTACGTTGCGTGGAGCCGCAGGAACCGAAGCGCGCTGATCAGGGTGCCGACTTACCAGCCGGGGCGCGAAAAGGCTACACGAATCGAATTGCGATGCCCCGACCCCGCTTGTAACCCGTATCTGGCTTTCGCCAC
>JAANMV010003819.1_pt1 | contig 12604 bp, 13 predicted proteins | sample 7279661 | NCBI WGS metagenome assembly JAANMV01 (sample SAMN14094540, study PRJNA606508) | bioreactor metagenome | isolation source: A lab-scale SPAN reactor treating ammonium-rich wastewater day 121 | place: Ireland: Galway | collected 2017-05-16 | reverse complement strand
GCATCCCAGCGCGCCATCCCTGGCGCGCCTCGGAACGGGCCGGCCTTCGCCACGTCTCACCAAGGCCGGCGGCGTTCGGGCGACGAGCATCCCAGCGCGCCATCCCTGGCGCGCCTCGGAACGGGCCGGCCTTCGCCACTTCTCACCGGGGAACGGCGGCGTTCGGGCGACGGGCATCCCAGCGCGCCATGACTGGCGCGCCTCGGAACTCATGGCTCATGCCTCATGCCTGCCTCACGGCACCTTCACGTCCTCGCTCCGCCAGAGGTAGAGACACGCCACCGTCGCGTGCGGGCGCCAGGGTTCGCCGATGGTCTTCACGGCGTCTGGTTTCGGCATGGCTTCGAGGCCGTAGCGCTTCATGATCGCGCGGTTGATGCCCAGGTCGTTCACGGGGAGCACGTCGGGGCGGCGCAGGTGGAACATCAGGAACATCTCGGCGGTCCAGCGGCCCACGCCGCGCACGCGGGTGAGGTGGGCGATGATCTCCTCGTCCTCCCAGTGCTCGAACTGCTCGGTACCGAGTTCGCCGCTGGCGAAGTGCTCCGAGAGGTCCCGGATCGAGGCAATCTTCTGGCGCGAGAGCCCGGCCGAGCGCAACTCCTCGTCGCTCAGCGGGAGCACCATCTCGGGCGAAGGGAAGGCGTCGCCCTCGATCCCGAAAAGCGCCTGGAACTTGCGGTAGATGGCCCCGGCAGCCGTCCCGCTGAGCTGCTGGAAGATGATGGAGCGGCTGAGCGCCTGGTAGGCGTTGGGGCCGGTTGGCCGCACCTCGATCGGCCCCACCTGCTCGATGAGCGCCGCGAGCACGGGGTCGGCCTCCCGCAGGTGGGCCAGGGAGTGGTCGAGGGTGAACACGCGGGTGTCGGTCATGGCGGGTAGTTTCAACGCTCCGGGCGAATAAAGGTAACGGGGGGAGGGAGGAGTCCCCATCGCCTCCTCAACGGCTGGTGACGAAGAGCCAGCCGGCGGCGCCGAGAAGTCCCGCCTCAGCAAGGAGAAAGGCGGCAGACAGGGCGAGCTCTTTCCGGTGGTCGTAGTCCCACTCCTCGCTGCCCTCGGCCGAGAATTCGTACCAGCCAATGGGGATGCCGAAGAGCGTCCGCGCGACCACCCGGCCGCGAACGTGATCGGGCGTGAGACCGTATTGCTCAGCGTGGGTTGCCTGGGACACCAGCGGCGGAATGGTCCGGACGTGGGCGGCCTGCGTCTTCAGGCGGCGCACTGCCTCGGGTGAGGCGCTGGACGTGTCCTCGAAGACGAACCGGGGAAGGGCAAGCGCCGCAAACGCGAGGACGACGGCCAGCGCGACGAACCCGAGGCCGGCGTGATATCGCTCCATGGTCCCGCACCATACCACCGGTACCAGGCCGGGCCTGGTGAAGGCCCATGACATCGCGCAGGGTCGAGCAAGGACGGCTCAGGTCCTTACCCCCGACTCGCCGGTTCGCCACTCGTGCTGGAACGTCTTGCGCACTACCGCACGGTCGCGTCTCGCGGTCGCGGTGGTTAACCGTAGCGGGCGGCGAAGCCAGCTTCGTCGAGGTTGGCGCCGTGGCGGCGTTCGCTGACGGCGAGCTCCATGCGGGTCAACTGGGCGAGGCCCTTGCGGGTGTCACTGGCGACGCGGGCCTTGTCCTGGAGCTTGAGGCGCTGCTTGAAGAGCCAGTAGGTGAAGGCCTCCCAATCGGCGTAGGGGACGTCGTGGCGCATGAGGATGCCGGTCTCCTCGTAGTGGAGGGCGAAGAGCTCCTCGCGGCCGCGGCCGTACACGCGGTGGTACATGGACTCGTCGACACGCTGGTCGTAGCCCCAGGCGCGGCTGCGGACTTCCTTGTGGATCTCCTCCTCGACGCTGAGCTGGAGCGCTTCCTCGACCAGGACACCGTAGAGGTAGTTCAGGTGGGTGCTGTGCTTTACCGGGCCGAGGCGGAGGGCGAACTCGTCGTTCTCCATGTCGATGGGCCAGCGGTTTTCCCAGAGCAGGGCCTCGCGTTCGGCGGGGGGTACCAGATCGGGCACTTCGTCGAGGAGGCGTTCGGCGAGGAGCAGCCAGTCGAAGGCCTCGCCAAGGATGAGGTAGCGGTAGTCGCGATCACCGACCCGTTCGGCGGGGAGACGCCAGCGGGCGACGGCATCGAGGAGGGCCTCGAACCAGTGCTGACCACTGAGGATGGCCTGGCGCATGCGCAAGACGGTTTCATCGGGCGCCGGGAGACGCTGGCCGCCTTCAACGTCGCCTTCCAGGAGCGGGGGCCGGGATTGGGTGGTCGTGGACATCGAAGACACATGGTATCAGACGGCACTTCAGGGGCCGTCAACAGCGAACGGATACACGAGGGTTACGAAGGATTTACACCCTATCAGGGGATCCCCCGATTGGCCCCGGCCGTCGCACCCGGAACGATGGACATGCGCCCGGACGTGACGGCTGGAGGTGCAACGATGCTGGTGGTGTGCGCATGGTGTGGGACAACCCTCTCAGGGAAAGAAGGTCCCGTTTCCCACGGGATCTGCGATGGGTGTTCGCTCGCGGTGGAGCGGGCGTTTCACCGGTCATTGCTGATGCGGCAGCGGACGCAGCGCAAGGCGAGGCACCGGCGCGCCCGGCGCGGACTCACGCTTCCGCTGCCGGGCTTTGCGGTGCAGGAACCGGCCTGACCCCGGTGGCAGCCCTCTTCGCTTGAGCCGCGCCTTCCCGCCGGTCTACGATCGTGGCGCCCCCGTGCGCATTGCGGGCAGCGAGGTGGCCGTGGACGTCTCGGGCGAACACCGGTTCAAGGCCCCGATCGATATCGTCTGGCAGACCCTGTTCGACGCCTCCGCGCTGAGGGCGTCGATACCCGGCTGCGAAGAGCTACGGGAGGAGGCACCCGGCGTGCACGTCATTACGGCGCGCATCGGGGTCTCGGCGGTGAAGGGCCAATACTCAGGCGAGGTGCGGGTGATCGAGGCGTCGCGCCCGTTGCTGTACCGGCTGGCGATGAGCGGAAGCGGCACGCCGGGAGAGATCCAGGGTGAGGCGCGGTTCGACCTGTCGGAAGCGGCGGGCGGGACGGTGGTGGCCTACCGCGGCGACCTGAAGGCGCAGGGCGCGCTGGCACGGGTGGGCAGCCAGGTACTGAGCGGGGCGGCGAAGCTCATGATCGGCCAGTTCTTCAAGGAGATGGAGCGGCAGGTCCGCGACCGGACTCCTTAACCGCCAGGGCGCCGAGGGCGCCAAGGGCGCGCCAAGGGATTAACAAAGAGGCGCAGAGGCGCGGAAGAATGCCTGTCCGCGCGGCGGGCGCATGAGCTGTCCTCAACGGCTCTCTGTGCCTCGGCGCCTCTATGTGAACTGGACGGTTATCGGTGCAGGGTCGCGCGGACGGCTTCGAGGGCTATTTCGGCGACCCGTTCCGGCGGGAGGCCGGCGTCGATGACGGTCCAGCGGGCTGCGGCGGAACGGGCCTGGAGCAGGTAGCCCTCGCGCACACGGCGGTGGAATTCGAGGTCTTCGAGGCCGGTGCGAATGGCTTCGGCCTCGCCGCGCTTGCGGGCGAGGCCGGTCTCGGGGGCGATATCGAGGTAGACGACGAGGTCGGGTTCGAGGCCGCCCGTGGCGGCGGCGTTGGCCGTGCGCACGATCACGGAGTCGAGCCCGCGGGCGTGGGCCTGGTAGGCGAAGGTGCTGGGCGCGAAGCGGTCGCAGATGACGTGCTCGCCGCGCTCGAGGGTGGGACGGATGACGGTGGCAACGAGTTGCGCGCGGGCGGCGAGAAAGGCGAAGAGTTCGGCCCAGGGAGCCAGGGGCTCGTGGAGGAGGCCGCGGACGAGTTCCCCGGCGGGCGTGCCGCCGGGCTCGCGGGTATGGAGCACCGGGATGCCTTCGGCTTCGAGGCGGTGGACGACGGCGGCCGATGCCGTGCTCTTGCCGGAGCCCTCACCGCCTTCGAAGACGATGAAGCGGCCGCGGTCAGCGCCCAAGGCCAGCGCCGGGCCCAAGGGGCAGGATCTTCACGCGGCGGAGCGGCTCCTTGCCCGAACTGCTGCTATCCAGGTTGTAGCGCGTGGCGAGCTGGTGCTGGACGCGGCGGACGTAGCTGTTCGCGGGCGGGAGCTCGATGGGGCGGCCTTCCTCGATGACTTTTGCAATGGCGTCCTCGGTCTCGCGGAAGACATCGACCATGGGGTCGCGGCGGGCGCCCCGCACGCTGCCGTTGCCGTCGCCGCGGAACTGGAGGAGCACCTGTTCCAGCTGGAAGGTGCTGTTGCTCTTCACGACGTACATGGGGATGTTGCGTTCTTCGGCCTCCCGCAGGGCGGCGGGCTTGCTGCGGTAGTAGCTGCGCATGGTGAGGACGGCATCGGCCTGGCTCAGCTCATCTACCACCTGAACGGGCACGCCGGTGGAGCGGATGGCGTTTTCGAGCCGGCTGCGGGGAATGCCGAAGGGGAAGAGGTGGAGCACTCGGCCGGCAGGCGCGGCGGGTGGGGCGGGGAGTGTGCCGGCAGGCGCCTGCTCGAAGAGGTAGCTATCGCGGTGGTCGCGGACGTGGCCGCCGTTGCGGCGGTGGCCGATCTCCCAGGCCGGGAGGCTCGGGCGGGCAACCTGCTGGGCGCCGGCGCCCATGCGCCCCTCGTCGCGAACAGGTTCATCGACAATCTGGATGCGGCCGCCGCCGCCGAGCTGCCGTGTTTCGGGGCGAGCCTCGTAACCACGCAGCATGGCGTCGACGGTCTCGGCGACGTTCTTGTGGATGGCGACGCGCTGCCAGCTCTCGATCTCGATGACAACGTCGAAGGTGGGCGGGGCTTTGCGTTCGAGGATGGACTTCTGGGTGCCACGGCGGCGGGCTTCCTCATCGCCGAGGGTGACCGACTGGATGCCGCCGATGAGGTCGGCGAGGGTGGGGTTGAGCATGAGGTTTTCGAGCGAGGTGCCATGGGCGGTGCCCACGAGCTGGACACCCCGTTCGGCGATAGTCCGGGCGGCCTGGGCCTCGAGTTCGGTGCCGATCTCGTCGATGACGATGACTTCGGGCATATGGTTCTCGACCGCTTCGATCATGACGGCGTGCTGGGCGAGCGGGGTTGCCACCTGCATGCGGCGCGAACCACCGATTGCCGGGTGGGGCACGTCGCCGTCGCCGCCGATTTCGTTCGAGGTATCGACGATGATGACGCGCTTGTTGGCGTCGTCGGCGAGGACGCGGGCAACCTCGCGGAGCATGGTGGTCTTGCCCACGCCGGGTTTGCCGAGGAGGAGGATGCTCTTGCCGCTGATGACGAGGTCTTCGATGACGCGGATGGTGCCGTAGACAGCGCGGCCGACGCGGCAGGTGAGGCCGACCACCTTGCCCCGGCGGTTGCGGATGCAGGAGATGCGGTGGAGGGTGCGCTCGATGCCGGCGCGGTTGTCGCCGCCGAAGTCGCCGATGCGGTCAGTCACGAACTGGAGGTCGTCTTCGGTGACTTCTTCGCGGGAGAGGATGACCTCGCGGCCGGGGTAGCGGGCTTCGGGAAGGCGGCCGAGGTCCATGACGACTTCGAGGAGGTCGGCACGGCGTTCTTCGGCACGCAGGGACTCGACGATGCGCGGTGGAAGGGCATCGAGGAGGAGGTCGAGGTCGTCGGTGACGATCTGCTCGTCGGGAAGGGGTGTGGGAGAAATGGGCTGAGACACGGTTATTGCGGGACGGGGTAGGAGTCTCCCGGTACCGCGACCACCTCCTTCAGGGGGTTCAGGAGCGCGAGCCTTCTCGCGCACATCAGGCGGACGCCAAGGGCGGGGTAACCGCGCCCGGCGGCGACGGCTTCGAGGCCGGGCTGGTGTTCCGCGACGACGAGAGCGCCGTGGCGGGGCGCGCTGGCTTCGATGAGGTCGAGGGCGGCCTCGATACTATCTTCGTTCCCCTCAACCAGTACGTGGGCTTCGCGTTCGCCGATGCCCACCCAGGCGAGGAGGCTGCCGGGGCCATCGAGGACGAACTCGCGGCTGGTATCGAAAGAGTCGAGCACGGCGCGGAACTCTTGCTGGGGGGGGGCTTCGTGGCGGCGCACCATTTCGGGTACCGCCCGGCAATAGAGACGGAAGATGGGTTGGCGGTCCGCCCGGGCCGCCGGGCGGAAAGGAGTCTCGGCGCCGCGGGCACCGGGTGGCAGGGCGTAGATCCGTTCGAGGCGGTAGGCGAAGAACCCGGCCTGGCGCAGGGCGGTCGCATGGGGCGACCCTTCGGCGTACCGGAGATAGAGGGTGCGGCCATCGCGCATGGCAACTTCGTGGGCGAGCCCGCTGAGGAGGGCGATGACCGCTTCGTCGTCCTTGGGGCGGGCGATGCGGAGGGAGACCACCTCCCAGCCGGCGCCTCCGGAGAGGCGGCGGGCAACGGCCACTCCCCGGTAGGAGAGCCCGCGACGGACGCCAACGACCGATGTGCGCGGGACATGGGGCAGGCGAGTGATGCCCGTGGCGGCGATGCCGGAGGAGACGAGCAGGTTTTCTCCGCCACGGGTGGCGATGACCTCGGTATCGAGGCGGTGCAGCTGCGGCCAGAGGGTCGCGGCATCGATGGGACTGAGCGGTTCGGCCCGGAGTTCGGTCATTTCGCTGATACCCCCGGTGGCCTGCCAATCGAGAGGAAGAGTTCGTGGAGGCGCGTATCGCCGGTCAGTTCCGGGTGGAACGAAGTGGCGAGGAGGTTGCCCTGGCGGGCGGCGACGATGGTGCCGTCTTCGAGGGCGGCGATGGCGTGGGCGGGGAAGCTGACCGCATCGATGCGCGGGGCGCGGATGAAGAGGGCATGGAACGGACCACCATCGAGGCCTTCGACGTCGAGGTTGGCCTCGAAGCTATCGACCTGGCGGCCAAAGGCGTTGCGATGGACGGAGATGTCCATCATCTCGATACCGGGGCGGTCGAGGTGGTCGACCTGCTTCGCGAGGAGGATGGCGCCGGCACAGGTGCCCCAGACGGGCTTGCCGCTGGCGCAGAATTCACGGATGGGGCCGTGGAAGCCGTTGCTGATGATGAGGCGGGCAATCGTGGTGCTTTCGCCGCCGGGGACGATGAGCGCGTCGATATCGGCGAGCTGCCCTGGTTTCCGGATCTCGCGGACGGCATGACCCATCGACTCAAGCATCTCGCGGTGCTCGCGGAAGTCGCCCTGGAGGGCAAGGACGCCGACGGTTTTCCGGCCTGTGCCGTTGGTGGAAGGGTTCATGTATTGCAGATCTCGGGCGCGGAGGGTCGCAGGTGCGCCAGGAGCGTGGATGGCGGCGAGGCGGGCATTTCGACCCGGCGGAAATGGTGGTAGAGCACCCTGAGCAATGTCCTTCCAGTGTAGCGCATCGGCGGGGCGGCGATAGATGCGGCGCGTTAACGTTGCGCTCCGGGCGAGTACGTGGAAAACGAACGAGGCGGGGGATGTTCCCCCGCCTCGTGGTGGTGTGACCGGAAAGGACTGCGGGCTTAGCCGAGCTTCTTGATCTCCTCGATCAGAGCCGGGACGACCTTCTTGTAGTCCTCGATGATGGCGAACTTGGAGACCTTCACCATATTGGCGTCGGCGTCCTTGTTGATGGCGATGATGTTCTTGGAGCCGGCCATGCCGGCCATATGCTGGCTGGCGCCGCTGATGGCGATGGCGATATAGAGGTTCGGCGACACGGTCTTGCCGGTGAGGCCGACCTGCTGGCTCGGGGGATACCATCCGAGGTCGCAGGCGGCGCGGCTGGCGCCGGTTGCACCCTTGAGCAGGTTGGCGAGCTCTTCGAGCATGCCGAAGGCGGACTGGTCACCGAGGCCGCGGCCACCGGCCACGACAACGGGGGCATCTTCGATGCGCACGCCGGTGCTTTCGGCCTTGGTGGTAGCGAGGACCTTGACCCGGGGCGTTCCCGCGGCATCGATGGTGCTGACGGCGCCACTGCGGCCGGCATCGGGGGCCAGGCCGTCGAACGACTTCGCCTTGATGGTGGCGATGGCGGGGGAGTTCTTGAAGCTCACTTCGGCGCGGGCGTTGCCACCGTAGGCGGAGCGGGTGGCCTTGAGCTTGCCGCCTTCGGCCTTTACGTCAACGCAGTCCATGGCGACGGCGGTGTTGAGCTTGAAGGCGAGGGCCGGGCCGAGGTCGCGTCCGAGGCTCGTCTGGCCGAGGAGGATGATGTCGGCGCCGCTCTGGGAGATGGCGGCTTCGACTGCCGGCACGTAGGCATCGGCGGTGCCATCGGCGAGGGCGGCGTTGGTGGCGGCGATGGCGGCATCGGCGCCAAGGGCGATGAGCTCTTTCGCGAGGGCTTCGCTACCGGCCACGAGGGCGGTCACGTTGCCGGCGCCTTCACCCGCGAGCTTGCGGGCAGCGCCAAGGAGCTCGGCGGAGATGGGGGCGAGGGCGCCCTCCTGTGCTTCTGCGATGACGAGGATTCCAGCCATTCGGTGCTCCTTGGCGTGCTAAACGAGCTTCGCGGCGCGCAGCTTCTGGGCGAGGTTGCGGGCCTTCTCTTCGGGCGAATCGCCTTCGATGATCTCGACGTTGCTTTCGACCTTCGGGACATAGAGTGCGTCGAGCGTGAGGACGCGGTTGGCGGCGCCCATTTCGCCGGCGATGCCGAGGTCGGCGGCACTCCAGACCTGGACGGTCTTCTTGGCCGCGAGCATGATCTGTCGGAGCTGCGGGTAGCGGGGCTCGCCGAACTCGTTGGAGATGGAGACGACGGCAGGGGTGTTGACCTCGACCGTCTGGAAGCCATCATCGAGGACGCGCTCGACCTTGAGGGCGGAGCCGGACTTCTCGATCGCCTTGGCAAGGGTGACGCAGGGGACGCCGAGGATCTGGGCGACGCCGGATGGCACGACGCCCATGTCCCAGTCGGCAGCGGCGCGGCCCATGAGGACGAGGTCGGCGCCACCGAGCTTCTGGATGGCAGCGGCGAGTGCGGCGGCGGTCTGGAAGTTATCGATGTCGTCGAAGGCGGAGTCGGTGAGGAGCACGCCTTCATCGGCGCCCATGGCGAGTGCGTGCTTGATGGCATCGCGGGCGGAATCGGGGCCAAGGCTGATGACGGTGACCTTGCCACCGCCATCGGCCTCATTGAGGCGGAGGGCGGCTTCGGTGGCCTGGGGGTCGTAGGGGTTCACGACGGGCGCGATGCCCTGGGCTGGGATGACCTTCTTCGCGGCTTCATCGACTTTGAACGACGAAGCCGGGGTCTCCGGGTCGGGGATTTGCTTGACACAGACGATGATGTTCACGCGGCTATTCGGCCTCCTGCGCGTAACCCGGCCCCATTGGGAGTGAGTGCCGGGGCGATTACGAGAGTTGGTGGGGCGAACCCGCGGCAGATTAACACAGATGACGAGATTGTGAAATCTCGCACGTAGTGTGGGGCCCTGGCCGCGGTGCTCGCGGCGCGAGACCCGGGTAGGGTGGACCGTTTGGCGGGCTGCCAGGGTCGTCCACGCGGGGCAGGCGGCCGATTGGCGGAGATTTCGCGGACCGGCCGCTATCGGGCGGACGCGGGATGATCGACAATACCGCCGCAATGGGCGAATACGACCGTTTTGGCAAGTTCCTCGACGACTACATGGGCGAGGACTTCCGCGCCCGGTACGAGACGCACAAGGGGGCCGGGCACGCATTTCGCATGGCGGCCCCGGCGGAGGATGTCGCGGCCGTCCTTGCGGAGCTGGAGGCATTCCTCGCATGGGCGGAGACGGTACCGACCCGCACCTGGCAGGCCGAGTTGACGGCGCTGGGCGGCCGTTGGAAGCCGCGTTCGGTGGGACCGTTGCGGGGGCTGGTGGGGGCGCTCCGGGGGGGAAAGCGCTGGCTGGAGCCAGGCGAACGGCCGATCCGGCCTCGCCGCTATCGCTGAGCGCCCCGCGGCGGGGCCGGGCAACGGCGCGCGAAATGTGATCGTCATCATCCGTCAATAGACCGGAAACACGCCCGACATCGGGGCGAAACCACCCGAACCTAGCGTTCCGATTGACCAGCGGGAGCCCCTGGGCCCGGGAGCCCCCGCTGGAATCCGCGCACGGACGTGCGTGCCGCGAACGACACGGGGGTACAGCAAATGTCTCAGTGGATCAGAACAGGGAGGCTGCACAGGCCGCTCGGCGTGCTCGGCGGCTTCCTGCTCGCAATGGCGCTGTTTTCTTCAGCGATGGCGCAGGAACCGACGACGGACGAGAAGGTGGCCGACCTGGTGGCCGCGCTCGATTCGGCGTGGTTGCTAATTGCCGGGTCCCTCGTGTTTTTCATGCAGGCGGGCTTCGCCATGCTCACGGCTGGCTTCGTCCGGGCGAAGAACACGGCGAACATCCTGATGAAGAACATGATCGACGCCTGCGTCGGGGGACTCGCATTCTGGGCGGTCGGGTGGGGGTTGGCCTACGGGGCGCCGGACTCATCGAGTGGTCTCGTCGGCATGGGGAACTTCTTCCTCCACGACTTCGAGGACTACGCCGGATGGTTCTTCCAGTTTGCCTTCGCGGCGGCGGCGGCCACGATCGTCGCCGGTTCGCTGGCGGAGCGGCTGAAGTTCTCGGCCTACCTCATCTACACGGTGGTCATCACGGCGGTTATCTACCCGATCGTGGTGCACTGGGCGTGGGATGCGAACGGCTGGCTGTCGGCCTTCAAGGAAGACCCGGGCGACCTGCTCATGGCCAATGGGTACGTCGATTTCGCGGGTTCGGGCGTGGTGCACATGGTTGGCGGGTTCGCCGGACTGGTGGGCGCATTCTTCCTCGGCCCCCGGAAGGGGAAGTTCGGCCCCGGCAAGCGGGTGAACGCCATCCCGGGCCACAACATTGCGATCGGCTCGCTCGGCATGTTCATCCTCTGGTTCGGGTGGTACGGGTTCAACCCGGGTTCCACGCTGGCGCTATCCGGCGGCGGCGCAGCACTGGCGGCGAAGGTCGCGGTCACAACGACGCTCGCGGCAACTTCCGGTGGAGTGGCTGCCGTCCTGGCATCGAGGTTGGTCACGGGCCGGTACGACCCGGGCCTGACCATCAACGGTGTGCTCGGCGGGCTGGTGGGCATCACAGCCGGCTGCGCGACAGTGGACCCGTGGGCGGCCGTGGTCATCGGCGGCACTGGCGCACTGGTGATGTACGGCGGCGTGGTCCTGCTCGACAAAGTTGGCATCGATGACCCGGTGGGCGCGTTCCCGGTACACGGGTGCGGGGGCGCCTGGGGCGTGATCGCGGTGGGTCTTTTTTCGACAAAGGGAGGGATGGAGGCAGCCGGCTACGCGGATCCATCGAAGTATGGCCTGCTGGTAGGCGGCGGCGCGGAACAGCTGGTGATGCAGTTCATCGGGCTCGGGTCGATCATCGCCTGGGTGGTCGTGACGGCGGGCATCCTGTTTGCGTCCATCAAGTACACCATCGGGATGCGGGTGCCGGAACGGGACGAGGACCGCGGGCTGGACCTGATGGAGCACGGCCTCGACTCCTACCCGGACTTCGGTCCCACCGGCCCTGGCATCTTCAGCGGGGCGAACGGCAACTAGCCACCGCGGAACCTGTGGCGGGCGCCGTGCTCGGGGCGCCCGCCTGCAGCCCTACAATCCGGAGCGGGCTCGATGGTGCGCCCGGGGGCACCGCAGGATAGTGCGAGCAGAGAGGACGAGTTGACTGGAATGAAGCGCATCGACGCAATCATCCGCCCCTCGCGGCTGACGTTCGTGAGGGAGGCACTGGCAGAACTGGGTTACGGGGGCATCACCGTCTCGGAGGTGAAGGGCCACGGCAAGCAGCGGGGCGTGACCGAGCAGTGGCGCGGCCGCGAGTACAAGGTGGAGTTCCTGTCGAAGGTGTGGATCCTTGTGGTGGTGAACGAGACTGACACGGCGAAGGTCGTCGACGCCATCGCGGACAATGCCCGGACGGGTGAGATCGGGGACGGCAAGATCTTCGTTTCGGACGTGCTCGACGTGATCCGGGTTCGGACGAACGAGCGGGGGCCGGCAGCGGTCTAGGGAGGTTCGGTATCGGCGCGCGGCGGCAGGCGAGGGGCGTGCAGGAGGCTGTACGCCCCTCGCGATTTCGTCAGTCTGGCTGCGGGCGCGGGAGGCGTGAGCCATGCCCGCCACGGTTCAGCATCCTGCGGGCGATGCGCTCCGCACCCTCGCGGTCGGCCGGGGCGAGGTCGCCATCGAGGACGAGGGCGCTGAGCCGATCTTTGATGACGCGAATCCAGGGGCCTGGCTCGCGGTCGAAGATACGGACGAGGTCGTTGCCGTCGAGTGGGCTTTCGGCACGGAGGGCTTCGCGTTCTTCTTCCTCGCCTTCGCGGGGTTGATCCTCATCCATGAATTTGGACACTTCATCGTTTCGCGCTGGTCGGGCGTGGAGGTGGAGGAGTTCGGCGTCGGTTTGCCGCCGCGCGGCTGGCGTTTCTGGCGCGCCAAAGGATCGCTCACGGTCGGGAAACACGCCCTCGTCATCCCCGCCAACTTCGACCTGCCCTTCGACGAAAAATCCGCCCTCGGACGCGGCGTGGACGTGACCGCGCGCCGCGCCGGCGACCGCCTCGTCCTGGACTCCATCGCGCTGGCCGCTTCCGAAGACGGTCAATTCCGCGCCTCTCATCCCGAGCCGACGGAATCCCCG
>JAANMV010003816.1_pt1 | contig 12612 bp, 9 predicted proteins | sample 7279661 | NCBI WGS metagenome assembly JAANMV01 (sample SAMN14094540, study PRJNA606508) | bioreactor metagenome | isolation source: A lab-scale SPAN reactor treating ammonium-rich wastewater day 121 | place: Ireland: Galway | collected 2017-05-16 | reverse complement strand
GGTCGCGCAGCATCAGCGGGACGAGCGAGAACGGCCCGGCCAGTACGCGCTGCAAGAAAGGCAGTTCGATCTCCAGCGAGTGCTCAGGGTCGTTGCGGATGGCGGTGAGCGGGACCTCCTTGCGGAGTGCATCCAGCGCCTCGTGGTCCACCGGGATGTCGCCAAGCGGTGTGTGGTAGGCCTGGTGTTCGCTGGTGAGCACGGGCGCAACGTGCGGGTGGTGCATGGGGGAGATCACGATCACGCGGCGGAAGTCGAGGCCGCGCACCAGTTTGTAGGCGCAGGCTGCAATCGGCCCGGAGTAGATGTACCCCGCATGAGGGGCAAGCAAGCCCACAACGCGCCCTGCAATCTCAGTTTCCGGGGCGTGGTCTACCATCTCGTCGATGATGGTGGCTAACCGCGCCGGGTTGCCGGGATACCATTGCCCGGCGATAGGGGAGGGCCGGACGTCGCTGAATGGCTGCTGCATCGCTGCACCTCACTTTCGCCCTGCCACACTGCCATTCTATTCTATCACAGCGCCACCCCACGCCTGAGAAATACGACCAGGGCTGCTAATCCGCCCAGCACAATGGCAAACAGGGCTATCGCCAGCCAGACGAGTGCCGGGGATGTGCTGTCTTCAAGACGAAGCTCGTCGGCCCCGGTGACGCGAAGCGCATAGAGCGGGGTGGCCAGCCAGCCGAGGATGAAGCCGCCCAACAGGCCTCCCAGGTGCGCCCAGTTGTCGATTCCAGGCAGCAACCCGATCAGGAGGTTGATGGCGATCACCTGCACGATGCGGTTGATCTGCTGGCGAACGCCTGCCAGTATCGCGCGGTTGCGGTAGAGGAGGGGTATCCAGGCTCCAATTAACCCGAAGAGCGCCCCGCTCGCGCCGATGGAGTTGAAGCGGCTGAAAGCGAAACTGGCAAACGCCCCGGCGATCCCTGAGAGCAGGTAGATAGCCAGGAAGCGGGGTGTGCCGAAAGAGCGCTCAATCGGCCTGCCGACCAGGTAGAGAAAGTAGCTGTTCAGCCCCAGGTGGACGATGCCGCCGTGCAAGAACATCGGCGTGATGAAACGCCAGTACTCCCCGCCAAGGATCGCAAGGTTATTCTTGGCTCCAGCCAGTGTCAGTGGGCCAACACCCTGAGAGCTGGCCCCCAGAGTGCCTAGCGCCATATCGGCCAGGAACACGGCCACGTTGATGCCGATAATGATGAATGTCAGCACGGGCAGGCTGCCCGGCATCTGGACGCGGCGAGCGGCCTGGGGCGGCGGGGCAGCTGCGGTCGGAGGTGGTGGCGGCGGCTGGTCCAGTGGGTGCACCGGTCTGTCGAGCGGGTGTCGGGAGGACTCATCGGGTTGGAATGTCATCAGGTCTCGATCTGTGATCGCATTGAGAGCAACATGCCGTGATTATACCCCGGTCGGGGGGCGATGTCCTGAGGAGAGGCACGGAGCAAACGCAAATGCCGGCAGAGGACATAAACCTGCTGGCAGCAAGTCCCGGTGGGAGGCGCTGCCCGGTTAGTCAGGCTGCTCTGGGCGTGCTGAACTGCCAGCGCGGTGAATCCGGCCCGCCGTACCCGCGCGAAATGAGCAGGTCGATCAGCGTCTCACGCGCGTACGCCTCCGGAATCAGGGTAAAGGCGCGCGCCAGATGCTTGCACAGCGCCTGCCGCCGTGCGGCAAAACGGAAATACGGGCAGGTGCATGAGAGGCGGCGACGAGCCAGGTCGATGGTGACGTCGTGGCCGTGCATGGTGTACGCCCAGCGCTGTGTGCTGCCTTCAACCAGGACGGCGGCGTCGACGGGCATATCATCCAGGCGAGGCTTGCCCTGGCCGGATTGGCGCGCGCTGGCCTGCAGCGCCAGGTCGAGCAGATCGCCTACTGGCAGGCTGCCGTAGCGGGCGGCGATCAGGTCGTCTTCCAGACGGCGCAGCGCATCGTCCGGTAAGTGGCGCAGCATTCGGTCGATCAGCCCCGACCGCGACAGGCCGGGCACGCGTCGCAGGCCGTGCTGTTCCGCCAGGTAGGCCAGGATGGGGTTGCTGGTGTCACGCAGCAGATTCAAGAGGACGGGCGAGACAGGCCGCCGTCGGCTGCGGATGACGGTAAGCCTCTGCTTGTCATGCCGGGCTCCTTCAGTTGTCATTGCCATTTCACACCTACCTTTAATTCACGACCGGTACGCACTCTACCTTCACCTTAAGGATACCAGATCGGTGTGACATCTAATGTCACAAATCAGGCAAAAGATATGCTTGACTGGTACAACATATGTTGTATACTTTCAGCAAATAGATTTGCGATCCTGAGATTGAGAAGGTGAAACAATCATGGGTATGCGAGTGTCTTGTCTGCAAGAGAACCTGGCGCGTGGGCTGAACATCGTCAGCCGCGCCGTCGGGGCGCGTACCACCCTCCCGGTGCTGTCCAACGTGCTGCTGGCGACCGACAACGGGCGCTTGCGATTGGCAGCCACCAACCTGGACATGGGTATTACCGCCTGGATCGGTGCGTCGGTCGAGGAGGATGGCGCGATCACCGTCCCCGCCCGCACCTTGAACGATTTGGTCAACGCGCTCTCGCCGGAGCGGGTCGACTTAGAGGTCGCAGTGCGAACCAACGCGCTGCATCTCGCGTGTGGGGCGACGACAGCCAACATCAAGGGAATCGACGCTTACGAGTTCCCGCCGATCCCGGAGCCGGGCGACGAGGACGATGTGCTGCCAATCCCGGCGGATATTTTCAAAGGGGCGGTTGACCTGGTGGCTTTCGCTGCTGCGCGCGATGAGAGCCGCCCGATCCTGACCGGCGTCTCGATGAGCTTCCAGGACGGGCTGCTAACCCTGGCTGCTGCCGATGGCTTCCGGCTCTCGGTGCGCGAGATCCCGCTTGACACCGAGTTCTACGAGAGCTTCTCGATTGTCGTGCCCGCCCGCGCGCTCCACGAAGTGGCTCGCATCATCACCGAGTCTGATGAGACTGTCCAGCTTGTGCTGCCGTCAGACCGCTCGCAGGTGCTCTTCCACCTGGAACACGTTGAGGTCGTCTCGCAGCTTATCGATGGAGCCTTCCCGGACTACCGCCAGATCATCCCCCGCGAGGTTGTGACGCGCACGGTGCTCTACACCGCCGACTTTCTCCGAGCCTGCCGCCGGGCGGATATCTTTGCCCGTGAGGCCAACCATACGGTACGCTTCAACTCCGAGCCACAGGAGGGTGCAGCGGGTGTGGTGCGGGTGCGTGCTCAGGCGTCTGAGACGGGCGAGAACGAGGTCGTCCTCGACGCCAGCATCGAGGGAGAGGGGATCGAGATTGCCTTCAACGTGCGCTACCTGATCGATGTACTGAGCGTGATCCCGCAGGATCAGATCGTTGTCAAGACTATCCGCCCCGACAAGCCGGGCGTGCTCCAACCCATCGGGGATGAGAGCTTCACCCATGTAGTCATGCCGATGCACATCAGCCGCTAGCGCCACGTGAGCCGCTCTACCCCTCAGCCAGAACATCCGGTTGAGGGGTTTTTCGTGGGAAAGTTTACGCAACACTGATAGCGCTCTATCGTTGATCTAACATTCGCTGGATATCTTATACCTGATCCCCTTGTGCATGGCGCGTGCCTTCGGCGCAGCGCCTGCTGGGTTAGCAGAGTATAGAGGTATCGTAGCATGGCTCGTGTGTTTGACGCCCCAATTATCTCCAACGATCAGAGCCTCGATCGCTTATTGGCTGTCGATCTGCCAGTGCTGATTCTGTTCTGGAGCGGCCAGGACTACCCCGAAGCGATCAACCAGGCGATGGTCACGCTTGCCAGCAGCCAGGCTGGGGAGCTGATCCTGGCGAAGATCAACGCGCATGACAGCCCGCACGCAGCGCGTCGCTTCAACGTGAGGCAAACTCCCGTGCTGGTTGGCACCAAAGGAGGGGGTGAGGTGACACGCGCCGAGCATCCCCGCCTCGAAGACCTGGAGGCGCATGCGCACTTTCTACTGGGGCAAGCTGCCAGGCCAGCTAATACTACGAACCCTGCGCAGAGCGAGCAGGCCAGTGGCAATGTAAACAGAGCCGCCGAGAGCCGCCCGATGCCGGTCCGTGATGCGACCTTCGAGCAGATGGTCCTGCAGGCGTCCGTGCCGGTGCTCGTTGATTTCTGGGCGCCGTGGTGTGGCCCTTGCCATGCTGTCGCCCCAGTCCTCGACCGGCTGGCACGTGATTTCGCGGGCAGGCTGCGCGTAGCAAAGGTAAACGTGGACGAGAATCCGCATTACGCCGGTCTGTATGGTGTGCAGGGTATCCCCACCCTGCTCTTTGTCCGGAACGGGCAGGTGGTCGAGCGGCTGGTTGGCGCGATGCCGGAGAATTACCTGCGGGCGAAGGTTGAGCAACTGCTGCGCAGCAACTGACGATCACGTTAGCTTACTACGCTGCAATGTGACGCCTGACGCGACAATGCGCCAGGCGTTTGCCGCTTGATTCGGGGCACGCTACACTTCTGGTCGGGCACGCTCGCCGATAGGATTGGAACATGATAGGGTTACAGGAGCCACTTCAGAAGCTCCGTGACGCCGGATACAAGATTACAAATGCTCGCCTGGCTGTGCTGACCGTCCTGCACGAGAGCGACGGCCATCTCACTTCAGCGGAGGTGCTGGCGCGCGTTGACGCACTCGACCCCTCGATCGGTCGCGCGAGCGTTTTCCGCGCGCTGGAGCTGCTCACCGGCCTTTCAATTATCCGCCCGACCTATATCCAGACTCGCACCCCGGCTTTCGTGTTGCTTTCTCAGGAAGGCCACCACGCCCACATCATCTGCACCAATTGTAGCCAGATCATTGAACTGGCTGAATGCTATGCCGACGACCTGATCGGGGAGCTTGAGACCCGCCACGGGATGCGCCTCACCGGGCATCTGCTGGAATTCTACGGCAGGTGTGAGGCATGCGCCCAGCCGGGAGCCACCTACCCCTTGGAACCCCGCTAAGCGGGCAGGTAGTAGTCCTCCAGGAATGCGGTCAGGATCGCGCTGGTTTCCTCTGGCTTCACAAAATGAGGCAGGCTGCCTGCACCCTTGATCCGCACAGCTGTCCAGTTCGGGCGCTCTGCAAGCTCGGCCAGACGGTCGAAGCGAGTAAAGGCGTCTTTGTTGTACAGCACCAGCACCGGCAGCTGAAGATCGTTGTAGATGGGCCAGATATCCGGGCTGAACAGCTTGCCGCTGATAAAGTAGAAGGGCGCATGATGGGCCCCGGGCTGGTGGGCCGTCTGGTAGGCGTAGGCCAGCAGCTTCTCGTCAACCGGCCCGGCGAAGGCCATCTTCAGGAAGAAGCGCAGCGAAGGCCGGGACGTCAGCAGATCGTACAGGGCCTGGCTCCACACCGGCCAGCGCAGGATGTTCATCATACGAGGGCTGCCGGTTCTCTTCCCCCGGCGGACAACCACACCGCGATTGCCCCCAAAGCCAGTAGGCGAGATCAGCGTCAGGCTGGTAAACAGCTCCGGCGCTTCGGCGGCGGCGCGAGCAGCGAATTCCCCACCTAGCGACAGCGCAACCACATCTGCCGGGCCGGCTGCCTCAACCACCTGGGTCTTGAGAAACGCCTGGATAGCATTGGCGTAGAGTTGGGGCGAATAGTCCAGGTCGTGGCGTACTGAGAATCCAAACCCCGGCAGATCGAGGGCATACACACGATGCGACGCAGCGAAATGCTCGTAGAGTGGCCTCATCTCATAGGCCGAGGCGGCGGCGTTGATGCTGTGGATCAGCACCAGCGGCTTACCCGCCCCGCTGACATAGTAGCTGAGTTCCAGGCCGTTCATGCTGAACGTGCGCCGCTCGCCTCCGACGGCGTGCGGCAGGTCAACCTTGCGCGAAATGAATAGCTTGCTGAAGGCGATCCAGCCACCGATCAGGACAATGGTGGCCCGCGTCAGAAACTGGATCAGCCTGTACACGTGCCCGATCCAGGTGAAGACTCCCTTACTGGACCCAGTCGACTGATGCTCAGGCATTGACTCCCACCCTTCTTTGACACCGATATTCTCTTGCAGTATTGTAACACGAGGTTTCCCCGGCGTCGCTCGGCGCGGCTAGAGAACAGTTGAGACGAGAGTATGCCCACCAGCAACCACGAGCAGAGAGCGTCGGCTCCGCTGATCTCCTTGCGCAGAAGCCTTCAGCTTCAGATACCCGGCAGGGTAGTGCTTGGCACGGGGTTGTGGCTGGGCATTGGCGTGTTTGCGCTGCTGGGGCCCGTGAGGCCCCTCGCCGGGGCAAACGTCGGTTGGGCTTATCTGGTGGCTACGCTGCTTGCGCTGCCTACTGCCCTCAGCATGCTTGAACTGCGAAGCTGGATCGGGTATTCAGGCGGGAGCTATCGGCTTATCCGGGCGACAGAACGCACCAACCTGACCTTCTTTGCCGGATGGGCTTACCTGCTGGGATGGGCCAGCCTCAGCGCGCTGCTGGTGCAGGCTTTTGCTGCTCACGCGGGCAAGCTGATCGCCGCTACCACCAACTGGCAGATCGGTGAGCCGTGGCTGGTAGCCGCCACGCTGCTGTTCTTCATCTTGACTAACGTAGCGGGCTTTCGTGCTCCATGGCGGCTCGGCGTTTGGGTGGCAGCAGGCGTCGGCGCTGGCATAGTTGTCCTGATCGGGCTGCTTGCGGTTCGGCTGATCGACCAGCCTGCGGTTGTGCTGGCAGCCATGCCACGCGGCAATGCCTTCTTCGGGGCAGTGATGGCCCTTGCTGCCTGCCTGTGGGTTGGCGAGCTCATAGGCGAAACCGGCAGTCGGCGCCAGCGCAGCATGATCGGCGCACTGGTCTTGGCGCTTGCTGGGCCGCTGCTGGCTGCCGCGCTCGCCCTGACAGCGCGTTGGGCCGCGCCCGGTATGGTGACGATCGAAGACCTGGCGGCGTTCGCGCTCCCCAGCTTCGGAAGAACAGCTGCGCTGGCTGCCGGGACGTTGGTGATCGGCTTGGCCTGGCAGGTCATAGCCTTGATGATGCTGCGCCGCTTCCAGTTCATTGGCCTGGATGGGTGGCTGCCGGATTGGGTGCTGCGTTCCTACCGGCCAGTCAAGACGCCTGTGGTGCTGATACTGATTCAAGCTCTCCTGACACCGGCGGCCCTGCTTATAGGGAGGATGTTCGTCGGGATACCAGCCAGGACCGCGGATGCCACCCTCAACCTGGCTTATCTGGCAGGCCTGGTTATTCTGGTGCTCCAGATCGGCGTCAATGTTGCAGCCATTGTGCTGGCAAAGCACCAGCGCGCGGCCAACCGCACGCTGCATCTACCGCTCTACCCGGCTATACCCGCTACCGGGATCGCTATTAACCTCCTGCTGCTGTTCGCTGCCCCCTGGCCTGTGTTGCTGCTGGGTGCAATATGGTTGGGGCTGGGAGCGCTTGTCTACTGGCGGTCTGGCAGAGAGCGGATCCGCTCCGCGCAGCTTGGGGTGACGGTCTTCCAGGATATTGAGCGGCATGGCAACATTACCTCGGCCTATCCAGTGATCGTGCCGGTTGCCAACCCCAATACCGCCCTTGACTTGGTAGCATTTGGGGCGGCAATTGCCCGGCAGCATAACGGCCATGTTGTTGCTGTCCAGGTGATCCAGGTTCCTGAGCAGCACTCGCTGGAATCAGGGCGCATTCAGGCACAGGAACAGCTCGATCTTCTGGAGCGCGTGCTGGAGAAGGGCACGCAGCTTGGCATTCCAATAGAGGGCGTCACACGGTTGTCACGCAGCGTCTCCCAAGGGATTCTGGACACGATTGCAGAGGAATCTGCCCATCTGGTCGTGATGGGCTGGAACGCGAGGGAGATCGGCGTTGGGCGGCGGGGGCTTGGCCACATCTTGGACAGCGTGCTGGCAGACGCACCCTGTCATGTCGTTGTCGTGCGTGGTAGTGGGGCGGATAGTCTCTCGCGCATAGTTGTGCCCATTGCTAACGGCCCTCACGCTCCCCTCGCTGCTGAACTGGCGCTCAATCTCACTGCCCAGAACCGTGGGGAGGTAACGCTCCTTCATGTCGTACGACGGGCGGGCGGCGAGGTCGCGCTTGAACAGGGGCAGGAACTGGTTGACGGCATACGTGACGCGCTCCCGGAGCCAGAACGCGTCACGCCACTTGTGGCTACAGCCTCCGCTCCTTTGAAAGGCATACTCGAGGTCCTGGACGATCAGGACGCTATCCTGATCGGGGCAAGCGAACTCAGCTTTATGGATAGCCAGCCGTTTGCCCAGCTTCCGTTCCGGCTTGCCCAGGAGACGGACAAGCTGCTTGTGCTGGTGCGCAGCCACACCGGGCTGGGATTCGTGGCGCGCAAGGCATGGTCATCAGTCGCACGGCTGCTGCCCTCGCTCACCCCTGAGGAACAGGTGGCAGTCTACCAGAAGATGCGCAAGGCCGCGCAGCCTAACATCAACTACTTTGTGCTGATCGCCCTCTCAGCCATGATCGCCACGCTGGGCTTGCTGCTCAACAGCCCGGCGGTGATCATCGGGGCAATGTTGGTTGCTCCACTGATGAGCCCGTTCATCGCAGAAGCCATAGGCATCGTGTGGGGTGATGCGCGGACGACGCGTAACGGCCTGACCTCGATCTTGCAGGGCGTGGTAGCCTCGATCTTCATTGCGATTGTGACCACCCTGATCTCACCGTTGGCTCAGGCTACGCCGGAGGTGCTCGCACGCACGCAGCCCAACCTGCTCGACTTGATGGTCGCGCTGGTTTCCGGCATGGCCGGTGCTTACGCTATTGCACGCAAGGAAGTGGGTGAGGCCCTGCCGGGCGTGGCGATTGCCGCCGCCCTGATGCCGCCACTGTGCACAGTTGGGATCGGTATTGCGCTGGGGGAACTGGCGATTGCCCTCGGTGCGCTGCTGCTGTTTTCCGCTAACCTCGTGGCGATTGTCTTCGCTTCCGCGGTCGTTTTTCTGCTGCTTGGCATTCGTCCACCACATCACCCGGCACGGCAGCGCTGGCTGCGCCAGGGGTTGATTGTCTCCATCATCGCCCTTATCCTGATCAGCCTGCCGCTGGGGGTCGTCATGGCGCGCGCAGTCGAGCGTGAGCGGGTCGAAGGGCAGACGCAAACTATCGTCGAAGAGGCGCTTGCCGACCTGGAGGGCGCAGATTTGACGGATTTTAACATCGAAGTTGGCTGGCGCGCTGTTCGCGTCACCGGCACGCTGTATGCCAGCGGCGATGTTTCGTCGCTCGATGTGCGCGCGCTGGACGAAAGACTTGAACAGGTGCTGAACCGCAGCGTGGACGTCCGGCTGTTTGTCATTCAGGGAACGACACTGCATAGCAGCGGAACCACGCCGTGATCGGAACGCTTCTGCGTGGTATTGGCCAGAGGCTAGATCTTTACTGTGAGTGCAGTGCAACCAGGTAACAATCCATCTCGCTCATCTCGTTGGCTGGCGTTGTCGCTGGCCTTTCTGGCGATCAGCTTGGTCGCTGCCGGGTTAATCCTCGCTGCCACACTGGGCAGCTTGCCCGGTGGCGAGGTTGCCGAACAACCAGCAGCCGCTACCCCCACCAGCCCGCCCCCGACCGCCACGCTGACCCCGACAGAGGAGGTGCTCCCTACCCCCTCACCACCGGCGGACTCGCTGCCTACCCCTACGCCGGGCCCGCCTACGGTGGGTATCGCGCTTTTCTCCGGCCAGGATGGCGAGGCCGAAGCTCAGGCGCTTGCCGGGGCGCTAGGCGCTGCCCTGCAAACAGCCGCCCTGCCCCAGGCAGTGCAGGTCATCGAGTTAAGCCTGCCGCCGCGTGTGCAAGCAGTGGAGCAGGTCGAGGCAGCGCAGGATGCCCCTGGTGCGCTGCTGCTCGTGGTGCTGCAAGTGCCGGAAGGGGAACCGGCAGCGGTCAGCGTGCTGGCTCCCTCTGTGCCGCCGCAGGTGATTGAGCTGGAGGAAGAGCCTGCCGCTTGGGAAGTGGTCGCGCCTGGCCCCTTGCCGATCCGTGCTGGCGATGATTTTGCCTTTCACGCGGAGCTTGTGACGGCGCTGCTCGAAGCGAGCCAGGGTGCGGGCGAACCGGCGCGCGTGCGTCTGGAACTGCTGCAGGGTGCGCTGCTCGACGCACCAACCCGGGCGCCCTCCAGCCAGGTGGCAGCGCTGATGTTTGCCTTGGGGCGAGGGGGGGAAGTGCAAGGCGATCTGGTCGATGCGTTGCAGGGTTACAGCCAGGCGCTGCGCCTGGACGACGGGTTCGCGGCGGCGCGGGTGGCGCGCGGGAATGTGTATTTGCAACTGGGCGATGCTGATGCGGCGCTGGCCGCCTACAATCCGGTGCTTGAAGAAACTCCGGACTGGGTGGAAGTGCTGTACAACCGCGTGCTGGCCCACCGCACGGCAGGCAACCTGGATCAGGCGCTTGAGGACGCCGAGCGGCTGGTGGGCCTCACGCCGGGCGCTGCATGGAGCCTGAACCTGCGCGGGATTGTGGCCTACGAGCGGGGCGACTACCGCGCCGCGTTGGACGACTTCACACTGGTTGGTGAGCTTGCGCCCGCTGAGCCAGCCCCGCTCCTCAACCAGGCGCTGACGCTGCATGCGCTGGGCGATAGCGATCGGGCGTTGGCTGCCTTTGATGCGCTGGTCGAGATGCAGCCGGGGGATGCCAGCTACCGCTTCTACCTCGGCCAGGCCTTCGAGGCGGCGGGAGAGCTGGAACAGGCGATAGATGCATACAGCGAAGCCGTCAGTATCTCGCCTGATCACCTGGAGGCTCGTCTGAGGCGCGGGCGTGCCCGCCTGGCAACAGGGGATGAGGAGGGGGCGCTGGCCGACGCACGCCAGGCGTTGGAAATCAACTCGACGGAAGCGCGCGCTTACTGGCTGCTGGGCGACGTCTTGCTGGCGCAGGAGTCTTTTGCTGACGCCGAGCGGGCCTACAGCGCCGCGCTGGGCCTGGGCCTGCAGGAGCCTGCCCTCTACGCCGGGCGAGGCTGGGCCTTCCAGCGGCTCCAGTACCGGGCAGGGGCCGTCGCCGATTACGAGCGCGCGCTGGCGCTCGGCGAGCGCGACCCGCTGGTGCTTAAGCGGATGGGCTTCGCGCTGTTTGATGCGGGCCGCTACGGTGACGCACTCAATGTGCTCACCTCAGCCATAAACCAGGACCCAGAGGATGCCGAAGCGCATGCGGGGTTGGCTCTGGCGCTGGACGCCAGCATCCGCCGCGAGGATGCCGAGCGCCAGTACCGCCGGGGGCTTGTGATCGACCCGCGTTATGGGCAGGCCCGGTTCCTGGAGGAGCAGCCGCTCTGGTCACAGCTGGCTGTCAACCGGGCAGTTACCATCCTGCGCCGTTTGGAAATCGACCCCTACGGGGGGTAAGGCCTGTCTGGTTTAGCTCCGCCCCTGCTTCTCCCTCAGGGCGGCGAACTCACTAAGCTGCCGCAACTGATCGCTATTGGGCTTGGCATGGGGCCGCCGTGTGCGAAGCCAGTCGAGCGCCTCGTCGAGCGTCATGCCGGTGGCGATCAGGTAGCCCACCGCTGCGGTCGGCGCGCGCCCGATGCCCATGTTGCAGTGCAGGTATACCTTGCGATTGCTGCGCACCATCTGGTCGATGAACTCAGCCGTGATCTGGATCGCCTCGACGCCGGGGCCGAACCAGTCTGGCGTAGGCAGCCAGAGGTGAACCTCAGGCGCAGCGCCAGTGAAGCGATCCTGTGATTCGGCCTGGAGGCTGATGTTGACCGTGACTCTTAGCGCCGCCAGGATGTGCCAGTCATCTGGGTCCGGGCGGCTGCCGACGTATAGGTGATCGGTGATCTGGTCAAAGTCCAGCACGGCTCTCGCTCACTCAAACAACCTGGCGATCTCGTCGCGGGCCGGGCGCGGCAGGCGGCGCGGCGCACCGCTCGCGTCGATGACCTCCGCCGGGCCCTCTTCAACGTGGCCGATGCGCCAGGCAGCGATCCCCTCTGCCTCCAGCGCTGCAACGACCGCCGCCGCGTCGTCCGGGTGGACGGCGATGAGCAGCGCCCCGCTGGCGATTGCCCCCAGCGCATCCAGGCCCGCTGCCTCGCATAGCGCCCTGCCATCAGGCAGGATGGCAGGCGAGGCATCAACCACCAGCCGCCGGGAGGCGGCCTCGGCCATCTCCCACAACCCGGTTGCCAGCCCGCCCTCGGTCGGATCGTGCATGGCATGCACCCGCCCCGCCCGTGTGGCGATGGCCGCATCGCGCACCACGCTGATGCCCGGATCGTGCAGATAGTTGGCGCAGCGCCGCAGGAATTCTGGTGAGAAACGGTCGGCCAGCTCCCCGGCCTGCTCGCGGGCGAGAATAGCCGTCGCTTCGATGGGAACCCCCTTGGTCACGATCAGCGCATCACCGGGCTGCGCACCGCTGGAGCGCACGAGGCCAGCTTTCTCGACCAGCCCGAGCATTGTCCCAGCGATGATGGGCCGGCCGATGCCATGCGTGATCTCGGTGTGCCCGCCCACCAGGCTGATCCCCAGCGCGCTGCAGGCCGCGTCGATTTGGCCGAACAGGGTCTCAACGAGCGCACGCGTCGCCTGATCCTCTGGCAGCAGCAGCACCGCCATGAACCAGGCCGGAGTTCCGCCCATCGCAGCAAT
>JAANMV010003814.1_pt1 | contig 12621 bp, 8 predicted proteins | sample 7279661 | NCBI WGS metagenome assembly JAANMV01 (sample SAMN14094540, study PRJNA606508) | bioreactor metagenome | isolation source: A lab-scale SPAN reactor treating ammonium-rich wastewater day 121 | place: Ireland: Galway | collected 2017-05-16 | reverse complement strand
GGGTCTCCCCATGTGAGAGTAGGTCATCGTCAAGCTTCTATCCCAAACCCCCGGTCCGCTTATGCGGATCGGGGGTTTGTCTTTGTGCGAAAGAAATGCCGAGTGACCGAGCGCGAGGCCGGGCAGACTGATGGGGCGATCGGCCACCGAATCAACGTACAGTCTTGGGCAGCTGTCAGCACTGCACGGATGAGCCGTTTGCGAGCAGGTCAAGGATGTTGGATGGCAGGCAGGACTTCGCTATGAAGCGGGGCGGCGGCGCCTCGTTGGCTAGCCGACCGATAGCATTGGATTAGAATGGCTTCTTTATCTGGATAGCGTGCATGTCCGAACCAGCCGCGGCACCAGAGCTCGCCCAGCTTCCGCTTGAACAGTTGGTAGCTTGTCCTGAATGCGATTTATTGATGGCTCGGCCCACGCTTGCGCACGGGCAGGTTGCGGAGTGCGCGCGTTGTGGCTATGAGCTGCTCCGTTTGCGTCATCGCTTCGTCGGGCCGGGGCTGGCGTTAGTGTTGGCTGCGTTGCTGCTTTATTTCCCGGCGAATTTCCTGCCAATCATGCAGCTGAACCTGCTGGGAAGAGCCACCGATGACACGGTGTGGACCGGTGTACTCAGCCTCTACCGTAGTGATATGCAAGGAATCGCCTTTGTTGTTCTTCTGTGCAGCATGGTTGTTCCGTTGCTGAAGTTGCTGTGCCAGTTCGTCGTGTTGCTCTGTATCGCCACTCGCCGCGCAAAGGCGTTAGGGATGCTGCTTTACCGGACCTATCATCATTTGCGCGAGTGGGGGATGTTGGAGGTTTATCTGCTCGGCATCCTGGTTTCAATCATCAAACTGAGGGACATGGCTGAGCTCAGCCTTGGGATCGGCCTGGCGTGTTTTGCCGGGCTGTTGGTCGTCCAAGTATGGCTGGAGCTGGTGATGTCGCCGCAGCAGGTCTGGGAAGCGTTGGCGGAGCCTGTCGATGCGCGCCGCTGATGCTGGGTTGATGGTCTGTCATGAGTGCCATCAACTCAATCGCCATCAGCCGGAGCACGCGCGGCAACACTGCACACGTTGTGGAGCGCACGTGCACATGCGGCGGCCGAACAGCATTGTTCGCACCTGGGCACTGTTGCTCAGCGCGGCATTGCTCTACCTGCCGGCCAACTTGCTACCGATCATGACGGTCCGCACGCTCGGCAACGGTACGCCGGATACCATCATGTCCGGTGTGGTGACGTTGGCGCGGCACGGCATGTACCCAATCGCCGCGGTAGTATTCGTTGCCAGTATCTTGGTGCCGACCTTCAAGTTGATCGGGATCGCCATGTTGCTGATCTCTGTACAACGCCATCACCCGATGTCGCCGCGCCAGCGCCTATTGGTGTTCCGTTTCATCGAGTGGATCGGACGCTGGTCGATGCTGGATATCTTCGTCATCGCGATCCTGGTTGCCATTGTCAACTTTGGCAGCCTGGCCAGTGTGGAAGCCGGTACGGGGGCGGTGGCATTCGCGAGTGTCGTGGTCCTGACGATGCTCGCCGCCATCACCTTCGATCCCCGTCTGATCTGGGATAACACCGAATCCGGAAACAAGCATGACTGATCTGCCACAAGCGAAAACCCGCTCAGCCTCCAACTGGTCGGCGATCTGGATATTGCCGCTGATCGCGCTGGCGATCGGTGCCTGGCTGGCCTGGCAGGCCTACAGCGAGCGCGGCGTGCATATCGAAGTCGTGTTCGACAGCGCTGAAGGAATCGAGATTGGCAAGACCTCGGTCCTCTATAAAGGCATGACCATCGGCGTAGTGCGCGACCTGCGCCTCGAGGACGACGAGCGGCGGCAGGTCGTTGTCGCCGACATCGAGATGAATCAGGACGTCGATGGCTATCTGCGCAGCGGCACGCGCTTCTGGCTGGTCAAGCCCAGCGTCACACTGGCCGGGATCACCGGCCTGGAGACGCTGGTGTCGGGCAACTACATCGGTATGAGCCCTGCCGATGGCGAGCCGACCAAGCGTTTTGTCGCGCTGACGGAAGAACCGCCGATGTCCGACAGTCGCATTGGCCTGCATTTGACCCTCAAGGCGGAGCGTCTAGGATCGCTCAACCGCGGCAGCCCGGTCTTCTACCGGCAGATTCAGGTTGGCCAGGTGAAGAACTACGTGCTCGCCGAGGATGACAGTACCGTGGAGGTGCAGCTGTACATCCAGCCGGAGTACGCGCATCTGGTGCGCAAGCACACGCGTTTCTGGAACGCCAGCGGAGTCACGGTGGATGCTGGCCTGACCGGCGTGAAGTTCCGTACCGAGTCCCTGGCCAGCATCGTTGCCGGCGGTATCGCCTTCGCCACGCCCGCACATCGCAAGGACAGCCCCGCGACCGATCCGAGCATTCCGTTCCGTCTCTACGAAGACTTCGACGCCGCCCAGGCGGGTATCAAAGCGGTGGTCTCGCTGCTGGATTTCGACGGGCTCCAGGCCGGCCGCACCCCGGTCATGTACAACGGGATGCAGGTCGGTTTGTTGAAGAAGCTGGATATCGACGCTGATCTCAAGGGCGCCCAGGCCGAGTTGTCGATCGATCCGCTGTTCGAGGATTACCTGGTCGAAGGTACCGATTTCTGGGTGGTCAAACCGTCCATCTCGCTGGGCGGAATCACCGGCCTCGAGGCGCTGGTGAAAGGCAATTTCATCGCCGTGCGGCCTGGTGAAAAGAGCGCCGCGCCCAAACGAGAGTTCGCCGCCCGCGCCAAAGCGCCACCGCTGGACGTCCGCGCCCCGGGACGGCACCTGGTACTCACCAGCGACACTCTCGGCTCGCTGGATGTCGGCAGCCCCGTGCTATACCGCCAGGTTCGGGTGGGCTCCGTACAGAGCTATCAATTTTCCCGTGACCAGCAGAAGGTCGTCATTGGCGTGCACATCGAGCAGCCGTACGCCGAACTGGTAAACAGCTCGAGCCGGTTCTGGAACGCCAGCGGCATCTCGCTGAGCGGTGGGCTGTCCGGTATCGAGGTGCGCAGTGAGTCGCTGCAAAGCCTGCTCGCCGGCGGTATCGCCTTCGAAACGCCCGATCCGCAAGCGACCGTGACGAAGAAGGTGCCACGCTTCGTGCTGCACAAGGACCGGGACAGCGCGATCCAACGCGGGACCACGATCGAGATCAGCCTCGCGCGGGGCGACGGCCTGAGCGCCGGCACGCCGATTCGCTACAAAGGGCTGGCGGTGGGCGAGGTGGACAGCGTCTCGCTCAGCGACGACCTGCAGGGCGTCGTGCTGCGTGCACGAATCACCGCCGCGGAGTCGCGTATCGCCCGCGCCGGCACGCAGTTCTGGGTGGTGCGACCGGAGCTCGGCATCCTGCGTACGGCGAATCTGGACACGCTGGTCAGCGGTCCCTACCTCGAAGTGGCGCCGGGCAAACCGGGCGCAGCCGCGCAAACGCGCTTCACCGGCCAGGAGCGAGAGCCGCAGAAGGCCGGCGAAGGGTTGAGCCTGATCCTCAGCGCGGCACGGCTGGGCTCGATCAAGCCGGGCAATGCAGTGACCTATCGCGAGGTGAAAGTCGGTGAGGTTGCGGGTTTCGAACTGGGGCCGAATGCCGACCGCGTCCTGATCCGCGTCGTCATCGAGCCGCGCTACGCGCCCTTGGTGCACACCGGCACCCGCTTCTGGGAGACCAGCGGCTTCGGCGTGGATTTCAGCCTGTTCAAGGGCGCCAGCCTGCGCACCGATTCGCTGGAGTCGCTGATCGAGGGCGGCGTCGCCTTCGCCACGCCGGAGGGCGAGCAGATGGGCAATCGCGCGCTTCCCGGGCAGACTTTCGCGCTGTTCAAGGAGCCGCAGGAGGAGTGGTTCGGCTGGGCGCCGAGGATCGCGCTGGAGCCCGTCGGCGAGTAGCAACGGTCAGATCGAACAAAGGGCCCTGCGGGGCCCTTTGTCGTTACGCCGGTCAGGCCGGTTCTTCGACCTGCCGAGCCGATACGCTGGCGGGGCTGGCGGCCGGTTCGCGGCGGCTGATGTATTTCCAGTCCGCCTCATCGATGTAGATGCCGGCCGGCCCGCTGCCGCCTTCCAGGTCGATGGCGACGTGGGCCGAGACCTGTGGCTTGACCGACGCGAGGATCGGCACGAAGCCCAGCTGCAGGCTGGTTTCGATCAGCGCCTGCTGGTTACGCTCGTCGATGTCCGCCGCCTCGTCGAGGTAGTAGGGCAGGCGGATGCGCCCAGCCTGCTCGCGATCCATCAGGTGCAGCAACAGATACATGTTGGTCAGCGCCTTGATGGTCATGGTGGTGCCGTTCGACGCTGCGCCATCGATGTCGGTGTGAATCACCGGCTGACCGCCGACCTTGGTGATCTCGAACGCCAGCTCGAAGAGGTCTTTCAGGCCCAGCTGGTTGTTGTTCGCCGCCACCAGCCGCGCCAGGTACTCCTTGGCTTCCTCGTTCCTGGCGTCCTGTTCGGAGGACTGCGACAGATCGAACACCGACAGCGTCTCGCCTTCCTCGTATTGGCCGGCGCTGTGGATGATCTGGTCGATGTGCTTGAGCGCATCCTTGTTCGGCGCCAGCACGATGCGGAAGCTCGCCAGGTTGGAGACTTGGCGCTTGTTGATCTCGCGGTTGAACAACGCCAGCTGGTGTTCCAGGCTCTCGTAGTCGCTGCGGATATTGCGCAGCGTCCGAGCGATATCGGTGACCGCAGCACGGCGGGCCTTGGCCAGAGTCAGTGCCTCGTCCTGGCGGTGCGCGTAGGCGTTGACCAGCAGCTGCAGGCGGCGCTCGGGATCTTCCTCGCTGTCGAACTTGGCCACGCCCTTCAGGCGCACCTGGGCGTAGAGCGCCTCGATCTGCCCGTCGACACGCTGTAGCGCCTGCCAGCTGTCCTGGTAGTCGTTGAGCAGCGGTAGCAGATTGTCCAGCGAGTCGTCCACCGGGTCCATGAAGGGCGTGCCGAACGGCAGGTTCGCCGGTAACAGCTGGCGGCGGCGCAGGGCATCCTCGAGCGTGCGTTCCTTGGCCTCCAGGTCGGCCAGCTGGCGGCCGATCAGCTGCAGCTTGGCGGACAAATGCTGGACGCGCTCGGCGAAGGCGTCACTGGTGCGCTTGAGTTCTTCCTGGGCGGCTTCGGCCTGGGCCAGCTGTTCCAGCTTCGCCGGCTCCTCGGCGGCCAGGGTCTGGCTGCGGCGGAAGTCTTCCAGCGCTTTCTGCGCATCCAGCACGGCCTGATACAGCGCCTCGGCCTGGGCCTTGCTTGCGGCGCGGTCGACGGCCACCGCATGCTGGGTCTTGAGCTGCTTGAGCTCGCGCTCGAGACGATCCTTCTGGTCGCGCAGGGCGGCACGGTCGGCCAGCGCCTGCAGCGCCGGTGGCTCGATATGCGAGAGGTCGATGGACAGGCCCGGCACCGAGAAGGTGTCGCCCTTGAAGCGATCCAGCACGGCCTCGACCGCCTTGACCCAGTCGTCACCCTCGGCAGTGATGCCTTTTTCGCCGAGCGGCAGGCTGAACAACTGGCCGTTGAACAGGCGCATCAGGCGGTCGACATCGGCCTGGGAGAACTCTTCACGCAGGCGCGAATAACTGTTGTTGTCGGCGTGATCGAGCTGTTGCTTGACCGACTTCAAACGCTTTTCCAAATCGCGCAGACGCTCGTCCAGGTCTTCGCTGGAGAATTGGCGGGACTGCGCCAGCGCACCGGCCAGCTCGTCGTGGGCGTCCTTGGCGGCGAGCAGCTGCTGCTCCAGCACATGGGCGTCCTCGACCAGGGCGAAGCGGTTCTTCAGCACCGCCAGCTCGCCCAGCCAGCGCTGGATTTCGCTGATCTCGCGTTCCAGGCGCATCAGTTCGCCAGTCGAACCGCGCTGTTCGTTCTGCAGGCCGTCCTGCTCACGGCGATAGTGCTCGGCCTGGATCACCAGCTCTTCCTTGCGCGCATCGGCGTAGTCGTGCCAGGTGCCCAGCAGGTTGTCGAGCAGCGGTGACAGGCGATGCAGCTTGCCGCGCAGCAGCTCGCGCTGGGCGACACCGGCGGCCAGCGCCTCGACCAGCGGGCCGGCGGCGACCAGCGCCTGGTAGTCCTGCTCCATGCGGCGCACGTCGCGGAAGGCTTCTTCGGTGGCGGCGATATAGTCGACGCTGCCCGAGCGCAGGCTGTGCTCGAAGGCATCGAGGAACAGCTGCTTGAGTTTAGCTGCGGTGATCTCGCGCATATGCAGCAGGTTGATGAACAGCGCGCGGAAGGTCTTCAGGCTCTGCTCGCTGGTCGAGCGCAGCGGGATCAGTGTCATGTCCAGCGGGATCGAGGTATGCCCGCCGACCAGCAGCCGGCGCAGCTCATCCGGCTTGGCCTCGAAGGCCTTGATGCCGGCGCGTTCGAGGTTGGCGAACAGCTCGCGCTGGCGTAGGCAGGTGCCGTTCTGCTGGTAATGGTCGAGGTCCAGCGAGCCCTGATAAACGAAGAATTGGTGGCCGAAGCCGCCGCCCGGCCCGCGGCCGGCCACGCCGATCACATGCGGGCCGTGGGGCAGCATGACTTCGACGAGGATGTAGCTGGTGTCCGAGGCGAAGTAGAACTTGCGCGACTGCTCGAGGCTGTACTTGCCGAAGCTCATGTCCGACATGCGCGCCAGGATCGGGAACTGCAGCGCGTTGATCGACGCGGACTTGCCGAGGTTGTTGGCGCCGTAGACCGACAGCGGGTTTTCCAGCGGAAAGATGCCGAGGCTGTAGCCGGCGGTGTTCAGCAGGGCGAAGCGGCGGATGCCGTAGCGTTCCTGGCTCATGCTTCAAGCTCCTTTTTCTTCGGCGATGGCGCGGGCCAGGGCGTCCTCTTCGGACTCTTCCAGCGGCTCGTCGATGAGGATGATGTCGTCCTCGCTCTCGTCTTCGGCGATCAGCTCGGGTGCCGGCAGCGGCAGGTCGCTGCTGTGCAGGCTGGCGGCGAGATCGCGGTCCTGCTGCACCGACAGGCAGACGTCGAGGAAACGGTGCATCGGCGGCAGGAAGCGGTAGACGCCGTTGCTGTCCTCGGCGAAGCCGAGCTGTGTCAGGCGGCGGATAACCTTTTCTTCCAATTCTTCCTGGGTGGTGACTTCGGCCTGCAGGAACAGGTCGCGGTACTTGTCCAGCAACGCCGGCAATTCATCGCGGCCAAGGCTGCCACCGTCGAGCACGGCCAGCGGATCGCGACCCTGGTCAGCCAGGTGCTCGACGAGGATAAAGGTGAACAGCGCCAGGCGCTGGGCGGTCTTGTTCACCTGTGCGCCCATCTGCTCGGGGACGAAGTAGTAGAAGCCGCGCGGATCGCAGATCAGCTCGAAGCCGAGCGCCTTGAACAGTGCGCGGTACTGGTCCTGCATGTTCGACAGCTGCGCGTAGGGCTCCGGCTCGCTGCGCGACAGGTGATAGCCCTTGAACAGCTCGCGGAAGATCGGCGCCAGCTGGGTCATTTCCTTGAGGTCGATGTTCATAAACGTGGCTCACAGGTAAACGTAGGGCGGAAAACGGCGAAGCCTTTTCCACCGGAAGGTTCGGCGATGGCAAAGGTGGACAAGCTGCGCGTTGTCCACCCTACGTCAGGCATGGCCGCGGAGGTGGAACCCGTCGTAGGGTGGAAAACTGCGAAGCATTTTCCACCGAGCGATGCCGATAGCCGGTTGAATGGGTTAGCCATTGGCATTGGCCACCAGGGCAAAGGAGCTGAGGCTGACGCGGTGTTCCCGGGTCAGGTACTCGCGACGCTCCAGGCGATCGCGCTGGAAGCGGCCGTCGCGCGACAGGCGCGAGAACCAGTAGAGCAGCTCGTCGGTGGCGCCCTCGGGTTCCTGTTCCAGCAGCCAGGCCATCAGGTCCGGCAGCGGCAGCGCCTGCTGGCAGCGCTCGATCATCTCGCGGGCGGTACGCGGTGCGCGTGACTGCTCGCCCTTGCGCCTGCCGCTGGCCCGCGGGAACTGCGCCGGCTTCGGCTCGAAGCGGGCCAGGGCGTAGACGTAAGCCTCGACCTGGCTGGCGGTGCCGAGAAAGGTGCTCTGTGGCCGAGTGAACAGTGGCAGCAAGGCCTGTGGTACGGCGTCCAGCCCCTTCTTGCGGATCGCCGACAGCGCCAGCGCGGCGCCGCGGGTCACGGCATTGTGCCGACGCGCTTCCTCGCGCAGCGGCAACAGCAGTTCGCGTGCCTTGCGCAGGGTCAGCTGGGCGGTGGTCTGCATTTCCAGGATGCGCGCGTGGGTGCGCAGCAGGAGGTCGTCGTCCACCAGCTGACCGAGGCGCTGCTGTTCGCCGAGCAGCTTCATCAGCACCTGCTCGACGCGGTGCACGCCTTGCTCGAAAGCGCCATCGGCGGAGACCAGCTGGATCATCGGCTCGACGTACTCGTCCCAGGTCGCCAGCACCTCGGCATAGCGCTGGCGCAGCGGGATCTGCCGGTCGCTGGTCTTGGCCCGGTCGGCCACGGCGACCAGCGCCTGCTCGTCGTTGTCGAGCTTCTTCAGTACATCGCGTACGCGCATGTCGAGCAGGCGCAGCTGGCGCGCGAGGTCGTTGCCGTCGCGAATCTCGAAGGCATCGAGAATATGCCCGGCCAGACGCTCCAGATGGCGCAGGTAGGCCTCGATCTCCAGGCACAGGCCGAGGCGGTGTTCGCGGCGCAGGTAGGCGAGGAAGTCGTGGATCTGCGCGTTCAGCTCGAAGCGGTTGGGGCTCTTGGCCACCGGCACCAGGATGTCCAGACGGATCCACTGGTCGAGCAGGGCAGTGATATCGGTGGGTGTGCCAGCCGGCAGCTGCGCACCGAGCTGGTGACGCAGTTCGACCAGGCTCAGGGTGCCGGCGTCGAAACGCTCGCACAGCGGCTCGAGCAGGGTCCAGTGTTCGGCGAGGGCACGCAGTACGCGCTTGGGTTCGATCATCGAGGCGCTGGTTCCGGCCAGTGAAAAAAGGCGCTGATTGTACTGCATCGGCGCCTGCTGATTGGCCTACTGCTGACCGGCTGCTACCGGTACCGGGTGAGTCACCTGATCGTCATCCGCGGCACGGTAGCCTGCCCGGCAAGGTCAGCCGACGCGTGGATGGTGACGAAATGTCTCAATGCTCTTTCGATCTGCACCAGTTGTCGGCAGAATTCGCCCTTTTGCCAAACGGGGAGCCGGCCGCTTCCTGCGGGCGACCTCATGGGCAGCGATAAATGATCAAGACGCCGTATTACCTCATCGACAAACAGAAGCTCTTGGGCAACCTGGAAAAGATCGCCTACGTGCGTGAGCAGTCCGGCGCCAAGGCGCTGCTGGCGCTCAAGTGCTTCGCTACCTGGTCGGTGTTCGACCTGATGCAGCAATACATAGACGGCACCACCTCGTCGTCGCTCTACGAGCTCAAGCTCGGCCGGCAGAAGTTCGCCGGCGAAACCCACGCCTACAGCGTGGCCTGGGCCGACGACGAGATCGAAGAGATGGTCGCCAACTGCGACAAGATCATCTTCAACTCCATCGGCCAGCTCGAGCGCTTCGCCGACGCGACCGAGGGCACCATCCGCGGCCTGCGCGTCAACCCGCAGGTGAGCAGCTCCGACTATCTGCTGGCCGACCCGGCGCGCCCGTTCAGCCGACTGGGTGAACACGATCCGGCGAAGATCGAGGCGGTGATCGGCAAGATCAGTGGCTTCATGTTCCACAACAACTGTGAGAACTCCAGCTTCGAGCTGTTCGACGAGATGCTGACCACCATCGAGGAGCGCTTCGGCCACCTGCTGGCGCAGGTCGAGTGGGTCAGCCTCGGCGGCGGCATCCATTTCACCGGCGAAGGCTATCCCGTCGATGCCTTCTGTACGCGGCTCAAAGCTTTCTCCGAGAAGCACGGCGTGCAGGTCTACCTGGAGCCCGGCGAAGCGGCGATCACCATGAGCGCCTCGCTGGAAGTGACGGTGCTCGACACCCTCTACAACGGCAAGCATCTCGCGGTGGTGGACAGCTCGATCGAGGCGCACATGCTCGACCTGCTGATCTACCGCCTCAACGCCAAGATGGCGCCCAACGACGGCGCGCACACCTACATGGTGTGCGGCAAATCCTGTCTGGCCGGTGACATCTTCGGTGAGTACCAATTCGATCGTCCGCTGGCCATCGGCGATCGGCTGTCGTTCATCGACGCGGCAGGCTACACCATGGTCAAGAAGAACTGGTTCAACGGCCTGAAAATGCCGTCCATCGTGGTAAAGCAGCTCGACGGCAGCGTCGAGGTGGTTCGTGAGTTCGACTTTAACGACTACCTGTCCAGCCTCTCCTGAGGCCGGCAGATTAAGGAGTGATCCCGGAATTGAAGAAAAACGTTCTTATCATTGGCGCAGGAGGTGTTGCCAAGGTGGTGGCCCACAAGTGCGCGCAGCACAACGACGAACTCGGTCGTATTGCTATCGCGTCGCGCAGCATCTCCAAATGTCAGGCCATCATCGACAGCGTGCAGGCCAAGGGCGGGCTGAAGCAGCCCGGCGAGATCAAGGCCTATGCGCTGGACGCCATGGACGTGGAAGCGACCAAGGCGCTGATTCGTGAAACGGAATCGCAGATCGTCATCAATGTCGGCTCTGCCTTCCTCAACATGTCCGTGCTGCGCGCCTGCATCGACACCGGCGCTGCGTATCTCGATACCGCGATCCATGAAGAGCCGGGCAAGATCTGCGAAACGCCGCCGTGGTATGGCAACTACGAGTGGAAGCACCTGGCCGAATGCCAGGAAAAGGGCATCACCGCCATCCTCGGTGCCGGCTTCGACCCGGGCGTGGTCAACGCCTATGCCGCTCTGGCGCAGCAGGAATACTTCGACAAGATCGAGTCGATCGACATCCTCGACGTCAACGCCGGCTCGCACGGCAAGTATTTCGCCACCAATTTCGACCCGGAAATCAATTTCCGCGAATTCACCGGGCAGGTTTACAGCTGGCAGGACAGCCAGTGGACGACCAACCGCATGTTCGAGGTCAAGCGCACCGACGACCTGCCGGTCGTGGGCGAACAGAACCTCTACCTGACCGGTCATGACGAGGTGCACTCGCTTTCCAAGCACCTCGACGTGCCGAACATCCGTTTCTGGATGAGCTTCGGCGAGCATTACATCAACGTCTTCACCGTGCTGAAGAACCTCGGCCTGCTCTCCGAGCAGCCGGTGCGCACCGCCGAAGGCCTGGAAGTGGTCCCGCTCAAGGTGGTCAAGGCCGTATTGCCTGATCCCGCCTCGCTGGCGCCGGGCTACACCGGCAAGACCTGCATCGGCGACCTGGTCAAGGGCACCAGGGATGGCCAGCCGCGCGAGCTGTTCATCTACAACGTGGCCGACCATGAAGAGGCCTACGCCGAGACGGACAGCCAGGGCATCTCCTACACCGCCGGCGTGCCGCCGGTTGCCGCGGCGCTGCTGATCGCCCGTGGCGAGTGGGACGCCAAGCGCATGGTCAACGTCGAAGAACTGCCGGCACAGCCGTTCCTCAAGCTGCTCGATGTCATGGGCCTGCCGACTCGGATCAAGGATGAGCGCGGCGATCGTCCCTGGGATCAGGCTTGATCGGCTGCGCGTCGGCCCTGCTGCGTTAAAAACAGGCTCGGACGGTGGCTTGCCACCGAACGGCCTTTAGGCCGGCCCGAAGGGCGAGCGGAGCGAGTCATGCTCATTTACAGCAGTAAACTCCGCTTCCTCGCCTGTTTTGATTCGCTGGCGCTCACCCTACGGGCCAGCCTTCGGCTGTTACTTCCGCTGGTCGTTGCGCCTTGCATGGCTCTAGCTCGCTCGATCAGCCCAAAGCCCGCCTAAAGGCGGGCTTTGTGTTTTCTGGCGTAGGGTGGAAAACCGCGAAGCGTATTCCACCAACGTTCCCCCGCGGTGGAAAAGCCTTCGGCGTTTTCCACCCTACGCGACGACAACCCAAGCCAAACGCAGCTGCGCCTTCCCGCCCCGTCCATTTCACGCGACAATCCGTCCACTCAGGCGCCCCATGAGAGGCGCCCGGCAGCCGTGAGGAACCCCCTATGAGCAGCAACGATCGCGTCATCATCTTCGACACCACCCTGCGCGACGGCGAGCAGAGCCCCGGCGCGTCCATGACCGGTGAGGAAAAGCTGCGCATCGCCCGCGCGCTGGAGCGGCTGAAGGTAGACGTGATCGAGGCGGGCTTCGCCATCGCCAGCCCCGGTGACTTCGCCGCGGTGAAGCTGGTCGCCGACAACATCAAGGACAGCACCGTGTGCAGCCTGGCGCGCGCCGTCGATGCCGATATCGAACGCGCCGCCGAAGCGCTGGCCGGCGCCAATTCTGGGCGCATCCACACCTTTATCGCCACCAGCCCGATCCACATGCAGTACAAGCTGCGCATGCAGCCGGACCAGGTGGTCGAGCAGGCGGTGCGCGCCGTGAAGAAGGCGCGCAGCCTGTGCGCCGACGTGGAGTTTTCCTGCGAGGATGCCGGGCGTTCGGAGATCGATTTCCTCTGCCGCATCATCGAGGCCGCGATCGACGCCGGCGCGCGCACCATCAACATCCCGGACACCGTCGGCTATGCGATTCCGCACCAGTACGCCGACACCATCCGCCAGCTGCTCGAACGCATCCCAAATGCCGACAAGGCCGTGTTCTCCGTGCATTGCCACA
>JAANMV010003811.1_pt1 | contig 12635 bp, 13 predicted proteins | sample 7279661 | NCBI WGS metagenome assembly JAANMV01 (sample SAMN14094540, study PRJNA606508) | bioreactor metagenome | isolation source: A lab-scale SPAN reactor treating ammonium-rich wastewater day 121 | place: Ireland: Galway | collected 2017-05-16 | reverse complement strand
CGGTGGGCTGGCAGCGCATCCGGCGCAAGGCCCTGCCGCTGGCCTTCATCCGAGGGACGCCCTTCTCCGCTTCGCTACTAATTTAGGCACGGATCAGTAGATAGCGCTGGGTCGCCACGGTCACCTCCGCACCGGCGTTGGCGTGTGCAATGTTGTTCCGCACAACACCTATTTCCTTCGCTAGGTCTATTGGAGCAGGTGAAAGACACCGAATCTTTATAAAAGAATCCCACAATGGATTAAAGAGTTCTTCGAGGCGAGTCGGGAGGGAGATGGCATTCAGATTCCCGAATTTTCCAGCCAAAGCAGCAGATGAAGCCGGATCCACTTTCTCCTGAAGCCAGCTCTTAAACTCCTTTGATAGGCGCCGAAATTCATCTTTAGGAAGTAAGGCAGTGCGATCCGGGTGCAGCTCGCGGTGCGCTGCTTCCGCTGCTTGGGCGAGATTGGCTAAACGGGATTCGATGTAATAATCGTCTTGGCGCGTTGCGGCAATCACAAGAGATGCAACCTGACGCAATACCGCCGACCAGGTGTACCAGGCACTGACTATGGTCGCAAATGGTGGACTTCCATGGGACGTGGTCAGTAGATCAACATTATCTCCTTCGTCCTTTGAAAAAACCTGATAAGTGTGGTAAAGCTCGGCAGTCCGATCCATGTTAATCAAGCTTTCAATTCGAATAACACGTTGCTTCTGTGCGTCGGGAAGGTCAACATCAATACAAAAATCCGATGATGCCTCCCAGGCGAATGTTTCATTGAAATGAATACCACTAAACGAAGTGACTTCAGATTCAAGACCAGTGATAAAGCTGATGAGTGCCCAGAGTTTATGTTCTTGCTCAAGAAACCACTCGAGATCACGCTCTTCTCTGGGAACAATCGAGAGACTGGTTTTCTGCTTGGCTGTTGTCTCACCGACGCGAGGATGAACCCATCCCTCTTGCTTAAGAATGATTTCAAACAACTCTCCATTGCAAGGAGCCGTGAAGACTTTAGATGGGAGATTTCTGATCTCCAAATGAATCGCATTATCAGCGAACTGCCTCCTAACTGCAGGTTCATCCAGCCAAGTCTGAAGCCACTTTAGAGACAAACGTACCGCCTGGAATTTGACGGGAGGAGCATAGAAACTCACTTCGCCGGCCAAAACTTTTGAGCACGAGTAGGTTAGGCTTCGAACGCCGCCGGCTGAACTTCCAAATCGACTTTCAATCAGAGTTGGGGCAAGGAGTGTTACGTGCTGCCCGTTGGACAATTCGCCATGAATCCAGGGGCTCTGGAACAAATCCCTTCTCTCTGCATATTGGCTTTTGGACTCATCAAGCAGAAGCTCCAGGGTGGCTCCAGAATGGCGAGTAATCTGGAGCTCAGCACCTGACACTTCGCGAACTTGACGTGTGGGTGGGCGGAAATGGCGTACTGAACAGCTCAAAGCAGACCCAGAAGGCCTCCCCGCCCCACCGCACGGCCTGACTCAGCACCTGCCACCCCATTCGCACCTGGCTGACCACCGCCCGTCCCCGGTTGTCCCGACGCGATGGGCTCTCCTGCACGGTTTGCGCACCCACCCGGGCCATCCACGCCAGCGCGACACACAGCAGTCCGAACAGCCGCGAGATCCGCTCAGGGGCCGTCATATGCGTGGCCTCCAGATTCAGCCCGCGGCCCTTCAACGACGAGAACGCGGACTCGATCCCCCAGCGGAGACGATAGGTCTCCAAGACGTCCAGGACAGGCAAATCTGAGGCGACGATCACCCTGTCCCCCGCGGGGGACAGGGTGATGACCACGTGCATCCATCCGCCGTACACCCAGGTGCGCTCGAAGAGCGTGCGGACTTCACCCGGTTGCAGCGTGGTGAACAGCTCCCGGGCCAGCTCATCCTCGATGCGAGTGTTCTCCCGGATCCGAAGGCATTGCCGGATGCGTTTCCAGCGCAGGAACGAGCACCACTCCAGCCCCACGAACTCGCGGTCCGCGATCAACACGGCCCAGCGCCTGGCAGGCAGCACCTTGAGCAGGCGGGCCACCAGAAGGATGCGGGCGGCGGTACTGCTGTTGCCCTGATGCGGGAGGATCGACCACACGAGGGGAATGACCGCGCCCCCGAGGATGGCCCCCAGGACCAGGATGTTCAGTGGGGTCTGGCCGTAGTGCCAGGTGGTGCGGTCCATGATCAGGGTGAGCTTGCCGTCAGGGAGTAGGGGAAGCAGGACGTCACAGACGTCCTGCGGGGTGAGCTGAGCATCGTGAAAGACCCGGGCCACGGTGCGGGTTTTAGATTCAAGACTGGCGTTCCGGGGGAGATGGAGGGCGATCTTGCGGTGCAGGGTGGACTCGGCCTGGAGGAGCGCCAGGAGCACTTCGGCCAGACGCCTCAGGGCATCGAGGCGGCGGTGCGGGAGGTGGGTTTTCAGGTGGGCGGCCAGCGTGTCAGCATGCAGTCGGGCAGTATCGGGGATCGTCACAGACCAAGATGCTGCCCTTCGTCATGCCGCACTGCGTTCAGGCCGCCACTTCTCGCGAAGTGTCAGGTGCTGAGAATCTGGAGAACTCCACCGTGTCTCTCCTCGGGATCGCCCAGCATAAACCAGCCCAGTTCTTTGACTGCCATTCAATTAGCTTACCGGCGGTCCGTCCGCTCAATCATTGCATGTGAATTCTTTGACCTGAATTGGCCTGAAGGGTTGTGGTCATTGAGGGCAGAGTTCCAGAAAACGTCTTGTGCCCGAGGTCGTCCCTTACTCGTGTGTGGCTGAGTGGAGCGCTCTGCCGAGGCAACCGGGTCGTCTTTCTCCTTGAGGTTCTTCTCCATCTCCAGGAGGCCAGATTCGTCAATTGACTACGTGCAGGGGCCTTACACTGGAGCAGCCATGCACACCTTCTTGGGCTCGTTCGCCAGCCACTTCGGGAAGCATGTCGTGTTGGGCACGTTTCTGCCCGTGACCATGTTCCTGGGCCTCTGGATTCTTCTGGTCGAGCCGTTCATTCCCCCCACAGCCTCAGGGTTGCGGCGCCTGGAACTGCCCAGTGAGGCGTGGCACCTTGTTGCCATCGCGTTTCTCGGCGTCTTTCTGACTGCCGTGCTGTACAACTTCAACTACACACTCGTTCGGTGGCTGGAAGGCTATCCCTGGGCTAACTCGCTGGCCGGCCAATGGAAGGTTGGCCGCTACGGGCGCCGCAGGCAGCGTCTCCAGACGCAGTCAGAGGGAATTCTGGCTGTCGTCTCGACACTTGAGAACAGTCCTGAGAAAGCGGAGTTGGAGTTCCGCCTCTCGGAGATCCTGCGCACCCTGCGAATGCATTTTCCTGACCCCACTTTCCGGCCGCTTCCCAGCCGCCTCGGCAACATCATCAGGGCGTTTGAGTCATATCCCAACCGGGAATACGGTCTGGATGGCGTGACCTTGTGGCCTGCCCTCACGGCAGTCATGAGTAAAGAGCACCTCGAACTGGTGAATGACGCCCGAACCGAGTTTAACTTCACCATCAATCTGGTGGCCCTGGCCGGTGGAAGCGCGGCGCTTGCCCTGGGATACGGCGCCTACCTCAGTTTCTTCTTTGATTTGAGCAGTGCCTTGCCGCTCTGGATGACAGCTGCCATCTTTACCCTGTTGACCCTGGGCGTATACCGAATGAGTCAGGACGCCGCATTGGCTTGGGGGGACACAGTGCGCCGGGCCTATGATCTGAATCGCAGAGCGCTCTGGGCCCAGTATGGTGTTCTTCAAGTCCCCACCGACATCAAAGCGGAGCGAGAACTGGGTGAGGCGCTGAGCCGACAACTCCTTTACGGTGACCGCAGGGCGTACGACAACCTCACCGATTCCACTCCTGAGGAAACTCCAAACTTTCCGCCGTCACAACCATGGCCGAAGACGGCAGCCCGAAGCAGTCACGGCACAGATCTGATCGTCAGCCGAAGTGTGCAATTCATCGCGCCTGGTCAACTTCGCATTCACCTGAAAATCCATCCTCTGGAAAGTTATATTGCTGAGGCGGTGGTGGTTCAGGACACCCTGCCACAGCTGTGGGGCTACGTCACAGACTCAGGCAAAATCGACGCTGAACCAATGGACCCCACTGGAACCAATCCCTATCTCTTCACCTTGGGCGATGTGGCACCAGGTGAGCAGAGAATCGTCGAGTACGAAGCCATTCGCCTGCATGGATAAAGGAAGTACTGATGAGCGATAAGCCGAATCCTCCAGCACCGAAGCCCGCGCCGGTGGTGATCCGCGAAGGGAACAATCTGCCTGGACAGCCGTCGACACCTGTTCAGATCCGGCCTGCCCAGTCCGGACCGAAGAAGAAGTAACCTCCATGAGCAAAGGCAATGAGGGGAAAAGCCGGAAGAGTCCGGTGGGGACTCGCAAACCGGCAAACAGCATTCCTGCAAAAGGTGTGCCGACGTCGCGGTTGCCAGGCGATCCTGGGACCCGCCTCGTTCTTGATAGAGCAAAACCAGGCCCCAAGAAGAAATGAGGGGGAGGCAACGTCCCGGCCTTACTCGTCAGGACGAACAGGCGCTGCGCGCTGCTGGAGTGGCGAAGCCCGAGGACCTCGCGGAAAAATTGGTGGCGGCTGGACCCCAGGCCCTGCCATTCCTGGAAGAGAAGCTGGGCACCACGGGCGGTGTGCGGCGGGCCCTGCTGGACCCTCGCGTCTTCGGGATCGGTCGCAGGACCTGGGGGTGGGACCTCACCCTGGCCGCAACCGCCGTGTTGGCCCTGTGCCTCATCAGCGCTCTAGTGTGGGATACCCGTCAGCACACACAGCAGCTGGTGGCCAGGCGGGATCTTCCACCGTATTCCCGGTTAGCGGCGACCGACCTCCAACTTGTCCGCTCACGGACCAAACAGAAAAGCTTCGCCCGGTTGCCACAGGTAGTGGGTCACCTTACGCTCTCGCCGATCAAGGCTGGCGATGTACTGCAGGAACCGGAGGTGTCACCGCACGTGGTGTCGCCTGAGAGCGCAGTCGCGTCCATTACCCCTGAGGGGACACTCCTCACCGGCCTGAAGCCTGGGCAGAAGGTCTTGCTCCTGGTGGGCCAGCGCCGGATTCAAGCCACACTGCTCGCGCAGCGCAAAGCAGGTGCTGCAGAGGTGCTGGACGTGGTCATTCCACTCAAAGACGCTTCCGCTCTGTCAAAAAGCAAGGCCGCAGTAATGGCACGACCCTGACCCTGGTTTGCCGGGTGTGAACCTGCCAGCGGAACCATGATCGGTCTTCCCTCGGGCCCTTCGGTCAACTTCGGACAACGTTAAAGCGGCGACACCAAGTCAGTTCAACTGGTGTCACCACTTTGATGTGTATCAACCTCTTTTTGAGCGAGCGCTACTTCACGCGCTCTAGCGTGCACGGCCCTGTTCCCTCAGTCGCGCCAGTCTTCAGGTATGCAGTGGAGTGAGCCAGGCTGCGCGCGTACCGGCCTGAAAAACTAGTCTGATCGGGCGCCATATTGCCAATCAGGAAACCGCAAGTGGCGAATCGGTTGGGGCCGTCACTCCAGTTCGACCCGACGTGGGGCGGCACCTGTGAAGAGGAGAATCCATTCGGGATGAAATGCAGATTCGCAGTTCCAGCAGCATTCCAGAAGTACACGCCCTGTGCCCCCTGTGGCGTTGTACGGCTCGCAATCTGAATTTCGAAAATTTCGCTGTAGTCGCCGCCGCGGGCGGTAACGCGCCAGGTTTCGCCGACGTGGAAGGGCTCGTTGGGGTACAGCGCCTTGTGCTGTGCCGGATCGACAGTGGTGGGTGCGCAGCTGGCCAGCAGGGTGGTGGTCAGCGCGAGCAGGAGTCCAGGAAGCGTCTTGTGCATGGGGTCGTCCTTTGCTCGTGTGTGGCCGCGTGGGGCGCTTCGAGCGGAGCGTGAAGGGTACGAGGCGGAAGGAGGGCTCCGGGTGTCACTGTGGCCGCGTGGGGCGCTTTGACGGGGCAACCGGGTCGTCCTTCCCTTCAGCGTTCTTCCACCACCCATCCGCTGTCAAGCAGGAATGGGAACGAACGATGGCCCGGTCAGATCGACCGGGCCAGGTGTTTGTTCTCAGTACGCGTCTTCGGCAGGGCTGCGGGGGCGGCTGTCGAATTCGATGATGCAGGGAGGCTTCGCGCCACCGGCGCAGGTTCCAGGCGGCGGGGGAGGCGGGGGCGGTTCACCACCGTCGGCTGGCGGCTCATCGGGCGGCGGGGGAGGCGGGGGCGGGTCACTGGGAGGCGGGTCCGTGCTCCCGGGCGGTGGGGGTGGTTCAGAACCGTCCGTGTCGGGCACGTAGCGCCCGTATGCGTCGTTCGGGTCCGCGTCAGGGTTGGGTTGCCAGGACAGGTTGCGTGGATCCAGCAGGTCACTCATGCTGCCGGCCGCGTCCGGGTTGTTGTTCTCCAGGTACTGCCAGAGCGGTTCGCATCTGCCGCCGGTGCAGACCTCGGTGTCCAGAGGAGTGCCCTCCGGATACCTCGTGTTACCGATCACGACGTCAGTGGCGATCGGCCGTTCCCGCTGGTCTGCGGGAATGCAGCGCAGCGCGCCAGCCTGGCAGCCGTTGTACTCGGGCGGGTCCGGATTCGGCGCCGTCGCCCCGCCGTAGTCGAACGCGAGCCGGACGGTCTGGCAGTTGGACACGCCGAACGAGGCGCTGCTGCTGTCGGGCGTGTACGACCTGCCGTTCACGACCACGCCCGGCATGCGGACGACGTAGGACCCGGCGGGGAGGCTGTTGATGGTCGCGGTGCCGGGCAGGACCTTGAACGTGGTGTAGCTGGTGCCGTTCCGGCTGAGGGTGGCTGTCTGGCTGGTCGGGGCGGGGAGGCCGGTGATGTCGATCACGGCGGTGTTGGGGCCGACGCAGCCGGTGGGCGGTGGGGGAGCGCCGGGCGCGTACTGCACGGTGACGGTGGCGGTGGCGCCCGTGCTGACGGTGAACCCACTGGCAGACAAGGTCGCGTTGTACGTGAAGCCTCCCATGAGGATGGGCTGGGCGGTGATCGTGTACGTGCCGGGGAGGATGGTGAGGGGGTGGGTGCCGTTCGGGAACGGCTGGCCGAGCGGGGTGGGGCCGGTGACGGTGATGGGGCCGGTGGCGTTGCCTGGAAGGCCGGACACGATCAGGGACAGCCGTGTGGAGGCGCTGGCGTAGGTCACGTTGAGCGTGGTGGTGCCGCCCGTGGTGACGGTGAACGTGGAGGCGGACAGGGTGGGGGTGTGGACGGTGCCGCCTGTGGTCACGGCTGGGCCGGTGACGGTGTAGGCGCCGACCGGGAGGGTGAGGGTGGTGGTGCCGTTGCTGACGGTCTGGTCGAGGACCTTGCCGGTGGCGGTCTCGGTGATGCGGAGGGTGCCGGTGGTGCCGGCGGGGAGGCCGTTGACGGTGACGGTGAGGTTGCCGGTCTGCTGCACGTAGCGGACCAGGAGGAACACGTCCCCCCAGGTGTTGTGGAGGCGGGCGGGGCTGCCGCGCACGAGGGGCTGGTAGGTGACGCCGTTGTGGGTCACGGGGCGGGCGCTGACGGCGTAGTCGCCGGGGGTGGCGGGCTGGTACGCGACGCTGGTGGTGGGCCGGCGGCCGTTGATGGCGGCGTCAGGGCCGGTGACGGTGACGTCGGGCGTGACGCCGCCGGGGAGGCCTTCGATGGTGATGTTGACGCGGCCTTCGTTGACGGTGCTGAGGGCCATGTCGCCGCAGCCGATGATGCTGCGCAGCAGCTGGGCGTGCAGGGGGACGAGCGCGGAGCGGTCCACGGTGCTGGTTCGCCGGGTGGAGGGGATGACGCCGGCCAGCGTGCCGAGGGGGACGTGGTTGGCCGGCGTGCCCTGGGGGTTGATGAGGTATTCACCGCTGCCGGCGCGGGCGTACACGTACCTGAATTCGGCGTTGTCGGCGGGGCCCAGGTCGGTGGTGGTGCCGCTGGCGGTCCGGGTGAGCCGGCCGTCTTGGAAGGTGAGGGTCAGGGTTCGGGCGGGGTAGATGCGGACGCTGCCGACGCTGCTCATGCCCGTCTGACAGTCGACGGTGAAGTGGTTGGCGTCGGGGACCCCGGTGACCGTGAGGAGTTTGCTGGCGCCGTTGGCGGCCACGATCAGGGCCTGGGTGCCGACCTGGAAGCCGTGGGCGGGGAGATCCAGGGTGCGGAGGGTGTGCAGGTTGGTGGTGGTGGGCAGCACTTTCGGGGTGCCGGTCACCATCACGGCGCTCAGGGTGTGGTCCTGGGCGGTGGTGAATCCCGCGAAGGCGTCGCGCGTGAGTTCCCGCTCGAGGAGGCTGGTGAGGCGGGTTACGCGCACCACGTCCTGGGCATCCTGGCCCTGCGCCTGTGCGCTGCCGATGGATTTGGGCAGGAAGCTGATGACGGCGCCGAGGAGAGTCAGGAAGATCAGGGCGCCGAGGAGCACCTGCACGAGGGTGAAGCCGTGGGTGGGGCGGTTGGCGGTCATGGCGTGCCTCCTGGGGCGGTGGCGGTGGCCGTCAGGTGAATGTCGGGGCCCTGGAGGGTGATGCGGTACCGGGGGGGGTCGCTGGCGAGCGGGGTGATCTGTCCGGTGAGGGCAGGCACGAGGGTCTGGCGTCGTCCGCCCGTGCTGGCGAGCAGCTGGAGGTCCGTGGCGCTGAGCGTCCGGCTGGTGGCGTAGGCCGGGTTGCCGTCGTTGATGGCGGCCGCCGTGGCCTGCAGGGCGTCGGTGGCGTAGGTGGAGAGTTCGGCGGTCACCGCGGCCCGGGCGCTGGTGACGTTCACCTGAGCGAACAGGGTGATGACGCTCAGCAAAACGGCGGTGACCACCAGGGCTTCGGTCATGGTGATGCCGAGCCTGGTGTGCCTGCTGGGGGGCGGTGTGGGCTGGGTCATGCCCTCAGCGTGGGTGCCCGTGGGGTGGCTGCCGCGTGAAGTCGGGGCGCCGTGCACGGTCAGTACGCCTCTTCGCCGGGCCGGGGGAGCGGGTCGATGGAGGGCGGGGGCGGGGTGACTTCCGGCAGTTTCGGGAGCCCGGGACTGGGGGCAGGCGGATCGAGGATGACCGGTGCGGTGGGGGCAGTGGGTGGTGGCGCCGCCGGGGGGCTTTCCGGGGCGGCGGGGACGGCGCCGCAGCTGCCGCGCTGGTCGGTACCGGTGGACGTGAGGCTCAGCTGCTGGCAGGGGACGCCGGGGCCGAGGACCTGCAGCGCTCCGGCCGTTTCGCCGCCGGGCTGGATGGTGAGGGTGCCGCTCAGGGTGGCGGCCGGCACCTGGAGGTGGTCCGTGCCGATGGCGTCACGGATGGTCAGGGTGTCGCCCTGGCCGGTCACGGTGACGGGGGTGCGTTCGCTGGTGGCCTGCGTCCAGGAGGCTTCGAGGGTGGTGGCGACCCGGTCGGGCAGGGTGGCCACGTCGACGGGCCGGTTGGGGTCAGGGAGGCTGGCGAAGGTGACGGCGCTGACCAGCGCGAAGCAGGCCATGGCGACCACGACCTCGGTGAGGGTCAGCCCGGCCGTCACGTGTTGGGGAGTACGCATGGTTGACCTCGGGGACAGGCAGTTCAAGGCACCGTGACCGTTGACGTGCCGGAGTCGTAGGTCACGGTGACCTGGTACGCGCGGGCGGACAGCGGGGTGGCGGTGCAGGTCATGCCCTGGGGTGCGTCGTCCCAGCTGGTGGTGCCGGGGGTGGTGGTGAGGGTGCCGGCGGGGGTGAGGGCGCCGGCGGCCGTGCAGCTGAGGGAGCCGAGGGTGGTGGCGTTCAGCTGCGGGTTCGCGGCGAGGACTGTGCCCAGGTGCATCCTGACCGCCTGGGCATGCAGTTCGGCCGGTGTGCGTGCATTGTCCGCGAGGGCTTTGCGGTACCCCGGGGTGAGCAGGGCCGCGATGACAGCCAGAATGGCGATCACCACCACCAGTTCAACCAGGGTAAATGCGCTGGTGGCACGGAGGTGGCGCCGGGCGGGCGGTGGGGGTGCAGTGCTGTGGGTCATGCGTTCAGGGTCGGCGCCCGTGGGGTGGCACGCCCCGGAAGGGGGACGCGTGTGGCGTGCCGGGGCGCCGGCGGGGCCTGGTGCATCCTAGGCCAGGTCGTGCCGGGCGGATGCCTCATGTGACGTCAACCGGGCGCCTGAAAGACAGTGGCTGATGCTCGTCGGAGGCTCCATCCTGACCCAAACAGGTTCGTGGGCCAGACTCATCGCAATTTTGCCCCTCTTACTCGTGTGGTCAGGTTCTCTGAGTTCAGGACGAGGAGCAGCATCCAAAAACATAGAGAAACCTCCAAGTATCTCTTCCCTCAGCACCTGACACTTTGCGATGAATGGCGTCCTGGACGCAGTGCGGCATGCAAAGGGCAGCATCTTGGTCTGTGACGATCCAGAATCCTGCCCGCCTCCATGCTGACACGCTGGCCGCCCACCTGAAAGGCTGCCTGCCTCACCGACGAACCGATGCCCTGAGGCGGCTCGCGGAAGTGCTCCTGGCGCTCCTCCAGGCCGAATCCAGCCTGCACCGTAAGATCGCGCTCCATCTCCCCAGGGAAGCGACGCTGGAATCAAAGACTCGCACGGTTGCCCGCGTCTTCCACGACGCTCAGCTCACCCCGCAGGACGTCACCGACGTCCTGCTTCCCCTGCTCCCTGAGGGCAAGCTCACCCTGATCATGGACCGCACCACCTGGCACTACGGCCAGACGCCGCTGAACATCCTGGTCTTGGGCGCCCTTCTCGGAGGCGCAGTGATTCCCCTCGTCTGGTCCATCCTCCCGCACCAGGGCAACAGCAGCACCGCGGCCCGGATCCTCCTGGTCGCCCGGCTGCTCAAGGTGCTGCCCGCCAGGCGCTGGGCCGTGTTGATCGCGGACCGGGAGTTTGTCGGGCAGGAATGGTGCTCATTCCTGCGCTGGAAACGCATCCGGCAGTGTCTGCGCATCCGGGAGAACACCCGCGTCGAAGATGACCTGGCCCGGGACTTGTTCACGACCCTCCAGCCCGGGGAAGTCCGCACGCTCTTCGAGCGGACCTGGGTGTATGGCGGGTGGATGCACGTGGTCATCACCCTGTCCCCCGCAGGGGACAGGGTGATCGTCGCCTCGGATTTGCCTATCCTGGACGTGTTGAAGACCTATCGTCTCCGCTGGGGCATCGAGTCCGCGTTCTCGTCGTTGAAGGGCCGCGGGCTGAACCTGGAAGCCACGCACATGACCGCCCCTGACCGGATTTCCCGGTTATTCGGTCTGCTTGCCTTGCGCTGGCGTGGATGGCCCGGGTGGGCGCGCAGACCGTGTTGCAACACGCCGCAAGGCAGGACAATCGAGGCCGGGCGGTGGTGAGCCAGGTGCGCATCGGGTGGCAGGTGCTGGGTCAGGCCGCACGGTGGGGCGGGGAGGCCTTCTGGGTCTGCCTTGAGCTGCTCAGGACGCCTTTCCCGACCACCCACACGTCAAATTCCCGAAGTGTCAGGTGCTGAGATCTCTTCCACGCCAAGGCGCGCCAGAAGCATCAGGCGAAAAGATTGCCTTCACCAACTTCGCGTCACACGGCGCCAGGAATGTGATTGATCTCCCTGGAGCATCGGTCTGGTGCGGCGAGACGAACTGCGCAGGAGGTGGCCTGACCCTCCTATGGAACTTGACAATATCAAAGCCATGTCCTTTGACCTTCAGCTCTATCGCCATCAGCCCTTCAATGAAACTCAACGCCTTCTATCCTTCCCCCGCGCAGAACTCCGACGTCAGGTGTTTCAAAGCGTACAGGGAGGTGATCAACAGTTCCTGTGCGAACTGATGACCGCCCATCTGCTGGCGTTTGGTGAAGTGGGTGCACGAATCAGTAGAAACACCCTCAGGTCCTACACCACCAGCATTCGTCAATACATGATATTTGCTCGGGAAAATGCCATCAATATTCTCAGGGCAACGCCTGAACATGGGTTGCTCTGGGTCAGGAGCCTGGAAGATGCCGGGAAGGCAGCTGCCACCGTCAGGGTGCGGATGGCCGGGGTCCGGGCCCTTTACCGGGCAGTCCGCTGGGCAACTGATGTGCAAACTGATCCACTCCAGGACGTCAAGGCCACCCGGGATTCTACCCCACCCTGGGAAAAACGAATGCCGTACGAGGCTGCAGAGATTGACAGCCTGGTGGAGGCGAGCCCCCCAATGCTCCGCCGCCTAATTCTTCTCTGTGCACACGGGGGGTTGCGTATCAGCGAGGCTCTGAAGGTGGAGTCTGGGGATGTGGCAGGAGACGTACTGATAGTTCGGAACGGCAAAGGGGGGAAGACAAGGAGGGTCGTGTTAAGCAGGACGCTTAAAATGAGCATAGAACAGGCGCCGTTTACTACAGGAGACACCATGACCTACCAAGCAGCCCGGAAGGCCCTAAAGGCCCTCTGTAGGCTGACCAGTACCCCTTATCGCGCCTGGCATGCCATGCGTCATTACGCGGGCACCCGCCTAAGCCGGGAGACGGGCAGTCTTGAATGTGTGGCGAGACACCTGGGGCACACCAACTTGGCGACAGCACGAATTTACGCCAAGTGGAGCGATGAGACACTACTCCAAAGCGTGGGGAACTGGTAACAGGATTTACCGAGGTGTCCTAACAGGGTGCAACGACGCATTTGTAATTGATGGTGCGACACGTCAGCGCCTCATTGACTGTGATGCTCGCAG
>JAANMV010003805.1_pt1 | contig 12654 bp, 11 predicted proteins | sample 7279661 | NCBI WGS metagenome assembly JAANMV01 (sample SAMN14094540, study PRJNA606508) | bioreactor metagenome | isolation source: A lab-scale SPAN reactor treating ammonium-rich wastewater day 121 | place: Ireland: Galway | collected 2017-05-16 | reverse complement strand
GCGGCCCCGGCCAAGCCCGCCGAGCCCCCGGCGCAACCGCGACCGCAGCCCGCGCCCTCCGCGCCCGAAAAGCTGCGCGCGACGCCTGCCGGTCCCGCCCTGCGCCCCGCGCGCCAGCCGCAGGCGCCGCTTCCCGCCGCACCGCCGCAGGCGGCCCCGCAGGTCCGCATCCGCATCGGCGCGCTGACCATCGTCACGCGCAACCCCGCCGAACGGCCCGCGGCCGCGCGCAAGACGCTGCTCGCCAAGCCGTCCCGGCGCGCGCCGCGCGGCCATTCCATCCCCCGCCCGGACGGAGGCTGAGATGGCGCGCTTCGTCAACCTGCACGATGCCGGCCGCGCCCTTGCCGCCCATCTGAAGGCGGGGATCGCGCCGCTGCTGCCCGACATCGCCGCCGGCCCGCCGATCGAGAACCCGACCGCGCAGGGCGAGGCGATCCGGGTATCGCTGCTCTGGGTGACGCCGCAACCGACGCATCGCAACGACGAATGGTTCATCGGCGACGACGGCCAGCGCCGCCCGCCGCAGCTGTCGCTTTCGGCCTTCTTCGTCATCACCGCCTATGGCACCTCGCCCGCCGGCGAGCCGGTGCAGGCGATCAACCGGCTTGGCCAGGCGCTTCAGGCCATCGAGACCGATCCCGTCATCGCGCTGCCGATTCCCGCCTCGGCCGACATCGACCCGGTGCAGGGCGAGGGGCGGATGACGGCGACGCTGGTCCCGGTCGCGGCGGACCTGATGGAAAAGATCTTCACGCCCCTGCAGATGCGCCACCGGCCCTGGGCGCTGGTCGAGCTGGGGCCGGTGCAGCTGGAACGGCTGAACCTGCCCTTGCCCGCCCCCGACATCGTCGCGCCGGGGGGCGTGCGGCTGGCCGGTCCGCGGCCGATCACCCGGCCCGCGATCATCGGCGCGCTGCCCAACCCGCTGGGCGCGGGCCGCCGCCTGCGCATCGAAACGGCCGAGGCGGCGAATGCGACCGAGCTGCACCTTGGCCCGCACAGCTTCGCCCTGGCCGACCCGCCGCTCGGCCCCGGCCAGATCGCCCGGCCCGACGCCCTGGGCCGCATCTTCGTCACCTGCCCGCCGGGGGCCGATCCGGGCGCGCTGGACATCGTGCTGGTCGCGCCCGAGGGCGGGTCGGAGCGGCACGCCCTGTCCGTCACCACCGGCCGGCCCGCGCTGGATGCCCCCGCGGCGGCGCTGGCGCCCGGCGCGGACCTGGTGCTGACCGGCAGCGACCTTGCCGGGGCCGCGCAGGTGTTTTTGTGGCCCGCGCGCGGCATCCTGTCGCCGCTCGAGGTGATCGAGCTTGCGCCCACGTCGGCGACGCCCGCGCAGGTGGTGGTGGCCCGCGCCGCGCTGGACGCGGCGGGGCTGCGCGCCATTCCCATGCTGGCGGCGCTGCGCATGGGCCCGAACCGCTTCACCCCCGCCATTCCGGTCGAGGTGACGCCATGACCGCGATGGGGATCGGCGCGGCAGGCGGCAGGCCCGCGGACTGGATGCGCGAGGCGGCGCTGCTGGCCGTCGCCCATCACCTTCGCGATGCCGAGACGGGATACGACCCGCGCGCGGGCTGGCCCGACCATGCGGAGGACTGGCGGCCGCTGGCCCTGCGCGCCGCCGAGCTGCCGCTGTCGCCCGCCGCCTGGATCGAGGCGGCCACCGTCGCGGCGGAACGCTTCCCGGACGCCGCCGCCGCCTTTTCCATCCTTGCCGACAATGCCGGCCTGCACCTGCCGACGCCTGCGGTCTTTGCCCGGATCGCGGTGGCCGGGCTGGGCCTTGACCATGACGCGGCGCTGGCCGCGGCGCTGGTCGCGCCCCAGGACAACCCCCGGCTGGAACTGGCCCAGCCGCCGGGCGCCTGCCTGCCCTCGGCGCAATGGGGCCTACGCCTGACGCCCGAAGGGCTGGCCCGCAGCTTCCGCGGCCAGCCCCGCATGCAGGGCGATTTCGTCCCGGCCACCCACCGCCCGGTGATGCTGCGCCCTGCCCGCGCCGCGGCCCGCATCCTCGCCGCCGACGGCGTGCTGTGGCTGCGCAGCCCCTCGCGGCGCATGGCGCTGCAACTGGCCGCGGACCTTGCCGCATTGCTGCCGGCGCGGGGCTTCGATCTGGTCGCGCTGCGCCCCGGCGAGCCGCTGCCCCTGCCCGATGACGACGCCCCGCCTCTGGTCGTCGACCTGTTCGCGCTGGAGGCGCCGCCGCGCATCCCCCCGCGGCAAGGCGCGGGCGCGCTGGTCCTGCTGGCCCCCGACCGTTTCGACGCCGGGCGGCTGCGCGCCATCGATGCCCCGCCCTTTACCCCGGCCGAGGCACGCGCGGCATGGGACGCCGCCGGCATCGACGCCGCCATCGCCGACCGGCTCGCCCCTCGCTTCCAGCTGACGCTGGCCGAGTTGCTCGCCGCGCGGCACGAGGCCGAGATCCTGGCCAGCCTTGCCGGGGATGCGGCGGGCGACCGGCCCGATCCCGCGGGCTTCGCGGCGGCGATCTGCGCGGCGGGCGCGCGCCGCATGGGCCCCTTCGTCACCAATATCCGCTCGGACGTGACGCTGGACGACCTGGTCGCCGGCAGCGAGATCCGCAGCCGCCTGGCCGATGCCATCGCCTGGCGCGAGGCGCAGCGGCGGGTCTGGACCGAGATGGGCGTGCCGGGGGACGCGGGGGAATCGCAGGGGCTGGCGCTGCTGTTTTCCGGCCCGCCGGGCGGCGGCAAGACCTTTGCCGCGCGCTGCCTTGCCAATGCGCTTGGGCTGAACCTCTATCGCACCGACCTGTCGCAGGTCGTCTCGAAATACATCGGCGAGACGGAAAAGAACCTCTCGCGCATCTTCGACGATGCCGAGGCCGGCCATGGCATCCTGTTCTTCGACGAGGCGGACGCCGTCTTCGGCAAGCGCTCCGAGGTCAAGGACGCCCATGACCGCTATGCCAATATCGAGGTGGGCTTCCTGCTGCAAAGGCTGGAAACCTTCGGCGGCATCGTCGTGCTGGCGACGAACCTGCGCGCGAACCTGGACCCCGCCTTTACCCGGCGGATGCAGTTCGTCATCGACTTTCCCATGCCGCAAAAGGCCGAGCGCGAACAGCTGTGGCGCCGCAACCTGCCGCGGCCCGACTGGTGCGAAGACGGGCTGGACATCGCCATGCTGGCCGAGCGGTTCCGCTTTGCCGGCGGCAATATCCGCAACGCCGCCGTCGCCGCGGCCCATCTGGCCGCCGCCGAAAATGCCCGGCTGGCCCCGCGCCACCTTGCCCGCGCCGTCCTGCGCGAGCTGGAGAAATCCGGGCTGCCAAGGGGGGCCGATGACCTGGGCCCCCTGGCCCGCTGGCTGGAGGAGGCGCAATGAACACCGCGGCGGACCTGGTCATCGACATCGGCGAAATCAGCGTCGAAAGCGCCTCGACCCAGGACGCCGCCCGGCTGCGCGCGGTGATCGAACACGCCCTGGCCCAGGCCGCGCGCAGCCTTGCCGGGCTGGCGGCGGGCGCCGGGGCCCTGGGGGACCTGCGGCTGGAGCTGGCCGAGGTCCGCGACCTGCTGGCCCCCGGCGCCGAGGCCGCGCTGGCCCGCAGGCTGGAGATCGCGATCCGCGCCGCATGGGAGGCCGCAAGATGAGCGACGCGATCAATTTCACCCAGGGCGCCTTCGCCGTCTACAATCCCGACGACACCGCCGTCATGGCCAGCTTCATCCCCTTCCGCTTCAACCCGGAATCGCTGACCCGCCAGCTGCAGCTGGAACAGGCGCAGGGGGCCGAGGGCGGGGCAGAGCCCGGCGCCCAGGGCTCGGGGGGCAGCAGCGGGGAACAGGGGGCCGACGCCTCGTCCGGCGCGCTCAAGGAAAGCTTCTCGGTGGTGCTGCGCTTCGACCTGGCCGACCGGGTCGAGGCGCATTCCTCGCTGCCGGTGGAATTCGGCGTGCTGCCGGAAATCTCGGCGCTCGAGGAACTGCTCTATCCCGTCGAAAGCGAGACCGAGGCGCCTTCCGACGGCAGCGAGCCGGTGCGCGCCCGCGGCCGCCGCCCGATCGTGCTGTTCATCTGGGGCGAAAGGCGCGTGGTGCCGGTCAAGATCACCGGCATGGCGATCGCCGAGACCTTCTTCAACGGCAAGCTCTATCCCGTCCGCGCCGAGATCGAGGTCGGGCTGGAGGTGCTGGGCGAGGCCGAGGCCCGCGACAACACCCGCGTCCAGTCCTCGCTGAACTTCACCGCCGCGAACCGCCGCAAGATGGCGCGGCTCTATCTCGACACGACCGCCGACCAGGGCACCAGCATCAACCTGCCGCAATAGGGGAAACCAGCGATGGCCGTCGACAAGAAAAGCCGTTACGCGAAATCCGGCCGGGTGGCCTGGGTGCGGGCGGACGGCTCGCAGGTCGAGCTGATCGGCCTGACCCCGCGCCCCGCCCGCGCGGCGATCTTTGCCGCCGTGGCCACCGACACCGACCGGCTGGATACGCTGGCGACCCGCTATTACCGCGATCCGCTGAAGCTGTGGCGCATCGCCGACGCCTCGCCCGCGCTCGATCCCTTCGACGCGGTGGTGCCGGGCACGCCCGTGCAGATCCCCCCGGACAAGTGAGGACGCCATGGCCACGCCGCGCTTTTCCATCGAGATCGACGGAACCCGGCTTCCGGGGGCGCTGCTTGGCCGGGTCAGCGCGCTGGAACTGACCGAGGCGGACGACCAGCCCGCGCGCCTGGCGCTGCGGATCGGGCTGCGGCAGGGGGCGGACGGCACCTATGACGTGCTGGACGACGGCCCCTTCGAGCCGGGCGCCGAGATCCGCCTGACCCTGGCCGCGCCGGGCGGGGCGGACCAGGTGATGTTTGCCGGCTACCTGTCGCATCTGCGCCCGCATTTCGAGGAACCCGAGGCCAATTCCTGGCTGGAGGTTCTGGCCGCCGACGCCGCCATGCTGATGGCCGCGGAGGAACGCGTGGCCAGCTATCCCGACGCCGGCGATTCCGATGCCGCACGCGAGATCGCCGGCCGCTACGGGCTGCAGGTCGAGGCGCAGGACACCGATGCCAAGCTGGCCGCCGACGACATGCTGCTGATCCAGCGCGCCGACGACTGGTCGTTCCTGCGCCATCTGGCGGCGCGCAACGGCTTCGTCACCTATCTGGAACCCGATCCCGCCTCGGGTCAGCCGACCTGCCATTTCCATCCGCGCGACCTGGGGGGCCAGCCGCAGGCCGACCTGACCATCCTGCGCGAGAATGCCAACCTGGACTGGATCGACTTCGCCGCCAGCCTGGAGCGCCCGGAAAAGCGCCTGGCCCACGGCATCGACGCGGTGGCCAAGCGCATGGTCCGGGCCGACGGCGAGGCGCAGGACGAGCTGCTGGGGCAGGCGCTTTTCGCCGCCGAGGCCGCCGAAGGGCTGGCCCGCGCCGGGGCGACCGGCTCGGTCCGCTTCCTGCGCGGCACGCTGCCCCGCGACGCGGCGATGGGCGCCCATGCGCGCGGGCGCGGGGTCCGGGACCACCTGGCGATCGAGGCAAGGGGCCAGCTCGACCCCGCGCGCTATCGCGGCCTGCTGCGGGCGCATCGCACCGCGCTGATCAAGGGCGTCGGCGACCGGCTCAGCGGCACCTGGTATATCCGCGAGGTCACGACCGAGATGGCCGAGGGCATGCTGGTCCAGCGCTTCTCGGCGCTGACGAACGCCCTGGGACGGCGCGGCGGCGAAGGTTTCGGGCAATCGGCGGAAGAGGAGCCCCCGGCATGAGTGGCAACGGACCAAGGGCGGATTTCGGGCGGATGCTGGCGACGGAAGGGTTGTCCTCGGACCTGCTGCGCGCGCTGGCCGCGCTGGTGGGCGAGGCCGGGCGGCCGGCCTTCTACGGCAAATATGCCGGCATCGTCACCGACCGCGACGACCCCAAGAAGATCGCCCGCATCCGCGCCCGCGTCCCCGAAGTCCTGGGCGAGGACCAGGAAACCGGCTGGGCGCTGCCCTGCCTGCCCTGGGGCGGCGGCCACAACCGCGGCTTCTTCGCCCTGCCCGAGGTCGGCGACACCGTCTGGATCGAGTTCGAGGCCGGCGACCCGATGCGCCCGATCTGGGCCGGCACCTTCTGGGGCGCGCCGGAAAGCAGCGGCGGGCAGGACGACCTGGGAACCGACACCGGCACCGAGGCGCCCGAGGGGCCCGACGGCCCCGCCGCCCCCGGCCTGGTCATCCTGCGCACCAGGGCGGGCCATGTCGTCAGCCTGGACGACGACGGCGAGGTCGTCGTCATCGCCGAGGCCTCGGGCGCCGAGCTGCGCATCTCGGGGCAGGGAGAGATCACCATCACCGCCGACACGATCAAGCTGGGGGCCAATGCCTCGGAATCGCTGATCCTCGGCGACGCCTTCATGCAGCTTTTCAACAGCCATACCCATCCGACCGGCGTCGGCCCCTCGGGGCCGCCCGCCCAGCCGATGGGCTCCAGCCATCTCAGCCAGGTTTCGAAGACGGAATAGACCATGCCGCTTGTCCCCGCCGCCCTTTCGCAATCGCTTCAGTCGCAATGGTTGCCGCGCGACGAGAACGGCGATTTCAAGGACGACGCCTCGGCCTCGGCGCAGGCCCTGGCGGGGGCCGTCGCCGACTGGTTCGGCATGGCGATGGCGGCGGGCATTCCCTGCGCGACGGCGGCGGCGCGCAAGGGCCAGTTGCAGGCGCAGCTGGTGCCCGTGCTGCAAGCCGGCGCGGCTGGGGCGGCGGGACAGGGGATCGCGCTGTCCTTCATGGCCTATGTCGCCGGCCAGTCCTTTGGCCCCGGCGTGGCCGCGCCGCCCGTCGCGACCGCGGCGGCTGGGGCAGCGATCACCGCGGCCCTGTCCGACACCGGCGCCGCGCAATCCTCGCGCGCCGACCGGATCGCGGCGGCGCTGCATGCCCAGGCCCTGTCCGCGATCGTGACCTTTCCGCCGCCCATGCCCCCCGCGCCCGTCACCTGAAAGGAAAGACAGGATGGCCGCCCGACATATCGCCGATCCCTTCGCCCTTGGCCCGCCGCTGGTGCGCGCCGGCACCCGGCTGCGCCGCGAGGGGCTGGCCGAGACCGAGGATGCGCATATCCATGTCCGCGACCGCATCATGGCGGTGCTGTTCACCCGCCCGGCCGAGCGCGTCATGCGCCCGCGCTTCGGCGCGGGGCTGGATGCGCAGGTGTTCCAGAACATCTCTCCGCTGGCGCTGTCGGCCATCGAATACCGCATCCGCGAAAGCCTCGACGCGGTTTTCGCCGGCGAGGTCACGCTGGAGGAGCTGACCGTCGAGAATGGCGGCGACGAGGGCACGGTTCTGGTCTCGATCGACTACGCCCTGCGCGCCGACCGCACGCCCCACCGGCTGGAGGTGGTGCTATGAGCGAGCCGGGCGCCTTCGGACTGCAATGGGGCGAGGCCGAGATCGGGCCGGGCTGGCAGGGAATCGCGGCGCTGAGCTTTTCCGAACCGCCACCGCCGGGCTTTGCCGTGGCCCTGTCGGTGCGGCTGGCCAAGCCGGCCGCGGGCCTTGCGCCCCAGGACATCGCCGTCACAGCGCCCGGCGGCCTGCCGCTGGAGGCCGAGGTGATGCCGGTCGCGGATGGCGACGGCACCATCACCGTCCGCTTCGTCCAGCAGGGGCCGCGCGGCCGGACGCTGGTGCGGCTGCTTTCGGGCGGCGACGACCCGCTCGACCCGTTCTTCGCCGAGGCAGGCTTCGATTTCTTCGTCGCCTGCCCGGCGGGCGATTGCCGCGAACCCGCCGCGCCGCCCCCGCCGCCGGGGGTGCAGCCCGCCATCGACCTTGCGACCAAGGATTTCACCGGCTTCCTTGCGGTGATGCAGAACTGGGCCGCCGCCACCGATCCGAACTGGGCCGGCACCAACCCCGCCTCGACCGAGGCGATGCTGGTCGAACTGCTGGCCCATCATGCCGAGATGCTGTCGCTGCACCAGGACCGCGTCGCGCAGGAGGCGTTCGTCGACACCGCGCGCGAGCGGCTTTCGCTCAGCCGCCATGCCGCCGCGCTCGGCCTGGCGCTGGACGAGGGCGGCTCGGCCCTTGCCGTCGTCGCCGTGGACCTGCCGCCCGGCCGGGCGGGCTTCCTGCCCGCGGGCACCCGTTTCGTGCGCGAAGAGAGCATGGGCCGGATCACCGCCACCTTCACCAGCCGGGCCCCCGCCATGCTGGACGCCGCCTGGAATGCCGGGCTGCAGCGCGATGCCGACCGCGGCCTGCTGCGGCCGGCGGCCTGGCCCGGCGCGCCCGATGCGATCCTGCCCGCCGGCGCGCGCGAATTGCTGCTGTGGGGCTGGGGCGCGCATCTGCTGCCGGGCCAGCGCATCGCGCTGGTGCAGGGCCGCGCCGCCCATGTCACCCGGATCGCGGCCCTGGCCGAGATCAGCCAGCCGGGCTGGACCGCCGCCCCCTCGGACCCCGCCCACACGCTGCCGCGCGAGCTGACGCGGCTGGAACTGGCCGAGCCGCTGCCCCTGCCCTTCCGGCCCTGGTCGGACCCCGAGGGCGCGCCGCTGCTGATCACCGCGAACCTGGTCGAGGCGATCCATGGCGACCCCGCCAGCGCCGCGAACGAGGAAGGCGCGGCAATGGGCCTGGGCGCCGGCCGGCAGGACGTCGTCACCGCCACCGACCTGCTGACCGGGGCAGTCACGATCCGCGCGCTCAGGACGCCGCAGCCGCAGGTGCTGACGGACGGGGACGGCCGCCCCTCGGTCCGGCTGCATGTCGGGGCCGAGCCATGGGAATGGCAGCCGACGCTGATGAACTCGGCCGGCTTCGACCGCCATTTCACCACCGAGACGGAAGAGGACGGCGCGGTCTGGCTGATGTTCGGCGACGGCAATCGCGGCCGGGCGCTGCCCCTGCCGCCGGGGTCGGGGCCGCGGGCGCTGGCGAACCAGCCCGCGCACCAGCGCATAAGGCTGGGCTGGCGGCAGGGCGATGCCGAGGCGGGAAACCTGGGCGCCTTCGCCCTGACCGGCGCGCGCGCGCCGGGCGGCGGCGATGCCGGGGCGGCGGCGGATTTCGCGACGCTGGCGCCGGTCGCCGCGACGAACCTGCTGCCGGCGGCGGGCGGGCGGGCGCGGGTCTCGACCGCCGTCGCCCGCGACCTGATCCCGGAATCGATCCGCAACCCCGCCCGCGCCCGCTGCGTCACCGCCGACGACTACGCCCGCGCGGCCGAGGACATCTCCGGCGTCGCCCGCGCCGCGGCAAAACCGCTGGGAGGGGTGTTCAACACCATCCTGGTCCTTTGCGCCCCGGACCAGGGCGACCGGCTGGACGCCACGACGGCCGCGGCGGTCCACGCCCATCTCGACGCGCTGCGCATGGCGGGACGCGAGCATGTGCTGGGCGCGCCGGATTACGTGGCGCTGGACCTGCATCTTGTCGTCTGCCCGCGCGCGGGCGCCGGCGCCGCCGCGATCCGCCGCGCCCTGCGCGAGGCGCTGGCGCCGGGCAGCGCGGCGCGGCCGGGCTTCTTCCACCCCTCGCGCCGGGGCTTCGGCGACACCGTGCTGCTGTCCGAACTGCTGGCCGCCGCCGCCCGCGCGCCCGGCGTGGGCGCGGTCAAGGCCGCGACCTTCCGCCCGCTGCGCCGCGCGGGCGCGCCCGCCGTCCTGCCGGCGATCGAGCTGGGCCCGACCGAGATCGCGCAATTTTCCGGCGACGAGGCGCGGCCCGAACAGGGCCGGCTGACCGTCACCGTCATGGGCACCGACACGCCGCCGCCCGGCCAGGGCTTCGTCGTGGCCGGCCCCGCACCCGAACCCGCAAGTACGGGGTAAAGCCATGTCGCGCCCGCCGATCCATCGCCCCAGCTCCTCGCCCCGCGGCGGCAGCCGCTATTTCGGGCCCGATTTCAACGCATTGGTCGGGCTAGCCGAAGCCGTCGCCCGCGACGGCCACGGCATCGAGATCCCGGCCAAGGGGCGCGGCCTTGCCCGCACGCTGATCGAACTGCCGGCGCTGGTCGCGCATATCCTGGGCGAGCATCAGGGGCTTTATGCGCGCGAAGCCTGCCTCGGCTCGGCCCGGCTGGCCGAAAACCTGACCCGCCATGCCCGCAAGCTGGCCTACAGCCCCGGCCCCGGCGCGGCGGCAACCGGGCTTGCGGCCTTCACCGTCAAGCCCGGCTTGTCGGGCAGCCTGCCGCAGGGCTTCGCCTTGCAGACTTCGTCCCTGGGCGAGGCCAGGGCGCAGACCTTCGAGACCCTGGCCGAGGCGCAGCTCGACGCGCAATGGAACGCCATCCGCCCCGCCGGGGCCGAGATCCCCGACCCGGTCCAGGCCACAGACGGGCATCTGGTGCTGCGCCTGAAAAAGCGCCACGGGCTGGGCAAGGACGAGATCGTCGTCCTGGACGGCGCGCGCGGGCTCGGCGTCTTTCGCGTCGCCGACGCGATGGAGGGCAGCAGGCCGCCGCAGATCGGGCTGCGGCACATCGGCGGCCATGCCTTTGCCGAGGCGGGCACCGGCGCGGACTGGCTGGCCGGCTATCGCATCCTGGCCCGGCCGCGCCATGACGCGCGGCTGTTCGGCTGGAACGCTCCGGGCGCGCTCTGGCCGGCCGGGGCGCTGGCCGCGGCCCAGCCCTATGCCAGCCCGCCGACCACCCAGCCCGCGGGCACCACCGCCTTCGGCTATGTCTCGCCCGCGGCGCTCGGCAATGCCCTGCTGCTTGCGGAAGCGCTGAACGATCCGCCCGCGCCCGGCGACGCGGCCGTGGTGCTTTTCCCCGACCGGGCCGAGGTCTATTGGCTGGAAACCCTGGCCGAGACGGTCGTGACCTTCCTGCGCGGCGAAGTGACCGAACAGCCCAAGGTCGCGACCTCGACCAATGCGGCGGGCGCGGCCGTGGTGTCGGTCACGACCGAAAAGACCGTCACCGAAACCGCGCTTTCCGGCCGGGCGACCACGCTGGGGCTGGCCATGCCCTCGCCCGCCCGGCCGCTGCGGTCATGGACCGAGTTTCCGCTGGACGCCCATGTCCTGACCGGCTGGTCCGAGGTGCTGGAGCCCCTGCCCGCCATCCCGAACCCGGCGCCGCTCCAGCCCGAGTTCGCGGTCGCGGCGGACCTCTCTGCCATGCGCCCCGGCCGCCCGGCGATCCTGCGCCGCGTCTCGACCGGCGAGGCGCGCGAGGCGATCTTCGCCGCGATCAAGCCGCCGGCCGCCGGCAGCGAGGGCTGGACCCTGCGGCTGGAAGTGCCGGGCGGCTTTCCCGCGGGCTGGCCGATGGGCGATGTCGAGGTGCTGGGCAATGTCGTCCGCGTCAGCCATGGCGAGGCGAAGCAGGAAATCCTGGGCAGTTCGGACGGGGTGACGCCGCACCAGGAATTCGCGCTGAAGAACGCCCCCGTCACCCGCCTGCCCGGCGCGCTCGGCAGCCGCATGGCGCTGGAAGTGCGCGTCGACGGCGTGCTGTGGGATCTGGCCCCCGACTTCCACGGCGCCGGCCCCGACGCGCGGGTCCATCTGGCCCAGACCGATGCGGCGGGCGAGGTCCGCATCCGCTTCGGCGGCGAGGGGCGGGGCGCGATCCCGCCCTCGGGGCGGCGCAACGTGGCCGCCGCCTATCGCTGCGGGCTGGGGGCCGCGGGCAATGCCGGCGCCGGCCGGCTCAGCCGCATCCGCAAGGCGTCGCCGCTGATCGGGGCGGTGACGAACCCCCTGCCCATCGCCGGCGGCGCCGATCCCGCCGGGGCCGACGACATCGCCCGGCAGGCGGTGCGCCCGGTCCGGGTCTTCGACCGCGCCGTCTCGATCGAGGACCACGCCGACCTGGCGCTGCTTTTCCCCGGCATCAGCCGCGCCTCGGCCCGCTGGCGCGACGGCGTGGGGATCGAGCTTGTCGCCGCCGATGCCGAGGGCAACGGCCCGGCCGATCTTGCGGGTTTCACCGCCTTCCTGGATGCGCGCCGCGATACCGGGCAGGCGCTGGTCGTCGCCGCCCCGCAGGCGGTGGACATCGCGCTGGCCCTGCGGATCGAACGCGACCGCGCCTGGCTGGCCGAGGCCGCGCGGCAAGAGGCCGAGGCGCTGTTGCTGGGCGGGGGCGGCCTGCCGGGGCTGTTCAGCTTTGCCGGGCGCGAACTCTCGGCGCCGCAATCGCTGTCGGGCCTTTATGCGCAGCTGCTGGATCGGCCCGGCATCGCCGCGGTGCTGGCGACGCGCTACCGGCTGGCCCTGCCCGCGGCGGGCACGGCCGAGGTCGCCGACATCATCCACGCCAGCACCCGGCAATGGCTGCGGCTGAAGCCCTCGGCGCTGGAGATCCAGGTGCTGGAACCCGGCGCCTTGGGCCGCCTGCAACAGGGGGGCGCGCCATGAGCTATCCCTATGACCGCGACCACCTGAACCGCACGCGCGACCTGCTCCATGCGCTCGTCCCCGAATACTACAAGCGCCGCGACCGGGCCGCCGCGCTGGCCGAGCCGCCCGAGCCCGCCGAGTTGCTGGCCATGGTCGAGGCGCTTGCCGCCCCCCTGGCCGCCCTGCGCCAATCGGTCGAGGAACTCCATGCCGACCTGTTCATCGAAAGCGCGGGCGAAGAGATGCTGCCCGTGCTGGCCGCCTCGATCGGGCTGGAGCTGGTGTTTCGCGACGCAGACGCAAACCGCCGCAACCT
>JAANMV010003804.1_pt1 | contig 12657 bp, 9 predicted proteins | sample 7279661 | NCBI WGS metagenome assembly JAANMV01 (sample SAMN14094540, study PRJNA606508) | bioreactor metagenome | isolation source: A lab-scale SPAN reactor treating ammonium-rich wastewater day 121 | place: Ireland: Galway | collected 2017-05-16 | reverse complement strand
GCCGAGAATGACCCGGTCGCGTACCGGGCGGCGATGCGGGCGCTGTTCGGTTGGAGCGTGGCCGATCGTATCGGGGGCATCCGGTGTGCGGTGCTGGTGTCCGATCGCCTGGACATCCTGATCGTCGATCCGGCCAGTCCCGACGGAGTGCGGGCGCTCGACTGGCTGGGCACGCTCGACCGGCGGGTGCCGGTGGTCCACGCTGTGGCGCGCGGGGCCACGGGCAGTGCGCGCCACGCGCTCTCGATCGATCGCCTGACGCTGCAGTTGCTGCCGATCCTGAACCGGGTGGTCGAGATGGAACTGCTCGCGCCCACGGCGCAGGCACCGGAGTTGCGCGCGGGTTTGCGCGCAGCGCCGCCGGTGGCGCCGGGGCAAGGCGGTCCGGCCGGCAGCCCGCAGACGCGCGATTTCCTGCGCGAGGCCGCGCGTCTGTCGCGCGAGGGCGACAGCGCGCGCGAGGCGGCGATGCTCGCCGCCGCGCCGGCTGCGGCATCGCCAGCCGCGCCCGCAGGGCCGGACGATTCGGCCACCGCTGCAGCGGCTGCACGCGGCGCCGCGCCGGCCCCGGGTGTACAGGGGCCGCAGGCCGCGCCCGCGCAGGGGCCGCAGGCTGCGCCCCCCGCACCGACGCCGCAGGCTGCGCCCGATGCCGCAGCCGCATCCCGGCCGGCCTCGAACCTGCTCCCGTTCCCGCTGAACGGGGAGGCATCCGCGCCGCGACTCCGCGTGCTGGTGGTCGACGACAGTCCGACGGTGCGCAAGCAGCTGTCGCTGGCGTTCGCCCGGATGCGCATCGAATGCGACGCGGTGGCCAGCGCCGCGCAGGCGCTCGAGCGGCTCGACGAGCATCACTACGACCTCGCTCTGGTCGACGTGGTGATGCCGGAGATGGACGGCTACAAGCTCACCCGGCAGATCCGGCGGCGCCATCGCGGGTTGCCGGTCATCATCCTCACCAGCCGTTCCTCGCCGTTCGACCTTGCGCGCGGCGCGCTCGCCGGTTGCAGCAGCTACCTCGTGAAGCCGGTGCCGCTGCGTCAGCTGGAAGCGGCCGTCGTGAAACACCTGCGCCGCTCGCTGGCCATCGACGACCTGGGTGGCCTGATCCGGCTGAGCCCCGATCCGCAGCAGGCGCGTGGCGCATCGCAGGGCGCAGCGGCGCCGGCCCGCGACGACGCGGCCGCCGGCCGCACTTCCCGTTCGGCGGGACAATGACCGCGGCGATGCGCGCACCGGAGCCGAAGGCGCACGAGTGCGCCCGCACCGCGCTGGTGGTCGACGACCAGGCCAGCGCGCGCGCGCGGATGACGACGATCCTCACCGATGCCGGCTGGCGCGTGAGCACCGCCGGCAGTGCTGCCGAGGCGCTCGAGAAAGCCCGCGCCGAGCGGCCGTCGATCATTTTCCTCGACATCGTGATGCCGGACATGGACGGCTACCAGACTTGCCGCAAGCTCGCGGTCGATCCGCTCACGCGCTCGATTCCGGTGGTCTTCGTCTCCACCAAGTGCCAGCGGGCCGACCAGGTCTGGGCGCGCATGCAGGGCGGCAAGGCGCTGATCGGCAAGCCCTTCAGCGATGCGCAGGTGCTCGATGCGCTGAGGTTCGCGCTTCGATGAGCTCGCCCGCCTTCGACGAGACGGACGCCGCGCCGCCGTCGGCGACGCGCTTCGCCGCGCGGCTCGGTGGCGTGAGCGTCGCGCTGCCCGCCGGCACGCCGCTGGAGTTCGTCGCCGACGCGACGCTCTACCCGCTGCCGCTCGCCCCGATGCGCGTGGCGGGCCTGATGCAGTTGCGCGGCCAGCCGCTGGTCGTGCTCGACGCGTCGCCCCGGCCCCAGGGGGCGGTGGCGATCGATCGCCACGACGTGCTGGTGGTGGGCAGGCCGCCGCAGGCCGCCGCGCTCCTGGTTGACGGTCCGCCGCGTGCGCTCGCCGACGGCCAATGGCATCCGGTGCGCGGCACACGCCCCGATTGCGCCTTTGCCGCGGCGCTCGATGTCGCCGCGCCCGAGCCCCGCGCGTCGGCCGCGGTCGGCGAAGCCCTCTACGAAGTCGATCCCGAGCGCCTGTTCGAGGTGCTGGTGCGGAGTTGAACGCAACGATGGCCTCGCGCTCGTTCGCGCAGCAATTGCGCCGCGGCATCACCGTGCTGGCGGCGGTTCCGCTGGCAGTGGCGACGATCGCCGCCGTGCTCGCGTGGCTGATCGCGCGCGAAGTGCTGGCACCAGGCCAGGCGATCGGCATCGTCGTGGTGGTGATGGGGCTGGCCGCGCTGCTGGCACTCGGCGGCTTCGTCTACGGCCGGCGGCTGGCCCGTTCGGCAAGCGAACCGATCGAGCGCATCCAGGCCACGCTCGAGGCGCTGGCCGACGGCGATCTCGACGCACGCGTGCGCTGGCCCGGGCGCGACGAGTTCGCGGGGCTGGCCGACGCGCTCGACCGGTTGCTCGACGATCGCGTCGCGGGCCTGAACCGCGCAATCCGGGAGAGCGAAGACCTGAACGACTCGGTCATCGCGATCATGCAGGCCGTGGGCACGATCGCCTCGACGAAGGACCTGTCGATCCGCGTGCCGGTCACCGAGAACGTCACCGGCGCGATCGCCGATGCGCTGAACCTGCTCACCGAGGAGACCGCGCGCGTGCTGAGCAACGTGGCTGCGCTCTCGGGCGACGTGGCGCAGGCCACGTTCGCGGTGCGCGGCCAGTCGGATCTCGCGATCCAGGCGGCGGCGCGCGAGCAGCGCGAAGTCGGGCTGGCGGCGGCCGAACTGGCGCGCGCCGCGCAGGCGCTCGTCGCCGTCGCCGATCGCGCGCGCCAGGTGAACGAGTCGGCGGTGCGCGCCGGCGTCGAAACCGGCGAGGCGGTGCGCGTGGTCGGCGCCACGCTGCAGGGCATTGCGCAGTCGCGCGAGCTGATCCGCGAGACCGGCAAGCGCATCAAGCAGCTGGGCGAGCGCTCGCAGGAGATCGGCCAGGTGGTCGGCATCATCCAGGCGATTGCGCAGCGCACCGGCATTCTCGCGCTCAATGCCTCGATGCAGGCGGCGAGCGCCGGGGAGGCGGGGCGCAGCTTCGCGGTGGTCGCCGACGAGGTGAAGCGGCTCTCGGAGTCGGCGCGCGAGTCGGCGACGCGGATCTCGCGGCTGGTCAACGCGATCCAGACCGGCACGCACGAGACGGTGCGCGCGATGAACGAGGCGATTGCGCAGGTCGTGCAGATCAGCCGGATGGCCGACGATGCCGGACAGGCGATGCGGCGCACGCGACAGGAGACCGAATCGCTGGTCGAGAATGTGCGCGAGATCGCGGCCACTTCCGAGGAACAGGCGCGGGTCAGCTCGGCGCTGCAGGCGCGCGCCGACGTGATCCGCGAGGCGAGCGCGGAGACCACCCGGCAGCTGCGGGCGCAGTCGATCGAGACGCGCCGCCTGGTCGAATACGCGCGCTCGCTCGTCGAGGAAGTCAGCGTCTTCAGAACCTCCAGGCCGTGAGTGCCGGAGCGAAGCGGTGAGCCCGACTCCGAACCCGACCCCGCATCCGGACGATCCGGCCCGGCGCGCGGCCGCGCAGGGCGACGCCCGGCTCGATGCGCTGGATGCGGCGGCGGTCGGCCTTCTCGAGCCGCTGATTCACGCGACCGACGCCGAAGTGGTCGGACACGCGCCGCAGGAGGCTGCCGGCGCAGCAGCGGCCGTCGCAAGCTGGCGCACCGGGCTTGCCGACGCGCTCGGGCGGCTCGCCCGCGCCGCACTGGAACTCGAACTGGTCGGGCTCGGCCACGCGGTGGGGCTGCTGCGCGCGCACCTGCTCGGCCCGGTGCGTCCCGAGGACGGCGCGCTGGAACTCGCATCGGCCGAGGGCTGGGTGTCGGACGCAATCGCTTTCTGCAGCGGGCAACTGCCTGCGTCGGAAGCCGGCAGCCTGATCGAGCGGCTGCGCGACTGGCCGGGAATGGCCACGCGCGTGAGTGCCGATCTGCTCGGGCCGATCTCCGCGCGGCTGCGCCAGGACGCCGAGCGGATCGCGGCCGCGACGCTGGCAGCGATGCAGCCCGCCGCGCTGGAGGTCGGTGCGGACGAACTGGAGATGCTCGCCGAGGCGGCCGGGCAACTCGACGAGGAGTTTGCCGCAGCGCTCGCCGAAGCTGATCCCGCCACGCCGGCCGGGCAGCACGAGGCCCAACTCGCCGATGCGCTGGAAGCCGCCGCCGATGCGGTGGAGCGTTTCGCGAACGCGGTCGGCTACATCGGCCTGGAGCCGGTTGCCGCGGTGCTCGAAGGGCTCGGCGCCAACCTGCTGACGCTCGCACGCGAACCCCGGCGGTTCGCCGCACGGCATCGCGAGCTGCTCGCGCAGCTCGGGCCTGCCTGGGCACGCTTGTTCGGCGCGCCCTCGCCGCAGGCGGCCGCCGGCGCGCTGGCCCTGCTCGAAGACGCAGCCTGGCCACGGCCGGCAGCGCCGGAGGCGATCGCCGCGGCCCGGCGGCGTTTCGATACGCTCGCCACGGTCGGCACACGGCGCGTCGCTGCCGCCGAAGAGGCGCTCGACGAGAGCGAACTGTCGCTCGAGATCCCGCTCGACGCCGACCGCAGCGTGGTCGAGAACCTGCTGCGCGAACTGCCGGCGCTGTCGGCGGAGCTCTCCGCGTGCATCGAGCGCGTCGGCGCGGGTTCGGCCGAGGCGATCGCATCGGCGCAGCGCATCGCGCACACGCTGAAGGGGTCCGCGAACACCGTGGGCGTGCGCGGCATCGCGCTGCTCACGCACCAGCTCGAAGACCTGCTGCAGCTGTTGGCGCCGGCCGACGCTGCGCTTTCGCCCGAGCTGGCCGGGGTCCTGGCCGACGCCGCCGATTGCGTTGCCGAGATGAGCGAGTCGGTGGCCGGGCTCGGAGCGCCGCCGCGACAGCCGGTCGAGGTGCTGCGGTCGGTGCGCGACTGGACCAACCGCCTGCTGCAGCAACCCGACGCCTGGCGGACGCCCGTCACGCCGGTGATCGGGGCCGAGCATGCCGCCGCGCCGACCGCGCCGGTCGTCGAGCCGATCATAGAGGCGGTCGTCGAACCGGTCGTCGGGCCGGTCGTCGAACCGATCATCGAGCCGGTCGTCGAACCGGTCATCGAGCCGGCTGCCGAACCCGCCGAGCCGGTTTCACCGCCGCCCGAGCCGGGGACGGGCGCCGACGAATGGCTGAGGGTGCCGGCCTCGCTGATCGAACGCCTGCTGGCCAGCGCCAACGAGGCGGCGATCCTGCTGTCGCAGGCGCAGGAGCAGGCGCTCGAAGTCGACCGGATGCGCGCCACGTTGCGGATGGGCACCGACCAGCTGCAGGATCTCGCCGGAGAACTGGAACGACTGGTCGACGTGCGCGGCACCGCGCTGGGCGAGCGACGCGCGCGCGAGAGTGCGCACTTCGACGCGCTCGAACTCGACGAATACGACGACCTGCACATGGTGTCGCGCCGCATCGCCGAGTCGGGCGCGGACGGGCGGCTGATCGAACAGACGCTCGGAGGCACGGTGGCGGCGCTGCGCGACTCGCTGTCGCAGCTCGAGCGCGTGCAGGTCGAACTGCGCGAGGCGGCGCTGCAGACGCGCACGGTGCGCGTGGACATGGTGCTGCCGCGCTGGCGGCGCACCGTGCGGCAGGCGGTGCGCGCGAGCGGCCACGAGGCGAGCCTTCAGGTCGAGGGCGAATCCACCGAGATCGACACACAGTTGCTGCAGGCGCTGGTCGAACCGGTGGCGCACCTGCTGCGCAACGCGATCGATCACGGCATCGAGTCGCCGCTGCAGCGGCAGGCGCTGGGCAAGCCGCCCGCCGGCAGCATCGTGCTCCGCTTCGCCCGCGAGGGGGCCGAGCTGGTGATCGACTGCAGCGACGACGGCCGCGGGCTCGATCTGCACGCGGTGCGCGATCGCGCGGTCGCGCTCGGCCTGCTCGATGCGGGGGAGCGCTGCGACGACGCGACGCTGGCACGCTTCGTGCTGCTGCCCGGCTTCTCCACGCGCGCACGTGCAACGCAGCTCTCGGGCCGCGGCATCGGCCTGGACGTCGTGAACCAGGCAGTGCGCGAACAGCGCGGCACGGTCGACATCTCGTCGACGCCGGGCGAGGGCATGCGCGTGCGCCTGCGCGTGCCGGTGCGCATGGCCGCGTTGCCGGTCATCGTCGTGCGCTCGCACTCGCACGTGCTGGCGCTGGCGGTGCGCGAGGTCGAGCAGGTGCTGAGTGCCGAGCGCATCGTCGACGACGCGGACGGGACGCGGCGCTTCGTGGGCACCTCGGGCCCGATGCGACTGGTGCGGCTCGAAGATGCACTCGGGCTGCCCGAGGATGCGTTCGCGCCACCGCCCGGCGCGCAGCCCGCAGCGCCCGCGGTGCTGCAGGTGCGCCTGCCCGGCGGCGAGCGGGTCGCGGTGCTGGTCGCCGAACCCGGGCAGACGCGCAACGTCGTGGTGCGCCCGCTGGCCGCGTTCCTGCCGCCGATTCCCGGGATCGAAGGGGCCGCGGTGCTGGGCGACGGTGCCGTCGCACCGGTGGTCGATCTGCCCGTGCTGCTGGCCGCGCGCGAAGGCGCACGTGCGGCGCCGGCGCTCGAGGCGGCACGGCGCGCACTGCCGGTGTGCCTGGTCGTCGACGATTCGGTGAGCGTGCGCCGCACGATGGAGAACTTCGTTCGCGACCTGGGCTTCCAGGCCGACAGCGCCGCCGACGGCATCGAGGCGCTCGAATGCGTGGCCCGCCGCGTGCCCGCGCTGGTGTTGGCCGACCTCGAAATGCCGCGGATGAACGGCGTGGAACTGGTGCGCGCGCTGCGCGAGAAGCCGGCGACACGCTCGGTTCCGGTCGTCATGATCACCTCGCGCTCCTCCGAGAAGCACCGGCAGCTCGCACTCGATGCGGGTGTCGACGTCTTCCTCACTAAGCCGTACACCGAAGACGCGCTCGCGAGCCACATCGCGCGCCTGCTCGAGCGGCGCTGAAGCCCGCCCGGGGCGCTCTTGTCCCGGGGCGCCGCGTTGCGATAGCATCGATCGGGGCATCCTGGCCGACGGGGGCAGCAACGGATGCACTGGAGGAGACATGCAGGTCAGCGAAGTGCTTCGGGTGAAGGGCAGCACGCTGTTCACGGTGAACCCGGAAACGATGCTGTCCGACTGCGTGATCACGATGGCCGATCACGACGTCGGCTCGCTCGTCGTCATGGATCGCGGACGACTCGCCGGCATGCTCACGTTCCGCGAGATCGTGCGCGTGCTCGCACGCCGCCAGCTCGAGCACCGCGCGGGTCCCACGCCACCGGTCGCCGAGATCGTGGTGCGTGACGTGATGAACGCCGACCCGTTCGTCGTCTCCCCCGAGATGGACGTGAACGAGCTGCGCCGGGTGATGCTCGAGACGCGCCAGCGCTACCTGCCGGTGATGGACGGCACGGTGCTGCTCGGCGTGATTTCGTTCCACGACGTGGCCAAGGCGGTGCTCGAGGAGCAGAGCTTCGAGAACCGGATGCTGAAGGCGTACATCCGCGACTGGCCGGTCGAGGGGTGATCGCGATTGCGTTGGGTTGCGTGCGGCGCCCGAGCGGTGGGCCGTAGGCGCCCTTGGGGGCCGTGCGCCCGGTGTCGGACGCGGACGCGCTGTCCTACGGAAACGCTTGGTCGCTTGCGCGGAGCCCGCACCGTCGGCCCCAACTCGGTCGCTTCGCTCCCTCAGACAGGGGCCGACTCGCGCTGCGCGCGTGCGGTCTCCGCTTCGCTCCCGCGCCAGCGCCTACGCGTCCGACACCGGGCGCACGGCCCCCAAGGGCGCCTACGGCCCACCGCTCGGGCGCCGCACGCAACCCAACGCAACCCCCCGTGGCGCAGCGAGACCGCTTGGCATACCGGGCGGCAACCGGCCTCGCTCACAGCTAGAATCCGCCCATGCGTATCCTGATCAGCAACGACGACGGCTATTTCGCCCCCGGCATCGAGGCGCTCGCCAACGTGGCCCGCGAGTTCGGCGAGGTCACCGTGGTGGCGCCCGAACGCGACCGCAGCGGCGCCTCGAATTCCCTCACGCTCGACCGACCGTTGTCGGTGCGCACGGCGGCGAGCGGCTTCATGTACCTGAACGGCACGCCCACCGACTGCGTACACCTCGCGGTGACCGGCCTGCTCGAGCACAAGCCCGACCTGGTGCTCTCGGGAATCAACGACGGCGCGAACATGGGCGACGACACGATCTACTCGGGCACGGTGGCAGCTGCGATGGAGGGCTACCAGCTCGGGGTGCCGTCGATCGCGTTCTCGCTGGCCAGGCGCGGCCAGGAACACCTCGCCACCGCCGCCAAGGTCGCGCGCGACCTGCTTGCGCGGCTGACGCGCTGGCCGCTGCAGGGCCCGCTGCTGCTCAACGTCAACGTGCCCGCGTGCCCGCTCTCCGAGTTGCGTGGCGTGCAGGTCACGCGGCTGGGCCGCCGCCATCTCGCCGAGCCGACGGTGCCGGCGCGCAGCCCGCGCGGCGACGTGATCTACTGGATCGGTCCGGCGGGCGCCGCCAAGGAGGCGGGGCCCGGCACCGATTTCCACGCGGTCGACAACGGCTGGGCGTCGATCACTCCGCTCGACATCGACCTGACTGCGGCGTACTCGCTCGGCCAGGTGCGCGACTGGCTCGACCAGCAATGAACGCGCGCCGGTCGGCGTGCCGCGCGATGGCCCGCGGGGCGGTTCGGTCGTGAGCCGGCGTCCGGCCTGGTTGCCGCCGCCGCGGCCGCCCGGTGACGCGCGCGCGAAGCGTGCTGCGCCGCCGCAGCCACCGGCCGGCCCTGCGCTGGCGCCGGACAGCGCGCGGGCACGCATGGTCGAGGCGCTGCGCCGCATCGGCGTGCGCGATGCACGGGTGCTCGACGCGATCGGGCAGGTCCCGCGCCATGCGTTCGTCGACGCCGCGCTCGCCAGCCGCGCCTACGAAGACGTGGCGCTGCCGATCGGCCACGGCCAGACGATCTCGAAGCCGAGCACCGTGGCGCGGATGATCGAACTGGTCGTGCAGTCGCTGCCCGAATCACGCCTGGCATCGGCCCGGGTGCTGGAGATCGGCACCGGCTGCGGCTACCAGGCAGCGGTGCTGGCGCGCGTGTTCGGACAGGTGGTGTCGGTGGAGCGGGTGCGCGGCCTGCACGAACAGGCACGCAACAACCTGCGCACGCTGCGCATCGCGAACCTGCGGCTGGTCTTCGGCGACGGCAATCTCGGCGTCGCGCAGGCTGCGCCATTCGACGCGATCGTGATGGCCGCAGCCGGTGAAGCGGTACCCGACGCGCTGCTCGAACAGATGAGAGTGGGCGCGCGCCTGATCGCGCCGATCGGCACGACGCGCCAGGCGCTGCATCTGGTCGAGCGCATCGATCGCGAGCGCTGGCAGGTCGCGGTGCTCGATGCGGTACGATTCGTCCCGTTGCGCACCGGCACTTCGTAGCACGACTCGTGGTGCCATTGCTGCGCCTATCGAATGCGCCCGGGCGGCGCGACACGGCCATGGCGAAACACATGCAAGGCGCCAGCCTCTCCGGGGCTCGGGCGTCCCTCCCGATTACCGCACAGCCGCGCATCGCGCACGCTGCGCTGCTGGGCACGATCGCCGCGTTGCTGGCGGCTTGCGCGAGCCCATATCATCCCGCGCCGATCGTGCACCGTGCGCCGACGATGCGGCCGGCCGCCACCCCGGCCCCGACCCCGCCGCCACCACCGGCAGCCGCGACGCCGCCGCCGCGCCAGCCGACGGCTGCCGAAGCGCCGGTGGCGATCGAGACCACGCCGATTCCGTCGAGTCGCATCGAGTCGCGCCCGTTGCCGGGGCCCGGCGGCACGATCGCTGCGCCGCCGCCGCCGCAGGCGTCGAACATGCTCAAGACCGAACCGAAGGCCACGCGGCAGCCGTACTCCGACGCGTTGTACGACGAACTGAAGGGCCCGGCGGCGCCCGCCGCTGCGGTGCCCGGCCCGGTCGCGGTGGCGCCCCCCAGCGTCGCGGTGCCGGCGCCGCCGGCTGCGCCCACGGTGCCGCAATCGGCTGCGCCGGCGCGGGTCGAGGCTGCGGGCAGCGCCGATTTCATCTGGCCGGCGACGGGCCAGGTGCTCCAGGGCTTCGCCGAGCCGCGCAACATGGGCATCACGATCGCCGGCAAACCCGGAGACCCGATCGTCGCGGCGGCCGACGGCCGCGTGATCTTCAGCGGACCCGGCCCGCGCGGCTACGGCAACCTGGTGATCCTGAAGCATCCGAACGAGACGCTGTCGGTCTACGGGCACAACCGCACGCTGCTGGTGAAGGAAGGCCAGAACGTGAAGCGCGGCCAGCGCATCGCCGAGCTCGGCAGCTCGGGCGCCGACAGCCCGCAGTTGCGCTTCGAGATCCGCAAGGACGGCAAACCGGTCGATCCGCGCAAATACCTGCCGCCGCGCTGAGAACGCGGCGCCCGCAGCGATGGTTCCCGTCCTGTGCTTCGACATCGAGACCGTGCCCGACGTGGCCGGTCTGCGAACGATTCACGGCATCGACGCGTCGGTCGACGACGCCGAAGTGGCCGAACGCGCCTTCGCGCGACGGCGCGAGCAGACCGGCAGCGACTTCCTGCCGCTGCACCTGCATCGCGTGGTCGCGATCGGCGCGCTGCTGCGCACCGACGACGAACTGAAAGTGCGCTGCATCGGCGAGCCCGGCGACCCGGAGGCGAAGCTGGTCAGGGGCTTCTACCAGCTGGTCGAGCGCCACACGCCGCAACTGGTGTCGTGGAACGGCGGCGGCTTCGACCTGCAGGTGCTGCACTACCGCTCGCTGGTGAACGGCGTGCAGGCGGCGCGCTACTGGGAGCAGGGCGACGACGATCGCGAGTTCAAGTGGAACAACTACCTCGGCCGCTACCACTCGCGCCATCTCGACCTGATGGACGTGCTCGCGCTGTACACGCCGCGCGCGAACGCGCCACTCGACGAACTGGCGAAGCTGTGCGGCTTCCCCGGCAAGCTGGGCATGGACGGCTCGCAGGTCTGGCCCGCGTACCGGGCCGGGCGCCTGCCCGAGATCCGCGCCTATTGCGAGACCGACGTGGCGAACACCTGGCTGATGTTCTGCCGCTTCCAGCTGATGCGCGGGCTCTTCACGCCGCAGCACTACGCGCGCGAGGTGGCGCTGCTACGCCAGACGCTGCAGCAGCACGCCGGGCAGGCGCCGCACTGGGCCGAGTTCCTGCAGGCGTGGCCCGCGGCCTGAACGCGGCCGGCGAGCCGCTCACGCTCGACGTCGTCTCGCTCGACCTGGAAGCGAACGGCGTCGCCCACCACGAGGGCAAGGTCGTGTTCGTGCGCGGGGCGCTGCCCGGCGAACGGGTGCGCGCCGTGCTGGTGCGGCGCAAGCCGCGCTTCGACGTGGCGCAGGCCGTCGAGGTGCTGCGCGAATCGCACTCGCGGGTCGTGCCGCGCTGCCCGCACTTCGGCGTCTGCGGCGGCTGCTCGATGCAGCACCTGGAGCCGGGTGCGCAACTGGCGATCAAGCAGCGCGTGCTCGAAGACCAGCTGCACCACATCGCCAGGCTGCGTCCGCAGACGGTTCTGCGCGCGCTCTCCGGCCCGGCCTGGGGTTATCGCCATCGCGCGCGGCTCTCGGTGCGCAACGTTCCGAAGAAGGGCGGGGTGCTGGTGGGCTTTCACGAGAAGGGCTCCAGCTACGTGGCCGACATGCGCGAATGCCACGTGCTGCCGCCGCGGATGTCCGACCTGCTGCTGCCGCTGCGCGCGCTGGTCGGCTCGCTGAGCATGCGTGACCGACTGCCGCAGATCGAGGTGGCGATCGGCGAGTTGCCGCCGCCCGCCCCGAACGGCGACGGGGTGACCGCGAACCCTGCGCAGCGCCTGCTGATCGCACTGGTGCTGCGGGTGCTGGAGCCACCCACCGACGACGACCGCGCCAGGCTGTTCGCTTTCGCCGCGCGCGAGCAGGTCGAGTTGTGGCTGCAGCCCGCCGGGCCCGATTCGATCCGGCTGCTGTGCACTCGGGATGGCGCACCGGCGAGCGACGATCGCGCTTCGCAACTGGGCTACCGGCTGGCCGAATTCGACGTGCGCATGCCCTATCGCCCGACCGACTTCACGCAGGTGAATCAGCGCATCAACGAGGCATTGGTGGGGCAGGCGCTGCGCCTGCTCGACCCGCAGCCGCAGGATCGGGTCGCCGACCTGTTCTGCGGACTCGGCAACTTCACGCTGCCGCTCGCGCGGCGCGCGCGCGAGGTCGTCGGCATCGAGGGCAGTGCGCGGCTCGTGCGCCGCGCGACCGGGAACGCGGCGCTCAACGGACTGTCCGGCAGCACGCGGTTTCGCACCGCGAACCTGTTCGAACTCACGCCCGAGGCCTGGGCGTCACTCGGCCGCTTCGATCGGCTGCTGATCGATCCACCGCGCGAAGGGGCGCTGGCGCTCGCCAGGGCATTGTCGGCCGATGCGTCGAAGCCGCGGCGCATCGTCTACGTCTCGTGCAATCCGGCGACGCTGGCGCGCGACGCGGCGGTCCTGGTGCACGAGGGAGGTTTCGCGCTGCGGGCGGCAGGGGTGATCGACATGTTTCCGCAGACCTCGCACGTGGAGTCGATCGCGGTGTTCGAGCC
>JAANMV010003799.1_pt1 | contig 12664 bp, 8 predicted proteins | sample 7279661 | NCBI WGS metagenome assembly JAANMV01 (sample SAMN14094540, study PRJNA606508) | bioreactor metagenome | isolation source: A lab-scale SPAN reactor treating ammonium-rich wastewater day 121 | place: Ireland: Galway | collected 2017-05-16 | reverse complement strand
ATCTGATTAAGATTTATTAAATTTGTGCCACCAAAAAATACAACAAACACTAATTAACTTATTTTATAGTATGGCGTTAGCTACTGAAATGAATCTTTATAACGAGTACATTAAAGAAATCGAAGAAAGAAAAGGTCAAGGATTACATCCAAAACCAATTGATAGTGCTGATTTATTAAACGAAATCATTGCTCAAATTAAAGATACAAACAATGCAAACAGACAAGATTGTTTGAAGTTTTTTATCTACAATACCTTACCAGGAACAACTCCTGCAGCCGGAGCTAAAGCAAAATTCTTAAAAGAAATTATTTTAGGTCAAGAAGCAGTAGCTGAAATCACTCCAACTTTCGCTTTTGAATTGTTATCTCACATGAAAGGTGGACCTTCAATTGAGGTTTTATTAGATTTAGCTTTAGGAAATGATTCCAATATTGCAAATCAAGCGGCTGAAGTTTTAAAAACACAAGTTTATCTTTACGATGCTGATATGGCTAGAATTAAAGAAGCTTTTGAAAAAGGAAATGCAGTTGCAAAAAATATTTTAGAAAGTTATGCAAATGCTGAGTTTTTCACAAAACTTCCAGAAGTTCCAGAAGAAATTAAAGTAGTAACTTTCATCGCTGGAGAAGGTGATATTTCAACCGACTTATTATCTCCAGGGAATCAAGCGCACTCGCGTTCTGACCGTGAATTACACGGAAAATGTATGATTACACCTCAAGCGCAAGAAGAAATTAAAGCCTTACAAGCGCAACATCCAGATAAATCGGTAATGTTAATTGCTGAAAAAGGCACGATGGGTGTAGGTTCTTCTCGTATGTCAGGTGTAAATAACGTAGCACTTTGGACAGGTAAACAAGCAAGTCCTTATGTGCCATTCGTAAATTTCGCTCCAATCGTAGGTGGAACTAACGGAATTTCTCCAATTTTCCTTACTACAGTTGACGTAACTGGTGGTATCGGGATCGACTTGAAAAACTGGGTTAAAAAAACAGACGCCAACGGAGAATTAGTTCGCGATGAAAATGGGGAACCAATTTTAGAGCAAGTATACTCAGTTGCAACTGGAACAGTTTTAACTATCAATACAAAAACTAAAAAATTATACAATGGTGATAAAGAATTGATTGATATTTCAAGATCATTCACACCACAAAAAATGGAATTTATCAAAGCAGGTGGTTCTTACGCTATTGTTTTTGGTAAAAAACTACAAACTTTTGCTGCTAAAACTTTAGGAATTGATGCGCCACTTGTATATGCTCCGTCAAAAGAGATTTACAATGAAGGTCAAGGATTAACAGCAGTGGAGAAAATCTTCAACAAAAATGCTGTTGGAACTATTTCTAAACAAGTATTACACGCTGGTTCTGATGTTCGTGTTACCGTAAACATTGTTGGTTCGCAAGATACTACTGGTTTGATGACGGCTCAAGAATTAGAATCGATGGCCGCTACTGTGATTTCTCCAATTGTTGATGCAGCTTACCAATCTGGTTGTCATACAGCATCGGTTTGGGATAAAAAAGCACAAGCTAACATCCCGAAATTAATGAAATTCATGAACGATTTCGGATTAATCACAGCTCGTGATCCTAAAGGTGTTTACCATGCCATGACAGACGTAATTCACAAAGTATTGAATGATATTACAGTTGATGAGTGGGCAATTATTATTGGAGGAGATTCTCACACACGTATGTCTAAAGGTGTTGCGTTCGGAGCGGATTCAGGAACAGTTGCTTTAGCTCTTGCTACAGGAGAAGCTTCTATGCCAATTCCACAATCGGTAAAAGTGACTTTCAAAGGAAGTATGCCAGATTATATGGATTTCCGTGATGTAGTTCACGCTACTCAAGCTCAAATGTTACATCAATTTGGAGGTGAAAATGTGTTCCAAGGAAGAATTATTGAAGTTCATATTGGAACTTTAACTGCTGACCAAGCGTTTACATTCACCGATTGGACTGCAGAAATGAAAGCAAAAGCATCTATTTGTATTTCTGAAGACGAAACGTTAATCGAATCATTAGAAATTGCCAAAGGAAGAATCCAAATCATGATTGATAAAGGCATGGACAACAAAAACCGTGTACTTCAAGGATTAATCGATAAAGCAAATCAACGTATTTCTGAAATCCGTTCAGGTGAAAAACCAGCGTTACGTCCAGATGCTAATGCAAAATACTATGCAGAAGTAGTAGTTGATTTAGATCAAATCGCTGAGCCAATGATTGCCGATCCAGATGTAAATAATAAAGATGTTTCTAAACGTTATACACACGATACAATCCGTCCTCTTTCTTTCTACGGAGGTGATAAAAAAGTAGATTTAGGATTCATCGGTTCTTGTATGGTTCACAAAGGAGATATGAAAATCTTAGCTCAGATGTTGAAAAATATCGAAAAACAACAAGGGAAAGTAGAATTCAAAGCACCTCTAGTAGTGGCTCCTCCAACATACAACATCGTTGACGAATTAAAAGCAGAAGGTGATTGGGAAGTATTACAAAAATATTCTGGTTTCGAATTTGATGATAATGCACCAAAAGCAGTTGCGCGTACAGAATATGAAAACATGTTGTACTTAGAGCGTCCAGGCTGTAACCTTTGTATGGGGAACCAAGAAAAAGCTTCTAAAGGAGATACAGTAATGGCAACGTCAACACGTTTATTTCAAGGTCGTGTAGTAGAAGATTCTGCAGAGAAAAAAGGTGAATCTTTATTATCATCTACTCCAGTTGTAGTATTGTCAACAATTTTAGGAAGAACACCTTCAATTGAAGAATATAAAAAAGCTGTAGAAGGAATCAACTTAACTAAGTTTGCTCCATCGCATAAATTGTTAGTAGGATAATTAAACCTATAATATCAAAATGAAAAGCTCAAGTTTTACTTGGGCTTTTTTGTTTTTATCTGTTCAATTTTTTGTAAATTAGTGGGATTAAATAACAAACAAAATAAATTACTATGGCATTTGATATTGAAATGATTGAAAAAGTTTACGCCACCATGGCAGAACGAGTAGATAAAGCTCGCGACATAGTTGGACGTCCATTGACTTTGTCCGAGAAAATTTTGTATTCGCATCTTTGGGAAGGAATGCCAACGCAAGCTTTCGCAAGAGGTAAAGATTATGTTGATTTTGCTCCCGATAGAGTGGCTTGTCAAGATGCAACAGCACAAATGGCATTATTGCAATTCATGCATGCCGGAAAAAGTAAAGTAGCGGTTCCAACAACGGTTCACTGTGACCACTTAATTTTAGCAAAAAATGGTGCCAAACAAGACTTAGAGTTAGCCAATAAACAATCAAAAGAAGTTTTCGATTTCTTATCATCAGTGTCAAACAAATATGGAATTGGTTTCTGGAAACCAGGTTCAGGAATTATTCACCAAATCGTTTTAGAAAACTACGCTTTTCCTGGAGGACTGATGATTGGAACTGATTCTCATACCGTAAATGCAGGTGGTTTAGGAATGTTAGCCATTGGTGTTGGTGGTGCTGATGCAGTTGACGTAATGTCAGGCATGTCTTGGGAATTAAAATTTCCAAAATTAATTGGAGTAAAACTAACGGGTAAATTAAACGGTTGGACTTCTCCTAAAGACGTTATCTTAAAAGTAGCCGATATCCTAACTGTGAAAGGAGGAACTGGTGCTATTGTAGAATATTTCGGAGAAGGTGCGGAATCGATGTCGTGTACCGGAAAAGGAACCATTTGTAATATGGGAGCTGAAATTGGAGCTACGACTTCAACATTTGGTTACGATGATTCCATGCGAAGATATTTAGCAGCAACTGGTCGTCAAGATGTGGTTAATGCGGCGGATAAAGTAGCTTCTCACTTAACAGCGGATGCGGAAGTTTATGCGAATCCTGATAAATATTTTGATCAATTAATTGAAATCAACCTTTCAGAATTAGAACCACATATCAACGGCCCTTTCACTCCAGATAGAGGAACTCCGGTTTCCAAAATGAAAGCAGAAGCAGAAGCAAATGGTTGGCCAATAAAAGTCGAATGGGGATTAATCGGTTCTTGTACCAATTCCTCATACGAAGATATGTCGCGTGCGGCTTCCATTGTAAGACAAGCGGTGGCTCACGGAATTACGCCTAAAGCAGAATTCGGAATCAATCCAGGTTCTGAACAAATTCGATACACCATTGAACGAGATGGAATCATTGCTGATTTCGAAAAGATGGGAACCAAAGTATTTACGAATGCTTGCGGACCTTGTATCGGACAATGGGATAGAGAAGGTGCGGACAAACAAGAAAAAAATACCATCGTGCATTCGTTCAACCGAAACTTTTCAAAAAGAGCCGATGGAAATCCAAATACGCATGCTTTTGTGACTTCCCCAGAAATGGTAGCCGCTTTAGCGATTTCAGGTCGTTTGGATTTTAATCCGATTACCGATACTTTAATCAATGATAAAGGTGAAGCAGTAAAATTGAATCCGCCTTTTGGGGATGAATTACCAACTAAAGGTTTTGATGTAGAAGATCCGGGATTTCAAGCGCCAGCAGCTGATGGTTCTAGCGTAGAAGTTGTGGTTTCTCCATCATCTGATCGTTTACAATTATTAGATCCATTCCCAGCTTGGGATGGAAAAAATATTATAGGTGCCAAATTGTTAATCAAAGCCTTCGGAAAATGTACAACTGACCATATTTCGATGGCTGGCCCTTGGTTGCGTTTCCGAGGCCATTTGGATAATATTTCGAATAACATGTTGATTGGTGCAGAAAATGCATTCAACGGAAAAGCAAATTCAGTTAAAAATCAATTGACTGGAGCTTATGAAGAAGTGCCAAAAGTACAAAGAGCTTATAAAGCTGCTGGAATTCCATCTATAGTTGTAGGTGATCATAATTATGGAGAAGGATCTTCACGTGAACATGCAGCTATGGAACCACGTTTCTTAGGTGTAAAAGCGGTTTTGGTAAAATCATTCGCTCGTATTCACGAAACGAATTTGAAAAAACAAGGAATGTTAGCTTTAACCTTTGCAAACGAATCAGATTATGATAAAATTCAAGAAGACGACACGATTAATTTCTTAGATTTAACTGAGTTTGCTCCAGGGAAGCCATTAACTCTTGAGTTTGTTCACGCTGATGGTTCTAAAGATATAATTATGGCAAATCATACCTATAACGAAAGTCAAATTGGATGGTTTGTGGCGGGGTCTGCTTTGAACTTAATTGCAGCAGGAAAAGCGTAATTTAAATTTAAAATAATGTTAAAACTCCCTTTTTAAAGGGAGTTTTTTTTATCTTGCGACCGTCAAATTAGCTACAATCCATCTAAATTAATTCTAAATGAAATTATTCCAAATAATAACTTTTTTTCTTTTTTTCTGTAGTGGTGTTGTTTTTTCTCAAAAGACAATTAAGCATACAGTGGTTTCGGGTGAATCCATTTATTCCATTGCTAAAAAGTATGATGTTAGTGAATCCGACATTTATGAATTAAATCCAAAATCGAAAGGCGCTTTATTACAGTTAAAAACTGTTTTGTTAATTCCCAACAGAAAATCAAAATCAAAGAGTAATAAAGAAGTTTCTTCATCTAAGAATGCCACAGAAACTCATATAGTTGAATCAGGTGAATCACTATATAAGATTGCTAAAAAGTACGATATCAGTCTAGAAAAATTGAAAGAATTAAATCCAGATATTAAACCTGAGTCGATACAAATTGGAGATAAAATAGTTGTTTCTGCCAAAAAAGAAAAAGAAGTTCTAAAAGAAAAAAATCCTAAAGAAACAAAAGTAGTAGTTGCTGAAGTAGCTAATCCGGTTAATCCAACGAATATGGATTCTAATTTATGTACGGATGAATTAGGAAATAAAGTGCACACAGTAACTAAAGGCGAAACTTTATATAGACTTTCTAAAAAGTACAAAGTTAGTGTGAAAGATTTAGAAGAAATGAATCCTGAAATTATTGCTAATTTGCCTATTGGATATGAAGTAGTAATTAAAAAAGGTGATGTGGAGTTGTCAAAACATCAAAATGAAATTGTAAATAGTCCAAAAGAGGTGGAAGAACTTTCTCCAGAAAATATGTCTAAAGCCGAATTCTTAATTGCGAAAGCTTCGCAACACATTGGAACTAGATATAGAGGTGGCGGAACTACGAGTGCTGGTTTTGATTGTTCCGGTTTAATGTTTTCTACTTTTAAACATATTGATATGACTTTGCCTCGTTCTTCTAGCTCAATGGCAGTTGGAGCAGGTTATAAAATTGATAGGAGTCAAGCTCAAAAAGGCGATTTAATTTTCTTTACTACAAATGGTAAAGGAAGTATTAATCACGTGGGAATGATTACCGAAATTAACGGCGATGAAATTAAATTTATTCATTCCTCTGTACAAGCTGGAGTTATTATTTCATCTACTGAAGAACCTTATTACAAAAAACGTTTTATCCAAATTAATCGTGTTTTGGAAAATTAATCGATAGTTTTCTACATGATATTTATCATTTTACTTCTAACTACTTGCATGTAAATTCGTAACTTCTAAAAGTTATGTCATGAAAGTAGAACAAATTTATACAGGTTGCATTGCGCATGCTGCTTATTACGTTGAAAATAATGGTGAAGCTGCTATTTTTGATCCATTACGTGAAGTCCAACCTTATATCGATCGTGCTAAAAAAGACAATGCTAAAATCAAATATGTTTTTGAAACGCATTTTCATGCCGATTTTGTAAGCGGTCATTTGGATTTAAAAGCAAAAACAGGAGCTCAAATTGTTTTCGGACCTACGGCAAAACCAAATTACGAAGCTTTAATTGCCTCTGATGGACAAATTTTTACCGTTGGAAATTATAAAATAAAAGCCATTCATACGCCAGGACATACCATGGAAAGTACAACTTATCTTTTAATAGATGAGAACGATAAGGAGCATGGAATTATATCAGGCGATACTTTGTTTATTGGTGATGTAGGTCGTCCTGATTTAGCCCAACACGTGGTTGCCGATTTAACTCAAGATAAATTAGCGCGCTTATTGTATCATTCACTCCGTGAAAAAATTATACCGCTTTCTGATGACTTAATTGTGTATCCAAATCACGGCTCAGGAAGTGCTTGTGGGAAAAACATGAGTAAGGAAACTACCGATACTTTAGGAAATCAAAAACGAACCAATTATGCACTTCGACCAAATATGACAGAAGACGAGTTTGTAAATGAATTGCTCACCGGGTTGACAACGCCACCGGGCTATTTTCCGAAAAATGTATTGCTAAATTTAAAAGGATATGAATCGTTAGATAAAGTAATCGAAAAAGCAAAACGACCACTTAATCCAACCGATTTTGAAGCTCTAGCGAATGTGTCTGGAGCATTAATTTTAGATACAAGAAATGCTACTGATTTTGCAAAAGCTTTTATTCCAAATAGCATAAATATTGGTATCGATGGTAGTTTTGCTATGTGGGTAGGAGAGATGATAACCGATATCAATCAAGCAATTCTTTTGGTAACTGATTCTGGTAGGGAAGAAGAATGTATGATCCGACTTTCAAGAGTTGGGTATGATAATACTATCGGTTATTTAGAAGGTGGATTTGAAGCTTGGAAAAAAGCTGGAAAAGAAACTGATTCTCTAAAAAGAATTACAGGTGAACAATTAGAAGTAATGCTTCAAGCAAAAGATTTACCATTGTTTGATGTTCGTAAGAAAAGTGAATTCGACTCGGAACATTTATTGAATTCGATAAATATTCCATTGAACCAATTGAATGCTAAATTAGAAAACTTTCCTAAAGATAAAACCTTTGTGATTTACTGCGCAGGTGGTTATCGCAGTATGATAGCAGCGTCCATTTTAAAACAAAGAGGTTTTGATAATTTTATGGATGTTTCGGGTGGTTTTAATGAAATTGCTAAAACAACTCAATTGCCCAAAACCACTTATGTTTGTCCTTCAACGTTATTATAGAAATAAAAAAAACCGCTTTTAAGCGGTTTTTTGTTGGTGTTGGTTTAAAAAGGGTTTAGCTACCTTTTAAAAAATTGAAAATTTCGTCTTTTAAAAATACACGATCTTTTCTTAGATGTGATAATTCATCATCCATAGCTAATTCTTCATCTGTTTCGATTTTGTATATTTTTTCATCTAAATCTGTATACGAATGTAATAAAACCTGAAATTCATCATTATTATGATACAGATCTTTAATCTTGTCTGCGTATTCAGGAAAATCTTGGTAAATAGGATGTTTAGTTATCATAATGCTGGTTTTTAAATTACTATACTCAAAGTTAGTAATAATAAATAGTAGCAGATATGATATTTGTCATTTTGGTAATGAATTATTTTTTCTTTTTCGAAATGAACTTCTCGTATTTTTCTAATTGCTCCTTTGAAAGTATTTTCTTAATTTCTGTATTAAATTTTTCGCCAATTTCGGTTAATAAAGCCCTTTTTTCAGGATCAGTATAACTTGTGGCTTCAATTACCTCTTTAGATTTTTCTTGGTTTTCTTTAACTAAATTTCGAACAATTGCCTCTTGAAAACCATCAAGGGTAAGTTCTTTTTTTAATGTCTCAACAGAAGTTTCTATCAAGTCAACTTTTTTATTTTGCTTTCCATTTTGATATTGTCCTGCTCCAATTCTTCTATCAACTTGAGCGTTTGCAGTAAAAATTGAAAAACCGATTAGAATTAAAAAAAATATCTTTTTCATAGTTTATGATATTGGTTCCGCGTATAAATCGAATTCTGTAGCATCAATTACTTTTAAATTTACAAAATCACCAGTTTTTAAATAATATTTTGAAGCATCAACTAATACTTCATTGTCTACATCTGGACTATCAAATTCAGTTCTTCCGATAAAATATTGTCCTTCTTTACGGTCGATTACACACTTGAAAACTTTACCAATTTTCTCCTGATTCAAATCCCAAGAGATTTGCGACTGTAAATCCATAATTTCAGCAGCACGTGCTTGTTTTACTTCGTGAGGAACATCGTCTTCTAAAGCAAAAGCTCTTGTATTTTCTTCATGTGAATAAGTAAAACAACCCAAACGTTCAAATTTCATTTCTTGCACCCAATCGCGAAGAATTTCGAAATCTTCTTGTGTTTCACCAGGATATCCTACAATCAAAGTTGTTCTAATTGCCATTCCAGGAACACGTTCTCTAAATTCTTGTAATAATTTAGTCGTTTTCTCTTTCGTTGTGCCACGTTTCATCGATTTTAAAATATCATCTGAAATGTGTTGCAACGGAATATCGATATAATTACAAATTTTTGGTTCGCGTTTCATTACGTCTAAAACTTCCATTGGAAAACCACTCGGAAAAGCATAATGCAAACGAATCCATTCAATTCCTTCTACTTTAACTAAATTTTCTAGTAATTCGGCAAGATTGCGTTTTTTGTATAAATCTAAACCGTAATATGTTAAATCTTGAGCAATTAAAATTAACTCTTTTACTCCTTTTTTAGCTAAACCTTCCGCTTCTTTAACCAATTTTTCAATAGGTTGCGAAACGTGTTTTCCACGCATTAACGGTATCGCACAAAAACTACAAGGTCTATCACAACCTTCCGCAATTTTTAAATAGGCGTAATTTTTTGGAGTTGTAGTTAAACGTTCTCCTAATAATTCATGTTTGTAATCAGCTCCTAAAGCTTTTAATAAAAGAGGTAATTCTGTAGTTCCAAAATATTGGTCAACATCTGGAATTTCCTTTTCTAAATCAGGGCGGTATCTTTCAGATAAACATCCGGTAACGAATACTTTATCAACTAAACCTTGATCTTTTTTGTCAACATATTCCAAAATCGTATTTACCGATTCTTCCTTTGCATTGTCAATAAAACCACAAGTGTTAATTACCACAATGTTGCCTTCTTGTTCATGTGCAACGTCTTTTCCATTGGCTTTTAGTTGTCCCATTAAAACCTCACTATCATAAGTGTTTTTTGAACATCCAAGTGTAATTACATTGATTTTATTTTTCTTTAACGATTTGGTTCTCATGCTTTTAATTTTGAGGTGCAAAATTACATAAAATAATTAGTAGAAGCACCAGCGTTTGGGATTTTTTTAAAGGTTTGTCCCGCTGTCCGCTATACAAGGTGTCGCTCCCATCGGGGCTAAAGACAATCTTTTAGGTATAAAAAAACCACTTCGGTTGAGGAAGTGGTTAAATATATAATTTTATTTTCTAGAAATTTATGGAATAAGTTACCGTAACATTATTTTGAACGTTTCTTATTCTAGCGGCATCTGTCATACCAGAAGAAATTAAATTTTGGTTGTAATTTCGATGTGAGTTAGCATAGGATACATCTAATCTGCTTTCTCCGAAATTATATCCAACACCTGCAGAGTAACCCGTTAAATCTCCTACAATATCGCCTGTTTCATAAGGGCTCTCTTCAAAGCGATATCCACCGCGAAGACTCCATTGTTTTATTTTATATTCTCCTCCAATTCTTACTTCGTAAGCATTTTTTAATTCTGTGCTCATTTGAGAATTTAATTCTCTGAAGTTGTTTATATTGGTATTTTTGAATTCTGTATTGCTGTAATCTTTCTTAGCAAAATCAATACTAATTAATCCTTTCTTGTTAATGATGTAAGCAGCACTTCCTGTTATTTTGCTTGGAGTTCTTAATCTATAAGTTGGGAATACAAAAATTGGACCCTCGTAATAACGATTTTCATCACCAGCAGGTACATTAATGTTGCCATAAGTATATAAATCTTGGATTAATTCATCATTTAGTCTGTACCAAGTTGGTGATTCGTAAGATGCTCCTATACGAAATGACTCATTAAATTTGTAAATTGCTCCTAAATTGAACGAAAATCCAGAGCCATATGTGCTCAATTGATTGTCAAATACAATTTCTCTAACGGTTGGCTGAGTGTTTGGGTTTTCAGGATTTCCATTGAATTCGTACAATCTGCTTGTTGTAATGTAGTCTGTGAAATGTGCGTTTAAATTAATACCTAAGAACAGTTTGTTTTTATAGCTTGTAGCTACATTTGCTGTTAGTTTACCATTATAACCGTTTGCTGTTGCAAAGAAATCTTGATAGTAATTTCCACCTGGCGATACATTTGAAACAAAAACATTTGGGTCGCTTTCTGAAGGATTGATAATATAGGTTTCAAATCCCATGTCATATTGATAATCATTGAAAGGAGTATCAGCAATGAAATTAGCCTGATCAACAAAATATTGGGAAATAGAATTAAACGGATTTCTACCAGCTACAAAAATTCTGTTATCGAAATTATTGGTGTTGTCGTAATTTAGGCCAACAGAAATTTTATTCCAATCTGAATTCTCAGCGGTACTGTTAAAAACCAAAACCGCACCAATTTGATTTAAATCAATTGTACTGAAGTTTTCTTTGTATTTAGAACCGAAATAATTGGAATTATTACTGTTGTTAAAACTTGTAACTGTTGCACTAGCAAAATTATTATTGAAGAATAATGAACCTGCAGGATTTATGTTTATGGCAGATAAATCACCACCAACAGCTCCAAAGGCACCGCTCATTCCTCTGAATCGAGCTGTTCCGTTCATATTGTCAATAGCGTATCTAAGCGCATCAGCTGTTGTCATTTCTTGAGCAACAGACAAAAATGAAATGTTGAGAGCTAATACTAAAAATATCTTTTTCATATGTAATTTAAAAATTAAGATTAACCTCTACCACCTCTAGAACCGCCTCCGCCTCTTGAGCCTCCGCCTCCTCCAAATCCTCCGCTTGAGCTTCTTGGAGAAGAAAATCCGCCACTTCTAGGAGATGAGTAGTTGTTGTTTCTAGGGCTAGTATTGTTATTGTTTCTCGGAGTTGAATAGTTGTTGCTTCTAGGATTTCCAGATGAATTATCTCTTGTGTTATTTCTAGGATTTACTGAAGGTCGAGTGCCATTATTCTCTGTTCTAGGCGAAGTTCTTGTTCTATTAAAATTAGGTCTTGGAGTATTGTTAATTCTACCTTCAGAAAATCTATTGTTTCTTCCATTAGAAGGATTGTAATATCTAGATCCGCCTCTTCTTCCGCCGTTATATACAACGTCTCTGCCATAGTATCCATTCCAGCCCCAACCATTGCCATACCAACCATTGCCATACCAACCATTCCAGCCCCATCCAGGTCCGTACCAAGAATTCCATCCAAGTCCCCAGCCCCATCCAGCGCCGTACCAAGAATTCCATTCCCATCCCCATCCAGGACCATACCAAGAGTTCCAACCCCAGCCCCATCCAGGACCGTACCAGTTGTTCCAACCCCAACCATAATCGATATAATTCACAGTTATATTTGAGCCATTGTTGCCCCATCCTGCATAATTATTATTGGATTCGTTTCTGTAAACGGTAACTACAGTATCTTGTGCTTGAGAGTTGTAATTGTCCACATCTGTAAAGTAGGTGTAGTCATCTTGCATGTTTCTAAATTGCTGAGCATATTTGTTTGATTGTTCAATATTTTGCTCAGAATATCTATTCTCAGTTTGTATGTTGGGTCTTTCAGAACCATAAACACCGTCATTATCATAATATGATGAATTTTGGTAGGAACCACATGAGGTTGTGAGTACTGCCAATAATCCAAACAAAGAAAATATGGCATTTTTTTGGGTAAA
>JAANMV010003797.1_pt1 | contig 12676 bp, 8 predicted proteins | sample 7279661 | NCBI WGS metagenome assembly JAANMV01 (sample SAMN14094540, study PRJNA606508) | bioreactor metagenome | isolation source: A lab-scale SPAN reactor treating ammonium-rich wastewater day 121 | place: Ireland: Galway | collected 2017-05-16 | reverse complement strand
GCGTTCTACATGAAGGTTGACCCGGCGGACAGCGGCATCGTTCTCGCGAGCGACCTTATGGCGCCGGAGGGCTATGGCGAGATAATCGGCGGCAGCCAGCGCGAAGACAATCTCGATATCGTGCTCGAAAAAATCCGCCATCACGGGCTGCCGGAGGATTTCTTCGGCTGGTATCTCGACCTGCGAAAATACGGCAGCGTGCCGCACAGCGGCTTCGGGCTCGGCATCGAGCGCACGGTGTGCTGGATATGCGGGCTTTCGCACATTCGCGAGTCCATCCCGTTCCCGAGAATGCTGTATAGAAAAACGCCGTAGTAGCCGCCCCCTTGTCCGCCCGAAACGTAGGGGCGAGCCGTCGCTCGCCCGAAAGAAAAATAAACCACCGAGGCACAGAGCCACAGAGAAGAAAAAAATTGCACTGCGGCTTACGCGCATGAATTACACGCATGGAGTGAGCCACGCAAGTGGCTCCTTTCTTCGCGGCACGCAAGTGCCGCCTTAACTCGTCGAGACGAAAGTGCCGCGTAAAACCTATGCTGCACATTCGAAGAATTCTCTAATTGAGGTAGCGGCGGGGTTTACCCCCGCCGAATATCGAAAACCGGAACGGGGTAAACCCGTTCCCTACCTCTCGCGGGGACTAGAGGCGTCACGTTAACAAAAAGGACTGGCGGCGTCTCGCCGCCGTATATCTCGCTTCCCGCCTCCGAAATTTTTCCTCGGCGGAGAAAACATGCTGAACCGGGCTTAAAAATCTGGGGCTATTTTTCCAAAAGGCGCGTCTCACGAACGTAGCGCAGGCTTCCAGCCTGCAATATGCAATTACAAAAATATCCGATGTAGGGGCGAGCCGTCGCTCGCCCGCTTTCGCGCATAACCGCAGCGCCAATCCCCGCAGCGAGCCTGTTCTGCGTCTGGCTGCGCAATCGAGGCGTTGCCTGCAGCAACCCTTCGAATTGGGCTGTCGCAGCCGGCCCCTACAAATCGAACGGCGCGGCGGACAACCCCTCGACCTCCGCGGCTTGCGACACCTAGCCATCGCCTCGAAATGCCTTAATGGATTGAGCTTCCGTGCAGCTAAAAAAGAAGCCACTTCGGTGGCTTACTCCCAAGAATCAAGATTTCCGTGGTGCTCCCCCCCCGCACCCCCCCGCTTCCCCCCCGCTTGCATTTCCGGGCGAATCGTCCGATAATTGGCTTGGAGGCGCCGGAAGTGTACGGCGGCCGGCCCGATATGTATAACGACGGACGCGAGCGGCTTACCGATCAAGACCTGCAGATGGTCAATTCGGTACTAATCGAAGGCGAGGAGTATCTCGACAGCCTGCATAACGACGGCGAGCGCACCTTCGTAATCGCCACGAACATGCGCGTCGCGAAGTGCTTCTGGGACTACGATAGCGGCCTCCCCTCGCTAAAGGGAACGAAAAGCCTTCGCTACGGCGAAATTAAAGCCCCCGTTATCGCGCTCGACAAGGCGCGCGCCGCCTACATCGTCTCGATAGAATCGCCGTCCGGCGAATCGGTAGAGCTGATACGGATGCCGGAACATTTCAGCCAGGAGATAAAGCGGTTCGCTTCGATTATCTCGGAAGGCGTACAGGCGCTTAAGCGCGGCGGCCAAACTCACTACGAGCAATTCACGTACGTGGACTCGATTCTAGCGAATCTCGACACGGTTTTGAAACTCGCCCAGCTTCGCCAGCTCGGCGTGCTTTCGGAAGAGGAATATCAATTCGCCAAAAGCAAGATATTGCGCAGGCGCTGAGGAATTTAAGTTTGCCCTTCGATCGAGCGCCCTCCTCGGCGAAGCCGGCGCCGCTCCGCCGGAAAACAAGCGACATTACCGGCTGGCGCGCACGGGCAAAAAAAAGCGGGCTTGGAAATATCGCGCGGAAAGCGGAGGAGGTTTCCTCCTCGAATCCTTCGTCCAATTCACTCGTTACCGTCTGCGGTCACTCGACTTCGGTTTCCCCGTCGGCGTGAAACGCCAGAAACGCCGTCGTGTTCGCGCTGCACACCGGACATGCATCCGGCGGGCCGTCGCCTTCGAACACGTAACCGCAAACGGCGCACACGAACTCTGCGCCTAGGCCTGTCACGGTTCATATTTTACACGATATTTACGAATCGCGCAACATTTTTCAAATCACGCCGTCCGGAACTCAACTTCGGGCGGGCAATCCCGGCCGATTTGTGATACCTTATCCACCCCGTTCGTTTTTCGAACGGCATTTTTCCATTTTTATCGCTGGAGGCTGTTTTGGCCGGAAAACTTAAAAAAGTCGATACCGCCGACCTGTACGAAATCGAACAGATAGGCGGCCTTGATATTTCGCCGGACGGCAAGGGCGCGACATTCGCGGTCGCCGGCTGCGACGCGGGCAACAAAAAGCGGCGTCACATTTTCGTGGCGAAGGCGGGCGGAAAGCCCGCACAATTCACGCGCGGCGAGGTTTCCGACGGCGACCCGGCTTTTTCCAAAGACGGCAAGGAGTTATTTTTCATCAGCCGCCGCGGCGGCGACAAGCCGCAGCTTTGGGCGATGCCGGTTGACGGCGGCGAGCCGCGCAAAGTGACGTCGTTCGAGGGAAGCGTGACCGGCTTCGAACTCGCGCCGGACGGCAAGCACGCGGCGGTGACCGTCGTACCGCCCGACGCCGAAGCGAAAGAGCGCGAGAAAAAGAAGAAACTCGGCGAAAAGGGCCAGGAAAATCCGGTGAAGCGCTATATCACGCGGCTTTTTTACAAGCTCGACGGCGCCGGATTTTTGCCGGAATCCAAAGGCGAAATCCACTATGTTTCGCTCTCGACCGGCAAGGGGAAAATGCTGCTCGACGGAAAATACTCTATGGAAGGAATGACTTTCACGCCGGACGGCGCTCACATCGTATTCGCCTCGAACCGCAGCGAAAACCCCGACCTCGAATGGCGTAAAACCGAGATTTGGAAAATCCGGACGGACGGCAGGGGCAAGCTTGCGAAGATCGAAACTTTCGAAGGCGCGAAATTCGACCCCGCGGTTACGCCCGACGGAAAGCGGGTAGTATTCACCGGCGAAAAAGGTCTCGCCGGAATTTGGGGAGCGAAGGGCATTTTCCTTTGGAGCGCCGCGATCGGCGGCGGCGATTTGAAATGCTTGACGGGCGGCCTCGACCGCCCTCCGCTGAATATGTCGATAAACGACACGTTCGGCATCGGCGAAAGTTGCAAACCCGCGTTTTCGCCCGACGGCGAATGGGTGTATTTCTGCGTTTCAAGCGAAGGCTCGACGCACCTTTACCGCACCCGGACGGACGGCGGCGGCGCGCCTGAACCTATTCTTACGGGCGACGGAGTGCTGCTCGGACTCAAAATCGATTTCGCAGGCGACACGGTTCATTATCTATGGGCGAGCGATTACGACTGCGGCAGCTATTACACCGCAAAGCTGTCGTCGCTTCCCGCGGCAGGCGCTTCGGGCAAGCGCAGATATATGCCGTCCGCTAAGTATTTTTCGTCGCGCGACTTCGGCAAAGTGGAAAGCGTCAGGATTCCGGGAAAAGGCGGCGATATCCACGGCTGGATTCTTACTCCTCCCGGCTTCGACCCGAAGAAAAAATATCCGGCGATTCTTGAAGTTCACGGCGGCCCGAGGACGCAATACGCGCATGTTTTCATGCACGAGTTTCAATTTCTCGCGGCGGGCGGATACGTGGTGTTCTACTGCAATCCGCGCGGCGGTCAAGGTTACGGCGCAAAGCACGTCGGCGCGCTCGACGACAACTGGGGCGGGCCGGATTTCGACGACATCATGTCGTTTACGGACGGCGTTTTGAAAAAATGCTCGTTCATTGACAAGGAGCGCACCGGAATAACCGGCGGAAGTTACGGCGGATACATGACTTGCTGGGCGGTCGGCCACACGGACAGATACAAGGCGGCGGTCACCCAGCGATGCGTTTCGAACTTCATCAGCTTCGTCGGCTCTAGCGATGTCGGGTTTCACTTCATCGAAGATTTCAAAGGCAGAAATCCCTGGGACGCTTATGCGCACTACGCAAAATTAAGCCCGGTGTTCTACGCCAAAAACGTAAAAACTCCCACGCTTGTGATTCACAGCGAGAACGACCTGCGCTGCCCGATAGAGCAGGGCGAGCAGTTTTACGTCGCGCTCAAGCTGCAGGGCGTCGAAACCGAAATGGTCAGATTCCCGGAGGAAAGCCACGGGCTTTCGCGCGGAGGCCGCACGGACAGGCGCATCGAGCGGCTCAATCATATCCGCGGCTGGTTCGATAAGTATATGGCTTTGTCGAAGGCTAAATCGCCCGCGGAGAAGAAGAAAGGGAAATCCAAGCCGGCCGCGCGCAAGGGCGGAAAGTAAATGAGATTTCGTGAAACGGGCATTAAACGCTTGAAATCGAAAAGCCATGTTATAATCGGGATGCCCGCCGAGGTCTTGACAGAAGCGGGTATTGTATTTAAAATCCCCGGCTCGATTGCCGTTTGGAGGGGTTAGATAGCTAGGCAGAGGGTTAACCGTGAGATTCGCGCCCACGAGGTGCGAGTAATCTCTGACGACGGCGAACAATTGGGGGTTATGACCCTCAAAGATGCTTTGATACTGGCGGAGGACCGTGAGCTCGACCTTGTAGAGGTCGCGCCGAACGTGGAGCCGCCCGTATGCAAGCTAATGGACTTTGGAAAGCTGAAGTACAAGCAGAAGAAGCGGCAGAAGGAATCGCACCGCACGCAGCAGCTCAAGGAAGTGACGGTCTCGCTGAAGATATCCAGCCACGACCTCGAAACCAAGGCTAACCAAATGCGGAAGTTCCTGCTTCAAGGGCATAAGGTAAAACTTAACGTCCACATGAGGGGCCGCGAAAAAGAGTACGCAGGCTCGCTTGGCATGGCGCAGATGGACAGGGTCGAGGAACTTCTGAAGGACGTCAGCCAAGTGGAAAGGAAGAGCGGAAATCTGGTCGGAAACAGGATTCATATGATTCTTGCGCCCGGCAAGACTGGAGAAATGAAGAATGCCAAAGATGAAGACACACAAGTCGACGCGTAAGCGCATCAAAGTTACCGCAAGCGGTAAGTTGATGCGCAAGCACGCGCGCGAACGTCACCTGCTTCGCAAGAAGAGCAGCAGAAGGAAGCGCCGCCTCAGCGTGCCCGGCACGGTTGCCGCCGCGGACGTAAAGCGCATCCGCAAGTTAATCAGCCCGGGGATATAAGCTATGGTCAGGGTAAAAAGGGGCGTCGCGGGACGCCTAAAAAGAAAGAAGTTTTTAAAGCTCGCCAAAGGTTTCAAAGGCGTAAGAAGCACGCTCTATCGCGCGGCAAAAGAAGCCGTGTGGCACGCGTGGCGTTATGCGTACGTTGGACGCAAGCTTAGGAAACGCGATTTCCGCAGGCTTTGGACGGCGCGTGTAAACGCGGCGGCGCGCGAGCGCGGCGTCTCGTACAGTCAATTCATACGCGGCCTCAAACTTGCGGATATACATCTGAATCGCAAGGTGCTTTCGGAACTGGCGATTCACCATCCCGACGCGTTCGACGCAATCGCCGATAACGCCAAGTCCGGCCTTAACGGCTCCTAGGCGGGTTCGCCGTGGGGATTATCGAAGAGCTTTCCTCTCTGGTGCAGGACGCTCTTGCGCGCATCCCTGACGCCGCGGACGAAGAATCGCTGCGCCAAATCTCGTCCTCATCGGTTTCGCCCAAAGGATTTATCGCGGATTTTCTTAAAAAAATCAAAGAAATACCGGCGGAAGAACGCAGGGATTTCGGCCAATCGGTCAACGCGGCGAAGCAGCAGCTTGAAAATGCGATTGCATCGAGACTTGCCGAAATTAAGCAAGCGGCGTCGTCGAAAAAGGACTACCTCGACATTACTCTCGAAGGCGCGCCGGCGCTTTGCGGCAGGCTTCATCCCACGACGCAGGCGCTTCGCCGCATATGCGACATTTTCGTTTCAATGGGTTTCGAGGTCGTTGACGGCCCCGAAATCGAGGACGAATATCACAACTTCGACGCGCTCAACATTCCGCCGCACCATCCGGCACGAGACGACGTGGACACCTTTTATCTGCACGGCGACGTAATTCTTCGCACGCATACGAGTCCGGTGCAAATACGCACGATGGAGCGCATCGAAAAGGACGAAGACCTACTCATCCGTATTATCAGCCCCGGCGTGACATACAGGCGCGACCGCCCGGACAGGACGCATACGCCGGTTTTCAGCCAAGTGGAAGGGTTGATGGTGGGGAATGGTATAAAGCTGACCCACATGGCGGGCGTAATCGAAAGCTTCGCGCGCGAATTTTTCGGGCCGCAGATAAACATCAGGCTGCGTCCCGATTTCTTCCCGTTCGTCGAGCCCGGCGGCGAAATCGCGGTCACTTGTCCGATTTGCGGCGGCAAGGGCTGCCCGACCTGCAAGAAAACCGGCTGGGTTGAAATTATGGGCTGCGGAATGGTACATCCGTCCGTGCTCGAACGGCAGGGCATCCCGCCCGCGAAATATCAAGGCTTCGCATTCGGAATGGGCGTGGAGCGCATCACGCAAATGCTCTTCCAGGTTGAAGACAGCCGCTGGTTCTTCGAAAACGACATCAGGTTTTTAAGCCAGTTTTGATTGGTCTTGCGCTTGCCGCCGATTAATCGCCGATATTCGCGCAAAGTAAGCGAGATGCGCCACGCTTGCGATAAAATAGCCCGTCATGCCTCAAAACCATTCTTTCGATTCGGCCGAAGCGGCGGTGCTCGCGAAGATAATGCCGCTCGGCGGCGAGATGATGCCGCTCAGGTGGTGCTTTTTCAAGTATCTCTCCGCCGACCTTTATGCGGCCGGGCCGCTTCCGCCGTTTTCGCTGGTTACTACCGACGGTTTCGCGGTGGCGTCGCGCGAGCTTGAAAAAGCCTCGCCGGAGCAGCCCGTCAAGCTGGAAATTATCGAATCGGTAACGGCGGGCCAGGCGCAGTCGAAAAGACTTAACGACAAATCCTGCAGCTTCGTTGAAAGCGGATCGCCGGTGCCGAGAGGAGCGGACGCGGTCGTCGATGAATCGGCGGCAAAGCGCGTCCTCGAATTCGCTGAGTTCGCGTCGCCGGTGAGGAAGGGAACGGGCGTCCAGATGGAAGGCTCAGTCGTACGGCAAGGCGACCTCGTGATGCGAAAGGGAGATTACCTTACTCCTGCTCGCGTTGGCATTCTCGCCGCTCTCGGCAATTCGGAAGCCGCCGTTTGCCGGCCGCCGGTTATCGGAATCATAAGTACGGGCAGCGAGCTTGCCGCGTTCGACGAGCAAATGCCCCGCCCGGCCCAACTTCGCGATTCTAACACTCAAATGCTCGCCGCGAAACTCGCCGAAATGCGGCTGCCGAATATGGTTCTCGGCGTCGTTCCTGACAGCAGAAACGCTCTCGTGGAAGAAATAATGCAAGTCGTTCATCAGGTGGACGGCCTTATCGTCACTGGCGGCAAGGTGAAGGGCCGCCGCCAATTTTTGGAGGAAACCGTACAGTCGTCCGGCGAGTTAATCATATCCGGCGTGGATATGATGCCGGGCGGAAGTTTCAGTTTCGGGCTGTTCCAAGGCAAGCCGCTTTTCGCGCTTCCCGGCTCTCCGGCGGATGCGCTGCTAACTTTCGATTTGCTCGTCAAACCGGCGATTCTGAAAATGATGGGCGCACGCGATTACCGTCAGGTTTCGCGTCAAGGCGTGCTTTCGAGTCCGCTCTCCGCCGAATGTGCCTGCGACACGTTTATTTGGGCGAGGTTCGAAATGAGCGGAGACTCAAAGTTTCACGTTACGCCGCTCACGCCCGGCGCCGGCGCGACGCTTGCGGACACGATAAGGTCGAGCTGCGTCATTCGACTGCAACCCGGCGCTCATAACATGCGGGCGGGCGACCCGGTCAACTTCGTCGCGACAAGTCCGGACAGGCTTTTGACGCCGCCGCTCTTTGCCCCCGGAGCCAAGGATTCGTCCTCGAACGGCGCATAACGGCGCGTTTTCGCTGGAATTTCGGGTTTGCTCCGCCTGTTTTACGGTTTTTCACGGAATTTATGCGACAACCGCGCATATTCACGAGTAAAATATATCTGTCTTTATGTATCATTTCTATTTCAGCGGAGGCGGTCATGCGCCTTGTCCACATTCCCGTTATCGTCTGTCTTTTCGCGCTTTTCGGATGTTCGTCCGGAAGCCGTACGTTCACCGGCGGCATCCCGGCGGAAAATAACGAATCGGTCAAACTGCCGAGCATCGCTTCCGCGCCGGGAGATGCGGGATTCATCCAAGTCTCGCCAGGCGCCGTGGCCGGCGAGGATTACATCCCCGGCGAAATCCTAATCGGGTTCGGCGCGGATATAAAGGCGCGTGAATTCGAAGGAGCCATAACCGGTTTCAATCCGGCGTCGGGAGCGGCGTTTGTTCCTCCGTCCAATCCGGGGCTATATCAAAACAGCACGCACGCGGCGTTCGCGCGTTTTCTCGCGGCGGAATTCAATATGAGCGTCATTCCGAATTCGGAAGCGTACGTCGAAGAATTGAATTTTTGCACGTACAGGCTTGCGGGCGGGGAATCGGCGGAGGAAACCGCAAGGAAAATCAGGCTCAAGTATCCGTCCGAAGTCAAGTATATTCAGTACAACCAAATTTTCAGGCCGATGTTTGAACCGGACGACCCGGAGTATTTGAACGGAAACCTATGGGCGATGCCGAAAATCGAAGCGAACGTGGCGTGGGACACGACCGCCGGTGCGGGTGCGACGGTCGCGGTAATCGACAGCGGAATACGCGAAACGCACGAAGACCTTAACTGGATTCAGCCGCCGGGTTACATTCTCGACCTAGTGAACAACGACACGATTCCGGACGACGAAAACGGCCACGGCACTCACGTCTGCGGCACGGTCGGCGCAATCGGCAATAACGGAAAGGGCGTCATCGGCGTCGCTTACGAATGCGACATTATTCCGATTAAAGCGCTGGGTTCGCAAGGCTACGCCACATCCGGCAGCGTGGCGACCGGAATCACTCTGGCGCGAATTCTCGAAGCGGATGTAATAAATCTAAGCCTCGGCTCGTATTCCGCGGACAGGGCGACGTTCGAAGCGTCGGTGAACGCGTGGAACGCGGGTCTAGTCATTATCGCCGCCGCCGGCAACGACAGCACGTCGAATTACTTTTTATATCCGGGATCGCATCCGCACGTAATAAACGTCGGCGCGACAACGAGCAACGATAACCGCGCAAGCTATTCTAATCGCGGAAGAACGCTTGACATCGCGGCGCCGGGCGGCGGTACGTTCGGCACCGGAAGAATTCGCAGCACTTCGTTCGGCGGATTCACGGGATACACGTGGATGAACGGCACCAGTATGGCGAGTCCGCACGCCGCGGGCGCCGCCGCATTGATACTCGCGAACGACCCTACGCTTACGAACAACGAAGTTCGCGGACTTCTCGAAGGCGCGGGCGACGACGTTCTTAACCAAACGGACTGGCGCGTTTTAACCAAAATCCTGCGGCTCAATCCAGCGAAATCGCTTTCCGCATCCGTAACGGATTTTCCCGAAGTGAACATTACGAGCCACACCGACGGCGACGCGGAATCGGGCAACTTTACGCTTTCCGCGAGCGTGACCGCGCCGAACGGCGGCGAGAAAATGCGCTGGTACATCGACGGCGAATACATCGGCCATTCGACCGACGCGCCATGGGAGCGTGCGATAAACGTCGTGGGAATGATACCCGGAGTGCACACTTTCACCGCGGAAGTTATCGACGCGGCGAATCTGCATGGTTATTCGTCCGTGGAAATCAACATCGCGCTTCCGTCGATGGATACGCCGTATTGGACTACCGTACAGGATCCGCCGTTTACGGACGAATGGAACGCGCTCGACTATGCCGGCGCATCGAGGTGGCAGGAAGTTGAAAAAACGCCGGGCGAAAAAATGCTCTATTTCGGCGACCCCGACAAATCCGGCGGGCCGGGATATTATAACGACGACACCGACGCGCTTCTTTCTCCGAACTTCAATCTCGCGGGCTTAACTTCGCCGTTTTTCAAATTCGAAATGGCGTTCGAGCTTGGCGCCTACATGATTATGACTCTGCGGGTTATCGACAGCTCCGGCAAAGACGACATAATCGGATACATCGGCACTTCGAGCGGCACGATCAGAAATCCAAACTGGCCAAATCTGTCGAAGTACGAAATCAACCTAAGCGCGTATCAGGGGAACGTGGCGCGCGTCGAGTTTTGGATGCAGCGCTATTCGCAAAGCGTCGGGCTCGGCGAGGGCGTGTACATCGACAACGTTCTCGTTTCTGAAACTTCCGCGCAGCCGATTGTGCAATTGGTTTCGCCCGACAGAAATTCTGTTATATACGGCGAAAAGGAAATCGTTACGAACATAACGGACGACAAGGGCATCGTTATAAAGGCGGAACTGGTGGAGACCGTGTCGGGCGACGTGCTTCAGACCCTGACGAACGAGCCGTTCACGTTCACGCTCGACACCACGGCCTATCCAGACGGGCTGCGCGAGTTTCACATCGTCGCTTACGACGAAATTTCGTATATGGGATTTTTCACGCCGACGGCGGTCTCGATGTTCCAAGTAATACACAATACCCCCGTCGTGATAGACGAATTCGCGCCGGTTTACGGCACGGTCGCGACGCCGGTAACGCTTAGCGGAAGCGGGTTCGGCGATTTTTACGCGGGCGGTATCGGGCCGACGGCGTACAGACATTCGTTCCTGTTTTTCACGGGCGAAGACGGGCTTGTCGAAGCCGAAGTGTCCGAAGAAACCTGGACGCAATCCTCGATTACGGCGGCGGTGCCGGATGGCGCGATAACCGGCCCGATTTACGTCGTCATCGGCGACATCGAAACGCCGACTCCGGGCGATTTCGCGGTGGGCGAAGTGGCGGGATTCGCGTTCGTCGAACCCGCCGGCGGCGCGCTAATGCCGATGAACGGCTCTCTGAATTTCAAACTCACGCCCCAACCGTTCGCGTCCGCGGTCAGCCTCGCCTGTTTGGACGAGTCCGGCAACGCGCTGGGGATTCCATTCCCGGAAATCACTTCTTTCGACGACATACAGTTTCTGCTCGGCACGATTCCGTTTCCGAAAAACGGAAAATACACGCTCAAAGCGACGGCGTTCGCCTCATCCGGCGACCTGATAGCCGAAGTCGATTTTTGGGTGGAGAAACTTCGCGGCGATTTCAACGGCGACAGATTCGTGACGATGGCGGACCTCGATTTCCTACGCGCGCGGCTTTGGAAAACGCCCGCCGACCCCGAATGGATTCCATATCTCGACGTTGACCGAAACGGAATAATCGACGAAGGCGACGCTACAGCCGTCGGATATTTTTACCTTCTCTCGTCCGGCTAGGCTTCGCTTTCGCTCTTTGCGCCGTCTTCTTCCGGAATCCAACGGGGAACCAGATTGCGCGCCGCGCCGGTTTCGTCCGGATTCACGATTTGCAGTTTCGAGCCGTCCAGCTTTTTGAATCCGTCCGGGTCTTTCTTGATTTCCTCCGCGAACCTAAGCATTACGCCGCAGAAATTGTCCAGCGTTTCCTTGCTTTCGGTTTCCGTCGGCTCTATCATCATCGCCTCGTGGACGATTAGCGGAAAATATGTCGTCGGCGCGTGAATTCCGTTTTCGAGAAGTTTCTTGGCGATTATTTTCGCCGTCACTCCGTAATCGCGTTTGAAGTTGTCCGCGCTGGCCACGAATTCGTGCATACAGTGTGAGAGAAATGGAATTTCGAATTCGCCCTTTAGCCGCGCCTGAATGTAGTTTGCGTTGATAATCGCATTTTCGGATATACGCTTAAGCCCGTTTTTTCCGTGATGAACGATGTATGTATAGGCTCGGACAAGAACGAGGAAGTTGCCCCACCACGCCTTCATTCGTCCGATGGTTTTTTCCGGCGTTTTGACCAGCGCGCCGCCTTCGCCGCTTTCGAATATCGCGCCCGGCAAATACGGCGCGAGAAACGCCTTAACGCCTATCGGGCCTGCGCCCGGCCCGCCGCCGCCGTGCGGAGTCGAAAACGTTTTGTGCGTGTTTAAGTGCATCAAATCGAAACCCATATCGCCCATGCGAGCGATTCCGAGAAGCGCGTTAAGATTCGCGCCGTCGTAGTATAAAAGCCCGCCCGCGTCATGAATGAGTTTGGCGATTTCCAAAATGTGCGTTTCGAATAGACCCAAAGTGTTTGGATTCGTGAGCATTATTCCGGCTATTTTATCCGCGCCATGCTTTTCGATTACGGCTTTTATAGCCGCGGGATCGGTCAGCCCGTCTCCGCAACTGACGACCTCGGCCACCCGAAAACCCGCCACCGCGGCGCTCGCCGGATTCGTTCCGTGCGCGCTGTCCGGCACGATCATCACGTCGCGTTCCGGCTGGCCGATTTCGTCGAAATACTTGCGGAAAACCAGCATTCCGGAATATTCGCCTTGCGCGCCGGCCGCGGGCTGAAGCGCGAACTCGTCCATGCCGGTGATTTCGCAAAGCCACGCGGACAAATCGGCGAGCATTTCCACCGCTCCCGGTACTGTCTCAACGGGCTGGGATGGATGTATCTGCGAAAATCCCGCCGCCGCCGCCGCCGCGTCGGTAAGCCGGGGATTGTATTTCATCGTGCAACTG
>JAANMV010003793.1_pt1 | contig 12688 bp, 12 predicted proteins | sample 7279661 | NCBI WGS metagenome assembly JAANMV01 (sample SAMN14094540, study PRJNA606508) | bioreactor metagenome | isolation source: A lab-scale SPAN reactor treating ammonium-rich wastewater day 121 | place: Ireland: Galway | collected 2017-05-16 | reverse complement strand
AGAGCCGGTGGCCCAGGAGTCCGTGGCCGGAGACAAGCCCTGGTGGGAGCAGCCTGCCGCCGAGGAAGAGGCACCTGCTGAGGCCGTCGCTTCCGTAGAGCCGGTGGCCGAAGAGTCGGTAGCCGACGAGAAGCCCTGGTGGGAGCAGCCCGCCGCCGAGGAAGAGGCACCTGTTGAGGCTGTCGCTTCCGTAGAGCCCGTCACGGAAGAGCCCGTGCTCGATGGCGACGACGACGACCCATGGGCGGAGTTCGTCAGTGGTGAACCAGAAACGGACACGCTGCCTTCAGCCGCTGCTTCGCTCGCCGGCAGTTGGGCGGCGACGGCTCCCGCATGGACGCCGCCCGCATCGCCCTCCGCCGAGCACGACGAGGATATGTGGGGCGACATCGCCGCGCAGACTGAGGAAGCCGCGTTCGGCGCCGAGGACGGCCCGGGAATTGACCTTGCGGCGAGCCTGGAAAGCCAGATGGCCGAACGGCCTATCGAGGCTCCCCGTGACTGGGAGAGCGCCGGGATCCGGCCCGCGCGGCCCGGCTACGACGACGAGCAGGGCGCGTTCGAGCCGGAGGAAGCTGACGAGGATGTCATTCTCCGGGCGTTCGAACGGCACGCCGCGACGCCCGACCCGGAGGCCCAACCAGACCCGGCCGCGGCACGAGAGACCGAGGAAGCACTCGCCGCGCTGTTTGGCCAGAACGCGGCGCAGATCGTCGATGAGTCCGGCGCCGAAGCGGAGCCGCAGTCCTTCATGCGGCTGAGTGGGTTCGCGCCGCAACGCGAGTCGTTCGACGGTAACTGGGCGCCTGAACAGGAAGTCCAGGAAGTTCTCGCGCACGACCGCGCGCCCTACGGCGGCAGCGACGGCGCCGGTTTCCTGCCTCCACCGTGGGCGGCCGAGGAGTTCGGCGACGAAGGCGAGGGCGCTCCGGTGCGCCAGGGCTCGAAGACCAAGACCTGGATCCGGGAGCTGGTGGAGACGGGCCTCCTGGCCCTGCTTGTGTTCCTCTCGGTGCGGGCCAGCTTCCAGAACTTCAAGGTCGACGGGAGTTCGATGTATCCGACTCTCGAGGACGGGCAGTTCCTCATCGTGAACAAGCTGGTCTACTCGGAAGTGGACGTGGAGAAGCTCGGGAAATTCATCCCCTTCGTGGATGCGGGCGACGACCCGAAGCGGAACGTGTTCCACGGGCCGCAGCGCGGTGACATCGTCGTACTCCAGGACCCGCGAAAGCCGGAGACGGACCTGATCAAGCGCGTTATCGGGCTGCCAGGCGAGACGGTGGAGATCGTGGGTGGCAAGGTGTACATCAACGACCTGCAGCTTGAGGAGCCCTACATCACCTCACCGTGGAACGATACGAAGCCCAAGATCCTGATTCCCGATGGCGAGTATTACGTACTGGGCGACAACCGGGACAACAGCCTGGATAGCCGGAGCTCGCAGGTGGGGCTCGTGCCGGCGGACCTCATCATCGGCAAGGCGATGCTTTCGTACTGGCCGCGCGACAAGTTCGGGCTGGCGCCAAACGAGGGAGGCTCGCTCGGCGATCAGAAACCGGTGCTGACGACAAAGCGGATTGGCGAAGACTGAGCGAAGCCACCAAACCGATGAACAACGAGCCCCTCTCCGAGGGGCTCTCGTTTTTCGGACAGGTGGACTGGGGTACGCTCGGGTGCGATGAGCACAGGATATGAAGCACAACTCGAAGAGCGAGGGGCCATCCTTCGCGGGCACTTCCAGTTCGCCAGCGGCCGCCACGGCGACATCTACGTCGAGAAGTTCCGCATCCTCCAGTGGCCGGACATCACGGGCGAACTTTGCCGCGGCATCGCGGACCATTTTCGCGGACAGCCGAACCTGGTGGCGGGGCCGACAACGGGCGGGGTGATCCTTTCTTACGAAACGGCTCGGCACCTCGGGCTGCGGAGCATCATCGCCGAGCGTACGGCAGAAAACTCGGACCAGCGCGAGTTCAAGCGGGGCTTCGAGATCGGTCCCGGCGATCGGGTGCTGGTGGTGGACGACGTGCTCACGACCGGTGGGAGTATCCGCGAGGTGCTTGCCGCCGTTCGCGCGCGAGGGGCGGAGGTCGTGGGCGTCGGCGTGCTGGTCGACCGCACATCAGGGAAGGTGGACTTCGGGGTGCCGTTCTTCGCGTGCATCTCGCTCGAAATCGCCTCGTGGGCGCCCGAGGAATGCCCTCTTTGCAAGACAGGCGTCCCACTCGTCATCACCTGAGTAATTTGCGCCGGTGCGGCGCTGGTCTTCACCGGGGCGCATTGCAGGGTGGCGTACAATCCGCGCTATGCGTTACGTGCGGCAGGCCGGGAGTGACCCTTCGTTCTTGTTGAAGGCGCTGGGCGAGGCTGCTGGCGAGTTGCACCGGGCGTTTTTCGGTATACATGAACGTCAACTGCAGCGCGAGGCCGACGGGGTGGACGAGGGCTGGAGTCTGCTCGCCATCCCCTTCCACCTGCGCGAAGTCGAGCGGGGAGTCCAGGGCCAACTGGAACTGGTGCTCCACGCCCGGGAGCCGGAGATCCGGCATGTCGACCTGGACGACATCCCCTTCCGGGAGGACTACTACGAAGAGGACGTGGAAGAACTGCTGGAGGAGTTCCACTACCTCCGGCGGCGCACCACTTACCTGCTCTGGGACATCGATGAGCGCGACTGGCAGCGCGGCGGGCTGCACCCTTACCAGGGGCGGCTCACGGTGCTCGACCTGGTGCGAGAAGCGTACCGGCACGACCTGGAGCACCTCTGGCAGGCGCGGCGGATGATCGATCAGCTGGCCGGCGCCGTCCGTTGATGCCGTCATTCCGGGTAGTGCCGGCTGGAGCGGGGCAGTCTGCCGCCGACCCGCAGGCGCCACAAGTCGCATACTTCGAGGGCGAACGTGAACTGTTGCAGGTGGCGACGAGCGCCGTGGGCCTGGGGCTGGACCTCACCGGCCAGGCAGTACGGATCGTCGCGAGCCGGCAGGAACTCGAAGCCCTGGCGGGGGCACTGGAGGCAGCCGGGTCGCGGCACGGAACCCCGTTACGGCGGTTCCTGGAGCCCATCACCGAGTGGCGGCTGCGGACCAGGACGTTGCCGCTCGACCGGCCGATCGTAATGGGCATCCTGAACCTGACCGACGATTCGTTTTCGGGTGATGGCGTGGGGCAGGATGTGGCCGGGGCCATGGATGGAGCGGAAGCACTACGCGCCGCCGGGGCTGACATCATCGACCTGGGCGCCGAAAGCGCGAGGGCGGACCGGCCGGTGATGGACGAGCGCCAGGAGGCGGAGCTCGTTGGGCGCGTGGTCGAACAATTGACCGCTGAAGGCCACGCTGTCTCGATCGACACGTACAAGGGCACGGTCGCGCGGGCGGCACTCCAGGCCGGTGCGGAGATCGTGAACGACATCAGCGGGCTGACGCTTGGGGTGGCCGCGGCGCAAGAAGCGGCCGGGGCGGGGGCGGGATACGTGCTGAACTACAGCTACTCGGTACCCAAGCGGCGGCCCGATGTTCCCCCGGTGTACGTGGATGTGGTCTCCGAGACGGTCGCGTGGATGGAGACGCAGCTGGCCGAGCTGGCACGGACCGGGCTCGGGCGGCGGCACATCGCTATCGACCCGGGCATCGCGTTTGGGAAGAGCCACGACGAGGACATCCAGGTATTGCGGCGCATCGGTGAGCTGCGGACTTTCGGGCAGCCTGTAATGCTCGCGCATTCGCGCAAGAACTTCATCGGGAGCATCAACGGGCGCCCGCCGCCAGCACGAGACCTGGAAACGCACGCGGCAAGCGCCCTGGCCTTCGCGCAGGGGGTGCGCATCTTCCGGGTGCACGACTCCGAGGGCGCGCGGCGGGCGCTGGAGATGGCAGCCGCGATCGTTTCCGGCCAGGCTGGCGACTTTCGGCCAGGCGAGGACTCATGGCCGTGGCGTGCCGGCGCCAGCGCGGCTCACATGACGCAGGCTGAACCGGACAAGGCCGCGCCAGAGGGTCAGCGCTGGTAGCTCTCGGGGATTGGCGGATAGGTACCGACCCCCTCGATATACCAGGACGCTGCCGACCCGCTGGCATCCGTCGTGAGCGTCCCCTGCGTGGCGCCGTCGCGGCTGATGATCCACAGCTCGGGATGCGTGCGGGCCCAGTAGCGGAGCAGTATCCACTGCCCATCGGGTGACCAGGTGACGGGGCTGGGGCCGCCGTAGTCCCGGGTGTCGAACTCTGTGATGGTGGTACGAGTGCCGTCCTTGAGGATGACGATGCGACCGTCATATTCGGCGAAGACTTCTTCACCTGAAGGCGAAACGAGCCCCGTTTCGACGGGCTTTGGACTGGTCGGCTGGGCACCGAGGTCGCGGATGGCACGCGTCTGTGTATTGAGTTCGAAGAGCACCGGGCCGCGAGAGTCGTATCTCGTGAAGAGGATCGTGGTGTCATCCACGAAGTAGATTTCCGAGGGGTAGTCGTTCCGCGAGAGGCAATAGACCTCTTCGATGCCCGCTCCCGATGCGACCGCGCGGAGGATGCACTGCTTCTCATCAAGGAAGATGATGCTGCCCGGGATGGCCAGGTTCGGGTCATCGCGGAGGGACGGGGGGGAAGGGTCGTGGCGGCCATAGTTGGCGACAACGATCACGGTGATGACCAGGAGAGCTAGCCCGGCGATGACCGCGGCGACGTAGAGGCGAGTCCTCATCGGAGCCTCCGGATGTGCTCGGCGGAGCGCAGGCGAGCGAGCAAGAGGACGCCGGCGATGAGGGCGCCGCCGCTGATCATGAGGGCGACGGGCGCGCCGAGACTCTCTTCGAAGTGTTCGAAGATGAAGGTGACCAGGCCGACGAAGCTTGCGATCACGCCGACTGCCAGGAGCGTGAAGGAGGCGCGCACGACACCCATGGCGATGAGCGCTCCGCCGACTGCAAAGACGAGGAGTTCGAAAACCATGCCGTTATCGGTGAAACCGGCTTCGTAGGGGCCCACAGCACAGAGCACGGCGAAGACCAATCTGCCGGAGAAGCGCGGGCGCATCATCCGCGCCTCGGTGAGTGCGAGCCCGGCGGCGCCGAAGCCGAAGATCAACATGCCGGCAAGAACCTGGCTGAACTCGTCGGGCCAGTTGCCCACCGCCTGGCCCAGGGCGAAGAGCGCGGCGCCGAGAGCGAGGACCTGTGGATGCGCGGGGCTAACCACCCAGAGGATGAGCCCGAGCCCGGCAGCCGCGCTCATCACCGTGAGCAGTCCATCGGCGTTATCCTCGATGCCAATGCCGGCCGGCTCGTATTCGTTCAGGAAGATAGCCACAAAGCCCGCGAAGAGCCCGACGGCGACGAACCAGGCCAGCTGGCCGGCGCGGTTGAGGCCGGGCTCATCGTTGGCGTGGAGGGCCGCCCCGAGGGCGAGGGCGAGGAGCGTGGGCACGCCGATGGCCATCACGCGGGCCCACGAATCGAGGTCGGGCCATCGCTGTTCGATGAGCGCGAAGACGCCGACCGAAACGACCACAACACCGAGGTAGAGGAGCGCTTCGATGGCTCCGGGACGCTCCCCGGAGGGTTGCGCCGGACCCGCGTGGTGCTGGCGTTCGAAGGCGCGGATCCGCTGAGCATCAGAGTCGTGAATGACTCCCGCTTCGAGCCACAGTTCGAGGTGCTCCTCAACATCGGGCATGCGCACACGGTAGCCGCGGGGGCATCGTGGAACAAGGACGAGTGGGCCTGACCGGAATACCTGTTCGGGCTCGATTCTCCGTTGGCGAGGAGGGGGTGCAGACCGCACCGGGCTTTCGCGGACGCGGCGTCCCCTCGATGATTCGGATGGCCTTCGGGCCTACAGCACCTCTCACCGGAGCCGCCCGTGTCCCGTCCGCTGGAAGACGTCCGCATTCTTGACCTGACCTGGGTGCTCGCCGGGCCGTTCGCCTCGATGATCCTCTGCGACCTTGGGGCGGAGGTCATCAAGGTCGAACGCCCGCCGTTCGGGGACATCTCCCGGACGACGGGGCCGTACCAGAACGGCTGGAGCGGCTACTTCTTTTCGATTAACCGGGGGAAGAGGAGCGTGGCAATCGACCTGCAGTCGGCCGAGGGGAAGGAACTATTCCTTCGGCTGGTCGAGCACGCGGACGTGGTCATGGAGAACTTCACACCGGGGACGCTGGACAGGCTGGGGATCGGGTACGAGGCGCTGGCCACGCGGAACCCGAGGGTCATCCTGGCCAGCATTTCCGGCTACGGGCAGAGTGGCCCGTACAGCCAGCGCCCGGCGCTCGACATCGTCGTACAGGCGATGGGCGGCGTTATGTCGATCACGGGCGAACCCGGGGGCAACCCCATTCGGCCGGGCGCGTCCTACGGCGACCTCGCGGCGGGGATGTTCGCAGTGATCGGCGTGCTCTCGGCGCTGCACGAGCGCGAGGGAAGCGGTCAGGGGCAGGCGGTCGACATCAGCATGCTCGACACGCAGGTGACGGTGATGGAGAACGCGATCATGCGGTACTTCGTGACCGGGGAGGTGCCAGGGCCGCTCGGGACCCGGCACCCGAGCGCCACGCCATTCCAGGCGTTCCCGACCGCTGACGGGCACATCGTGATCGCGCTGGGGTTCGGCGAGGAGAACCAGTGGAGCCTGCTCTGCGCGATCCTGGGTGTGCCGGAGATCATCGAGGATGAGCGTTTTGAGACGGGGCCGAAGCGGACGCGGAACCACGCTCAGCTCGAGCCGATCCTGGCGAAGGCGTTTCAACAGCGGACAACGGCGGAGTGGTACGCGGACCTGCTGGCGGTGGGCATCCCGTGTGGGCCGGTGAACACGGTGGCCGAAGTCGTGGACGATGAGCACATTCGCGCCCGCCGGATGATCCAGGAAGTCACGCACCCGGTCGCGGGGACCATACCGATCGCGAACACGCCGGTGCGCATGTCGCGGAGCGATTCGGGCATCAAGGGGCCGCCGCCGAGCCTTGGCGAGGACACACTGGACGTGTTCGGCACGTTGCTTGGGCTGACGGCCGAGGAAGTCGCGGCGCTCGAGGGGAAGGGAATCGTCGCGACCCGGGGTGGGCCGGACATCTCGAGGATCACGTAGCCGGCGGGCGATACAGCCTGTGCTGTTCGATGTAGCGGCGAACGCCGAACGAGACGGGAAGCTCGTCAAGGCCGACGGCGGCACTCTCGCGCACGCGGGTGGACGAGAGGGAGGCGGGATAGGCGTGGATCTCGCGGACGAGGATCCGGCCGGCAAACCGGCCCGCGTTGGCTCGCACCCACGCCTCGACCTCGGTGACACGGTGGTCCCCCCGGTTGGCGGCGATGACGCGATGCCGCTCGAAGAAGGGCGCGAGTTCGCGCTCCATGTCGTCGTAGTAGCGCGGGTCGAAAAGGCGTTCGAGTGTATCGAAACCGACGATGGCATCGACACCGACATCGCTGAACGCGGCCGAGAGGGCACTTGCCTGGTCGATGATGCGGGCGGCGTTAGCGGCGAGGACGGCGAGTTCGGGCCGTTCGCCATGGAGTTCGAGAAGCATGGCGACCCGGTCAAGGAGGCTGGCGCCAAAGACATCCTTGGCGACGTTCCGCGTGGTCAGCATAGCGGCGACGTGTTCGACGCCATCAACTTCGAGCGCGGTTTCGAGCAGGTGCACGTGCGCGAGCGTGGGGGGGTTGTAGGCAGAGGGAAGGAAAGCAAGGCGTCCCCGGAACGGGCCGCCAGGATCGAACCGCGCGACCGCGGGAGTCCGGGTGGCGTCAAGTTCCGAAAGGAGGTTGTCCAGTCCGGGGTCGGTCATGTGAACGATCGTAGCGCGAGTCAGGCCGAATGGCGCTCCCGGCGGATGTTCCAGTCGACTCGGCAGATGTCGTCAGGTGAGAGCCATTCGCTCATAATCCGGCGGCAGAGGTGGGTGCTCGCGTTGACGTTGTGGGTAACGAGGGTCCAGCGAGACTCGGGCGCGGTGAGCACGGCGTGGAGTCGGCGAGAGGCCGGGTCATAGAAGATGCCGGTCATGGGTCCCCTCCAAAGTGGTCTCGCCTGTATTATCGGCTATAGATCGATAGACTCCATAGATGGGTGGAACCCCTATACCATTCTCTAACGTGGCCTTTACGGACGGGATGACAGGCGGGTGATCCCAGCGGGGCGTTTCGATCCCAATGCGGTGGGGCCCGGGACGGGGGATGACTTGGACTGTCGATGAAGTTACGGCGAGGCATGACCCCCGGCGGCAGGTTGCGGTGACGGACCGGCTCGGCCACGCTGGAACGAGCCCACCCCGGAGCAGACTCGTGCCGCTGACCCCACAAGAACTGGACACGTTCCTTTCTGAGCCTCACATCGCCGTGGTTGCCACGGCCGGCCCCACAGGCAAGCCCCACGCGATGCCGGTCTGGTACGCATGGCGCGACGGCAAGGTGCTGTTCCACACGGGCGCGGATTCGAAGAAGATGCGGAACCTGCGCGCGAACCCGCGGGTCAGCGTGGTGGTCGATAGCAAGGTGGCGCCGTACAAGGTCGTGGTCATCGAAGGACGGGCGCGCGAAGGTGCTGGCGATGGGGCCCTTGCGACGGAGATAGCGATCCATTACCTCGGCGAGCAGTTCGGATCGCGTTACGTTGAGCAGTCGGGCGGGCCGGGCACGCTGGTCACGGTCGAACCGGACAAGATCATTTCCTGGGACTACGCCCGGGAATCGAACCCCTGACCACCAAATGAACCAGAAGGCCATGCGCACGAGCCGGGTCCGCCGGTCGATCACACCCGCGCGGCTGGCGGGCGGAGCAGCGGCCCGGTGGGCAACGACCTACCTGTACCGGGGCGAGAAGCGCCAGGCGAAGCGGAAGCAAGCGATGCTTCGCACCGCCGAGGACGTCACGCGCACGATGGGCGAGATGAAGGGCGCGGCGATGAAGCTGGGGCAGGTGCTTTCGCTGATGGCAGGCGTGCTGCCCGAGGAGATGGCGACGCAACTTGCGACACTCCAATCGAATGCGCCGCCGATGGCGTATGGGCTGGTAGAGCAGGTGTTCGAGCGGGAGTACGGCCAGGCGCCGAACCGGGTGTTCCGGAAGTTCCAGAAGGAGCCGTTCGCGGCGGCCTCCATCGGCCAGGTGCATCGTGCCGAGCTGCGAGACGGGACGCCGGTGGCGGTGAAGGTGCAATACCCGGGTGTCCGCCAGGCGATCGAGCATGACCTGGCAAACGTGGGGATGATGATCGGGCTGGGTGGGTTGCTGGCGCGCGGGCTCGACACCCAGGCTATCGTGACGGAGTTGAAGGAAGGGATCCGGGCTGAGCTGGACTACCTGCGCGAGGCGGCATGGCAGCAGCGGTACTTCGATGCATTCGGTGGACACGGGTTCATCCGGGTGCCGAAGGTGTACCACGAGTTGACGACGAGCACGGTGCTCGTGCAGGAGTACATCAAGGGGCGGCCGTTCGCGACGGCGCGGACGCTTCCGCAGGCTGAACGCGACCGGCTGGGCGAGATCATTTACCGGTTCTGCTTTGGGAGCCTGTACCGGCACCGGCTGTTCAACGGCGACCCGCACCCGGGCAACTACCTGCTCCTGGACGACGGGGCAGTAGCGTTCGTCGACTACGGCTGCGTGGCGGAGTTCAGCGAAGACGTGGTGATCGCGTTCAAGCGGCTCATCCGGGGGCTGCTGGCCGGGGACATCGAGGAGTGGCGGCGGTCCACGGAAGCGGTCGGGATCCTGCATCCGGGGGCGCCGTTCACCACCCACGAGCTTTATGAGCACATGCACTGGTACTGGGCGCCAATCCTGGGGGAGCGCGTGCGATTCACGCCGGAGCTGGCGGCCGAGATGGTGCGCAGGAACACCATGATCACCGGAATCGGCGGTCAGATCAACAAGCACTGCAACGTGCCGGAAGGCATGGTCTTCCTGACACGGATCAACTTCGGGCTGGCGGGGTTGCTGGCAGGGCTGGGCGCCGCGGGGCCGTGGCGAGCGATCGTCGAGGAGTACGTCGACGACCGTCCGCCGTCAACTGAACTCGGGAGGATCTCGGCCGCAACCACGCGGGACGGCCGTCCAGTCTGAGGCGCTGGATCATCGGCAACGTGCGGTCAATTCCGAAGCACCCCGGAGGCGCGTTAACCGACACTCCACTTACCCGGTTACGGGAGCGTGTCGATTCTCTGATTAGATAGTGGAAGGGTCAGGGGGAGCGATGACAGCCCGGCAGCCCCAGGTACTGCGCGCGATGGCCGCCCCTGATCGTGGGCGGCTCGAGCTGCAGGTGCTCATCCTGCAAAGCACCATCGCCGCGTTCTTCGTGTTCGGCGCGCTCTCGGGGGTGTTCGGCCAGGGCGGGGCTGCTACCGTTGCGGCGGCGGGCTGGGTGGCGGGGTATCACGCCTGGCATGCGTGGTACGTGCTTCGCCGCCGGATCCCCGGGCATCCGAGCGCACTGATCGAGGCACTGACACCGCTCCTGGATGTCTCCTGTATCACCGTGGCGTGGATCGTCCTCAACAGCGCTCAATCGCCGTTCTGGGCGGTCTACCTGTATGGGCTGGTGAGCTACGCGCGGCGGTACTTCGGATGGCACTATGTGGCGCTCTCCGGGTTCATTGTGGGGAACCTGGTCGGTGGCCGGATGGTCATCTCGGCGAACAGCGGGAGTGCACTGATCGACGCCGACCTCGTCACGATGGTGGTCCTCGCGGTGACCCTGGCGACCAACTCGCAGGCGGTGGGGGCGGGGTGGCGGCGAGCGGAGCGCCAGGCGCGCATGCTGGCCGAGACCGACCCACTGACCGGCATCGCCAACCGGCGGGTCTTCCTGGAAGAGCTCGACTCGCTGGCCAAAAGCTCGGCCGCGCCGTTTGCGTTGCTGATGCTGGACCTGGACGACTTCAAGCGCCTCAATGATGCACATGGGCACCTGTATGGCGACGACGTGTTGCAGCGCGTGGCGAGTGAACTCGCTGAGAACGTGCGGACGGGTGACAGGGTGGCGCGGTACGGGGGCGAGGAGTTCGTGGTGGCGATGCCGCACACCCAGCTTGGCGACGCGACGCTGGTTGCCGAGCGGCTCCGCAAAGCCGTCTCGGCCTCGACCGCGACCACGGTCTCGGTGGGATGCGCCGTCCGCGAGCCAGGCGAGTCAGCAGACGAGGTACTGAAGCGGGCCGACGACATGCTGCTGATGGCAAAACGGACCGGGAAAGACCGCGTCCGGTGGCAAGAGATGCGCAAGAGCGCCTAACGGAGGCGGCGAGTCAGGGCGACAGTGACGAGGTCGGGCGGCGTGGACACGGCGTCACGGATACACGACTCGTGGGCGCTGTCGTGCGCAGCCCAGGCGTCGAGGTACGAGCCAAAGGCGATGGGCCGGGGCTCTCCCCAGGCGGAGACGTGGCCGGCGATGAAGATGGGCTCAAGCAGATGCGACCGCTCCAGGACAGCCAGGGAGCGCGCGAGGCGTGAGCGCGCCACCGCCATGGCATCGAGGACTGCATCGAGCGGTACGCCCTCGAAGCGCTGCATGGCTTCGGCGCGAGCGACAAGGAGACCGTGCGGGTCGGCGGTGCCGGCGAGCCAGGTTTCGGCGCCATCGACCAGCCTGGCGACAACCTCATTGAGGAACGCGTCGGCGGTTGCGGCGTGCTCCAGGTGGTTCCGGGCGCTCCATGCATCGCCGGGCGCCGTCCTGGGCCAATATGTGGGCGGGATGGCCGCGACCAGCCCCAACAGCGACTGGCGGCGGGCGCCGGCGCGTTCGAAAAAGACGCGGACTTCGGGGAGCATCATGGGGCTGGCAGCGGGCCGAGCCGGTGTTCCACGGCTGAGGCCGCCTCCGGGTAGGCCTCGGCGAAGGCGCGAACCAGCCCGAAGCAACCACTGATCATCATGTCGCCATAGGGAGCGGCGAAGTAGGGCTGCAAGGTGGTGCGGCGGATCTTCTCGCGCTGTGGGCCAGTGGCGGCGACCATAGGCGGCAGGGTGGGCCGGACAAGTGAGCGGTCGGCGGCGAAAGCGCCGTGGCCCTTGGAATTGAAGATTTCGGCGTGCTCCAGGAGGCCCGTTGCCATGCGCTCCGTGAACCGGACGACCTGTTCGGTGCTGACTTCGCCCGTGTGGTGCTCGAACAGGCTTGCGATGCGGCGGCCGCGGAGGTGGAAGCCGAGGAGGTGCATGTTGCCGAGGTTGAGGACGACGGTTTCGCTGTTCGGAGCGACGTGTTCATCGTGGAGCGCGCCGAGGGCAGCGGCCGGGCCGGTATCCATGAACGCGACCGGCGCTTCGTTGCGGGCTGAGGCTGTCATCGCGCGGGCACGGGTGAGGTAGGGAGGAAGCAGGTCCGGGCGAGTGGCGAAGGCCAGGAGGTCGTTCCGGCCCTCGACCACGCGCTTAAGGTGCTCAAAACGGAAGAGGCGGTCGGAAACGCCTGGGGGTGCGGCGCCGTGGTCGAGGCAGCCCAGGGCGATGCCATCGAATTCGACCGGGACCTCGAAAGCGGCAAGGGCGGTCCGGACGGCATCGAGGTCCAGGTCCTGGAGGACGACACGGTCGGCATCGATGGTGCGGACCTCATCCTCCGAGACGATGCGGATGCCCATATGGCGAACTTCGTCGAGGTCATCGTTGAAGGTCTGGGCGGCCTCCGGGGTGGCGTAGGCGACGCCGCCTGCGGCGAGGAACTCTTCAGCGGC
>JAANMV010003789.1_pt1 | contig 12694 bp, 7 predicted proteins | sample 7279661 | NCBI WGS metagenome assembly JAANMV01 (sample SAMN14094540, study PRJNA606508) | bioreactor metagenome | isolation source: A lab-scale SPAN reactor treating ammonium-rich wastewater day 121 | place: Ireland: Galway | collected 2017-05-16 | reverse complement strand
TCACTCATCACTCATCACTTTCAACTTCGCGCTTAGCGACGGCGCAGGTTTGAAGCGATTGGCCGGTTATAGGCCGATCAGGACAGCGATGATCCCGTCGACATACAGCTTTCCGTAGGGGCTTTTGTTCTTGAGCAGCACCTTGACCTTCGTTATGGTGGAATCTTCGAAAATTGCGAGCGTGTCGATCGACCCTTCGTTGACCCACAACAGGTCGCGGGCTGAGTTGGTCGAGCCGGTGAAGGTGTCGGTCAGCTTGACCTTGGTCTTGACGCCGCCCAACGGTGTGAAGACGACAACGATCTTCGACTTCAAGCTGCTGACGTTGAAGTCGCTCAAGACGACGTAGTTCATCGAGATTTCACCCGGAGTTGAATCCAGCAGGGCGTTGGCGGCGTCGAGAGTAGTGGGATCGGCCTCCTGCTCAAGTACGGTAGCTTCGTTGGTGCTGCCCTTGAAGCGGAACGCACAGCCGCCATCGGTATTTGGCGGCGCCTTCGTCCCGCACACGACCTTGTCGCCGGTTCCGTTGATGACGTTCCATGGAGACAAAGCCCGTTCGGACGTGTCTTCAAACCCACCATTGAGGATGAGTGGGATGCTCCCACTCCCAGCGGTGGCGAGTGAACCGATAAAGCTCAGCGAGATGGCGACGATAGTTAGCACGAACACAGTACGATATCGAATCATGATAACGCTTCCCTCTGATAGATTGGGATTGGAAGATAGGCGACGGCATGGCTCGCTTTGAGGCGCTGAGTTTCGCCGTCATTGGGGCGCGTTAGAGATCGCTGTGCCGTGCGGCCTCGTAACCGTTCCTAAGCCGCATTATATGAGGTTTTTTGTTTCCGCATTCGAGTCGTAGGGCGGGGCGAAAGCGCAAAGGTTAAGTTTCGGTATGATAGAGAGATAGGCCGCACGCTTTTTTAGCGCTGTATCGGGGGGCCGCGATGAGCCGCTGCTTCATCTCCTATTCGCGTCGTAACACCAACTTCGCCGAACGCCTCGCCCGCGACCTGAACGACGCCGGTGTCGAGGTGTGGATCGACTTTCGCCAGATCCACGCCGGCGAACGGTGGAAGGACGAGATTCGGCGCGGTGTCGAACGCAGCGAGGTGATCGTGATCGTGTTGTCACCCGATTCGGTCGTTAGCGAGTGGGTGCAGTTCGAGATCAACTACGGCCGCGAGAAGAACAAGGTGCTGCTGCCGATCATGGTGGTCGACTGCTACGCCGAACTGCGCGCCAATGAGTCGCTGGCGTGGCTGCTCGATGTGCACTTCATCAAGTTCGAGGGCCGCTACGAACAGGGCTTCCCGGAGCTGCTCAAGGCGCTGCCGGGCAAGCGCAAGGTCGGTGTGTTCGACACCATCGACAGCAGCAAGATCCCCAACCCGTTCAAGGGCCTCGAAGCGTTTCAGCAGACCGATGCCGCGTTCTTCTTCGGCCGCGAGGGGCTGATTAAGAAGGCGCTGGCGGCCCTCAAGCCGGGCCGGCCGCGCCGCTTCTTGGCGGTCGTCGGCGCCAGCGGCAGCGGAAAATCCTCGCTCGTGCGCGCCGGCGTGATCCCGCAGGTGCGCAGCGGGGCGCTCCCCGGCAGCGATCAGTGGCGCGTGGCGATCTTCACGCCCGGCGACCAACCGACGCGCGCGCTGGCGACCCGTATCGCGCCGATGCTGCCGGAGGATGTCGACGCCGACGCCGTGCAGAAGGCCCTCTCGACCGGCATGGACGGCCTGAGCACCGTCGCCCAGCGCCTGCTCATCGACGCGCCGTCGACCGCTATGCTCATGCTGATCGTCGACCAGTTCGAGGAGACGTTCACCCGCGCGCCGGAGTCGGCGGCCCGGTCTTTCATTGGCCTGCTCGAACACGCCGCGACCGTCCCCAACGGGCGCTGCATCGTCGTGCTGACCATGCGCGCGGATTTCTTCGACCGGCTTGGCCGCTATCCGGACTTTGCCGAGCTGTTCGAGGCCGATCAGCTCTTGATCGTCACCGAGATGACGCAGTCCAACCTGCTGCGGGCGATCACCGGCCCGGCCGAAGCGGTCAGCCTGATCTATGAGGACGGCCTCGCCGACCGGATACTGGAGGACGTGCGCCGCCAGCCCGGATCGCTCCCGCTGCTGCAATACGCGCTGACCGAGCTGTATAAGCGGCGCGAAGGACGCAGGCTCACCAACGCGGCCTACGATGCCATCGGCGGCGTCGAGCAGGCGCTGGCCCGACATGCCGAGGAGCTGTACGTCAGCCTCGGCGTCGGCCAGCAGGACATCGTCAAGCGCGTGCTGCTGCGGTTGATCGAAATCGGCGACGACGCGATCCCCACCCGCCGGCGCGTCGCGCGATCTGATCTGACGTTTGTCGGCGTGAGCGATGAGGCCGTGCAAGAGATCGTCGATCGGCTGACGGCCCCGGACAGCCGCCTGCTGGTGACCAGCCGCGAAATCCGCACACACGCCAACCAGACGGCCAGCACGACGGTGTGGGTCGAGGTCGGCCACGAGGCGTTGATCCGTGAGTGGGCGCGCTTTCAAAGCTGGGTCGAGGATGATATGGAGAACCTGCGGCTGGGCGCTGAACTGCTCAAGTCCGCCGCAGATTGGGACTCGACTCAGCGCGATGCGGCGTATCTGCTGACCGGCACACGCCTTGCGCGGGCCGAGGATTGGCTTGAGTCAGGGGGAGACGCCAACGCTTTACAGCGCGCGTTCATCCGCGCCAGCGTCGAATTACGCGAGCGCACCGAGGAGACGCGGCGCGAGCAGGCTGAACGCGAGCTGACGTTACAGCGCCGGTCAGCCCAGCGGCTGCGGATGTTCGTCGGCGTGCTGCTGCTGGCGTTGGTGGTCACGGCGGGGCTGGTGCTGTTCGCGTTCAGCGAGCGCGACCGCGCCGACGGTAATGCGCAGCTTGCGGCGACGAACGCCGCGGCCGCGGAAGCCAACGCGCAGCGCGCGCAGGCGAATTTCGCGCAGGCCAACAGCTTCGCGCTGTCGGCGCTGGCGAACCGCGCGCTCGGCGATGGTGACAGCCAGCTCGCTGTCTCGCTCGGCGTGGAGGCCAATCTTGTCGCCAGCCCGCCGCCGCCGCAGTCGAGCCTCACACTGGCGGAGGTCGCGTTCGCGCCCGGCGTCCGGCGTGCGTACGCCAGTCCGGGCACGACGATCAGCGCCGTGGCGTTGAGCGCCGACGAACGGTTAGCGGCGGCCGCCAGCCCGGATGGCGTCACGGTTTTCGATGCGTTGTCGGGTGAGGTCGTTGCCACGCTGGCCCTCACGACGTCAAGCGGCATTTCAGCATTGGCGATCAACCCGGACGGCACGCGTATCGTCACCGGCAGCGAAAGCGGCGCGATCAGCCTGTGGGACGCCACGACCGGCGCGCTGATGTTCGAGTTCACACGGGCACACAACCGCGCCGTCAACAGCCTGAGTTTCAGCAGCGACCATGCCAAGCTGGTGAGCGCGGGCAGTGATAACCGGGTGGTGGTATGGGATGTCGCCAGCGGCAGCCCGATCACCGAGCACACGCTGCACCGCGGCTCAGTCACCGGCGCGCGCTTCTGGCCGCAGGACGACCGGATCGTCGTCTCGGCCGGGCGGGACAGCGCCATCATCGCCTATGACACGGTGACCAACGCCGCCATTCGCACGTTGAGCACCAACATGGTGCACCTCAGCCTCGCGCTGCGGCCAGACGGGCTGGAAGCACTCACCGGCGGCGACGGTGGGCGGGTGCAGACGTGGCCGCTGGATCTCGATCTTCAGCAGGCGCAGCAGCAGCAGTCGGTGCAGCCCGTCATCCCGCTGGGCGTAGCGACCTACACGGGCCATACGACTACGACGCCTTCGGTCGCCGTTGCTTATGCGGACGATGGCCGGTTGGTCATCAGCGCGGGCGCTGATGGGCAGCTTTTGGTGTGGGACACCGCGACCACGACGCTGCTGCGCAGTTTCACCGTGCCGGGCACCGGAGAGTTCACGTCGCTGGCCGTCAGCGCCGACGGCGATCAGGTCTTGAGCGGCGGCGCGAGCGCCGGCGCGGCGTTTCTGCGGCTGTGGGATGTCACCAGCGCGGCCATTATGATCGACATGCCGGGACATACCGGGCGGGCCGTCGCGGTGTTCCGGCCCGACGGACGGACGATCCTCAGCGGCGGCCGTGACGACGACCCGGAGAATCCCGACGACGATCAACAGGGCAATAACCTGCGCGTGTTCGATATCGCCACCGGGCGCACCGTGCAGCAGTTGACCGGCCACACCAACCTCGTCGGCGCGGTGGATGTCAGCCCGGACGGACGGTATGCCGTCAGCGGATCGTTCGACAACACCGTCCGGGTGTGGGACATCGCCGCGGGGACGGGGATTCAGGTCGGGACGCACACCAATCAGGTGATCGGGGTGCGCTTCACGCCTGACGGCTACGCGGTCATCGCGGTCAGCCGCGGCGGGCAGATTATGATGTGGCACGCCAACGGTGACGGGCTGATCCGCCAGTTCATCGACCCGGCCGGGGACATTACTTCGGTACAGGCGCTCGCCTTGAGCGCCGATGGCAGCCTGCTGCTGACCGGCGGGGACGAGTCGATCGTGCGGCTGTGGGATGTCGCTACCGGCGATCTGCTGGAGACCGTGACGATCGAAGACCGGGCGGTGCGCGCGCTGGGCTTTCACCCCGACGGGACGCACTTCGTCGTCGGCTCGGTGAACGGAAGCCTGACGCTGTGGAGCACCGACGGCGACTCGACCGGCCGCCTGACCGGCCACAGCCGCGCGATCATCACGGCGGAGTACACGCCGGACGGCATGCACGTGCTGTCGACCTCGTTCGACGGAACCCTGCGTGTGTGGGACATCGTCAGTGGGTTCGAGGTGCGGCGGTTCGACACCAACGACGAGCCGGGCGTGACGATTCAGACGGCGGACATCAGCAGCGACGGTCAACTCGTGCTGACGGCGCTCAGCGACGGACGTCTGCGCATCTGGCGGCTGTACCCGACGCTGGAGAGCCTGCTGGCATGGACGGTCGCGAACCGCGTGGTCACGCCGCTGACCGACTGCACGATCCGCGAACAGTTCCAGCTTGAACCGTGCGATGCAAACGGTCAGCCGCCCGCGCAAAACCTGCCGCCGCTGCCGCCGTTGAATCCGCCCCCGCAGAGCGTGATCACGCTCGAAATCGGCGGGCACGCGGTCATCAACACCACCAACGGGACGCGCCAGTTCGTGCGGCCGGCCCCCGGCAATTTCGATAACGAGGCGAGCACGCTGGTGGATGACGGGACGCGAGTCGTCTTGCAATCCGGGCCGGTGCTGTCGGCGGGCTTCTGGTGGTGGGAGGTCGAGACGGAGACCGGCGTGAAGGGATGGGTGGCGGAGTACATCCCGGCGGAGAACATTCAGTCGCTGGCGACGATGACCGAGGGATAGTAGTCAGGGAGCAGTAGTCAGTAGTCAGGAGTCAGTAGTCAGGGGGCAGGCGCAGCGTGAGAGAATAGGGGGGAGGGAACGCAGGGGCGCGATGCATCACACCCCTGCGTTTTGTGTGCCGTGCGGGATTACAGCTCGCGCAGGCCCTCGATCAACACGGCGCTGACCTCCGGCCGCGTGAATTCTTCCGGCAGCGGTTGACCCGCGCGCAGCATCGTGCGCACCTGCGTGCCGCTGAGCGTGAGCCAATCGTCGCTGTTGTAGAGCGCGGTCTTGGCCGTGACGATATGCCCCTGCGCCTTGCTGTAGAAGGCGTGTTCGAACATCAGCGGGGTGATGCCGATCAGCGCGGGGTCGAATTCGTCGAAGATGAGCTGCGAGTCGTAGGTGCCGTAGTACTTGCCGACACCGGCGTGGTCACGGCCGACGACGAAGTTGGTGCAGCCGTAGTTCTTGCGGCAGAGCGCGTGGAAGACCGCCTCGCGCGGGCCGGCGTAGCGCATGGCCGCCGGGAAGCTGTTGAGGATCGTGCGCTGCTTGGGGAAATAGTTCGCCAGCAGCACTTCGTAGGCCTTCACTCGCACCGGCGCAGGGATGTCGTCGCTCTTGGTTTGGCCGACCAGCGGGTGCAGCATCAGGCCGTCGCAGATTTCCAGCGCGCACTTCATCAGGTACTCGTGGGCGCGATGAACCGGGTTGCGAGTCTGGAAGGCGACGATGCGACGCCACCCGTTCGCGGCGAACAGGGCGCGCGTCTCACGTGGGGTCTTGTAGATGTGCGGGAAGCTGGGCGTTGGCTCGGTCAGCATCCACACATCGCCGGCGAGGTAGGTGTCGCCCCACGCGTACATGCGCGCGACGCCGGGATGCGCTTCCTCGGTCGTGCGGTAGACGTTGGCGGCCTCGACCTGCTTGTCGTAGGTGAACTTCTCGCTCAGTTCGAGCAGGCCGACGATCTCGCCGCGCTCGTTGACCAGCGCGACGTCGTCACCGACGCGCAGGCTGGCGGCTTGCTCGGCGCTGACTGGCAGCGTAATGGGGATCGTCCACGGCAGCCCATTGGGCAGGTGCATATCCTTGACGACGGAGTTGTACGTCGCGCTGTCCATGAAGCCGGTCAGCGGGCTGGCGACGCCGATGGCGATCAGCTCAAGGTCGCTCAGGGAGACCTCGTTCAGTGTGACGCGGGGCGCGGCATTGGCGCGGTCAAGGTAGGGTGCGGCGTCGGCGCCGGTCACGAGCCGGTCGATCAGCGTGCCGCCGTGCGGGGCGATCTGGCGCACGGTTGGAGGGGTCACATCCATGACAACGATATCCTCGGAACAGTGTACGGTTGAATGACGGTGGGCCATTGTAGCATAAGGATGTCGCGTCGTGGACGGTGGCCCGTGAACCGGGGCGCGTTCAGGCTATTGACGGCTGTCTTGCGTTGTTGGGAGAGATGCGCGACCATCCGATAACCCCCCCCGCAGGGTGGTTCGGCATGTGTGTGACCTGAGCTGCGACGGCGCGCTGTCGCTCACAATCACGACAGTGATGCTCGTCCCACGGATCGCACAGAGCGCGCGGAGAATCGAAGTCCGATTACAATGAAGGCTGTCGATTGCATACGCTGAGGATGCTTGAATGCTGATCCGCCCCCGAATCTTCGTTACTATCATCGCCGCCGTGCTCCTTTCGATAGGCGTCGGCGCGCAGGACACCAACGGCGCCCTCACGCCAGCGCAGCCCGCCAGCATGCAGATGGTGTCGGGTGATATTTTCCGGTTCGACTACACCTTGGAACAGGCCAGTCGCGTCGTGCTGCAAGCCATCAGCGGAACGGCCCAACCCACCCTCAGCGTGCAGCAGCGCGGCGTCGAGGTCGCGGCACAGCCGAACACGGAGGGCGCCTTCACGATTGAGTTGGACACCGTCTTAGGCAGTGGCAGCTATATCGTCGAGGTCGCCGGCGCGAACAACTCCAGCGGGCTGGTCATTCTGTCGGTGCAGAGTCAGACGCCGCTTCCGGTCACGCCGCTGACGCCGGGTGTCGCTGTGGCAGGCACGCTGACCCGCGACGCGTCAGTCGCCATGTTCGAGTTCACGCAGATGCCTGAAAGCGGCTATCTGGTTGTCGATACGCTGCTGCCCGACCGGGGCGTGGCCGTACAGATTGTCGACATGGCTACCCTGATCCCCGCCGCGGGGAGTTCGACGGCCATACTGGGCGCGCGTTTCCAGTTCGCGCCGGGCGATGCGGTCTATCAGATGCAGGTCGGCAGCGCCGGAATCGAGTCCGATACGCCGTTCAACGTCTGTTGGGTTCCGGTGAGCGCGGCGAACTGTACGAACGTCGCGTCGCCGCCGGTCGTCATCACCATCGTGACGAGCGAGCCGGCGCCAGCCGCCTGCACGGTGACGCCGGCCAGCAGCGGCGGCGTGAACATCCGCCAGTCCGCCACCACCAACTCGATTATCGCCGGGGCGCTGCCCACCGGCCAAGACGCCAACGTGATGGGCATCTCGCCGGACAATGCGTGGTTCAACATCGAGTTCAACGCGGTCTCGGGTTGGGTCGCTTCGGCGGTGGTCACGGTGAATGGCGACTGTTCAAGCCTGCCGACCGTTCAGCCGCCCGCGCCGATCCTGCCACCGACGCCGACACCGCTGCCGACCAACACGCCGGTTCCCGTTCCGCCGACACCAAGCGGCCCGTGTCTGTTCACGCTGACCGCGCCGACGTTCGTGTACACCACGACGGTCGAACAGGTGGACTTCCTCTACGATCAGGTGCAAAGCGGCGAGCTGATCCCCAATGGCCGTACCGCGGACGGGAACTGGTACCGGCTGAATTACGCCAGCAGTTGGCTGCCCGCCCACGCCATCGGTCAGACGGTGAGCCGCAGCGGGAACTGCGCCAACCTACCGACCGTCTCCCCGTAAGGCCAACACTAGTGCGAAGGGCGAGCCACGACCGGCTCGCCCTTTGCGGTACTCTGTGACCTTTGCGATCCTCACTGTTCGCGCCGCCGTGCGTGATACCCGCGCTGATCGACCGGAGTCCACGGCAGGCCCACTGGCCCGGCATCGTTCAGGTCAGGGCGGATCAGCGTGTTGTTCTGCATCTGTTCAGTGACGTGGGTGTGCTATCCGACGATGCGCGACATGGCGAACAGCGGCGTGAGACTGTCGCGGTCGAGCGCACACAGCACGATCGCAATCTGCCCTACGAGATTCAGCGGGGTGAAACGGCGCCGATCCGGATGAACGGTTGAAACGTAGTCTAAGCCGGTGTTCGTAAGTCGAGAGATTCGGTCTCCCATCTTGCAGCGTTAGTCGAGCTATACGGCGCGGCGTTCTCTCATCACTCATCACTCAACACTTTCAACTTCGCGCTTAGCGGCGCCAGACGGCCGTGGACAAATCCCGCCGCAGAACACGAGGCGTCACGACCGCCGGCGCGCAATGTCACATTCGGCATGTGTAGAACGTCACATTGCTGCTGCGCGTCATGGTGCGGGCTTGAAGACTCACGCTGCTCTGGTTTAGACTTGCCTAAAATCTCGCCGTGAATGGAAAAACCCGTATGCTCGACTCCCCGATCGTTCAGGCGCTGCTAGCGACGTTGTTCACGTGGGGCGTGACCGCGCTCGGTGCGGCTTGGGTGTTTACCACGCGCGAAGTCAGCCGGCGCATGTTGGACGGCATGCTCGGTTTCACCGCCGGCGTGATGATCGCGGCCAGCTTCTGGTCACTGCTGGCGCCCGCGATCGAGATGTCCGAGGCCAACGGCGTGCCGTCATGGTTTCCTGCCGTGGTCGGCTTTTTGCTTGGCGGCGTGTTCTTGCGCGTCATCGACCTGATCGTGCCGCATGTGCACCTGTGGGGCCGCGCCGATCAGGCCGAGGGTATCAAGACGAGCTGGCACAAGTCGATCCTGATGGTGGTCGCCATCACCATGCACAACATCCCGGAAGGCTTAGCGGTCGGTGTCGCGTTCGGCGCGGTCGCCAGCGGGATTCCTGAAGCGACGCTGGCGGGCGCGATCGCGCTGGCAATCGGCATCGGCTTGCAGAACTTCCCGGAGGGCATGGCGGTTTCCGTGCCGCTGCGCCGCGAGGGGATGTCGCGCCGCAAGAGCTTCTTCTACGGGCAGATGTCGGGCATTGTCGAGCCAATCGCCGGCGTGCTGGGCGCGGCCGCGGTGCTGATCGTCAAGCCGCTGCTGCCGTATGCACTGGCGTTCGCCGCCGGCGCGATGATCTTCGTGGTGGTCGAGGAGGTGATCCCGGAGTCGCAAAGCGGCAAGCACACCGACATCGCCACCACCGGCGCGATGATCGGGTTCGCCGTTATGATGCTGCTGGACGTCGCGTTGGGCTAGCGTGCGGAAGCGTTAACCGGCTCGCCACCAGAATACACAGAGCGCCGAGCATTGACATCGCGGCCAGCAGGATCACCGGAGTTCGATAGCCGCCGCTGATGCTCAACACGACGCTGATCGCCAGCGGGCCGAACGCGCGCAGAACGCCGATCTGATTCATCCGGCCGCTGATCGTGCCGAAGTGCGCCGCGCCGAACGTCTCGGCGATGAGCTGGGCGCGGGTCGGCGCGAGCGAGCCGAAGCCGATGCCGAACAACAGCACGAACAGCCACACGCCGGCATCCCCGGTGACGGTGATGAGCACGAGCAGCCCCATCCCTTGCAGGCCGACAAGCGCGGCGAAGATCACATGCCGCGAGACGCGCGCGCCCAACGGCGTGAAGATCACGCGTCCCGGCAGCGCGACCGCGCCGATTGCGCCGCCGACGCCCGCCGCGACTGCCGGCGCATAACCCGTGCTGATGAGATACGGCACGAGATGTACGCTCATGCCGCTGACGACGAACAGCGAGAGCGTGAACCCGACGGCCAGCCACCAGAAATCAGGCCGGCGGTAGGCCTCGGCCGGCGTGAGGTGAGCTGGGGCCGGCACGGCCGGGTCGGCGTGCGCGTCGTCCAGCGCGCGGTCACGCAGCACGAAGGCGTGGATCGGGATGGTGATGACCGCCATGATGACGGTCAGCGCCAGCATCGCCGCGCGCCAACCGAGCGCCTCGACCAGCGCGCCGGACAGCGGGATGAAGATGACGCTGGCGAACCCGGCGATGAACGTGATGACCGTGAGCGCCCGGCTCCGGTGCATCGGGAACCAGCGGAAGATCAGCGCGAAGGCCGGCTCGTAGAACACCATGCCGGAGACGATGCCGAGGACGAGCCACAGCGCATAGAACACCGGCACGCTCTCGACGACCGCCCAACCGAGCATCAGCACGCATGCCGCGATCGAACCGGCCGTCATCAGCCGCTTAGCGCCGATCCGGTCGATCAGGCGGCCAATCGCCGCGGCCGATAGAGCGCCCACCAGCATCGACACCGTGTACGCGCCGGTGATCTCTTCCTTGCTCCAGCCGAGGTCGGCCTCCATCGGCTCGACGAACACGGTGAAGCTGTAGAACAGGATGCCGAAGGAAACCGTCGTGGTCAGCGCGAGCGCGATCACAATCACCCACTGATAGCGGGAGACGAGTTGGGTCTGGAGAGCGCGCCGGTCGAAGTTCACGGGGTCACGGGTGTCTTGAATCTATGTAAAGAGCGTGCTTGCAACCGCGCACGCCCTTGCATGCATTGTACTGAATCCGGGCTATAATCGCGTGAAACCCGCTGTCCATATAGTGCCAATACGGCGTGTGAGAGGAAACGATGGTCGATGTACTGTGGTTCATTCCGGGGCATGGTGATGGCCCGTACTTGGGAACCGACATCAATAAGCGCGCGCCAAGCCACGCGTATTTGTCCAGCGTCGCGCGGGCCATCGATTCGCTCGGCTACTACGGCGCGCTGATCCCGACCGGCTTCGGTTGTGAGGACAGTTGGGTGATCGCTTCGTCGATGATCCCGCTGACCCAGCGCATGAAGTTCCTGATCGCCTTTCGGCCGGGGAGCTTGTCGCCGACGTTGGCCGCGCGCATGGCCGCCACGATGGATCGCATGAGCAACGGACGTCTGCTGCTCAACATCATCACCGGCGGCGACCCGACGGAGTTGAAAGGTGACGGCACGTTCGAGTCGCATGACGAGCGCTATGCGATCACCGATGAGTTCCTGACCATTTTCCGCGCCGTGATGCAGGGCGAGACGTTCAGCTTCGAGGGCAAGCACGAGCACGTCGAGGGCGCGCGGATCAACTTCCCGCCGGTGCAGAAGCCGTATCCGCCGCTGTATTTCGGCGGCTCGTCGGACGCCGGGATCGCGGTCGCCGCCAAGCATATCGACGTGTACCTCAGCCTGATCGAACCGCCGGAGATGATCAAGCCGAAGATCGACAAGGCGCGTGAGGCCGCCTCCCGCGAGGGCCGCGAGATCGGCATCGGCATCCGGTCGCATATCGTCGCGCGCGACACGCTGGAAGAGGCATGGGCCACCGCCAACGGCATCCTCAAGCACGTGACGCCGGAGGCCATCGCCGCGCACCGCGAACGGATGGCGCGTTTCGACTCGGTCGGGCAGGGGCGCATGATGCAGCTGTCGTCGGCATCGACCAACGGGCGTGACGCGCTGGAGGTATCGCCGAACCTGTGGGCCGGCTTCAGTGTGGTCAACAAGGGCCTCGGCACGGCGATCGTCGGCACGCCGGAGATCATCGCGGAGCGTTTGCAGGCGTATGTCGACCTCGGCGCGACCAAGTTCATCCTCAGCGGCTATCCGCACCTCGAAGAGTGCTACCGCGTGGCCGAGACGGTGCTGCCGCTGTGCTCGTGGTGGGACGCGGGCAAGAACGCCGTCACCTTCCGCAATGACACGCGTGAGTGGCAGTAGAGGGGGCAGGGGGCAAGGGTCAGTTGCCAGTGGTCAGGGGTCAGGTCACAAACCGACTGAACCACAGAGTACACGAAGGACACAGAGAGGATTCGTAGGGCCGTCCCATCCGCCTCGCACCACCCACTACCTCACACGTCCTTCTCCCCTCTCCCTGAGGGAGAGGGGCCGGGGGTGAGGGCTTCTCCGAGTGCTGAGTGTCAAGTGATGAGTCGTGAGTAAGGGCAAACCGACTGAACCACAGAGTATACGGAGGGGACAGAGGGGATCCTCGAATACGGCTCGTCCGCCGCGTGGAGCCCCTTACGCCGCAGGTCGCCGAGCGTTGAAACGCACGGCTAATACGTTCAAAGCCTACTAAAGAGGCTGTTTGGACGGCGAGAATGGATTGGCTCAGCGACGGAGTGAGCCACAA
>JAANMV010003786.1_pt1 | contig 12703 bp, 15 predicted proteins | sample 7279661 | NCBI WGS metagenome assembly JAANMV01 (sample SAMN14094540, study PRJNA606508) | bioreactor metagenome | isolation source: A lab-scale SPAN reactor treating ammonium-rich wastewater day 121 | place: Ireland: Galway | collected 2017-05-16 | reverse complement strand
GGGAGGCGTTCACATCGCCACCCTTGGGGGGCTCTGGCAGGCCGTCGTGTTTGGGATGGGGGGAATCAGGCTTCGAGAGGGTGGGCTCGTCATCGACCCGCACCTTCCGTCGAACTGGGATCGGTTGTCGTTCCCCCTGCAATGGAGCGGTCGGAGCATCTCCGTGACGATCGACCGCGAACCGGGACAGGTGACCGTCGATTTCCGCAGCGGTGAACCAATGACCGTGGAGTTGAGTCACGGGTCCATAGAAGAGATCACCTCACCTCATCGTTATGTCGCCCATCGGGTAGGAGCCGGTTGGGGCGAGTGGCAGGAATCGAAGCGGTAGGCCGATCGACAGGCCTGTGTCATCAACGATACGCAAGAGGAGGATCACATGAAACGTCACGCCTCGGCACAATGGAACGGCGATCTGAAAACCGGCAAGGGGATGGTGTCGACGCAGAGCGGTGTCCTTTCGCAGACCCAGTATTCCTTTACCACGCGGTTTGAGAACGGCATCGGCACCAATCCGGAAGAGTTGATTGCGGCGGCCCATGCCGGCTGCTTTACCATGGCTCTCTCCGCCCAATTGGGCAATGCGGGGTTGGTGGCCGAGCGGTTGGAGACGACCGCGACGGTGACATTCGACAAACTCGAGGCCGGCTGGACCGTGGCGGGTATTCATCTCGCGGTGGCGGGCAAGGTGCCGAAGGCCGATGCGGCGGCCTGGGAGAAGGCCACTATGGCTGCCAAAACTGGTTGCCCCATCTCGCGTGTGCTCAACACGACGATTACGATGGATGCGAAATTGGAGAGCTAAACCGATGGCTGCCTCGCAGGATCTCGACTCTCTCGCGTTTCTTTTTGACCTGGACGGCACGTTGGTGGATAGCGTCTACCAGCATGTGCTGGCTTGGCGTGAAGCCACTCAAGCGGCCGGTATCGAATTGCCGGTCTGGAGGATTCATCGCCAAATCGGGATGAGCGGCGGCCTCATGTTACACGCCCTCTTGCGCGAAACCGGCCGTCCGGTTTCGAAGGAAGAAGCGGAACGCATTCAGCGGGTGCATGCAGAGGCGTTTGTCAAGCAGGCTCCATCGCTCCGGGTACTGCCGGGCGCGCAGGACCTGCTGGATGCGCTGACGGCGGGTCGTGTGCCCTACGCCATTGCCACCAGCGGGCGACTGCACAGCGCGCAACATACGTTGAAATTGTTGAAGCTTCCTCCCGGAACTCCCGTGGTGACCCGGGATCAGGTGAAGCGCGCGAAGCCCGATCCGGATTTATTTTTGGCTGCCGCAGAGCAGCTCCAGATGCCCATTGCCAGGTGCATCGTCGTCGGCGACAGCGTCTGGGACCTGCTGGCAGCCCGTCGTGCCTCCGCGCTCGGGGTCGGACTGTTGTCAGGCGGCTACGGTCGGGAAGAACTAGAGCGGGCGGGTGCGTACCGTACCTACGATGACCCGGCCGACCTCCTGCGTCACTTGGACGAATGCGGAGTCCGGCCTGACCCGCTGATGTAACGGTGGTCTTGCCGGGGGTCACGATCGGGGACCGCAGCGTCATCGGAGCAGGAAGCGTGGTCGTTCGCGACGTGCCACCCGACTGTGTCGTGGTCGGCAATCCGGCCCGTCTTGCGCGCACATTGGTATCGACAACCAGGACAGAGGGATAATGCATGGAAAAGCCGGCCGAGACACAATTCCCCATTCACGATTTGCTGCAGCGCCGATGGAGCCCGCGAGCCTTTTCGGAGCGCATGGTGGAGTCGGATACGTTGCGGAGCCTGTTCGAGGCGGCGCGATGGGCTCCGTCCTCGAATAACGAACAGCCCTGGCATTTCATTGTCGGGACAAGAGATGACCCGTCTGGGTACGACCGGCTCTTTGCCTGTCTCAAGGAAGGCAACAAGAAGTGGGCGTTTCGCGCCCCGGTTCTGATGTTGTCGGTCGCACGACTGAATTTTGAGGACGAAGGCACACCCAACCGGCATGCCTGGCACGACACGGGCATGGCTGCCATCAGTCTGTCGTTGCAAGCCACGGCGCTCGGTTTGATTGCCCATCAGATGGCCGGGTTTGATGTGGACAAGGCGCGCGCTGATCTCGGGATTCCCGCGGGGTTCGAACCGGTGGCCATGATTGCGGTCGGATATCCCGGTGATCCGGCGATATTGGATGAGCGGCTCCGTCAACGGGAACTGGCGCCGCGCGAACGAAAGCCGATCAGGGAGTTTGTCTCTCAGGGACAATGGGCCGGACCTCTTCCCGCCTTTCCGGTTCCCGGAGGGGGCACATGAGCGGAGGGTTGGCGGGAAAAGTGGCGATCGTGACCGGTGCGTCCAGCGGCATCGGCCGCGCCATTGCCCTCAGGCTGGCGCAAGATGCTGCCGCCGTGGTGGTGAACTACCGAACTCGCGCGCAGCAGGCTGAGGAGGTGGTGGCCGCGATCCAAGCGAAGGGCGGAACCGCAGTCGCGATCCAGGCCGACATGAGCCACGCAGGGGATGCCCGTCGATTGATCACGGAGACCGTGACCCGATTCGGTCGCTTGGACATCCTGGTCAACAATGCCGGCAAGTTCACGCCCAAGCCCTTTCTGGAAACCACCGAAGCCGACTTCGACGCCCTCATCGGTCTCCATGCGAAGGGACCCTACTTTGCGATGCAGGAAGCGGCCAAGGTGCTGTCGGAGCATGGGCGCATCGTGAACATCACCACCGCCGGCACGCAGTTGCATTTTCATGGTGCCAGTGCGTATTTGGGCAGCAAGCGGGCGTTGGAGCAATTCACCAAGGGCATCGCCCAGGAACTGGCTCCGCGAGGGATTACCGTCAACGCGGTGTCGCCCGGCATTACCGACACCGGAGTCCTGACCGATCAGTATCGGCAGATCGGTCTTCAGGGTTCCCCCACGCAGCGGCTGGGGCTCCCTTCCGACATTGCCGAAGTGGTCGCTTTTCTCGTAAGTGCAGAGGCCCGATGGTTGACGGGGCAAACGATCCAGGCCGGCGGCGGCATCGTGATGTGAGAACCGTCACGCTGTCCCTCTCGACCCCGTCCGCGGAAAGCCGCCACCTGTCGCGGATCGATCCGGTCATGAAGCGCCTCATCGCGCAGATCGGGCCCTATGGTTTGACCTGCCGCCCGCGGCGCTCCCCGTTTGAGTCGCTGGTGCGCGCCATCGCCTTTCAGCAACTGCATGAGAAGGCGGCGGAGAGTATTCTCAAGCGGTTCACGGCCTTGTTTCCCGGTCGCAGGTTTCCGCGACCGGCCGATGTGCTGGCGATGCCGACAGAGGCGATGCGGGAAGCGGGGTTTTCTCGCGCCAAGATGGCGGCGCTACGAGATTTGGCGGCCAAGGCGCTTGATGGGACTGTGCCGACCACGGCTGCGATTCAACGGCTGGATGACGAGGCGATTATCGAACGGCTGATTGCCGTGCGTGGTGTCGGACGGTGGACCGTCGAAATGTTGCTCATCTTCCAACTTGGCCGTCCGGACGTCCTGCCCGTGGACGACTTCGGTGTGCGCAACGGATTTCGACTCGCCTACGGACTGTCGAACATGCCGACGCCGAAAGACGTGATGCAATACGGAGAACGCTGGCGACCCTACCGCACCGCCGCGGCCTGGTATCTCTGGCGTGCGTCGGAGCGGCTGAAGTGATGGGTTCATGGGGGTGATCGAGGCGGACATGGCGGACAAGGCGCGGCGTCTGGACAGCAATGTGGAGGGGGACTTTTTCGTCGATGCCACCTGCATCAACTGCGACGCCTGTCGCCAACTGGCCCCGCTCAGCTTCAGCGAGGTTGGGGACTATTCAGCCGTGACCAGTCAGCCGACGACCGACCGGGAGCTCCGCGCCGCCTACCGCGCGCTCCTGGCCTGCCCGACCGGCTCGATCGGCACGCTCCGGAGCGATAAGCAACGGTTGAGCCTCGCCAAGGCAGACTTTCCACTCCGGCTGGACGAAGGGGTGTACTACTGCGGATTCAATGCGGAGGCTTCGTTCGGCGCGAACAGTTTCTTCGTGCAGGCAGCGGGTGGCAATTGGTTGGTCGATTCGCCTCGTTATGTTCCCAGCCTGATCGACGCGTTCGAGCGCCTGGGGGGCATCGCACACATTTTTTTGACCCACGAGGACGATGTGGCCGATGCGGCGAAGTATGCCCGGCATTTCGGCGCGCGTCGCATCATCCATCGGGAAGACGCCCACGCGATGCCGGATGCGGAGGAGATCGTGACGGGGGACGAGCCGCAGCTTCTTCGGGAGGAATTCTTGCTCATTCCCACGCCGGGCCATACGGCGGGGAGCCAGAGTCTCCTCTACCGCGACCGGTTTCTTTTTACGGGTGACCACCTCTGGTGGGAACCGGAGATCAGGCGGCTGGAAGCGCCGCGACAGCTCGTCTGGGACCGCGAGGCCCTCTGCCGGTCGTTGGAACGGCTGATGCGATATTCCTTCGAATGGGTGCTGGCCGGTCATGGCGGGCGAGTGTTCCTGCCCGCAGCGGACATGCGCACAGCGCTCCGGGAGTTGGTCCAGCGGCGGCGAGGAGGTGACCGGTGAGCCCTCTCATCCTGACGGTATCTTGCGCCCTCGGCCTGTTTGTGGCCAGCGTCGGCTGGTCGGAATCGGCTTTCGGAGCAGAAGGAAGGGACCAGGCGTTGATCGTCGCGGCGGGACGAAACGATGTCGTCTCGCTCCGGCAGTTGCTGAGCGAAGGGGCCGACCTCCAGGCGCGCGACGGGCGCGGTCGCACGGCGTTGATGGCGGCGACCTATCGGAATCATGTCGAGAGTGCCAGGCTGCTGATAGAAGCCGGGGCCGACGTCAACGCGCAGGATGCCATGCAGAACAGTCCGCTGTTGTTGGCCGGTGCCAGCGGGTATCTCGAAATCCTCCGGCTCACGTTGGCGGCCAAGCCTGATTTCAAGGTGTACAACCGATTCGGCGGCACCGCCCTGATTCCAGCCTGCGAGCGCGGACATGTCGAGGTTGTGCGGGAACTCTTGAAGACGGCGATCGACGTGAACCATGTCAACCGATTGGGATGGACCGCCTTGCTGGAGGCCATCCTGCTGAGCGACGGAGGGCCGTCACACCAGGAGATCGTCAAGTTGCTGCTGGTGGCGGGCGCGGATCCCAATCTGGCCGATCACGACGGCGTGACCCCCCTCCGCCACGCCAGACAGAAAGGCTATCAAGCCATTGCCGATCTCCTGGTGGCGGCCAAGGCGCACGAATAGGACCGGGCCCCCTCCTTTCCTGGTCAGCCTGCTGAGGGGATCGGTATCAGGCCGGGAATCTTCAGCTGGCTCACCGCCTCTTGAATCACCTTGATGACCGCTGGTCTGGCAAATCCCTTCCGCCAGGCCAGGGCAATGCGCCGCTCCGGCACCGGCTTGGTGAATGCCAGCACCACCAGCCGCTTGTTCAGATGTCGGGCCGTGACGGCGCTGGAGGGCATGACGGTGATGCCCAGGCCCGACGCCACCATTTGCCGGATGGTTTCCAACGAATTGCCCTGCAGGCCTTCCGTATCCGAGCGACTGAGTTCTGGGCAGGAGTCCAGCACCTGCTGCCGGAAACAGTGTCCCGCGTGGGGCAGCAGCACTCGTTCCGTGGACAAGGCGGTCGAGTCGATCGCGGACTTCTTTGCCAACCGGTGGTCGACCGGCACGACGGCCTTGAAGGGCTCGTCGTACAGCGCTTGGGTCAAGAGGCCGGGCTCTTCGAAGGGCAAGGCGATCATGATCACATCGAGTTTCCCGCTCTTCAACATGGCGGTCAGGTTGACGGTGAGATTTTCTTCGATCTCCAGCGGCATCTCGGGCGCGCGCTTGTGCAACAGCGGAATCAGGTCCGGCAACAGATAGGGGCCGACGGTCGCAATGGCGCCGAGCCGCAAGGTGCCGACAAGTTGGTTCTTGCCCCGCGCGGCCAGTAGCTTGATCTGATCGACCTCCTCCAACACCAGCTGGGCTTGATGCACGATGTGCTCCCCCAGCGGCGTGAGCACCACCTGATTCTTCCGCCGCTCGAAGATCGCCACCTCCAACTCATCCTCCAGCTTCTTGATCGCCAGGCTCAAGGCCGGCTGCGTCACGAAGGTCCGCTCGGCCGCGCGGCCGAAGTGGCGTTCCTGCGCCAAGGCCACGAGGTACTGCAGCTCGGTCAAGGTCATGAATGGGACTCCTCAATCGATAAGGCCAGCTAATCGTTAGCTCATAGAGTATCAATTGGACTGATATGACAGCAACCGGGTATCGTCTGCTCATGAAGTCGCAACCGAACAACGACGCCACAAGGAGGTGGGTTATGCGACAGGTTGCAATGGCAGTGGGAATGGGAGTGGTCGTGGTGCTGGTACAGGGCTGTGCTGCGCCTGCGAAGCAGGCCGGTCACGAGACCGTGGCCCTCGCGGAAGGGCGGCAGACGTCCCTGTCGGATGAGGAATTCGTCAAGAACGTGGAACGACACATCGAACGCCAGGATCGGCCCGGCACGACGCTGCGGTTTCGATGATCCGTCGGGAAACGGCATCGAAGGGGGAAGGAGAAAGGGAGGAGGCCATGAGCAGGAGAAGGATGAGATGGGTGACGGGCGTGGCGGCGGGGGTCATGGTCGGGGCGATCGGATTGGTGGCCACCAGGGTCACGGGTGAACCATCGACCGCGCAACGGGCGGCCGTTCCCGCCGCTCAGGTGGTGCCGCTGGGATTGGAGGATCCCAGCGGATATATTCCTGCGGACAATCCGCAGACGGCTCGCAAAATCGAGCTGGGGCGCTGGTTGTTTTTCGACACACGGCTCTCGAAGAACGGGACCATCGCCTGCGCCAATTGCCATATGCCAAGCCTAGCCTTCACCGACGGTCAAGCCGTCTCGAGCGGAATCAATCGCCTGCAAGGCGGGCGAAGCGCCCCCACGGGAATCAACCGGGTCTACAGCAAGGCGCAGCTCTGGGATGGACGGGCGGACACGTTGGAAGACCAGTCGATCGGGCCCTTCGTCAACCCGGTCGAGCATGGTTTTACGGACCATGATGAGCTGGTGGCGAGGATCAAGCAGATCGACGGCTATCGGGCTCTGTTCCAGGAAGTGTTCGGACGCGAGGTGACGGCGGCCGATGTGGGTCGAGCCATTGCGAGTTTCCAGCGGACGCTCTTGTCGGGCAATAGCCCGGCGGATCGGTTCGATATAGGAGGCGATGAAACGGCTCTGTCGGCTTCCGCCCAGCGGGGGCTCGAACTGTTCCGCGGCAAGGCGCGCTGCACTCGCTGCCATTCGGGGTTCAACTTCTCCGACGAAAAGTACCACAACCTCGGCATCGGGTGGGACACCAACACGGTCGATCTGGGCCGGTACCTGGTGGCTAAGAATCCGGAAGACGTCGGAGCATTCAAGACGCCCACCTTGCGGGAGGTCTCGCGGACTGCGCCCTACATGCACGACGGTCGATTCGCGACACTGGAAGAAGTGGTCGACTTCTACAACCAGGGGGGGATCAAGAATCCGCATCTCGACAATACCCTGATTCCCTTGGAGCTCACTGCAGAAGAGAAGCGGGATGTGGTAGCCTTCTTGCGATCCCTGAACGGCGAGGGGTGGCAGCAGGTGACGGCCCCCACGGAGTTTCCCAAGTAAACAACGTGCAATGCGCCCCGTAAGCGGCGAGAGGGCCGGGGCTCGTGCCCCGGCCCCTTTTTATAAGGAAGGAACCGGTTCTGCATGCGTGCGTTCGTTGACTGGGTCGACCGCAACATTCTCGAACTCGCGCGCGAGTTCCGCCTGTCCTACCTGCCCCCGCTCATGGTGTATCTCGCGGCCGGGATCTCCGGCCTCACCGGCATCGTGGGCACCTTTTTCGTCAAAGACTATTTGGGCCTGTCGGCGGCCTTCCTCGCCGCGCTGGGGTTCTGGGCCGGCATTCCTTGGGCGTTGAAGATGCCCTTCGGCCATCTCGTCGACTTACTTTGGCGCTGGAAGGGTCTGTTGGTCTATGCGGGCGCGGGCGTGATTGCCGCGAGCCTGTTGATCATGGTGGGCTTGATCGGCCACCGCGAGGCGATGACGGGGATCATGCCGGCCGAAGTGTGGTACGTGCTCAGCGTGCTGTTGGCGCCGATCGGCTATGTGATTCAAGACACCGTGGCCGATGCCATGACCGTCGAAGCGGTGCCGTTGGTGGACGACCAGGGGCGCCCGCTCGACGAAGGCACCAGGAAACTCATGCACACGACCATGCAGACCTTGGGACGGGTGGCCATCATCGGGGGCGGCATTCTGGTGGCGCTGATCAACCTGTATCTCTTTACCGGGGTGGAGCAGCTGCCCAAAGAGAAGATTGCCGAGATCTACCAACAGGTCTATCTGATGGCCTTGGCCATTCCCGCCGTGTCCGTCCTTGGCGTCATCACCGCATCGGTGGTCCGGGCCCGCGACCGGCGGCGACTGCTTCGTCAAGGCCTTACCGCCGATGAGATCTCCCGCCTGACGACGCCGTCTGAAGGGACCACCAGCCCCAACTGGTGGATTTTGGGCGGCAGCCTCGCCTTCGTGTTGTTCACCTTGACCGTCGGCCTGGGCGATTTTCCCTTTAGCGAGGAAATCGTTTTCGTCGGCTCGATGGGGATCGTCTGTTTTTTGATCCTGAAGTTGACCCGCAACCTAACGACGGAGGGGAAAAACATCCTGCTCGGCACCGCCTTGGTCATCTTTGCCTTCCGTGCCGTGCCGGGGCCAGGCGATGGGGTCACTTGGTGGATGATCGACAAGCTGAAATTCGACCAGCAATTCCTCTCCGTACTCTCGCTCATCGGAAGTGCCTTGACCCTGGTCGGCATGTTTCTGTTCCGCCGGTTCATGGCCGACCGATCCATCGCCTATGTGGTGGGATTTCTGACCGTGGCGGCGTTCTTCCTCGGGCTGCCCATCGTCAGCATGTATTACGGGCTGCATGAATGGACGGCAGCGGTGACCGGGGGCGTGGTCGATGCGCGGTTCATTGCCTTGGTGAATACCGCCTTGGAATCCCCGTTGGGCCAAATCTCCATGATTCCGATGTTGGCCTGGATCGCCAATTCCGCGCCCGCCGACCTGAAGGCCACCTATTTCGCCGTGATGGCCTCCTTCACCAACCTCGCGCTCTCGCTCAACCAGCTGGGCACCAAATACCTGAACGAGATCTTCGTCGTCACCCGCGAAGTGCGCGATCCCGTCACCAACGCGCTGCAGATCTCCGAAGATTACAGTCAGCTCGGCCTGTTGCTGATCGTGCAGACCGTGCTCGGCTTGCTGCTGCCCTTCGCCGCCATCGTGGTTACCCGTTACACGCGCTTTCGCAGTGCCTGAATCCGGAGAGGAGAGCGATGGATACCTTTCAATTCCTCGCCGACCATGGGGTGTCGGTGCTCTTCTGGGTGATCTTTGCCGAGCAGATCGGCTTTCCCATTCCGGCCATCCCGCTGCTGATCGCCGCCGGGGCCCTCGTGGGGGCCGGCAAAATGTCGGTGGCGACTGCGCTCTTCGTGCCGGTAGCCGCTTCGTTGCCGCCGGACTTGGCCTGGTACTATCTGGGGCGTCACAAGGGGGGGAGGGTGCTGGGATTCCTCTGCCGGCTGTCGCTGGAGCCGGACTCTTGCGTGCGGGACACGGAGAATCTCTTTCATCGGAACGGGCCACGCGCGCTGCTGCTCGCCAAGTTCATCCCCGGCTTCAGCACCGTGGCGCCCCCGCTGGCCGGGATCGTCGGTATGAGCGCCCTCATGTTTACGCTCTACGACGTGGCCGGCACCCTCATCTGGGCCGGTGTGAGTGCCGGAGTCGGGGCCCTCTTCAGCAATCAATTCGAACAACTGGTCGGCCTGTTCGACCAGGCCGGTGGTCTGCTGCTCACGCTCTCGGTCGTCGGCCTCACAGGGTTCATCGGCTACAAGGTCTATCACCGGCAGAAATTCTTGCGGCACCTCCGCATGTCGAAGATTTCCGTGGAGGAACTCAAGCAGCGGCTGGATGCGGGCGAGGCGATCAGCGTGGTGGATGTGCGGCATCCCCTGTCCGTGCAACTCGATCCGGACAGCATTCCCGGCGCCATCAATTTTACCTTGGAGGAAATCGAGCATCGCCATCAAGAAATCCCGCGCGACCGCGACATCGTGCTCTACTGCACCTGCCCCAACGAAGTGTCCAGTGCCCGCACGGCGTTCCTCTTGAAGAAGAAGGGAATCCATCGCGTCCGCCCGCTGGAAGGCGGCCTCGACGCCTGGCGGGAGCGGAACTATCCGGTGGAGCGGCGCCCCATCCCTCCCCTGGCATCCCCTTGACCCGTGCTGTATGATGAGCATCTAGAAAGATGCGAATAGCCAGAAGCCTTTTTCAACATCCGACCGAAGGGGGGCGACCGGTTTCGACGGGGATATTGACGCCATCGTCGCATGTCGAGATCTCGGGAACTCGTAAAATTCCGGGAAAAACGCAACTGCCAATCAAGAACTGGCACTCGCAGCCTAATTTAGGCTGAGACGTCGTTCCATCTGAGGCCCGCGGGGGTGGAACGGCGCGATGCAGCGGGCTGGTCCCACGCCGGTGCTCAGCGGCATGGGGCGAGACAATACTGGGCTAGCGGTGATTCTAAGCCGGCCGATAGGCGTGGGTCGCTGCGAAGCTTAAAGAATCGGCTACACATGTAGACGCGATGTGCCGACGATCTTCGGACAGGGGTTCAACTCCCCTCGCCTCCACCAAATTCAAGGGCTCGGAGACTCTCCGAGCCCTTTTTTCTTGCCCGAACGCTCTAAGCGTTCGGGTGCTGCGTACACACCTCCCGAACGCAGCCGCGTAGCCAGCGATGGGCGGGATCGGCATCGAGCGACTGCCGCGACACCCAGAACGGGTCGACTGCGCGCGCCTTCGGCGTTTCCGCTTCCGCCAGTTTCAGCGGGTGCAGGGCGCTGTTCGAAACGTAGAAACCGGAACCGCGCTGCGCCCGGATCAAGCCTTCCGCCACCAGACGGTCATAGGCCTCCACGACGGTGGACGGGGAGACGCCCATCGTTGCGGCGAACCGGCGGATCGAGGGCAGCCGATCGCCCGGCGCGAGCGCACGGCTGGCGATACGACCGCCGATGGTTGCCATGACCTCAGAAATGCGGGTGTGCACTGTCGTGTCAGTCATGAATACTCTCATTTTGTACTGGTTTAGATGCGCATACAGTTTGGAGAAATTGTACTGCATTGTTCCTGTCTTCACCAGCCTTGCAGGCGTAGAAGGGCAGGGCTGTCGCCTCTGGAATGAAGCCGTTTCCGCAATCCCTTGTCCCAACCAGGACGAAGCTTGCCGTCCGGTGGCAATGGCCCGGCAGAGGAAGGGCGCGACACCGATGAGAACATCCATGGAAGGCTGGGGCAGCGGGCTGCTCGGCGTCGTCATCTTCAGCGGGTCGCTGCCGGCGACGCGCATCGCCGTCACGGATTTCTCGCCGGTCTTCCTGACCTCGGCGCGGGCGGTCATCGCCGCGCTCCTGGGCGCGGTGCTGCTCTTGGCCCTGCGCCAGCCGAAGCCGTCGCGCGGTGATCTCCTGTCACTGGCCGTCGTGGCGTTCGGCGTCGTCGTCGGCTTCCCGCTGCTGACGGCGCTGGCGCTGCAATATGTCACCGCCGCCCATTCCATCGTCTTCGTCGGTCTGCTGCCGCTGGCGACCGCGCTCTTCGGCGTCCTGCGCGGCGGGGAGCGGCCGAAGCCGCTCTTCTGGCTCTTCTCCTGCCTCGGCAGCGCGATGGTGGTGGGGTTCGCCTTGAATTCCGGCGTGGAGGTCTCGCTTGCCGGCGATCTCCTGATGGTCGCCGCCATCATCGCCTGCGGCCTCGGTTATGCGGAAGGTGCGAAGCTGTCGCGCCGGCTCGGCGGCTGGCAGGTCATCTCCTGGGCGCTGGTGATCGCGCTGCCGCCCATGGCGGTCATCGCGCTGGTGTCGCTGCCCGACACATGGGCCGGCATCGCCGGCGGCGCCTGGGCAGGGCTCGCCTATGTCTCCGTCTTCAGCATGCTGGTCGGCTTCGTCTTCTGGTATCGCGGTCTTGCCGTCGGCGGCATCGCGGCGGTCGGGCAGTTGCAACTGCTCCAGCCCTTCTTCGGCCTCCTGCTCGCCGCCGTGCTGCTGCACGAGACGGTCAGCCCGCTGATGATGGCGACGACGCTCGCCATCGTCCTCTGCGTTGCCGGCGCGCGCAGGTTCGCGCGCTAGTCTTCTTTAGGCCTTCTGCGCCGTTTCGGCGGACGGGACCGCGATCCCGGCGGCCTGCTCGCAGACCTCGACATGCCGCGCCAGCGCCTGGTTGGAGAGGATGGCGCTGATCGTGGTGATGTCACGTCCCTGGTATTTCGGCATCTTCTGGGCTGCCTTCAGCCTTTCCAGAAGGGCTAGACGGGTCATGACATACTCCTTTTATAACGATGACGTGGCTCCCGGCCGCGGGGCCGGTTCCGTCGGTGCGATCCTTCGCGTCTGGAGCGCCGGGCATCCGGGGATGCCCGGTGAGGACAGAGGGTTGTCAGGCGGCCTTCTTGCCGGCGTCGAAGGGAATCTCGATGTCGACGGCGAGGGTGGAGACCTGCGCGCCGCGTTCCATCTTGATCGAGACCTTCTCGTCGTCGACCTGCATGTGCTTGGAGATCGCTTTGAGGATCTCGTCGCGCAGCTTGTTGACGAGGT
>JAANMV010003784.1_pt1 | contig 12717 bp, 10 predicted proteins | sample 7279661 | NCBI WGS metagenome assembly JAANMV01 (sample SAMN14094540, study PRJNA606508) | bioreactor metagenome | isolation source: A lab-scale SPAN reactor treating ammonium-rich wastewater day 121 | place: Ireland: Galway | collected 2017-05-16 | reverse complement strand
GGGGGTAAACGCAAAACACCCGGCGGCCGATCTCTCGGGGCCGGGCGTTAACTGGTGGGCCGGTTAGATTCGCGACCAGCCAAAAAGCTCCCCGAAAGGTACCCTCTTCGTAACAATACTCTCTTTGCGTTGGGGCCGCAACCTTTTGTGTCGCATAGGTTTGACGAGTTCGAGTCCCTTTCGATCGACGCCAATGCGACTGGATGGGCTTCGCTTCGCTGCACGGAGTGAGAGACCTACCCCTCGCCATCTTGCCAGGGTCCGCCCACGGGCCAGCGCCAGTTGGATTGATGGCCATCGATCATCTGTGCGGCCAGTGGACGGAGAAAGTCACGCACCTGATGAACGACCACTGGAAACTCCGAAAATGATTCACTTATCTGGCTTCGTTGCAGGAATGCCCTCCACTGAGCCGCCTTGGTCGGGTCGTGTGCAAATTGATCTGAGAAACAAATCGGATCGGACTGTATGGCAGTCCCGCGGCGGTCGAATGTTGCACGAATGGCCTTGGCGAGCGTGTTCCCCTCGAACTCAAAAGACTCTGCGAGGAGTGCGATATCGAAAAAGTCCTTCATACGGCTGTTGAGTTCGCCGAGTTGGACCATTGCTTCGAACTTTTCGGCGATGGCGGTCTCACGATTGTAGGCGAGCAGTTCTGCGGTTGGCTGATCGAGCATTGTCGGATAGCTAATTCTAGCGGGGGCTGGCGTGACAACGTCACTGAATCCGATGTCAACCTGCATCGCAATCCGAGCGTTACCAAGCTTCCCTTGAAATCGGGCTCGCACGCCCTCGTACACCGCATCTTCGGCGATCTGCTCTGTAGCCACGCTCGCGGAGTCAAAGATCAATCCGTCGTCATCTACGGACACGTCACAAATCTCGGCGACGACCTTGCGGACAAACTCCAAGTCGTTGTTCATACGCGCCAGCAAGTCAATATCGCGGGTGGGACGTGTGGCGGGTGTCTTCCACACGACGAAAAGAAGCGCACCTTTCAGGAAGCACTGGTCACAGTAATTGGACTGCGAAAGTCGAAACAGCCATCGCTCGAGAGCGTAGTGCTGGAGCACATCGATGAAGCGCCGGTTTGTCGCCTTCGATATGTTCATCAGGCGCTGACGTACTGAGGCGGCCATATTCTTGATTGGCCCTTTGGTCATGCACTGGCCTCCAGGTACGGTCGCACAACTTTTTCCACACGACAGATGCGGGCAAACTCAAGCACTTGTTGAAGTTGCGGACGCCGAAGTGCGCGGTACGTCTTCAGCGCTTCCAGGGCAACGTCGAGCCCGATCTTGTTGCGGAACTTGAAGCAATCGGCGATTGTCTTCTCAGCGCTGTAGATGCGGACCGACACATCGTCAAGGGAATGGGTCTCAATTCCAGCCTCGAACGAGTCCTTGGAAAACCGATAGATACGAACCGGGGGATACTCCAGTACGGGCACCCGTGCGGTACGGGGCAGCGCCACATGGACCTCGTGCGGGATTTGGGTCGTCAGCTCATGGAACGCGAGCGCCGAAATCAGACAAACGACTCCTTGAGGCACTCGCTTCGCAACGGTAGCCAAGTCGGGATCGCTAAGCGGTGGAAGGCTTGCAAGTCGATAGACGCCCCGGGCAAGCTGCTCCAGTTCCCCAGCGTCCCGCATCTCGTAGAGCACGCGAGGATGAATGCCGGCCGCGAGGGCCTCGCTGGTTCGCAGCGTGCCACCCCGCTTTTTGAACACAGCACGGGCATTTGCGGTCGAGTCGGGCATCAGAGGTCTCCGAGGGAGGATAAAAAGGCTAGCACATATTAACAACTGCGTGCGTTTTTATCCAGCCCCAGGCAACGCCGAGTTTTCGCTCGGAAGTGCGCAAGATATTTATGACAAATGAGTTCCGTTTCTTTTCAGACTGGCCGCCAGCGAAAAGCGAGCACTCTATCTTGGCTTACTAGGATTGAACCGACTCGATTCTGCGTTCGGCTGACGAAACGTCTCCGACCACTCATTCCAGTCCGCAGCACACTCTCGTCGTAGCTGCTCAAGTTCTGCGTCAGTAAGTGAATACGTCGGCAACTCTTCCCCGCCGGACAGAGGGTCAGTTTCTCGAAGGTAGGCATCGGCCCATGTCAGCCAGTCCAAAGTGTCCGCATCGACATTCGGAGATCGCAATTGGGCTTCCCGACGCACAGCGTCCACGAACGCGGTAAGCCGCTGGTGTGATTCCCACTGCTGAGTCACTTGGTGCAGGCGCTCAACGCGAACACGATCGGATCGTCGCTTGACTTCCTGCTCGACCGCTATTTTCTTTCGAGCAGCCTTCTCGATCGCCTTCTGGCGAGCACTCTCTGCCTGTTGCCTTCTCCTGTCGACGGTTCGCAGCATTGCAATGATGGCTGCGTTGAGTCGTTCTTCGAGCGGTGTCTTGATGGTGTCGCGTAGCGTCGCGTCGGCCGAGTATGCACCGTAATTGATGCACAACTGCAAAACCCCGGTAGGAGCGTAGTCGTAACGCTCGAAGGACCAGTGGCGACGTTGCGACTCATCCCGCTTTCGTTCGAATCGCTTCGACGATTCGCGGATACTGAGTTGAAACTTTTCGCCCAAGACGTCGAAGTAAGGCTGACAGCGTTTGTCGGTGGTTGTCTTCAGTTCGAAGCCACGTTCCTGCATCGCAGTGGTAAGGGCTTGGAGAATTCGCAACGCCCGTGAAACGCTATTCGGAGCCACCTGCACATCGAAGTGTGAGCCAGAAAACTGCCAGTTTGGGCTTACTCTGCCGTATTGATTTGGTCGTGCACTTCTCAACGCTTCCTTTGTGGCCTTTACGATCGAATGCCGCAGCTGTGAGTTTTCCTTAACGACAATCGCTCGTTCAGGTAGCGATTCCCTACGGATCCTTTCAGCAATATCAGCGTCCGCGATAGTCGGTTTCTCACTCTGTTCAACGGGTGAGATCGCGATCTTTGTGGGTCGATCGTCGTCGACGGCAGGAAGTGGCGCCTTGCGAACGCGCTTTCCATGCCGTTTCTTCGCCCAGTGGCCCTGCGCCGGCCTTGGAACCTCGTGCCTGTCACATATCTTTGCCAGCCCAACGTCGGATATTCCCCATTCGCCGGCAAGCGTTCTAAGCGGCGTCGTCCAGACGCGTTCGTATAATTCCTCGCGAGTCATTTCGATTATTTGATGATCGGGCATGGCATAATTACTCAACGCGTTAACCCCCTGGCGTTTCGGCTTGCCCGGAAGCGATCTTTAGTTTGTGAAAGTTTTCCCGGTTGGATGGGTCTTCAACACCGCCCCCGTCAATTGCAGATTGCAGGGCATGGCGTGATCTGTTCCTGTTGGTGTTACTACAAGTCGCAAAGGTCAGACAGCAAATCGTCCAATACCTGTTCCTCATGGACACAGACGCCGGTGCCAAGCATGCGTGGCGCCAGTTCGGCGTCCCAGTCCGCAGCTACCGGATTGCCCTTCAGGATGTGATCGCTATGAGTTGCCTTCGAGTAGGCGCTGGCATCAAATCGCCAACTAACCGCGCCGTGGCGATCTACGATTGTGTTGCCGATTCTGATTCCGTCCCAGTCGAAGTCCCCATGATAATGAAGGGTACAGCCGGCTTCAGACAGCGAATGCAAGAGCAGGCGCGAGGCAGTTTTCGGCTGACCGTCGATGCAAATCAGTGGCTTGCACTGTGAGCCGAGGCGATTCGCAGCGACGTCAACCACAGTTGGATTCTCGCAGATGTAAATATGGGCCCCAGTCGTGTATAAGTCGAACGCCGGTGGATGCAGTCGCAGTTGCCGAACGCTAATTCGATATGGCTCGCCCGCCGATGCGTGTAGATTCAAAGCTCTACCGGTCATCGACTTGCAATCAGCGGGGAGATTGAACGCCAATACTGGGGCGCTGAGTTCATCGCAAAGAACGCCGAGTGTTTCCCAAGCATCACGGCGCTGTTCCGTTGTCTTCCAACTTGCTGACTCTTCCAATTGAGTAGCGAATCGGATCACAAGCGAACCCAACGGTTGGCCTCGGTCAAGCGCATGGCTGTTTCCGGTTTCGGACGCGGCCAATTCAGCCAGCCGGACTGACGGGTGCGGCGCGTGCGAAACGATGGAGAGCGCTTGAATCAAGAGTGTCGTGGCTCGCCCGCAGTCGCCAGAGGCAATTCGCTTCACCAAACCCGAGGTTCGCAGGTCATCAATCCATCCAAGGATCCGGGTGTCTCCTTTGGCCTCCGTGACGGCGCGTTCCCAGACTTGTTCCCACTGTTGTTCGTGCAACAAGGACTCGGCTCGCTCGTTTCGCACAGGGCCAACGAGCGTCACTACCGCATCTTCTAATCGCCTACAGGCATGACCACGCACCAGCAACTCCGAGAGCCGGTCAAGATCGACGGAGAGTGACTTTCCCTGAGTCGGCATCCGCCCCATCAGCTTGGCAATTGCAGCTCGCTGTTCAGGGCTTGCTTCAGTTAATTGAACCGTGCCAGTGAGAGATTCTCCTCGAGACATCCGTTTGCGGAGCCGCTCGACCAGCCAATTCAGATGGTCACTGCCGAGTAATGATTTGACAAGTTCGGCGTTGACTTCGGGCATGGTCACTCCATCGATCGAGCTGCGGTAGGCAGAGCCACCTCGTCCCGCAATTTTTGTTTTCCGTTCCATACCCAGCGCGTAGTGAAGACTGCATCGAAACCGCTGCGAGTGGAGAGCTGGTAGATGGCAACGCCCGGCAGGCCTGGGTAGCACCCCCATTCGCTCTCGCTGGTTAGCAGGAAATCAAGATCAAACACATTGATCAATTCCATGCATTTGCCACGCATGTCAGGGTCGATGCCCACAAAAGCTTCGTCGAGCAAGATCAATCGCGGGGCATCGTCCCGGGCTGAAGAGTAGTGCGCGGCTGCGGCAGCAAATTGTGGGATCGTCAATGCCACCGCCTTTTCGCCCCCTGATCCCGTCCCGTGTGTTCGCTTTGTAAGCTTCTTCCAACCCGTTTCCTGTTTCCGCATGACCCAAAAGCGGTGCCAGAGGCGATAGTCTAGGGCTTCGGCTAGATGTTCGTGCCATGCGCCAGCCTCTCGTGCGGCCCGCACATCTTTGATGTGATCCTGAAGGTATCGTCCAATCGCGGCGCGTTCCTCAGGGGACCATGTGCCGGTCGCTCCGAGTAGCTTGCGGCACATGGCGACGATACCACTCGAGAGTGTGTCGTCCGGTTTCCAGTCAAACTTCAACATCATGCCCGTGCTCATCGGGCGCTGCTGAATTTCGGCGTTCATTTTTTCGACGAGTTCGAGCGCGTCGTGGATCTGTTCGTGGAGTTTCGTTGCGACTTCGCCAATCAAGTGATTTTCAATGATTTCGCGCTCGCGTTCGTCTAGAACCAACTGCCGCTGTTCAACTTCCTCAGACAAAAGGTCGCGTAGTTCGTTGACGCTACGGTCCTTTCCCTGATATGGCACTGTGACGATGTAAAGCCCGTCGGTCGTCGTCAGTGTTGAGGTGAATCCGCGTTGGCTGAGAGCGGAATTGAGTTCCTGAATGGTCGTGTTGACACTCTGCTGTATCCGATCCCATGCACCGTCATCGGCGTTGATCTGAGAGAACGTCGTTTCCGTCTTGCGCGCAACTTCAACCGTCTTCGAAGTCGACCAAAGGGCAGCGTCTTCATCCATCGCTTCTCCGGACGCGATCTGAAGCAGCCCCAAGTCGCACAACCTTTGAAAAGCGGCGCATGACTTCAAACGTGCGGCAGTTTCGACCTCGATGACTTTTCGACACGATACAATGCGCTCGTCGGTACGCCCCACTTTACTTACTGCTTCGATCTTGCCCTCGTTTGCATCCGCAAGGCGTTTTTTCACGTTCGAGCGAATAGCATCAGCGTCATCGATCTGACGTAGAATGTCTTCTGCCTCGGCGCCAATCGTTTCTTTGAGCGTGCGCAAACGCTCGACAGCTTTTGCATGCTGCGTTTTGCGTTCGTGGAGGGTGTCAGTACATCGCTGCGCGTCCTGCTTCGCTTCACGTAATGTATCGGACGCAGCCAGAAACTGACTCCTCAAGGTATCGAAGTGAGCGATCGACGGCCACAATTCAGCCAAACATTGTTGATACTGAGAAACATTCCGCTGTAGTTCGCCGATTCGCTCCGCCCACTCAGTAAGCCCCAAATCCTGCGCGTCGTTGTCTCTCACTTGTCGGACGCGGTCTGCTTCACTTTTCCGATGCTCGACTTGTTGTTCTGCGTCGGCTAGGATTCCACGGCGTTCGAGTGTTTTCTGTTGAGCGAAGGCAAGTTTGTTGGCGGCGGTCCGAATAGCGCTGTCGGTCGGAACGGCATCGGCCTGTTTTGAGACGATGGCTTCACGGTCGCGGATCGCGCTGATTTCTGTCTGAACCTGCTCGATCTCGGACTCGATGCGCCGCAAATCATCTTCTGCCAACGTCAGTTGGGCAAGCCGATTGTTCTCCCGTGCCTCGTGCCCGATGAATTGTGGCGTTCGTTTGACCGCGTGACCCCGCAACGGCCCATTCCGCCAGTGTCCTGTCACGGAAACCCACGTCGATGTTGCATTTTCCTGCAATCCGATTCGGCATAAGAGTGCCTCCACAATCTGGTTGGAGACGCAACGATCGGAATCACCATCGTCCGCAGGGCGGAGCACGGACGACAACGCATCGGCCGGCTGCAATTCTCTTGTCTGGTCGAGGGTGAAGAGAACATCTTCAAAGTCTGATGTGAGAACGGCACCGTCCGGCGTCACCCACGCATTTAGAAACCCGGCCGCTGCAAGTCCAGCCTCGATATTCGCTCGTGCCGTATGCGGGCAGGATGACTGAAAATCAACAAGCGACCAAAATGGGGCACCGGAACGTCTGGTCCGCATTGATTCATCAGTCGACAATGGCAACTCGGGGAGCTCGTGGTAGCCGTGTTGCAGCCGGGTGACTCGCTCGATTACCGTTCTTCGTTGGACATTCCACTCATCAGACTGCTGCTGAAGTTCGATGCGTTTCTTGCTCAGAGATTCTTGGGCTCGCACCCTCGCACGGGATACCGCCTCGTGAACTGGACTTGTGCTATCCGGGCGTTGACTCCAATCATCAACCGATGCAGCCAGTTCGTCGGCGGGAAGGAGTACTAATTCGTCGGAATCGCGACGCCACATCTCATATGCTTCGAGAAAGGCGCCGACTTCTGCTTGTCGGTGGTCTTCCCACTGTTTCTCATCCGCGATTGCATTCTCGACAGCGATTTTTGCTTCTTCCCGCGCTATCTTTGAACGGCGCAATTCCTCGCTGGCAACGCGCAAGTCTTCGTTTCGCTTGTTCAGTTGCTCACAGCCGCGGGTACGAACGCTGATCGAGTTCTCGACCGACTTGCGAATGGAGTCCGTGTTCAACGGTGCGGAAGTGCCGTCAGTTGACAGCTCTAGTTTCAACTCCCCGAATGCAGCGTCGTGTTGCGTACCCAGTTCACTGGATCCTGCTAACTGCTTCGCCTGCTTCGCTACTCCTTTGGTCTCTTTCAGTTTCGCGTCCGCCTCTTCAAGGGCAGCCTTTCGAGACTGACGGCGGGTGGCGATGCGCTCTTCCGCTGTCGTTACGTCGCTCTTGGCAGTTGCAAGATCCTTCGCCGCCTGTTGTTCTCGTTCCGATGCCTGGTTAATCGTTTCTGCGCTACGCATCTTCGGATCGCTGCGCAGCGCTTCGAGGCGGCTGTTGATCTCCTCAATCTTGACTTCGAGCGAACGTACCAGGTTGGATGCGTTATCCAATTCAAGCTTTGCTGTGGCATTGTCTCGCTCGGCCTTCCGAAGCTCCTTGCTCGCATACTCGTAACGGTTGTGCGACGTGCGGACATCGTCGGCGCGCCGCCGCGATGCGATTCGAGCGTACCGCCGATAAATCGTTAGAAAGCCATCGACACCGTCGCGAGCCGACTGAAACCGACTCAACTCCATCCGATCCGACTCTAGGCCGCGAAATGACTCGGCGACATCGTTAATCATGTGTTCCGACGGCGGCGGGAGCGCCTCACCCAAGACACGTGCCAGCATCTTTTCGTCAAGGTGCCGTGAGAGTTGCGGCTTACGAAGCTGGATCAAGAGGTCCACCATCGCTTCGTACCGCTGTTTCCCAAGTCCGAACAACGCCTCGTCAACAGCCTGACGGTAATCTCGGCTCGTCGTATAGACCTTCCCTCGCTCGCCAATGGCTTCGCTCAAGGCCGACTTGCTGATCGCGTGACCGGCGTCTGACTGTAAGTAAAGGTCCTCTCCAACTCGCTGGTCCGTTACGAAGAACCACGGTTCTCGCATGCCACTGTTTTTCGTCGCGCTCAGCCCACAACCGAGAGTAATATAGCGCGTTGCGGGCGTAGCCCCATTGCCGCCGACCGGCGTGCATTTGCCAAATTCGATCCACGTGTATCCCTGGCGCTCGTTGTGTCGCCCCATCAGCAGATTCCACTCCATCCGTTTGGAAGGGTCCGCGTCAGGTTCAACGCGATTCGTGGAAAGCCGCCCGTCAAACAAAAACGGAAGCTGCAACGCCAGCACTCGGCTCTTGCCGGTGCCATTATTTCCACGAAGGATTAGATGGCCGTTCTCGTAGCGGAACTCTTCATAGTCATAGAGGTAAAGATTGAGTAGCCCGCCTCGAATCGGCTGCCACCGCTGGCACGTTGCCTGCGGCAGCGTTGAAGACTGAAATCGGTGCGTGTTCGAAGTCAATGCAGTCAACCTTCCGCCCCCCACAATAAAGCCTGTGCGTTATTTCCGCTTGTTGTTGCGGAACCCTCCATCTCTGCTTCGCCCAGACCGTAACGCGCGATTGCCGGGCGCGGAACAACGTAGTCGTCGTGACGTGCGACGAGTCGAAGTCCTTCCATCCTTAGTAACGCATCATCAACTAGATATTGTTCTGCGCCATCTTCGAGAACCGTTTTCTTCCAGTGAGCCGAGTGCTCGGTGATCAGTGTCCGGGCTTGCCCGTACAGTTCTGAAATCCTGACTCGGACGCCAGCCGCGCCGAGCTCGCGGAGTCGCCTCGCAAGAAACTCGGCAACCAACAGAGTGAAGTGACCTTCCGTTCCATCTTTCGGCATCTCCAGGTCCGTCATGTCACCGCGATCATCGAGCATGGCGATGCCTTCTGACCGAACTTCGGCTATCAACCCCGTGGCATCCTCGACGCGGCGGAGCAGCCGGCCACGCTGCCTGGTTAGATAGTCCAACTCTTCCGTGTCGAGACCGTCAAAGTAGATCACCGGGTCATCGAGCAATCGACGCGTCAGGCGAACTCGCAGTTCGTGGTTTCGTGCGTCGTCGGTGTCTGGCCGATGTTCCTCAATCAACTTTTCCATCCGAGTGTGCAAGGGCGCATCGGCGTCGATGGTCGACGGTCCACAACGCACGTTCAGCATCATCGCAAGAATCGGGCGATTCACGTTGTAAAGCACATCGCTCTGATCCCTGAGATACTCCTGTTCATCACCATCGAGTCGTTCCAACACGCGCAGGTCGAGCAGAAATCGAATCACTCCAACCAGATCACTCCTTTGATCGCGGCTGGAGAGGTCGAACACCATTCCGTTTTCGGCGAAGGCGGAATCCGCTGACGCCAGTGCGATGACCTCCTTGGCGAGATTCCCCAACGTTGTCTGCCGATCGCCGCGTTCAAGTGTCGCGAGTGCGAGACAGAGGACGACGTAGCGTCGACGACTGAAAGCGACGCGCGATTTTGGTTCGCGCGCCACCCGCGTCCCGTCGAGCACATCGGGCGGCGCCTTCTGCAACCTCGCAAACTCGCTATCCAAATGCAGACTCCAACCGCAGTTGGCGGCCAGCCATTCACGCAACCAGTCAGCATGGCGTCGAACCAATGCGAAGCGGTCAGAAGAAGTCCCCCGCGCACTGAGCATCGGCTGGGCCAGAAGCGCCCGAAAGGCCAGTTGCCGTTCGGTCGTCGTAACCGCGTCGAGGCGGTCCTCAACGGATTGGTCGGATCGTTTTCTCGGCAGTGTTGCGTGATCACTCATCGACGGCATTTGCCTCCATAGCATACGGTTGGCTGCGAGCCGGCTGAATCACTCCAAGTGGAGCGGATAAATCCGTGATCCGAACAACATGATCAGGCCCGACAAAGTCCCCGTCGGATGTCTCGATTCTCGCCTGAACGTTGTCGTTGGTTGGTTTCAGAACGATCTGCGTACTTCCATCGCTCGAATGAGTTGCGACTTCGCTGTCAGGCTTTTGTTGCTCGGCAAGAGCTTTTCCCAACAAATCCAGCAACAAATGGAACTCGTTCCGATCAAGCCTCGACAACTCAGATAGCCGCGTCGTTTCTCCTGTCGTCAATCGCCTGCGGGCCGCCTCGATTTGAGCAGCCTCTTCCTCGGCCAATTCCGCCAGCCGGCGTTTGTCTTCGGTCCTGTCAATCACATTCGCCGGACGGCCGCGTCGGTGGTACTGGCCCGTCTTTCGCAGCCGAGGCGAGATAAGAATTGGTTCCGCCTCAAGCCAACTTGTCGTTGGGGCAATTGGTTCTTGATCGCGTGCAGCAAGATTCTCGTCATCGATTCTTAAGTGACGCGCCGGGTTCAGTGAAAATGCCGAACGCCACAGCCGGTGGGCGTCGGCGTCTGATTCCGCTTGTGCGAACCAGCGGGCGAGCAGTTTGAGATCGGTAGGCCGGTCGCTGCTCGCAACGCGCCGATCATGGATTCCTGAAATGGCAACCAGCAGCGACGGAATTGCCGAACGGGCGCAGCCACGTAGTGTCTCTGCTTGGGACACAGATTCAGCACTGCCAATGAACCATTTCTTTAGTCCGTTCCAACGCAGCGACCATTCGTGTTCTGCCGCTGCCGTCGCCTCTGGCCCTGCGTCCATCGAGTCAACTACTTCCTCACGTGCTGCCGCACTGAGAATGGCGTCGATTCCCGCTTTCTCAATTTGCACGATAACTTCTGAGATCTCACCCGTCGCGATAACGAGTTCTCCGATGAATCGCTCAAGGTAGTCGATCAATCGCTCCTTGTAGGCGATGAAGACTTTCAGTTCGAAGCCGTGCAGGTCAATGGCGCGCTGGATACTTCCGATAAACACCTGTGCCTTTGTCGTCAGTTGGTCGAAGTAGCTCCTGAGGGTCGCAAGTGACAAGTGGATCTTTCTGCCATCCGGTTGCTCGCTACGAGCGTATTTCAGAAGTACGTGGAGCTGATCGCGGATCACGCTAAGGGCCGCCGTTTGCAATTCACCCGGCTTGAGGATGTTCTCTTCGTAGGATTGGACAGCGCGCTCGGCCGCTTCACCTTCCTGAGTCAACTGATACAGGTAGCGCGGGCGATAGAATTCTTCGACTGTCCGGACTTCGCTTGTGTCCTGTGTCCGGCGTAGATTGCCCCAATCGCATAACTGGCCAAGAGCACTCTCAATCTCGTCCCCGGGCGAATCCGCAACGACGTCGTAGTGTCGCAACGCGGCAGCAATTTCCGCTGGTCGCAGATGTATCTCGAAGTGCCGCTTGGCATCGACGAACACAGCCATCACCGCGCGATACAGCGGTGTCTTTTCTGCGTTCAAGTACGCAAATGGCTTGAGTCGATTGAATGCCATAGTGGTTTTATGAACACGAAGCGCCGTCATTCAGCATAGGATCGGCAGTCAGTCAAGTCTTAAGTCCAAGCGAGATGACCTGAGGGGACGTCCCCATTGAAACCATCACGAGTACCTTCATGCGCTTGGGCAGTGTCGGATCGCTGATTGCGCAACCGGGTCTGATTGAGTTGACTGCACTCGTTAATATTTCCCTACCTCTTAGGAGCGTTCGCAAGGAGGATTGATTATCGCGGCTTGCGTGACACGTATCGTCCCGCGGCCTTGCCGGCGCGAACCCAGTTATCGATTTCTTCCTTCCTGAATTTCCACAAGCTTCCAACTTTGTGGGCGGGCATATTCTTGCGGTCGATCCACTTGTAGATCGTGTCGCGCTTTACGCCCAAGTAACTGGCGATCTCGTCCACGGAGAGCCAGCGATCACTGATCACATCGGTCATTGCAATCTCTGGTGAAGGCGGCAGATGCGGGAAGATGGCCCCCTCTATGTGGGGTTCGTGTCCAATCCATCCCTTTGCGGTCGGCTATATCATAGCCGATCGCTGTCTGGCGGGAACCCACCGCCCTGCCAAAACTGCCACCATCACAGCCGACCAGCAGCTGTCGTGGCGGACGGGCAGACGGAAGGTGCTTGGAAGAGCCGCCGACGCCACCCACGGCGTCCGGTGATTGGCCCTATACCACTCCGGCGTCCGGCCGTTTTCGCCGAGATCGTAGCCGATGTTCTGAATACGGCTCAGGGCCGGGAATACGTCGCGGCGGGTGCGGCGGTACTGGGAGCGAAACTGGCAGGTGAAGCACTTTCGGTTGCGGAAGCACCAGTTGATAATTAGCCAATAAAGTGTCGGCGAAGCAAGCCGCATCAGCCGCGGCGCGCTTGGCTCCAGAAGCGGTTGTTGCGTTCCATTTCGGAACGGGTGTGCCGCGGGAAGCGCACGCCGCGGCGGCCGTGGCGGATGCCGCTGAGTTTCACGGTGACGTAGGAGGGGAGGTCGTTGGCGATGCGGATATGCAGTTGGTCCTGGATGACCTCGGCGCCCAGCGGCGTGGGGATCGGTGAGCAAGCGCTGATGACTTCGATGCTGCCCGGTTCGCA
>JAANMV010003781.1_pt1 | contig 12723 bp, 8 predicted proteins | sample 7279661 | NCBI WGS metagenome assembly JAANMV01 (sample SAMN14094540, study PRJNA606508) | bioreactor metagenome | isolation source: A lab-scale SPAN reactor treating ammonium-rich wastewater day 121 | place: Ireland: Galway | collected 2017-05-16 | reverse complement strand
CGCGAATTCAGACCGGTCAACCTGTCATGCTCTCCGCGAGTCAAGCTGATTAAATGCAGGAAGTGGTTTTTCAGGCTTACCCCGAACTGAAACGACAGCAGATTGAACAAATCCAGCTGGTCTTCGGAAAACTTCACTTCCGATTCGAGCGCCACGCCCACCATGCTGAAAAGCTGCTGATCCAGAACGAGCGGAAACACTTTTATCGACTTCGTAAAACTCCGGCACTCCGAGCCCCGAAGCCTGTCAGGGTCCGTAATTCGCGCTTCCGCGAATTCCACGCGCGTTGCGGATTGAGTCTTCAGCTGCCACTCCCGCGCCGTGCTTTCGAAAATGCTCGCGGCTTCCTTGATGGAAATTTCCATTGCCGGCGCAAGCCATGCAAGCTGCTCCGTGCCGAGCACGTCCGCGAGTATTACGAGGCCGACTACCTGATAATCGCGAAACACCGCGTCGGCGTACGCTTGCACCATCGAGTCGGGCTTATCGATTTTTTCAAGTTCGAGAGCGAACTCCCGGACGGCGCGTATTTGCCTTGCGGCGGACCGCGGGCTTTCTTCTTCCGGAAGTTCGAGCACGCTCACTATTTGTGTGATTACGCCTATGAGGATTTCGATTAGTGGCAGCGATTTTTCTATTTTCTCGACGTTTTTGAGATTGCTTATCGAAACGACGCCGATGACGGATTCGCCGATTATCATCGGAAAGCTGGCGAAAGCCGGCGTTTTGTACGAGCCGACGAACGGTCCTACAAGATCGGGATGTTCATCGGCTATATCGCGGCAAACAATCGGCGAAGAGGTTTCGAGTACGCGAAGCCCGACGAGATTCGACTCGTTGAATTTTCCGCCCGGAATTTTGAATCCGCAATACGATGCTCGTGAAAACTCCCTTCTGCGCAAATCCAGAAGAAACAGACTCACGCGGTCGGTGTCGAACAAATCGACGAGTTCGCGCAAAAGCCGCGGGATAAATTTCTGCCCGCGTCGCGGATCGAGCCGCACAAGCCTGCGCGCAAGCGCCAGAATCCTGTCATCGAAAACGCTCAAAGCCTGTCCTCAAAGTACTTATTTTACCATATATATTGACGTTTATGCGATAAACCGGCGCCGTAGGGAATTGTGACGAAACTCGTGCGCCGCCGGAGGAGTTTGATTGTCACCAAAAACGAGCGGACATTGCGGGCTTTTGTGCCGCCTTGAATTCAAATAGTGAGATTGGCGATTAGCCCTTTGATTTCCTCGACTATGCCGAGAAGTTTCATTTTTTTCGTTTGCGTGGCGCGCACCTGCTCCGCAAGATCGAGCAGCGCCGTGTCGATTTTTGCGATTATCGTGAACAGCTTCGGCGACGATGTGTACGAATGAGCCTTCTCTCTGTCGAGTTTCAACCCCTTAGCCACCGCACGCTCAATCGCTTCCTTTACGAGCGAGCGGTAAAGCGCCAGTCCGGCTTCGGACGGCGCGGACGCGAAGTTCTTTCCTTCTTCGTCGATTTTTTCGAGCAGTTTTTCGGCGGCAAGACTTTTGTGCGGGCGCGGCTCGCGGTGAAGCAGGCCGTCTCTAGCCGCCGCCATGCCCCTTTCGGACGCCGCCTTGCTTCGTCCTCCGGCGGAAGTTTTGGAGTCTCCGAGTTTGCCGATTTTTACCATCTTACCGCTCCACCCGCTCCGCTTTCCGATTCGGCCGTTTTCAGAAACTCCTTGATGGCGAAGGCGACAAGTTCCTTCGTGTTTTCCCGCTCGCCCGAGCTGTCGATTACCCTGATTCTTTCGGGATGCCTTTTCGCGAGCATCAAAAACCTTTCGCGCACTTCCGAATGATAATGCGCATCTTTCCTGTCGATTCGAGTCATTCCGCCCGCGCTCATCCTCCTATCTTGCGCGGTTTCGATGGGCAGGTCGAGCAGCAGCGTCAAATCTGGGGAAAGCCCGCCGGTGGCGATTTCGGCCAGCGCGCCAAGTTCGGCATCCGAAAGCCCGCCGGCAACTCCCTGATACGCGAACGTGCTGTCGTAATATCTATCGCAAATTACATCGGTGCCGCCGGAAAGCGCAGGACGGACGATTTCCCTCGTATGTACCGCACGGCTTGCCGAAAAAAGCAGCGCTTCTTCCGCGGGCGTAAGCGAAATTCCTTCCGGTAAATCCAAAAGAACGCGCCTGATGCTTTCGCCAAGCCGAGTACCCCCGGGCTCCCGCGTCAAAATGGCGTTTCTACCTGCGTTCTTAAGAAATTCGCACGCGCCGGCTGCCGCGGTCGATTTTCCGCAACCGTCGATGCCTTCGAAAGTAATGAAGTAAGCCCGCGCCATACAAGCGTGCATTGTACACTGCGAGCGGAATTGAACCTAATCAATGCGTTTGAATACCAATTTGCCGTCTGCGCCGGCCAGTATTTTCAATTGCCAACAATAGTGTTTCGACAAGATGACGATTTTACTAGTCCAATTTCAATCGATATTCAGGATGCCAATTATTGCATAAAAATTGCCGGTAAGCGGCTTTTTTCTTGCATAACCGTAATTCACCGGATATAATGCCTTCAGGGCTCGGGTCGTCATCCGTTTATTGCCCGGGCGCCAGCCATTATCGTTTGTAGGAGGACGATAGAAATGGGAACGAAGTATTCAACCGGCATCGGGCCGCTGTCCTATGCCGCACTATTGACCGGAATCATTCTTCTGCTCATCATCTCCTGCGGCAAAGGAAAATCTCAAAATTTGGCGGGAAGCGCCTTCGTACAAGGACATGACCGCATTTCCGCCGAAAATCCTGAGGCCGCGAAAGAAGTCGAACTTGCTTCGATAATCGATGAAGTGCGAGATTACGAAATTCCGGAAGACGTCGACCCGGACATTTTCAACCAACTGCGCGACGCTCTGATTCGCGAACTTGAAAAGCGCGGCACGTCGCGCGTTACTTCCGCCGCGCCCTCCGGCGAAGAGAACAAGATTTCGGACATGGCGTTTGACCCCGAAACTTTCGAGCTGTCTTGGTCGTACCGCAATTTAGGCGATTACGACTTGTCCGGCGAAGTGGGCGTACCGGACATTACGAAAATCGCCCAGCATTTTATGACGATTGTCGATGGCGAGGGATTGGAGCAAGATTTTTTAAAATGGGTTGACGGAAGCGGAAACGGCGAAATAGGCATATCGGACGTGACCCCGATTGCAATCCACTATCTTTCGCGGCTGAACGGCTATTCGATTCGCGCATCCGAAAACGGCCTTGTCAACTTCGAGGAAGTGGCTTATCTCGAATACCCTCGCGGCCCCCTTACCGCTCCGTTTCCGCCCGAGGGCGAGTTTCCCGTAAAATTCACTTTCGACGCAAGTCAATACTCGGGAACTTATCTGATGGTTGTCCCGCTCGACGACGCAGGCGTGGAAGGCATTCCAAGCATGATTCGCGCCGACGCGCCGCCGAAAATACTTTCCGCATCGCCTTTCGCGGGACAGGAATACAAAAATGCAACTTTCGCCGCGGAAGTCATCGGCTCGCCGCCGCTCGAGTTTGCTTGGAATTTCGGCGGCTCATCGGACACGCCGACAAGTAATGAAAAATCTCCGCGCGTCAGGCTATCCGGCAAGGGAACTTACACTGTCAATCTCACCGTTACAAACGCGTTCGGCTCCGCGGAAATGGAATTCGATTTAACGGTCTCCGAAGGCACCGGCGCGCCGGCGATTACCATTATTCCGAATACGGCGGGCATGCCCAATCAATTCGTTTCGTTCGATGTCGAGGCCATCGGCGAACTTCCATTCACCTACAACTGGGACTTCGGTGGCGGCGCGACGCCCGGCGAAAGCACGGACGAATTCCCGTGGGTTCTTCTCGGCGCTCCCGGCGAATTTACCGGAACGGTCGCCGTGACGAATTCGCTCGGCACCGACGAAGTCGAATTTACGCTCACCGTAACCGATCCGGGCAATAATTATCCGAAAGCCATCATCACCGCGACGCCGCTCGAAGGCACTCTGCCGCTGACCGTCAGGTTCGACGCTTCCCAAAGCTACGGAAGAAACGAGCTTGAGATGTTCCTTTGGCGGATGGACGACGGAACGACGATGTACTACGATACAGGCGCCGAAAGAACGTTCGAATTCGAATTCGAAACCTCGACGGCGAAAAAGGGCGCGGTTAGTCCATGGGTTGTTGTTTACGATTCGAAGGGCAATTCTTCGCAGGCGATGGTGGATTTGTTCTTGAACGACCTGCCGAAAGCATCGTTTTCGGTATCTCCGTGGTATGCAAAAGTGGACGCAGACGTAACCCTCGACGCCTCGAATTCGAAAGACGATACCGGCTACATCGTCAAATACGAATGGGATTTGGACGGCGACGAAATTTTCGAACTGGACACCGGAAGTGAACCAATCGCTACCGCAAGGTTTTCCGCGCCGGGCACTTACAGTGTCCGGCTGCGGGTCACGGACAATTACGGCGCAACCAAAACCCGAAGCGAGCAGGTGTTCGTCGAATACAATCATTTGCCCAGGTTTACCGCCAAATGCGATAGGACTGCCGGTGTAGCGCCGTTCTCCACCGAATTCGTAATATCCGGCGCGTCCGATCCCGATGGGACGCTTGCGCTTTTCGAAATCGATTACGACGGCGACGGCGTTTTCGACGAATCCGCGCCGCTGATGCAGAATTTCTCCCACGTGTACTCCTCCGCCGGCGAATTTACGGCGAAAATCCGCGTGACCGACAACGATGGCGGCTATGCCGAAAAAACTTTCGACATCAAGGTGTACGACGATTGGGTGATTCTCACGCTCGACGATTTCGGTAACGTCGGCGAGTTCCCTTCGCTCGCGCTCATCGAAGGCGTACCGGCGGTCAGTTACCGGAACGCGACCAGCGGAAATCTGAAATTCGTCAAAGCCACCTCTGTCGCCGGAACGGCTTGGCATCCGCCGGTTACGGTCGAATCGTCCGGCCAAGTCAAAGACGCGAGCGCGCTTCTTTTCGTCGGCTCGGTTCCCGCAATCGGCTACAGCGGCTCCGGCGGCCTAAAATATATCGTCGCGCAAGACCAGCGCGGGCTAAGCTGGTATTCGCCGATAATAATCGACTCGTTCAATACTATGTTCACCGGCGTTTCCGGCGCGATTATCGGCGGCAATCCGGCGTTCAGTTACATAGAAACGTCCAGAAAATACCTGCGCTACATACGTGCCGAAAACCAAATGGGCTCCACTTGGGCATCCCCGGTCGTCGTGGCGACCGACGGAACGAAATGGAAAACGACATCGCTCGCATACGTTAACGGCGCGCCCGCTATTGCATACGGAAATTATGGGTCCGCTTCAATCGAATACAAACGGTCGCTCGACGCGGAAGGCATAAGCTGGCCGGAATATAGCTATCGAATTGGAACTTGGGGAACATACTCGGCATCAATGGCGGTAGTTAGTGGAAATCCAGTCATTGCATACCAAAACGGAATAATTCCAGTTCACTTCTCCACGATAATCTCGTTCAGAAGCGCATTGGATTCGATTGGTGAAAATTGGAGTTTATCTATTTTGGAACTCGACAAAAGCACTATGCAAGAAGGTGCGATGGACATTTGCTCGCTTGCGAATATCGGCGGAAAGCCTGGGATTTCCTATTACGACGGGCAGTACGGCGACCTGCGATACATCGAAGCGCTCGACGCGGCGGGCAGTTCGTGGTCGATTCCGGTCGTTCTCGACGGCGACGCGGACGTGGGCTACCACTCGTCGCTCGTAAGCCTCGGCGGAAAACCTGCGGTCGCGTATTATGATAGGACTAACGGCAGCCTGAAGTTCGCGGTTCGAACAGGCTAACCGGCGCGGATTTGATTGACTGACGCGCCCCGCCCTGCGATAATCCTTCGCGGCGGGGCGTTTTCGCGCCTACGCAATTGCAGGTGTTACGGAAACATGGGATTACTCGATTTATTCAGGAAAAAGCCGCGCGTGCAGGAACGAGCCGATGGCCGCGCGGAGACTCGCGATTTCGTCGAGGAGGCGAAGGCCGCCGCGGAGGCCGCGCCCGGCGACGCACGCGCGCTTACGCGTTACGCCATCGCGCTAAAGGACGCGGGCGACCTTAATTCCGCCGCTGACGTTTTCAAAACCGTCACGGAAAAGCACGCCGCCGACCCGATCGCCCACTTCAACCTCGCCGCGACGCTGGAAGAGATGGGCGACTCCGCGGGCGCAACAGCGTCTCTCCGCCGTGTCGTCGAACTCGACCCCGAGGACGCGCTCGCATACGGCCATCTCGGCGCGATTTACCTTGAATCCGGCGACGCCGTCCGCGCGGAAGAAGCGCTTCGCCGCGCCGCGGAGCTAAACCCGTCGAGCGCCGTCGCAAATAGCAACCTCGGCGTGGCGCTGAAAACGCTCGGCCGCGATCGCGACGCCGCGCATTACTTCGAGCGCGCGCTGAAAATCGACCCCACGCTTACGCAGGCGGGGTTCGAGCTGGATGCCGTGCGCGAGCGCTTGTCCGCGACCAAATCGCCGGAGCGTGGCGGCCTTGCGAAAGGCCTGAACCGCACGAAGGTTAAATTTCTCGAATGGTTTCGGCCGTTCACCGGTCAGGACGCCGAAGCCGGCCCGGATTTTTATGACGGGCTTTACGAACAGCTTATCCTCGCCGACGCCGGCGCCGAACTTGCGGACGAGCTTGTCCGCGACCTTCGCAAACGCGCCGCGGACGAGGGCGAATCGCGGCCCGCTCGGATAATCGAAATCCTGCGGGAAATGCTCGTAGCGATACTTTCCGACACCGAACAAATCGAACCTTTCGCGCCCGGCAGATTGAACGTCGTGATGCTCGTCGGCGTGAACGGCGTGGGGAAAACCACGGTGCTGGCGAAAATCGCCCGCTACTTGCGCGAGCGCGGCATCGGCGTGCTAATCGCGGCGGCGGACACGTTCAGAGCGGCGGCGGTTGACCAGCTTCGCATCTGGGCGGAGCGCACGGCGACGCCGATGGTTTCGGGCCAGCAAGGCGCAGACCCGGCGGCCGTCGTTTTCGACGCCACGCAGGCGGCGATAGCGCGCAAGGCGGACGTGCTTTTAATCGACACGGCGGGCAGGCTGCAGACGAAGAAAAACCTGATGGCGGAGCTTCAAAAAATCGAGCGGATTATCGCCAAAAACGCGCCGGACGCGAACGTGCATCACCTTTTGTGCATCGACGCGAACACGGGCCAAAATGCCGCATCGCAGGTGGAACTTTTCAAAAGCGTGTGCCGGGTGCGGGGGCTTATCGTGAACAAACTTGACGGCACGGCACGCGGCGGCGCGATTCTCGCAATCGTACGCGCCCACCGGCTGCCGGTTATTTTCGCCGGCGTGGGCGAAGGCGTGAGCGACCTGGCCGAATTCGACGCAAACGATTTCGTCAAAGGCTGGTTCGGGTAGGGGCGTGCCGTGTACGCCCGAAAGAAAAAAAACACAGAGACACAGAGAAGAAGAATAGAAACTAGGTACGGATGGGGTTTACCCCCATCCATGTGGGCTTCGGCAAATCCAAATCCTGAATTCCGGAACGGGGTAAACCCGTTCCCAATCTCCTTATTCGCCTATCCTACCTTTTTCGAATACGAAATGCCCGGTTTCCGAACCGCGGTTACGCCTTTTTTGCGTGCACAAAATCCCGCATTTTTGGCCGAAAACAGCGTGCACAAGCACCCCGCGACGAGCGGCGATTTTTCGCGCACGTGCATATATACTTTGGATTGGAGGAGGTTAGGGGGGATTAATTTCTTCTAACTGCATCATTGGCCTGGAACCCCTCGTCAAAGTTTACCGCCGGAATTTCAATAAATTGTCCTAGCTTATTATCTCGCATTCTAAGGCCCTTAAAGAATTGAATCTTTGGACCAAACCTTCCGGTTGCCGTCAAAGCTTCTGTCATAATATCTTCCTTAAGATATTTTCCCTGATCATCGCTACAGCACTCCTTTTTTTCATCATTAGATAGCTTTGATGCCAATTTTGAAGCGAGACCGGCCTTAAACAATGCGAAAACACCATGCTCTCCTTCAATGGCTAAAACTCCCCACTTATTGCCAAATACCGCCTCTTCTATCTCTAAGCGAAGCCTTTCTATCATGTTTTCATGTGAACTTCTAAATTCTCCTAGACCACAGTCTATAGCTTGAGTTAACTTCTCACCGCTAGCAATGCCAGACGCGAATTCCGCCTCGAAACTGCGTATACGCGCAGGCAAAACAAATGGCTGATATGGGGCGGCCCAAAAGAAAGCATTACCGCGAATCGGCTCATTTAAAAGATGTGCTAACACGTCATCACTAAAATGCGCATTATGATATTGGAGAGTCTTCAGGTCATGGGCAGACAACAAGTGAAAGGCAAAGAAATTATCACCTTGACTTAAAAGCTCCGGCATAATGGAGCCAGGCTGCTGAGTGACTAATATTGCACCTAAGCTGTATTTTCGACCTTCCTTTACCCATTGAACAAACGGACTATCCTCCTTTGCCGCTTTGCCTAAAACGCTCTGAGCCTCTTCAAGAACTATATTAGTTGGTAGCAATTTACATCTTTCAACATCCGTAAAACTTGCTTGATTATTATTGAATATATAATTCATAAGCATACCTGATATTTGCAAACCAATAGCGCTAGATACCAAAGATAAATCTATAACTACAATTTTCCCACTTCGCACTAGTTTTGGTACAAGCGAGATAAGGTTCGATTCTGGATCATGAAGTGTTTTGATTATAGGCACCAAATTGTTCCTCATTGCGCTACATTGAATTGCACCAAGGCCATCTATTTCCGTTGCATTTTCTATTTCCATATCTGAGGCATTCCAGCCTTTTGCAAATAACAAATTAACAAGCGCCGGCCACTGCCTCATTCCAATTGTGCGAATCTTTATAACATTTTGATCATCATGCTTTCTTTCACTTATGCACAAAGTAACAATCTCGCTTGGGTTAATTACTCGCAAGTCTAACTTTAGGCCCCCGACTTTCCAAGAGCCATAATAAGGATTCGGTTGAATTCGATTTGTAAATACAGCCAATTTATCGCGCAAAAAAGGTACATCGCAAAGTCCTGGCCTTCCCTGTTGATCAGGCCAAAAATATTCACCTTCTGGGTCAAATACAATTGTTCCAACTGGCCTCGTTGTATGACCGTACTTGACTTCTGGTTGGCTGCGATATAGCTCAGCAAGCAAAAACTTCATCATGTTGGATTTTCCATAGCCTGCACGCGCAAAAATGAAGCTTCGCTTACCGACTAGATTGTTAATATCAAAATGAACTGGAATGCGCTCATTTTCAGATTTCATAAATGTTTCACCGCACTGTTCTCCACCGTTGTAGATTACTTCGCCAAGAGCGTAGAATCCAAGTTCGGTATTGCGAATAGCTTCCTTTGACCCAAGCCTACAAAGGTGGCGAAGAACCGATACACTAGGATACGCCACCCTTGAACCCAGATGGGGAAGTTTTCTAACACTTGGAATATATATTAAGGCGTCATTGAATTCATTGCTTATCTGAATTGCACCTAGCAACTTCACTCTCACGCTATATCTTAGTCGATCTTCTTTGAGTTGCTCCGGAATGGGTTCATATTTTTTATGCATTGCTGCTAAATATTCGTCACCCTCGAATCCAGACATTATACCAACAGGCATAAATCTGGTAATTCGTCCCAATAATGCGTTGTCGGAGTTTTCGAGTTCAACTAGCAGCAGTTGGCCGCTACGTGGTGCAAGCTGTGTCTGGGCCTTATAAGGCGCTATAATTTCCGCGGCAAACTCGAGACCACTTTCAATAAATCCTTTAAAAATGCCAATTAGATGATCACCATCGAACAACTCAATTCCCATTTTTAATTCCACCTTTAATCAACGCCTTACCGAGATTTACATGGCGAATAATTTTCTCAGACTCTTCTCGTGGCAATGCATCCAGAAGTTGCTTGATAATTAAATCGCTGAGTATTGATACTTCAAAACCACTCATATTTGCAAAATCATGCGCTCGTTGCAAGGCCTGCGGATATCCCGGATAGGGAAATGTAGCTCGAGCATCATAGGCCAAATATTCAAGCACAACAGATCTTTTTTCCTTTGGAAGCCATGATGGAACATCGACAGGAAATACGGGGCAAGTACGGTGCTCTGAGAGCTTTACTAAATGCAGTTTACCGAAGCTTTGGTAACGTTGGCGATTCTTGCTATCTAGGTCAGAGTATGTATCGAGCCATGTTCTATCGAAATTATAGCATCGGGCTTCTAATTCCTCTGGAACTTCAACATAGCATGGATAGCTCTTGTTAAACACTCCCTCAAGCAATATGGCAAGCGCCAATTTGCTTAACACGGCAGATGATTTTGCAACTCCAAGAATATAAGTATGATTGTCGGATTTGGACTTGCGACTTAAATATATGTCTTTAAAGATAGCATCGATGTATGGAAAAATATCTAGCTTAAATATTTTCGATCTTAACAGGCCGTCTCTAAGCAAAAGGACATCTACTGGCCAGTCCTTACACGCCATTTCATATAATACAGCCCACTCAAGGATATCTCTAAACGCCCTAACGCGCCCCTTTATATCTGGCAATAGCTTTTCCTCAAGATTCTGTCGTTCTTTCTGGGGTGTTGTTACTAAGTATGAGAGATCGTCAAAATCAAGTGCCCTGCCAGCACTCGAAGAAACTGCCGAGATTAGTTTTTGAACTTCTAGGATGCTTTCGGCATACTTTGAAAATGTGCTGTTTTCGAGTGAAAGAGGAATGACGGTTTCTATCCGATTCTGACCATTGCTATCTACTACTCGGATCATTTCAAAGTTGAGTGGCTCGAAAGTAATTCGGTTTTCTCCGCCATCTGTGGCGACTGGAGCAATAGAGCGGCATGGGCGCGACCCCAACTTCTCAACCTTTAATTTCCTAACTTCTGAGCGAAGATCCTCTAATAGCGGAAGTTCCTGTTTGACCGCTTCGGAAATTAAATCTGCCAGTTTCTTAAAATCGAGATCAGCGAGTGTCATTTTACACACTCTTTCCGCAAAGCTTCATAATGTTGCTGCTCTAAGCTAGCTAAATATGACTTACAAACCCAATCTCTCCAATCCGAACTTCTTTCTGATCTAGGAATACACCACCTCTCTAGCCAATACTGAAAATGATAGTCTGCAGACTCTGAAGTATACTTTAATCGGCGTGCTCTGCCATTCAAGAAGTCCCTGGTATTAGATGCCAGTGGAACCAAGAAAACTTGCCTGCGGATGCCGTGGTAAAGTACTTTCTCGCTTAGGCCAAGCTCCTTGGCTGCCTGCCTAATCAAGCGAAATTTCCAATTGGGACCATTGCCAAATCTATTCCCGTCCGCATAGGGATGTCCAATTGAAGCCAAAAACTTTTGCAGCCTTAGAAATAGTTGGTGCTCGATATGGAAATGCCCATAGCCGCGGGTAAACCATGCATCTTCATTTCCACTTACAAAGCAAACCCCACCCGGAATTTTTAGTCGGCTGTAAATGGACGACCTACCCAATGCCGAAGTAGTCGTAAGCAATGCCAATCTTGAATTTTTCTTATTTTGGCTAATCACTCCTAATGAAGAACCATACTTTTTTCTAAACGCAAAAATCACTTCTTTGCTCGCTGCCAACAGAGCTATAAGCTTGCCCCCTAGAAGGTAATTGTAAGGCGGCAAAGCGCCAAGAACAAACAAATCCATGATGTGAACAAGTCGATGACATCTATCTTCTGCAGTCCAGCCAATCCAGTTATCTCTGGCTCGTTGATTGAACACCGGATCACACAAGGCGAATATGCCAATTAACTTGTTGTTCTGCCGATCCATAACCAGAAACTTAATCCTTCTCCCAAATCCCTGGCTGACTGGAATCGACCAATTCAATGTAGCTGCGCAAAAAAGCGCTGACCTGCTCGTTCCGGAATCTACGGAAATTAACTCGGGCACTATCTTATGTGGAACAATTTCGGAAGGTTTTGCCAAATTCTCTTTAAGCAAGTTGATTGCACAATCAAAGCGCCCATTAAGGGAGGCTATTTTCGACAAACGCTGTTGCGTGTGAAGTTGCCTTATTTCGTCCTTGCTTATCCGCGATGTTGGAGGAACTGACTGAACAGCTGCCTTTTCAAGCGCAGTTCTTAACTCCTTAACGGAACTACCTTTTACCACGCATTAGATTATAGCAGACAAATGGAATTTTGAAAACACTAGATTAGCCCCCCCCCTACTCCCCGCCGGCGGCGATATATGCGATGCGTTTGCCGCGGTGGATGCGATAGCTGACGATGCCGTCCGTGAGGGCGAACAGCGTATAGTCCTTGCCCATTCCGACGCCGGGGCCGGGGTGGATGGACGAGCCGCGCTGGCGGACGATGATGTTGCCCGCAACCGCCGTCTGGCCGCCGTAAAGCTTGACGCCGAGCCGCTGAGCGTTCGAGTCGCGTCCGTTTTTCGATGAACCAAGTCCTTTTTTGTGCGCCATTTCTTTATCCTCAAAATTCCCGCTTGCCATTTCCAAAGCCGGCATCCGGGATTTTTCGCTTTTTTCAACATTCTAAGAGCGATTCCAAATACGCAACCGCATTCGCAGAGCGATTTCAAACCCGCAACCGGCGTGCGGTTTCAAAACTCGAATCGCGCCGCAAACTCAACCTGCACTCGCCTCGCATTCCCAATCCGCAATCGCATTGCAAAAC
>JAANMV010003776.1_pt1 | contig 12730 bp, 11 predicted proteins | sample 7279661 | NCBI WGS metagenome assembly JAANMV01 (sample SAMN14094540, study PRJNA606508) | bioreactor metagenome | isolation source: A lab-scale SPAN reactor treating ammonium-rich wastewater day 121 | place: Ireland: Galway | collected 2017-05-16 | reverse complement strand
ATATTAACCCAAGCTACTAACTAATATGAAAATCAGAAGATTACTATTTATTTTTTCATTGTCTTTTTCAGGTTTTGTATTTTCTCAAACTCAAGAAGATGTAGAGAAAATCACAAAAAACTACGATTTAGATAAATTAAAAGAATTACAAGTTTCTTACAAAAACAAAGAAGCTGCAGAAAAAAAAGCTGCTTACGAAGCCGCAGAACGAAATGGTTGGCCTATCATTATTGAAAAAGATGGTGTTTACCAAGAATTAATGAAATTAACTCCTGACGGATTTCCATTGTATTATGCAACAGAAAGTAATGTAACTGCAGCAAGAGCAACCAGAGCAAACTTTTTGAATTCTGGTGGAGGATTGGGATTGTCATTAGATGGGCAAAATATGGTAGCTAGAGTTTGGGATGGAGGACCAGTAAGAGGTACTCACAGTGCTTTTTTCACATCTAGTACTAACACAACTAGTAGAATAACTAATGTAGATGTTACATTTACAACGGCATCAGGAAACAGTAGTCACGGAACTCATGTGGCTGGAACTATTTTGGCTTTACCATGGAATACAACTACGGCTCAAGTTAAAGGTATGGCATCACAAGCAACTGGAAGAACTTTTGATTGGACTGATGATGAAAGTGAAGCAGTTAGTGAAGTTGGTTTAGGGATGTTACTTTCTAATCATTCTTATGGAGTTCCTGTAACGGGAGGTTCTGGCCCACTTCCAGCTTGGTATATTGGTTCATACGTTGAGGATTCTAGAATTTGGGATGAGATTGCATATAATTCTCCCTTTTATTTACCTGTTTATTCTGCAGGAAATGATGGGAATAACAATGACAATGCTGACCCAATCATGTATGGTTTTGATAAACTAGTTGGTAATAAAGTTGCTAAAAATGTATTAACAGTAGCTAACGCGCAAGATCCAACTATTGCTGCTGATGGTTCATTAACAAGTGTATCTATCAATTCATCAAGTAGTCAAGGTCCTACAGATGATAGAAGAATAAAACCAGACATTACAGGAAACGGAACAGGTTTAGTATCTCCCGTTAGTACAAGTAATACTGCTACTGATAATTATTCAGGAACATCTATGGCTGCTCCAAATGTGACAGGTACTTTGCTTTTATTACAACAGCATCATAAGAATGTTACTAATAGTTTTATGAAAGCTGCAACACTCAAAGGTTTAGCATGTCATACTGCAGATGATGGTGGTGAGATTGGTCCTGATCCTATTTTTGGTTGGGGATTATTAAATGCCAAAAAAGCTGCTGAGACAATTAATAATAATGGATTATCGTCTTGGATTTCTGAAGAAAGATTGAACCAAGGTCAGACTTTTACGATGACAGTTAGATCTAATGGAGGAACAAATAATCCATTAGTAGCATCAATCACATGGACAGATGTTCCTGGTGAGGCTAATAACGGACAAAGATTAACTCCAAATGATCCTTTCAGAGCTTTAGTTAATGACTTAGATATTAGAATAACAAGAAATGGTACTACATTTTATCCTTGGAAATTGAATAGCATAGATCCTACGATGCCAGCTACAAGGACAGGTGATAATAATTTAGATAATGTTGAATTAATTACAATTGATAATCCTGCTGCTGGTGACTATGTAATTACAGTAACTCATAAAGGAAATCTAGTAACAGGGAGTCAAAATTATTCATTAGTAGTAACAGGAATTGCTTCAGGTTTTTCAATTGTACCAACTTCTGATAATGTTGAATTATGTAGTAATCAAACCGCAACTTATACTTTCGCCTACAAACAGTCTGGATCTGGAACAACTAATTTTTCTGCAGTAGGAACACCGGCAGGTGCTAATGTTACTTTCTCTCCAACAAGTTTAAGCGCTAATGGGAATGTAACAATGACAGTTTCAAATTTAGCTGCTGTAATTCCTGGTGAATATACTATCGGGATCGTTGGAAACAATGGTGTTGAAACAGAGACTAGAACGAGAATTTTAAAAATTTACAGTGCTACTTTTGAACCTGTTATTTTAACTTCACCAACAAATGGTTTTAATGGAACTTCTACAATAGTTAATTTAGATTGGCAACCAAATTCGAATGTTGAAAATTATAGAGTACAAGTATCAACAAGTTCAGCGTTTACTACTCTAACAGTTAATGAATTGACTACCAATTCAAATTTCATTGTTTCTAATTTAAATCAAGATACAATGTACTATTGGAGAATCGTACCTTCTAATAGATGTGGTGCTGCAGTAGCAACTTCAGCAACAGTAAATTCTTTTAGAACAGGAATTTTATCTTGTGGAAATATCTTTACAGCAACAGATTTCTCCAATGCAACAGTGGCTACAACCGCTAACTCAAGTGCAAGTATTCCTGTAAATATAAGTGGAGGATTGACTATCGGAGAAATGAGAGTTTCATTTGCAATGACACACACCTATGTACAAGATATGACCATTACGTTACAAGGTCCTGCTTCATTAGGAAGTCCAATTATTACACTTTTAGAAGAACCTTGTGGTAGTCAAGATAATATTGATTGTAGATTTGTTGATACCGGGTTTGAACCTGCTTGTTCAGGAACACCAGCAATTTTCGGAGATATTGCACCGCTTGACCCTCTTACTAGTTTAAATGGATTAATTGCTGACGGAACTTGGACGTTATTAATAAGCGATCCATACAATGGAGATGGTGGAACGGTTAGTAATTTCTCAATCGAAATATGTGCTTTAACAGCGTCTTTGAGTTCAAATGACAATGTTTTAGGTTCTTTAAAAGTGTATCCTAATCCAGCAAAAGGAATTGTTAATATCGATTTAGCTGGAACTGTAACAGGTGAAACCACTTATGAATTATTTGATGTTCAAGGAAGAAAAGTAATTTCTAAAGTTTCTTCAAATGCAATTGAAACATTAAATGTTGAAAATTTATCAGACGGAATTTACATGTTAAGCATCCAAAATGGAAGTGCTAAAACAACTAAAAAAATAGTGATTAACAAATAATCAATGCCATAAAAACTAAAAAGGGAGCTTTTAAGGCTCCCTTTTTTTATACATGAATAATTTCATCTTCAACTAATAATTCTTCGCGTCTTAATCTTAGAAAAATTTGTGCTACCGCAATTACATCTTTCTCGCAATATTGAATAATTCTATCAATGTCATTTTCAATATAAAAAACATGAGCTACTTCACTTCCGTCGATATCATCTTTTGGAGATGGAATTCCTAATACTTTTGTTAGTAATTTTAGTGACGTGAAATGTTTATAATCGCCAAACTTCCATAACTCTAAAGTGTCTAAATGCGCTACTTCCCAAGGTTTCTTACCGAATAAATTCAACTTATCTGGAAGAGCAATTCCATTGATAATCATACGGCGAGCAATAAAAGGAATATCAAATTCTTTCGCGTTATGTCCACATAAAACATGCTGAGCTCCGTTGAAATGGGTATTCAATAAATTCGAAAAGTCTTGTAAAATTTTCTTTTCATCACCCCAAAAACTAGTCACACGAAAGTTTCTGATATCAGCTTTATTTACAAAGTACCCTACCGAAATGGTAATGATTTTTCCAAATTCAGCCCAAATTCCAGCTCTTTCATAAAAATCTTCTGCTGAAACCTCATCTTTGCGTTGGTATTGTGTTTTTTGTTCCCAAAGTTGTTGGGTTTCCAAATCTAAACCACGATAATTATTATACTCAGGAACCGTTTCAATGTCGAGAAATAGAATGTTGTTTAAATTAATTTTTTCAATCATAAGAGTAGTAGTTGTTTGTTAGAATACATTATATTTTATTCCAATAAAAATTAAAAGAATTATTATTACAACAAAGCTTAAACCAAATATTAAGGTTTCTTTTCTTTGTCTTTGTTTGATTTTTTCTTTGATTATGCTTAATTCTTCTTCTGAGATTTGTTTATCGTCAGTTTTGACATTTAAAGATGAATTTTTATTTATTAAGCTTAGTTTTTTAAAAGAAATATTTCCCCTGAGTGAATTTTTTTTAGATTCACTAGTTTTTTCCCTGTTTTTAAATGCAAAAAAATGTCCACTCATCTTTTATTTCTTTTAGCTAACATATTATATGCTTCTTCAACATAAACATATAAATCTTCACTATGAGGATCATAAGAGGTTTGTACTCCTTTTAAATGACCTAATCGCACAATAATTAATTTGTCCTCGGGAATTACAATTACAAATTGCCCTAAATGACCACGCATGTAATATAAATCTTTTCCTAAAAAGTTATGCATCCACCAGCCATAGCCATATTCTGGACTTTTTTCAAAACGTGGCGTGATGCATTTTTTTACAAAAGCACTATCTAATACTTGTTGACCATTCCATTTTCCATTGTTTAAATATAATTTTCCGAAACGAGCAAAATCTCTTGCATTACTTGCAATACAACAATATGCTTTTTCAATTCCATCAGGAGCTTCATCTAATTGCCAAAGCGCTTCGTTCTCTGCTCCCATAGGCTGCCAAAAATGTTTTGAAACATAATCTGACAGATGTTCACCAGTGGCTTTTTCTACACACATAGCTAATAATTGAGTCGCCCCACTTAAATATTTGAACGATTGACCAGGTTTTTCTTTAATATCTAGTCCTAGAATAATATCTTTTAAATTATTATCGAAATACGCACGGGTTACAATTGAGAACGGACTATAATATTTTTCATCCCAACTCAAGCCTGATGCCATAGAAGACAAATCGCCAATGGTAACTTCTTTTGCAAATTCTCCTTTTAGCTCCGGAAAAAAATCAATTACTTTTTGGTCTAAACTTTTAATTTTTCCTTCCATAATGGCTTTTCCCATTGCCATAGTAACCACACTTTTTGCCATGGAAAAAGAGTTGGTTTTAGAATTCTTATCAAATCCATCAAAATAACTTTCGTGCCAAATGCTATCATTTTTGATGATGAGATAAGCAATGGTTTGCAGTTCTTTGTGATTTTTTGTCAATACTTCAGTTGCGGGAACGGAATTATAATCGGAAGCAATTGCCCATGGTTGTGCAGTTCCTTTTTTGATTTCTCTATTTGGAAATTCTTTATAATCTTCTAAAAATGCAGTCGTGTAGCCTTTAAAATAAATGGTTCTCACCGCTCGTAATAAATAATCTACATTAAAAAGGTACATTAAAACGATGATGCTTACTAAAATAATAGCAAACCATTTGAGGAATTTTAATAGGAATTTCATGAGCTAATTTTATAAGATTGCGTTATAAAAATAGCAAAAAGTGATTTGATTTTACAACAATCTAAAATAAACTTTCTTGTTGAGTGGGATTTTCATGTTCCAAAAGCCATTTTTTACGCCACAAACCACCAGCATAACCTGTAAGGGAACCATCACTTCCAATAACGCGATGACAAGGAATTACAATCCAAAGGGGGTTTTTTCCATTGGCCGCCGCTACTGCTCGAATGGCCTTTACATCACCTAGTTTTTTTGATAAATCTAAATACGAACACGTTTTTCCGAATGGAATTTGAAGTAATTCTTGCCAGACTTTTTTCTGAAATTCGGATCCAATTGGATTTATTGCGAATGTAAATTCTTTTCTTTTCCCATCAAAATATTCTTGAAGTTGGGAAATAACTTCATTGAAAATTTCGGGAATTTCAGTTGTTATTTCTACAGGTTCATCCAATATACAGATTTTAGAGATTCCATTTTGATCTCCTTGTATTTCGGCTACACCTAGAGGTGTTTTAATCTTGATAATTTCCATTTTCAAATATAAAAAAACCACCCGTAAAGGTGGTTTAATAAGATGTAAAAAGTTGAATTAATAATATTGTTATGATTTGATTTCTTCTTTTTTATCAGTTGCAGGTTCTAAAACTTTTCCTTTGAATGATAAAGTTTTAACTGCTTCAACACCATTTTCTGTTGTTGTAATAGTAACTGATTTTTGAAATTGACCACCAGCAGCTGCGTTAAATGTAGCGGCAACCATTCCTTTTTCTCCTGGTTTGATTGGAGTTTTTGTGTAATTTGCTGCAGTACATCCACAAGCTGGTCTTACATTTGTAATTAAAACCGTTTCTTTAGTCGTATTTGTGAAAGTGAATTCATAAGTTACAGGTTTCCCTTTTTCAATGTCACCAAAGTCATGAATTTCTTGATCCCATTTGATTGCAGATTGAACTGGTGCAGCTGGAGTTTTAACTTCAACAGGAGCAACTTGCATAGATTTAGACGCTTCAATTTTAGCATCTTTCACTTGTGCAAATGAAGCAGATGCAACAAAAAGTGCGATAATAGATAATTTTACTGATTTCATACTCTATAATATTTTTAGTTATTTTAAATTTGTTGATACAAAACTAAAAAAGTTTTATTTTTCTAATGTTAATTAGATTTTAATGATTGTTAATGACATGTTAACAAGGGTTTTTAATGACACTTTTTTTGTAATATCGAATTCATTATGAAGTTTAACAAATTTAATACCGTAATCTTAGCTGGGTTTATAGCAATTGTTGGTGTAATCGTAATGCAATTGTTTTTACTCAATCAAGCCTATATTTTTGAAAAGAAAGATATCGAAGATAAAATTCATTTTGCCTTGCAAGATGTGGTTAATAAAATCTATAGAGACAATAAAAAAGAGCTTCCAATAGGCAATCAAATTAAAAAAGTTTCAGAAAATTACTTTGTTGCAAATGTTAATGATGTTTTTGAAAATAATATTTTAGAGCAATATTTAAAAAACGAGTTTGAAAAAGTAAAGTTAGAATTAGATTATGAATATGCTATTTATGATTGTAGTTCTGATGCAATGGTTTATGGAAACTATGTTTCTGCTAAAGGAAAAGAACCATCAAAATTTTGTGCCGATTGTTTCTCTAAGAATAGTGATTTAACCTATTACTTTGCAGTAAGATTTCCGAATATTGAAAAAACTTATTTCAAAAGTTTATCCCAATATTGGATTTTTACAGGAGTATTGTTCTTGGTTTTAATCATTTACGTGTATTCCGTTTTATTGATGCTCAAGCAAAAAAGATACACCGATTTGCAGAAAGATTTCATCAATAATATGACTCACGAATTTAAAACTCCGTTGGCTTCTATCTTGATTGCTTCTAATTATGCCAATACTCAAAAGGAAATTATCGATAATCCTAAGCTTTCAAAATACATGCAGATTATCATCAACCAAAGCAATAAACTGAACCAACATATCGAGAAAATTCTGTATGTGGCCAAGACGGAAAGCAAACAAATTGAACTAGAAAAATCGAAAGTTGATTTGAAAGTATTATTAGAATTAGTTCGAGAAAACATATTTTTAAAACATCAAAAAGAGATTAACATCGATATTCAATTACATCGAAATTATAGTATTCAAGCCGATGAATTTCATTTTTATAACGTGATTTACAACATCATGGATAATGCGGTGAAATACGCCACTGAAAAGCCACAAATTAGTATCCAATCAAAAGAGAATTCAAAAGGATTGACTTTAAAATTCACCGATAATGGTTGCGGAATTCCAGAAAGTGATTTGCCATTTGTCTTTGATAAATTCTATCGTGTAGCAAGAGAAGATAGTAAAGATATCGAAGGTTTTGGAATCGGACTTTCGTATGTAAAACGCGTTTGTGAATGGCATAAATGGAAAGTCGAGGCCAAAAACAACCAAGAAAAAGGAATCACTATAACCATCCAAATTAATAAAAACGATTATGAGTAAAAAGCGCATTTTGTATGTTGAAGACGACGAAACCTTAGCGTTTTTAACCGCTGATAATTTAGAGCAACATTTTGATGTTACCCATTGCGCCAATGGAAAAGAAGCTTTTCAATTGTTTTGCAAAGAGTCTTTCGATTTGTGTGTTTTGGATATCATGTTGCCCGATATGGATGGATTTGAAATAGCTACCGAAATCAGAAAGCGCAATCAGGAAATTCCAATTATTTTCCTTTCAGCAAAAACCATGAAAGACGACCGAATTAAAGGTTTGAAATTGGGAGCTGATGATTACTTGGTAAAACCCTATTCGATTGAAGAACTGATTTTAAAAATCGAAATTTTCTTAAACCGAAGTCAGAAATCAACGGATAATTCGCATCAAAAACAATATACTTTTGGAAGTTTTCAATTTGAACCCGAAAACTATTTATTAAAAAATGAAAATCAAAGCATAACGTTAACGGAAAGAGAAGCTTCACTTTTAAAACTGTTTTTAGACAACCCGAATACCGTTTTAAAAAGAGAAAAAATCTTAATGGAATTATGGGGAAGCGATGATTATTTCCTTGGCAGAAGTTTAGATGTATTTATTTCAAGATTGCGAAAAATCATAAAAGAAGAAACCCACGTGAGAATTGAAAACATTCCGCGCGTGGGCTTTAAATTGGTGGTTGAGTAAATTTTTTACTCGAAACTCATCATATAAATTTCTAAAGCTTTGCGTTCTTCTGCCGTCATAGCTTTTGTAATAGCAAAGTTCGTTTTCATGGTTTCATATTGAGTTGGATCAACAATAGGTTCGCCTTCTTCGTTAATGAAAGCGGCAATGCTAGCACCTTTTTCTTTGTAAATTTTGGCAATTTCTTTTATAGATGGACCAATTACTTTTGTGTCGGGTTTATGACATGCCGTACATGTTCCTTTTCCTTCAAACAATTCTTGTCCTTTAGCAAATAAAGGGTCAACTGTGGTTTCGGTTGCTACTTCTGTTTTTTCTTCAACAGGATTTCCGTAGGCATCAGTTTCTTTTTTTTCACCACAATTCGTTAAGGAAATAACTAATGTGAAAACAGCAAACGATTTTAATATAAGTTTCATTTTGATATGATTTAGAAATATCGATAAAATTACAATATCGATTTCACTTAGTTTGTGACAAATGTCACATTACTTTTTATTTAATAGAATAGCAGCTTCTTTCGCAAAATAAGTCGAAATCAAACTAGCGCCTGCTCTTTTGATACACATTAATTGTTCCATCATAATTTTGTCATGATCTAACCAACCTCTTTCTGAAGCCGCTTTAATCATCGCATATTCTCCCGAAACATGGAAAACTGTTACTGGAACATCCACCGCATTTTTAACTTCACGAACGATATCCAAATAGGCAATTCCAGGTTTTACCATTACCATGTCAGCGCCTTCTTTCACATCCCAAAGCGCTTCTTTAACCGCTTCGATGCGATTAGCGTAATCCATTTGGTAGGTTTTTTTGTCTTTCGGAACTTCTACATCAGCATCTTTTGGAGCCGAATCCAAAGCATCACGAAACGGACCGTAAAATGCCGAAGCATATTTCGCCGAATAACTCATAATTCCAACATTATGAAATCCCGCAGCATCTAAACCTTGACGTAAACGTAAAACACGACCATCCATCATGTCACTTGGCGCAACAAAATCGGCACCAGCTTGTGCGTGAGAAACCGCCATTTTTACTAAAGCATCATTGGTGGCATCATTTGCTACATCACCTTTTTCAATAATTCCATCGTGACCATAAATCGAATACGGGTCTAAAGCCACATCAGGCATTACAATCATTTCTGGACAAGCGGCTTTGATAGCACGAATAGCTCTTTGCATCAAACCATTGTCGTTCCAAGCTTCTTTTCCAGTGTTGTCTTTTAAATCATCACTAACTTTTACATAGATGTTTACGGCACGAATTCCTAAAGCGAATAATTCTTTCACTTCTTCTACCGTTAAATCTAAAGTGCGACGGAAAATTCCTGGCATAGAAGGGATTTCCACTTTTGTGTTTTCTCCTTCCATAATAAACATCGGAAACATAAAATCAGCCGGACTCAAGCTGGTTTCGCGAACTAAACTTCTTATAGATTCGTTTACTCGTAAACGACGACCTCTGTGTATTGGAAACATAATTTGTTATATTTGGAGCAAAGTTAAAAAATATATAGGTTATATGCCTTTTAAAGAATTAAAGTTTTGTTATAATTGGAGAAGTTATCAAGAAAAATTTCTTTCTGATTTTCAGTCTCATATTCACGATAATCATCTTCATGTTATTGCGCCACCAGGTTCTGGAAAAACCATTTTAGGATTGGAAATAATGCGCCGACTGAATAAGAAAACTTTAGTATTGAGTCCAACTTTGACGATTAGAAATCAATGGCATGAAAGACTTCAAAGTTTTTTTTCAAACAATTCTAATTTTGATAATTATTCTTTTGACATCAACGAACCTAAAGAAGTAATTTTTTCAACTTATCAGTCTTTGCATTCTTTTTTTAAGAAATGTAAATCCAAAGAAGTATATTTCGAATATTTCGAGAAAAACAATATAGAGGTTTTAATTTTAGACGAAGCACATCATCTTAAAAACGAATGGTGGAAATGTTTGTATGAATTAAAAGAGCATCAAAAACAAACGGTTGTAGCTTTAACAGCAACCCCTCCATACGATAGTGATGCTTTAGAAGTAACTAAATACTTCAAACTTTGCGGAGATGTTGATGACGAAATTGCAATTCCAGATTTAATTAAGGAGGGCGATTTATGTCCGCATCAAGACTATGTTTATTTTTCCAAACCAACCGATGTAGAAATAAATTTTATAACTGATTTTAGATTAAAAGTAGCTTCATTTTTTGATTCACTTGAATTTAATTTAGATTTAATTGGCTTTATTGAAAACCATAGGTTTGTAAAAAAGTCGCCTTTATTTACTGCGGAAATATATAATAATCCTGAGTATTTTTCTGCTTTATTAATTTATCTAAATCATTGCAAGAAAGAGATTGCTGTCGAAAACTTTTACATCTTAGGATTTGATAAAAAGGATAAGATAGAAATTCCAAAATTTGATTTGCAATGGGCTCAAGTTTTACTTCAAAATTTACTTTTTAACGATAGAAAAAATTTACTTGAAGAAGAAGTTTTTCTTGAAAAGCTTGAAAATAGTGTTAGGAAAATTCACGCAATAGAAGAAGGATTGGTAGATTTTATTGGAACTAAGAAATTGTATCGTTCACTATCCAATAGTAGTAGTAAGCTTTCGAGTATTGTATCAATTATTGAAAATGAAAGAAGAAACTTAGATAAGAACTTAAGAGCTGTAATTCTAACGGATTATATCAAAAAAGAATTTTTAACAGTTTCCGAAAGTGAAGAAATTGATAGGCTAGGAGTTCTTCCGATTTTTCACCGTCTAAGAAAAATTTTACCAAAAAGTGAAATAGCGGTTTTAACGGGTTCTATTGTAATTGTGCACAATAATTTAAAAAATGAAATTTCTAAACAGGTTGATTGTTCTTTTGAAACCTTAGAAGTTGATAATGAATTTTATGTTATTAAAATTAATGGTTCATCGAATCAAATAGTTAAAACTATTACCAACTTATTTGAGCAAGGTAAAATTAATACTATAATCGGAACAAAATCGCTTTTAGGAGAAGGTTGGGACGCACCGTCCATAAACACTCTAATTTTAGCTTCATTCGTAGGATCGTTTGTGTCTTCAAATCAAATGAGAGGAAGAGCCATTCGTTCATTGAAAGGAAATAAAAATAAAACAGGAAATATTTGGCATTTAGTCTGTTTAGATGCGTCGGATAAATATGGAGGAAGTGATATTGCCACTTTAAAAAGAAGATTCGATTCTTATGTTGGAATTTCAAGCAAAGAACCAATCATAATTGAGAGCGGAATTGACCGATTAAATTTACCAACATACTTTGATAATTTCCAATTTGAGACTTTTAATGATGAAACTTTAAAAGCATCGGAAGATAGAGATTTTTTAATTAAAGCTTGGAGTGAAGCAGTTAACAAAGGAGCTACATTATCAAGAGAGATTAAGCAATATTATCAAGGAGAAAACGAATATCAAATTGAAAAACAGCAAAAATTTAAAGATGTAGTTAAAACTTCATTTGTAGAAATTACCATTGGTTTATCATTGTTTTTACCACAGTTTTTAATCAAAAATTTGAATGTTTTATTGACCAAGGGTATGCTAGCCTTTATTTATGCTTTAATCACTGGATTAGGAATTTCTTTTGGAGTCAAATCATATAAAGCCATAAAGGCTTACATTCAATTCGGTTATTTACATAAAGATTTAGAGAAAATTGGACAAGCACTTCTTGAATCGATGATTGAAAACAACTTTTTTGCAACCCCAAAAAATCAAATAGTACTTCATTCTTTTTTAAATTCTAATGGTGACGCTATTATTTCGATAAAAGGTGTTTCGGAATTTGAAAGTGCTTTGTTTATAAATGCAATAGAACAAATTATTCAACCGATTCAAAATCCTAGATATTTGATTGTTAAGACTAATTGGTTCAGAAAGAACTTTGAGATTGAAAATTATTATTCGGTTCCGGATATTTTTGGAGATAAAAAAGCTAATATTTTAGTTTTTGAAAAACATTGGCAAAATCATGTTGGGAAATCTAAAATAATATACACACGATTTTTAGAAGGGCGAAAGTTATTGTTAAAAGCTAGAATGTTCCACGTTAGTAATAGTTTTAAAGAAACCACAAAAAAAGCTGTAATTTGGAATTAATTACAGCTTAAAACTTATACCCAATCGATAGGTTTTGCTAATATTTTCAATAATTTTTCTTCTTCACTTCCCGCTTCTGGATGATGGTCGTACACCCATTGTACATGAGGTGGCAAACTCATCAAAATACTTTCGATTCTTCCATTGGTTTTTAGTCCGAAAAGGGTTC